>TARA_B110000977_G_scaffold27626_1_pt1 | contig 26413 bp, 28 predicted proteins | sample TARA_B110000977 | Tara Oceans TARA_B110000977 (sample SAMEA4397798) | marine metagenome | biome: Polar Biome; feature: [SRF] surface water layer (ENVO:00010504); material: water (ENVO:00002006), including particulate matter (ENVO:01000060) such as... | depth 5 m | reverse complement strand
TCATTGTAACAAGTTACAGACCATTCTTCAAATGTTCTATCACCTGCAATTTTGATATTTCTACCTCTGAATGGAACATTTACAAGTCCCACTGTCATTGCTGGAATTGAAGTTGCTTGGCATAAAAATGCTAAGTCTTCTATTTCTCCACCAACTTGTGCGTAACCAGGAAAAGGCATTGTTACCTTAAACTGATTGGCTCTTGCGCCACCGCCAGCAAGTTTAGCTTTGAAGTCATTTATGTTTGCCATTTTATTATTTCTCCTCTACTAATTACCCAGCCACTTCTTCAAAAGAAACGCCAGTTCTGGTTGCGACAAAAGATAATGTGATAAAGTTGATACTTCTTGCAGGTTTTACAAAAATTTCTGCAATAAATTCATTTCTATCCACTACTTCGCCAGTGTTGTTAGTTTCATCACACACTACTAAAAAGTCTGTGATACCACGTCTACCTTGTACTTCTCTTAAAAAAGGTTCAACTATGTTTCTAAAGTTCGCTCTTGTAAATTCGTCATTGAATTCAAAGAGTTGGAATTTAGAAGCAGTAGCTACTGCCTTTTCTAAAATGATGAACAATCGTCTAACATTGATTCTATCAAAAGCACTCGGTGATGATAAACCAGTTTTATCTCCAAACAATACTGTTCCTTGTCCTGAGAAAGTTGCAACTGGATTTACTCTACTTGTGTAAAGATCATCTCTTTGTTGTTTTGTAGGGTTGTATGCCAATTTAGCAGCGCCTCTAATTACACCTCGGTTTAATCCGGCAGGTGAGAACCAAGCGTCAGCTAAAATGTCTGTTCTAGCAGCCAATCCAGCAATGTCTCCGTTTAATGGTACATATCTGTACACATCATTGTATCTGTCATAACAATACTTGTAACCACTATCAAACACAACATAACTAGATGATCTCATTCCATTAAAGAAACCAAGAACATTACTTGTTTGTGTATTTGAGTTAGAAACATTAACAACATCACTTCTTTGAGGACTTGCAAAGACTACACAGTCTTTTCTGTTCTCAGCGATAGTAATTAAGTTGTCAATATGACTAGCAGAACCACTTGGTCCAGCAATTATTAATCCTACATCAACTGTTTCGGCGTCATTAAACTTCTCGTAAGCAGTTTTTAATTGACCGTCAGTTACAGTAGCACCATCTAATCCACCAGATAATGATTCATTTGCAGGTGTATCAACGCCAGTGAAGGTTGTACCTGCAGCTGTATTGCCCCAATTTGTTCCAGCTGAATTATGATCCATCCAGAATATATAATTAGATTTATTACTAATTACTGTTGGGTAGTAGTTGATATCTCCTTGTGGTGATTTTGCGTCTGAAGCTTTTGAAAGTTTAGAATAAGATTCTAAAACTGTTCCAGGAACTCCAGAAATTCCACCGTCTTCATCTATTACAACAATTGATATCTCATCGCCAGAGCCTGATCTTGTAGAAGCCCAAGCAGAAGTATTTGGAGCGCCATCAACTTGATCTGCGTATCTCCATTTTCTTTTGATTCTTGCGTTATCTACGACAGCAGAAATTAATCCACCTTCGCCTCTAGGATGCTGAACGATAGTTACAACTGTTGAAGATAGAGCAGTTACTCTATATTTTTCTCCAGAAGTAAAATCTACTCCAGAACCTGTACCAGAAAACTCAATGACATCGCCGACATTAAGGTAACTAGTTGCGTCTGAATCAACTGTTATTGTTGTATCTCCAACAGCGGCACCGCCGTCTGCTTGTTGAGATACAGATGTTGTTTGTTCAAATGCCGAAGCACTTGAGCAAGTTGCGACTAATAAACTATTTCCCCATAAACCTGCTGATCTAGCAGCAAATGTTCCAACAGAGCCTTCGCCCGCTGAGAAATTGTCTTCGTAGTCTTGTTTATTTTTTACTAGTAAACCAGTTCCACCGGAAGTTGCGTTTACTGTACTCGTTTGGCTAGCTCGTACTATTCTTAATGAATTAGAATATTGTAGAAAGTTAGCAGCGCTGAAAAAATACTCAAAGTTATTTACATCAGGTTTGCCGAACGTGTCCACAAATTCTTGTTCACTAGATACAGAAACAATTTCATCTAAAGGTCCTTTGCTGAATTGTCCAGCAAAAGCACCAATTGAAGTTGATACTGCAGGAATGATTCTTGTTAAATCTCTTTCCTGTACGAGAACACCTGGTGATACTTGAAATGCCATAAGTTATTCTCCTCTAATTAGCTAATTTAATTACCATATTTGTTCAAAAATCGTATTATTAATACGCCCATATTTAAATTTCAATTCTTACTGATATTTATAATACATCAAAACCTAGTGGTTTTTACGAACCACCGGTATCCATCTATCTCCGTATTCATCAATAGTTTCCTCGTCTAAAGGATCAGTAACACCATCATCTACAAAACCAAATGGTGCCATATCTTGTTCTATTAAGTTTTGTTGCTCAGCATACATTTGCATACGAGCATTTTGATCTGTTAATTCTTTGAAATAACCTTGGTTTGATACCCAACCAAAGATAACTAAACACATCATTAAATCGTCATTGCTACCGTCCTCAGCCTGCCAGGATTGACCTTTCTTAGCAAAAGTTGACATCTCCTGTATGATTTTAAAAGAGTTAACCACGATCTTATCTCCCTCAATAAGTGTCTTTAAATTGGCACAACCAACTTTCTTTGTTGCCTTTGTCATACGAATACCTAAAGATGAACCACGACCACTAAACATAGCACCTAGTATTTGACCGGCACGACCTTTTTGTGTAGTCATTAGTACATTAGGATATTCTATTTCATATTGCAAGGCTTCTGCTATCTGTTGACCTATATCATTAACCTCAGTTAAGATATGTGCTTCGTTATATGCTTTTGCTACCTGTGATATAATATTAGGAAAGACAAAAGGTTTTACTTCATTGTTTTTATAAAGAGCAACAACTCTAAATGGCATTTTAGTTACATCAAATACAATAAATGCTGAATAATCTTTTTCTACACCTCTTGCGACATCAACTGTACAAACATAAGTACGACCTTTAATAGGTGCTTCAAATTGATCTACACTTCCTTTTGATAGTTGAGGTGGTTCATAAGTTAATGCTTTAATTTTTGATGGTGAGATAAGAGTATTAACAGAACCTAAAAACTCACACTCAAACTCTTGTTGAAATTGCTCAGGTGATGTATTTCTAATTGTTTGTTCTTTCCATTCTTCATCTCTGCCTGGAACCTCTGACCAATGTACTTCAATAGGTATGTAATCGTTTCTTTTCTTTTCAGCGTCAATCCATAATTTATAAAATTGATTCATACCATAAGGTGTAGATACAATTACCATTTTTGTTTTCTTACCTGAAGATATAGTAGGATAAACGGAACTGAAAAACATTTCAGCAATGTTTGTAGGTACGAAAGCAAACTCATCAAGGAATATAATATTATATGATCCACCCCTAATAGCACTTGAAGAAGTGGCAGCAGCAACAATACTAGATTTATTTTCTAACTCAATGTTACCTTTGTTCCAGTTAACTACTCCTTGTTGCATCCATTTAGGTAAATTTTCATATGCAAGTTGTAGTCTACCTAATATATCTCTAGCAGTTGAAGACTTATTGGCAAGTAAAGCAATGTTAGAGTTTGGATTAAACATTGCATAGTGCATTAAGTAAGAAACAGTTGTTGTAGATTTACCTGATTGTCTTGGTAGTTTGCAAATTGTGAATCTATTGTTGTGTATTGTTTCTACAATCTTTCTTTGAAAGTCATACATCTTAAATGGCACAAGACCATCATCAAGTGATACGATACGAATATATTTTTCCATAAAGTACACAGGATCACCAGCACATTTTTGATATTCTAAAATCTGTTCTTTAGTAAACTCTTGTGGTGTGTTGATCTTCTTTAGATTAGGATTACCTAGATAGGCGTCATTAATCATTTTCTTGTAAGTGAACCAAAATTATGATATTTTAGTCCAGTCTTTTCATCTTTTCTTACAGTTCTAGGATCATCTTCCCAAAGTGATTTTTCATAACCAAACCAACCTGTAATAATATATTTCTCGTGTGTTTTAGATATTTGTCCACTATGAGTATGCGTAAAATCTGTTGGCCAAATCAATGTCAAACCTTTTTTACAAGGTACTGTAATATTTTGATATTTAAAATTTGTACCACCGTCAGGCGTATCAGTTAAATATGTCATCCATACAAGACAACGATTTTCATTTTTAGATGTTCTTTCACAATGCTCAGCAAAATAACCTGCACCAGGTTTATAATACTGTATGTTAGCACCTTCGTTCATTCCATACGGATTAAATTCTGATAATTCAGTATATTTTTTTTCATATAAACTAACACATTCTTTTAATGAATTTTTATAGTTCATAAAAGCAGGGTCTGTATAGTCTGGGTGTAATCCAAGATCAACTGAATCTTTATTATTTTTATTTACATTATATGGACCACCTATAACACCTTCTTTATGGTGACTAGGATTTTTTTTAAATACATCTATAAGACTATCACATATATTTGGACTAATATACCAACCGCCTATGAAACTATCTAAAGGTAACTTATGTTCTTCAAGCATTCAATTCCTCCAACTGTCTTTTTAAATCAGCAATCTTTAGTTGTTTTAATTCTTCATCACTACTAATTTTAATTTTTTCACCTTCTTCACTAACTCTTTTTAAAAAATGTAAAACACCAGGTTTACGAACCTCTGGTCCTTTATTCTTCCAATCAATAGTAGCCCAAACATTATATCCTAAACTTTTTCTAAAATTTAAATCAAAGTTATCTTCGGGAAATGAAAATGAATAGTTAACAATATATTTACCTTTAATTAGTCTATCAAATTCTTTGTATAATTCTCTAGCAATATCTTCATTGTCTGCATATAGTTGACCATCAAAAATATCTTTTGAATCTGATTGTTCATTATTACCTGTATATGCAATAGAGTGCCAGTGAATACCAACAAGTTTTTCTCCGTCAAAAGCACCCAACCAATGATTAGTTCCTTCTGAAACAAATTTTTTAAAGATTGCTCCTTTGATAGAAGTTCCTTGACCTTTTAAAAGTACAGTTGTTTCTAATTCCTGTTTTAAAAGCAATAGTTCCTCATTAGCTTTTCCTTCAGAAAAACCTCTTGTTTCTTTTAAATAACCACGTGCGGCTGCTTCAGTAATTTTTTTTATTTCAATCATTTAAAACTCCTTACTATATGTATAAGAGTTTTAAAAGTTCTATTTGGGTGTGATATCTTTAAAACTTTTTTCATTATCATTTTCCTTTTTTCTTTCACTATTAGTTTCTACTGTATTCTTGTTTAACATTTTTTGCAATTCTGTCGTTGATCCAACAAATAAAGCATTTTTGATAGTGGCGTTTGTCTTGCCAGGTACTTCTTTTAAGTCTTTCAATTTTTTTTGTAAGTCTTGTAGTTTATCAACCGAAGTAGCAACTTGACCTATTAACTGTCCAACAACCTCATATGCTCTAGGGTGTTGACCTTCTTTTGCAATATCAAGTATGCCTTGTATTGCCTCTTGACCTTTTTCAATTAGATTATAATAACTATCTCTACTATAATCGTAATCAGTATTAATATCTTTATCCATTTTTACTTCAACTTCACCAGTCTTTCTTTTAACAGGTGGTTGAAACTCTTGTGGTTTTGGTGCTTCTGATTCTACACCTAAAATTTCATTTACTTTTTCTTCTAATTTATTCATCTGTATCCGTACTCGGGTTATATCGTTTACCATCATTAAAGAAACTAATTGTAGTTGTAAATCCAAAATCATCATCTGCGTCAGCAGTTTCAGGATTAGGTATTACTACAACTCTTTCATCTCTAGTCAAGGGACCATCTGTATCTGCCCCTAAATCTGCCTGTGCTTTTTTAATAACACCTTGGTTGTTCATAGGACCAAACAGATATGTTTTAGCAGTAAAGTTAATAGTATATATAACGGCTCTACGACTAGTAAAATCTCCGTCATAACTATCCTCGTAATTTATGTTACCTAACACGATAGGTATATCTCTTTTAATATCTAACTTAGGAACCATATTGACTGTAACTGTATAGTCTGGTTGAAAGTAAGGTAGTATTTGTTCTATAATTTGTAGACCATCTTCAGCAGTTGCTGTAAAAATGTATAGTTGTAAACTAATATTATAAGGTACAGGTGTATAATTAAAGTTAGTTTTCTTACCGTCTTCACCTGTTTTAACTTGTGAATATTTTTGAACACGAGTTAATTTTCTAGTAGCGTCATAATTAAGACCTGTAATTTCAAAACCCATACGAGGTAATGATGTTGCAAACTCTCTACTATTCAAATTTGCTTGTTGATCTAATCTAACTAAAAATTTTTCTTTAGGTGCATATGCAAGTGGTACTTTTATTCTACTAGTTACACCACCAGTAGCATTTTCTCTTTGAATAACTATGTTGTTAAACACTTGTCCAAATGCAACAATTAATTTTCTAAAACTTTGATTGTAAAATCTATTTCCTAACATTATAAACTATCCTCATCTCCGAATGGATTTCTTTCTGTAAAGTCTAGTATATCATCTAAAGTAGAAGAAGTATCAAATCCTGCTTCAGAATCTAAATCTGTATTAGAAGCATAAGATGATTGAGTTTGTATTGAGGATGCTGTAAATTCTTCACTCATTAAAAATTGTGGTTCACCTGTTGATAAATCTTCTTCTAGTCTTATTGATCCTTCACCATCTAAAGCAACTTGACCACTCTCTAAACTAAATTTGTAATTTAATTGATCTAGTGTGTACTTGTCTCCAGCACTATCAATAACATCTAAACCTGTATCAAGTTTCTCACTAGAATATTCCCAACGAGTTACTCTTAATTTATAAACTGGTAGTTGACCTAATGCAAAGAAAGGTTCCTGATCTTCAACAAACTGTATTTCAAAAAATGAGTTCATCAAAGGATAATAAATTATATCACCTTCGTTTGGTCTACCTGTAGCAATTAAACTATCTTTTAAACCAACGTGGTAATCCCAAGCTCTTTTAGACACCATAAATGTAGTGTCTTCTCTTATCTCTAAACCAAATTTTGAAACTATTTCTTGTTGACCTGCAAAGCCTTCGGTTGACTCTACATACATTTCTACCATCCAAGAGTCATCAAAACGAGAAGTCGTATCTTCTCCTAAGATCAAATCTCTATTGACTAGTGTTCTAGGTAGGTAATAAACATCGTGCCCATAAATTTTTAGGCCCTCTACAATTAAATCTTCGTAAAGTCTTTTCTCGTTTTGATTACCGATACCGTTGCCACCTTGAAAGTAATGATTAACTGGCATAGCATTATCCTATCATAAAGGCTGGGTTTAATTCAAATGTACTTCTTATTTCTGTTTCTAGTTTTTCTATATCAGCAAGCGCCTCAGAATATATTTGTTGTCCGTTTAAAGTTACGCCACCGACCATTGCAACACCATTAAATTTAGATAAGTTAGCGCCCCATTGTTTTTTAAATAAAGCAGTAGTATATCTTTTTAAATAAATGTCATTGAAAACATCTGTATAAGTGTTTGGATCTAATCTTCTATAACATTCTATTACTATAAATTCATCTTCTTCTAAATCATTCTTCCAATCCATATCAATGTAAAGTCTATTGTCGTGTTGATTGAATCTCATAGGTTTTTCACCTACAAGTATATGATCTAAAAAATCTAAATGTCTTAATACAACATCATAGTTAACCATTGAAGTTGAAGAAAAATCATACAGATCATTTAATCTCATTTGGTATCTTACATCAAATAGATTCATATTACCTTTGTTTGTAATTGGAAAGATATTAATAATAGAAAGAATGGTCTCAGGTACTACAAGATAATTTTTATCTTCATACCAAGTTGTTGAAACACCTGTATCTTTTAAATCTGATTTAGTTTCGCTCTCGGTATTTAAACCAGTTAAACGAGTTTTGTCTTCAGCCGTTAATTTGTATTTTAAATATGTTCTTCTAATACCGTCATAGTGAAACTGTTGAAAATATTGTACAGCTTCATCTATTCTATCTTCTAATTGGTCATCATCAGCATTTATTTCAATCACTGGTTTACCCAATGCTCGTAATGCGTATTGCTTTAATGTTTCTCGTGTAGATGGTACAGCCATATAATTCCTCTTTGTTATTACTATTTATAAGAATTATTTAATGGTAGGAAAGAGATTATCAGCACAAAACAACTTTATATCATCTTCAGGTAACCCTAGTGATTGCATTGTTTTTGGTGTATGTGGATTCTTTTGTTGATTAATACAGTAATAATTTTGTGCATTTATGACATCTTCCTTAACAGAATCGTTATCATAATCACCTATCTTGTCAATATATGCGTTTAAGTTTGATAAACCCATTGTACATATTTGTTCTAATTCTTTTTCTTCTCTTACATTACCAGCAGCAATCATTCCTGGACTAAAGATATTCTTTGCCCAATCAGGCAATTCTCTTACCTTTGATGGTTTGTACCATTTGTTTTCTTCTATAAAATATTTTGTTAATGCGTGTTCTTTTTTAAGTAGTGGAGAGAAGTCGTGGAACGCACCAGTAACTTTACTCTTACCTGCAATAATATCAAAACCGTAAATAGGTCCACCATTTGTAGTAATAGGAAATAGACATATATGTGCCATCCATAATCCTTTAGATTCTCTAGCGTCAACTACATCAACGTGAGCTCTTCTAATACTTCTATTTTTCCAAGTACGATTTGTCCAGTTAGGATTATTAAATCTATCCATACCTGGTTCTTTGTACTCAATTAAATTCTTATCTAATACTTCTATTATTTGTTTTTCTAGTTTAATTAATCTTTCCCAGATCATTAATCTTTACCTTGAATGGTAGTTCCTTTGAAAGGATCGTTTTCTATATCTCTATTATCACTAGTAAATTCAAAAACTTCGTTTGTTAATACTAGAGGTTTACTGATTTCGTTCATCTCTTTAAATAAATTTGTAGCAGATTCAAAACAATACTCTACTTCACTTAACACATTAATTTTATATGTGTTCAAGTATTCATTTATAATTTCTTTTACAATTCTTTTGTACTCTTGTCCTTGACCATTAAAGTCATAAAATGCTTTAACAGGTACTTTTTTAGAAATCATCTGACCACCAGATAGATCACCTAAGTGTCTAACATAGATATGTCCGTATAGTTTTTCTGGATCGTCTTTGATAGTTTCAATATGTTCAACATACTTTTTCGTACTAGGTGTGATCTCAGGATTGAAATCAAGTTCCCATAGTTTTTTGAAATCTCTATGTATATTTTCTGCTCTTTGTAGACCAGGTGTTTGTCTAAACAAGTCATTGTGCATTCCATACTTCTCTAGTACAGAATAACATTGTAACTGATTATACAAGTAGATAGCGTACAATTCTGGACGAATCGTACCACTCATTAGAATTTTTACAAACTCTTGTCGTTCAGCGTTTTGATGAATCTCTTTAGTGAGCTCTTTAATGTCGTATGCCATAATATAAAACCAACAATGTAAAAGTTAAAATTATTCTGCCTGAGCAGCTATAATTGCGTCTTCTTTTACTTTATTAGCAGCAACTTCAGCAGTTCTAGCAGTTTCTTTTTCAGTCTGAGCGTCTGCCTCATTTTTAGCACCACCAAATACAACTACATTGCCATCTGAGTCTAAAGATAATCTCCAAGCCTCAACATCTGCAATACCAGTTTTTTTAACTGCGTCACCTTTAGTAACTGCGTCTTCACCTGTTACAGCATTAGCAGTAAAAGGTTCACCTTTGTTGTTAAAATAATAATCCATTTTTTATATTCCTTCTATTGTTAATATTAAACTGTTGCGTCTATACCGTGTTTTCCACCGTATCTACTATCTCCGTTACCATAGTTACCCCACCAGTCAATTTGACACATTAAAGGGTAAACAGTAGATTGGAATCCACCGTGTAAGTAGTTATAAGAAGAAGATAATCCGTAGTTACCAGTTTTGTTAGTAACATTAGAAGTATATTGAAATCCGTTACCAGTTGGGTTACTGTTATCCGAGTTATCGTGTCCGTAGAAAACTCTAGTATCTATCGTGTGATCTGAGTCTTTAGGATCAAATGACCAACAATATGTTCTCCAAGATTCACCATCTGTGTTATCAGAATAGCCACCGTGGAATCCAGTTTTACCCCAAGCCATATAAGGATTAGCACGACTTGTTTTAGTCTGGTTAATACTTATGAACTTTCTAGGATTTTCTAAACTCATACACCAACCGTTAATACCAGGTCCGTAGTAGTAGTAAGGACGATAAATCATTCCCCAAGTACCATCCCAAGTTGTATTAAATTTAGTGTAGTATTGAGAACCATTCTCAGCACTATAAGCAGTAGTTGTTGAACCGTTGAAATCTTGCCAACCAATGTAAAGTCTAGCAGAACCAGTAGTTCCTAATGATGTTCCGTTCTTACAGTTGTAAGCAGCATATCTTATACCGTTACCGTGTGCGTGTCCGAAACCAACCCACTCGTTATTACCAACTGCAACAGTCATATTTCTGTTGTTGTTAGATGACCAAGTGTCAGTAAAGTATTCAGTAGATGTTAAAGCAGCAAAGTATTCAGAAATTCTGTCAACTTGATTTAAACATACACTTGATTTGAAAATGTGAATTGTTTTAGAAGTATTTGAACCTTCATCACCAGAGTGAACCATAACAAGCATTTTGTTTTTCTCGTTATATCCAGTACCTGTAGCGTATGTGTTAGTTACATCTAACATATGAGAAGTATAATCGTAATGGTCAAATGGACCGTTACCAGCAGCCTGGCCAGGGTTCATTTCTCTCATTGTTTGTCTTCTATTTGTAAATAGTCTTCTAGGTCTAATACCTTCAGGAAGTACGTGATTTAATTTAGACCAAGCAGTCGTAAACTCAAATGATTGTGTTATTTGGTGATACGAATGAAAAGATATAAATCCATCTTTACTTGATGTGTAATATTGTGCCCAAGGATATTGGTCACATTGGTACATAGATTTTAAGTAACAAGTATAAGTTGTGTAATCTTGTGAAGTTAAATCACAATGCGATACATCTGTACCGTGGTCATTGTAATTGTATGAGTGTGAAGCGTCTGCTAACATACCGAAACGATAGTTAGTAGTTGAGTTACAAACTGCAGCCCAAGGAGAGCCTACATTGTTGAAACCTGAATCGTAAATTCTGTAATTGACATTGTGATTTTGGTCAGAGTTATCTCCCCAAATACCAAATAATGGAAGTCCTTCTTTTCGGTGATCTATTGATCCACCACTAGAACCGCCACCTAATAAGTTTGTTAAACTAGCCATTGATTTGTTCTCCTAAATTTTCTTTTAAATTATTTATATTAATTATTTTTTTCATTGTTATTATGTTATAACCCATCCAATGAAAGAAGATGTTACATCTGGTGTAGTTTTGTAAACAAGTCTTAAACTTGCGTACTTAGCGTCACCGACAAGATCAGCAGCCTCACCAGCAATATTATTTCCGTTTCTAGCAATCGTTAAATTGTTAGTTTTCCATTGTCCAAATCCGTCAGCAATAATAACATAATCGTTATCAATTGGACTAGCGGGTAAAGTCATTGTAAAAGCAGAGTCAGTTGTGTTTGCAATGTAAGCAGCACCAGCCACAGCATTGAAACTAGCAGTTTTTGTTGTCCAAGATATTCCAGTTGCACTTGCCCAAATTGGATCTGAACCAGTACCTTGTGTTTGTAATACTTGACCAGCAGTACCGGCAGCAAGTCTTGCGACACCAGCAGAATCTCTATATAGCATATCCCCTTGTGTCGTTAATTCTGTTACATCTGCACCTTTTTTGGCGATTAATGTCCAGTAAGTTGCACTTGAAGTCGCATTACCAGTTGAAGCTAAAATACAGATAAAACTCTCTCCGTCAAAAGTTACTATATCGTCAACTACATAAGATGTAGCTACATTGTAAGCACCTTGAAAGACTGGTTTAATTCTGCCTAAATTTATTGTTGCCATAATTCTAATTTTCCTTATTTCTATTTATATTTATATAAGTTTAACTCTCTATATATAAAAAATTTTTAATTTAATTCTACTTTCAAGTCTCCATTATCAACACTAAAAGTCAGACCAGCACGCATAAAGAAACTATTAACGAAAAGGTCTTCTTGGTTCTTCGTTTCTGCTCTTGTTTCTATATCGTCCACACCGTTAGTTTTAGTTATCTGTAATATACCTTTTATTTGAGGAGTAACTATGTTACCACCTGTATTTGTAAAATTACTTTCGTAGTAGTATAACTCGCCTATTGCACTACCACCTACTAAACTTTGTGCTTTTTCAGGTATTACTATTGTTACTGTTGCCTCAGCAGTACCTATTGTACCTGAAGTAGTTACGCCTGTTGTATATTCAACGCCGCCTGATTTTGTTCCACCTTCGGTCGTTGAAAATTTGAAATCTGATTGTAATAAGTTAGAATTTGAAACATCAAAAATATATGTATTACCTTCATACATTTTAATTCTATTTCTTGGTCTAACAATGTGTGTAATTGTGTCTTCGTCATCACCACCATCAACGATTAGTGTTCCACCAATACCAACTACGAACATTTTTGTTCCGTCAGCACTAAATGAAAATCCTCTAGGTTGAATGTTACTTGTTCTAAAAGTTGCTGTTGAAGTTACTGCCTGAGTAGTAGAAATATCATAACCAGTTACTAATGGATATTGATTAATTTCATTACCAGTTCCGCCTACTGTATAAACTCTATCGCCATCATCATCAAAAGCAAGTGCTCTTACATTGGCGTCTTCAGCAGCAACTGAAAATGCGTCAACAAATGAAGCAGTTGAAAGATCGTAAGCAGCAGTTAATAGATATTCATTGATATCATTTCCATCATCACCAAGTACGAATAATAATTCTCCTGGGTTAACAGCACCTCTAGCAACTTTATTAAATTTTAAATCTACAGCATTAGCGTCTTCAGAAACTATTGATAATCTTCTTGTGAAAGTAGCAGTTGCAACATCATAAGCGCCTGAAAGAGCATATTCATTAATGTTACCAGCAGCAATAGTAGGTGAAGTTTCAAAAGCCGTTCCTGAGTTTTCAATAACGAACATTTTAGTACCGTCATTATTAAAAGTCATTGCAACAGGTCCTATACCGTCAGCAACAATACTTTTTTCTTTTTCGTAAGTTAGTGATGTAATAGTGTAAGCACTTGATAATGCGTATTGTATAACTCTTGCGTGATATTTGTCAACAGCATACATTTTTGTACCGTTGTTATTAAAAGAAATACCTTGAATATCTGATAAACCTTTTTGAGCAGTAGTGTAAGTAGTACCACTTTGGGTTTCACTACCGTTTCTAACTAAAGATGTTGTAGTTTGGTATACAGCAGTAGTAGCGTCAAAAGCAGTAGCTAAATCATATTGATAGATACTGTCGTTTTTATTAACGCCAGTTATATCTTTAGTTATAACTTTTTTAATAGTTTGACTTGTTGTATCGGAATGAATACCGAAAGCATAGAAGTCATCTTTTTCTTTTCCTGTTACTGTGAACTGTGTAAGTGTACTCATAATTCTATTTATCCTTCTAAGCGACCTCTAGTAATTTCCAACCATTAGCTGAACCAGTATATACTAGTGTAAAGGCTGCGTGATTTGTTTCTGCTATCATATCTTCAGCAATGTTCATAATGTCGTGTGAATTTCTATCAATTGTTAATTTATTTACTGCAAAAGTACCTTCTAAATCTACAAAAGTAACTGCGTCACCAACTAATGGACTAGCAGGTAATTGTATTGTTGCAACAGCGGCAGCAGTATTAACTAAAAATCTTTGATTACTTTCTGCAACAGTTATAGTTGAACCATCGCCGACAATAGTTACATATGGCGTTCCACCACCTAAACCTGTCCAACTTGATCCGTTATAACCTTCCCAAGCAACTAGAGATGAATTGTATCTTAAAGCACCTGTGAATAATGCACCAGCAACAGGTCTTTGTGAAGTTGTTCCTGTTGGTGGAACCCAAGCGCCAGTTCCTGCCTTATCTCTTGTTAAATATCCTAAGATAGCGTTTTCAGTAGGTACTGCTGTGTTTGCATTACCACCTAATGTTTCGTCTGTACTAAATTCGTTAATAGCGGCACCTAATTCTGCACCGATAGATCCAAGTTTTAATTCACTTAATCCTGAAAGGTTAAAGGCGTCTGCGTTTAGTGTAGCAGTACCAGTTGCCTGTTCAATTTTAAATAGATCACCAACTCTAAAGTCACCTTGTTGGTCAGTAGATACCCAATAGATTCTACCACCATCATTTTCAATAATTTCATCAGCTGTATCGGGAGCCTGTAAAGGTGTTCCTGGATAATTTGTTTTTACGAAACCACCAGTACCAATATTTAAGAAATCGTGACCAGTTAAACGAATGTTTGAGAATCCACTAGATATATCTGTTGATATATCAGCAATTTTTGCCTTACTTAATCCTATGTCTTCCGTTAATCTGATTACTGCTGTTCCGGCTGATACATCTTCTTCGGATACTAATCCAACTCTATAATATTTTGTATCGCCTGCAATTTTAACATTTGAAGCAAGTTTAACTATACCAGTTGCATTTAAAGTTGTTGTTCCTGATTTAATTGCAAGTAAAGGTCCTCTTTGACCTTGTTGAGCAGGTGAACCAAATCCACTTGCCAATGTAATTTGGAATGTAGAAGAGTCTTCTTTAGTAACTGTACATACTTCACCGTCTGTAAAGTTACCAGTTATAGTTTCTATGTGTAAATTACTTAATGAAGTATTAAATCTGAATATTGTAGCAGTTGCGGCCGAAGTATTACCTGTTATTGTAGCAGCACCTTGTCCTTGTGTAGCAAGCATATTTTCAATATCTGACACAGTAGCACCACCGATATATCCAAGAGGATTATATCTTAACATTAAACCTCTAGTTTGAATATTTACATTTACTTCGTCTTCGTCTGTACCTTCTGCAACACAAGCCTGTTCTCCGTATGCGTGTGAACAGTTAAGTCCTCTAATGAACCCACCTGATTCAGCGTAAATTGCCTTTTCACAATAATAAATGAATACTGATACTGCCTCACAACGACCTTTCCCTAAGATGTGAATACCCATACCATCACTATTGATTTGAGTAAAGTCATTACCCAACATTGATTTGTAAGATGAAGCGTGAGTATTTTTGTGTAAGTTACCATCAATCTGCATACCACAAGCACCTGCATTTAATGATGTACAGTTTTGTATGTATGGTGATTGTGTTTTAATATTTCCACTAGGGTCTAATGACATAACTGCAGCCATTTGAACACCTTTTGGTATTATTCTTTCGCCTACATCATCAATTCTAAATCTTCCTTTTGAAAGAGTTACCCAATCACCTGTTGTTAATCCGTGATTTGAGTTTGTGTTAACTGTTATGTCTCCAGCTGCATAAGCATAATCGTAATTAGCAACTGTAATATTTGTTGATTCTGCACCTTCAGCAATAACATTACCACCACTTACATAAATGTGGGCAAGATCGTGTGTTGCTGTTTGAACTGTAAATGCGTTAGCAGTTGTTACTGTTGCCTGATATGTACCACCGGCAAGTTTCGTACCAATTAAACCTTGATATGTAAAGTTTCTAATATTGTTTTTGTCATTACATAGGAACATATTTGAAGCATTGTTATCTTCTAATGAACCAACTGTTAAAGTCATATCACCACTACCACCGATATTTCCCGATGCTAAAGTGATTACATCACCAACAGCGAATCCTGAACCACCGTGATATGTATTAATTTCAACTGCTGTATTGCCTCTAACTGTTATATTAAATACTGCACCTAGTCCAACATTTGGAACAGTTTGTGTTCCTTCAAGTGTACTGAAATCTATACCTGCTAATTTAACAGAATCAGTAGCTGATAATCCGTGAGAAGCAGTAGTTGTAATAGTTATGATACCAGTTGTATTATTGTAAACTGCATTTGATATTGTGAATTGTCCATAAGCAGCGTTAGTAGCTGTACCACCTCTAATATATGTGTGTACTAAACTTGATGTACCAATGTCAGCAGTAAAACTTGTTGAGTCTGGTGTACTTGCAACAACAAAAGATTTCTCAACTTTACTAGCGTGAATATATTTGTATTCTCCGTTAGTTACACCACTTGATGGTTTGTTGGTTACTTTAACTGTTTTAATTTGTGTACCCGAACCAGTTGCAGGAGCTACTCTTGTATTTCTTAAAGTTTCTCCCATTACTGAAATACCTGGTCTAATTCTTAAAGGTAAAATTTCTGCGTAAGTTCCGTTTTTGATTCTTAAAATATCTCCTGAAACAGATTTAACATCCATTAATAGAGAAGCAGTAGCATTACCGATTAATGATCCATCAATATATAATTTGTCTCCAGGATTGTGATCGTGTGTACCGTTTTGAATATCTACATCAACAGAACCACCAGTTGTATCTACTCTAAAGAAAGCGTCAGCACCAGTAGCAGGATAAGTTTTTGCACCTACTGAACAAGTGTAATCTATTCCTCTTACTCTTATAAGATCATTAAGAGTTAATCCGTGAACACCTGAAGTTGTAACTGTAACAACACCTGTTGCGTTATTGTAAGGTGCGTTAGTAATTGTTATATTTGTATTATCTGCTTTTTTGATTTGTCCACCACTAACATAAGTGTGTGTATAAGTTGAAGTACCTAAATTAATTTCAAAACTTGTTGTACTAACTACTGTACCAACTTTTAATTCTTTGTAAGCAATTGCCTTAACATCATTATAAACACTAGCAGTACCACCAGTACCACCAGATATATTTTCTACTTCTCTTATTGAATCTGTTTTTGCTTTTGTAGCAGCGTATTGAATTGTTTTGTAAGGTAATGATTCTGAACCTGGGTTATTATTATTACCACTTGGCGAAACCCATAAAATATTTTTACCTGAAATTCCACTCCACTTAATATCTAAACCATCGTTAGTTAAAACACCACCAGGCATTCCTAATGGTAATCTTGCAACACCACCAGAACTTTCAAAAAGAATATCTCCACGAGTAGTTAATACAGCAGCAGTATCCCCTTGAGCAAGAATTGTCCAAACAGTTGCGTCTGAACCAGGTTCAACATCTACTTGTCTGTCTTTTAATTGAATGTATGAGTTTGCTGAATATCTAACAACATCGCCAACATAATAAGTAGCAGCGGCACTATATGTACCTCTCCATTTAAATCCTTCTACAACTATTTTCCAATAAGTTGCATTAACTGTACCGTCAGCGTCTGATGGATATTCGTTTGTAGCAGATAAGATACAAACATATGAATTACCACCGTACTGAACTGTGTCTCCAGTTTTGTATGCTGTTCCGTGAGAGTAAACACCACTAGCATTAAAACCAGTAGTTACTACATCCCAATAAGAGTTGTCGGCAGGTGTATGACCTAAACCTTCTTCAGCATTAATAAACACATAAGAATATCCACCGTAAGTTACAACATCACCTTTTGAGTAAACTGTACTTGCGTTGTATGAATCTTCAAATTGTAATCCTTCAGAATAAATTGAAAAGTTTGCCTGTGCAAAATCATTAGCACTAGCACCTGAAGTGTGAGCAGTTGTACATCTGTATTGGTAAGAACCAAATTTTACGACATCATCTAGTCTGTAATATTGTGTAGTTGTCCAGTCACCTATAAATGCTAAACCTTCACTATAAAGTGTAAAGTTTGCTAAATCTATATTAATATCTCCACCTGAAGCTGAAGTGTGTTCAGTAGTGACTCTGTATGTTCTACCACCGTACTTAACTAGGTCGTTTAATCTGTATTGTGTTGAAGAAGCGTAATCACCTCTAAAAGTAATACCATCTGAATATTGTTCAAATTTAGAACTGTCTAATGTAAGACTTGAAGATGTATGAGCAGTAGTAACTCTATATTGTTTACCACCGTATGAAACTAGGTCATTTAATTTGTACCAAGTTGAATTTGCGTAAGCGCCTTTGAAGTAAAATGATTCTCCGTGTAGTTGCCAGTTAGTAGTATAAGCAGCTGGTGTAGTGTAAAATATGTTTTCGTTATTTGGTGATGTATGATTTGCTATAGCAACATATGAATTACCACCGTACTTAACGATATCGTCAATTACATATCCTGTATCAACAGCCCAATCACCTCTCCATTTAAATTTAAGTCGTCCTAGTTTAAAATCTGCCATTTGTTTCCCTTAATTACTCATTTCTATACTGCACTTTGGTAAGTTGTTGTTGATGAACTTCCTGTTGTGTCTTCAAAAGTAGCAAAATCGTCTGTACCTTCAGCTGATCTTGTTACTCCTGCGTTTGATCGTTTTACTAAATCTCCACTACTATTATTTATAAGGAAAGTAGTGGTAGGATTTTCTGAAAAGTTAATTTGTTGGTATCTATCACTATCATTATTGAAGTATCTTTTATCAATCTGACCACATACTATACTTAAACCAGTCTTTGGAATTAGTGTAAATGTAACTACTGTATTATTGACTAAAGTAAAGTCTGAATAAGGAGTTTGTTGAACACCATCTAAAAATAATGCAATTCTTGTTTCATTTAACACTGGTGTTCCTAGTGTAAATTGATACGCTGAACCATCACTTGTGAAATATTGTACATCAAACATCTCTAGTCTTTCATCAACATAGTCTGTTTCTGCTCTTCCTACGAAATCTGATTTACCATCTTCAAAATAGTTTGATACTTCAATTGTTTCATTACCTTTGTTAGGATTTACTGAAGATAGATATAACATACCATTTTTTGTTCTTCTAATTCCGTTAAAAGATTTCTGTTTTACTGAAGCAGCAGGTGTGTGAGATACTAGATATGCCATTTTATTCTATTTATATTCCTATGTTAATTCAAGGATACTTGCGTATGCCTCAACATCTACTGAAGACGAATCAGGATTAGCGTCAGCAACTATTCTTACTTTATCGTTACTTTCTAAATTTACTGGTTTGTCTAAAGTTAATGTATTGTTTGGTGGAACTTCTAAACTTTTACCTATGTGATAAAAAGTAGAACCTCCGTCAGTTGTAACTTTTACATTTACAGTTGCACTAGCAGTTGTACTCTTATTTGAAATATATAATGCGTGAATTACAGCTGTTGCACTTGCACCAGCGGTAAATAAATCACCAGCAGTTGTATCAACGACTGGAACTGTTATACCTGCATTTTTAAATGTACTTGCCATAATTAACTACCGAATACTATTGAAAAGGCTAATGAGTCTCCTAACATTGCTACATCACCATCTGCGTCAGGAAATGTTATTGTTCTATCTCCTGTAGGTTCTGCAGCCGTTAAAGTTGTTTCGTATGCGTTCTCTTGGTAACCTTCAAAAATTAAATTTGCACCGTTTAAAGTAATATCATTATCAGTTACGCCACCACCGTCTGTAACTGTTTGTAAATTTACGGCACCTGCACCACCAACTTCTTTAACAACACCACCAGATGTTTTAGTATAAAGTTTACCATCGGTAACATTCATCGCTAATTCGTGTGTTGCTAAAGCAGCAGCACCAGGAATCTGATTTGGTGTTTCGGATCTTTTTGGTTTAATTACAGTTGACATTATTTAACTAACTTTGAAATTTTTTTTATAAGTTTAGATTTAGATAATCTTCTATCTAATTCTACACCAAATTTTCTACCTAATTTTTCTAAATCTTTTTTAGATTTCTTTTTTAAATCTCTTAACGATACAGTTGTTTTTTCTATCTTAGGAACAAAAAAACCTGTAAACTTTTTCCATAAACTCATTAGAAAGTACCTCCATCAACAGTTACAATTTCAACATCACCTGAGGTTACTAGGAAATTTTCTGATTTAAATTTTGCAACACCTTTGTTTGAAGCAGTAGCGTCTTCTCCAACAATTTTAATTGTGTTAGCACTTGCAATAGTATTAATACCTTCTCCTGCTAAAAATTCTAAACTTTCTTCTAAATAAACTCTTCCTGATGTAGAACTTTCATCTGTTATATTAATAAATGGATTTGCAAGTTTAGCTGTTTGAATTGTAGAATTAGCAAGCATTGAGTTTACGACACCTAATGCCTTAACTCTTAATGCGTCTGAATTAACTTCAAGTGAAGAGTCATCTACTGCAACATCTAATCTGTTACCGTCTTTTGTTAAAGCATCCCCAGCATTAATTTGACCTGCACCAGAGAATTGAGATACATCTAAATTAGTTGTTCCAAAAGTAGGAGCACCTGTATGTGTAAATGTATAACCGTTATTAGCGTTTAAAGAACCTTCTTCAACAAATACAAAAGCACCACCACTTAATTCAGCTGGTTGATCTTCTGGTATTGATCTTGTCAATACAAAAGGATTTGAAATATCACCTGTAGTAGTTACAGTATAGATACCGTTTTCTGTACGAGTTGTTTGATCTTTAACTAAAATTCTATCGTTAACATTTCCTGCCTGTGTATCTAATACTAAAGCACCGTTTGCCGAAGCAGTTAATGTTGCACCAACACCAGCAGTACCATTTGAATAAGTTGCTGTTAAGTTAGCAGTTGTTGCAAGTTTACAAGATGGTTTAGTATCTAAACCTTGAGCAACTTGGTCAACATACTCTTTGTTTGCAAGTGAATTAGAAGTAAATCCTGCTCTATCTTCATAACCTGATGGTACAATTACTGTACCAGTACCGTGAGGTGTTAAATCAATATCTTTATTACTTGCTGTTGTAGTAATTGTTTGACCGTTAATTGTAATATCATCTACAACTAAAGAAGTTAATCCTGCAAGATCAGTTTGAGTAGCACCTAAAGTTAATGTAGATGAACCTAATATTGTTTGAGGATTTGCTAAGTTAGCGTTTGTAATTCCAGCAGAACCATCCAAGTTAGCATTTGTTAATGCTGTAGCAGTAACAGTTACAGTATTGTCTGTAACAGTTTGTGTCATACCACCTGTACCTAAGAAGTTTAATGTTTCTGAAGTATTGTAATTATCTGTACCTGTGTCACCTACTAAACTAATAAATTGATTAACAGTTACGAAATCTAAATTTCCTGTTCCGTCAGTTTTTAAGAACTGACCAGCAGTACCGTCGCCGTCAGGTAAAACAAAAGTTTTACTACCTGTTACTGCGTTAGGAGCTCTTAAACCAATAAAGTTTGTACCGTTATTAGTACCTTCGTTAAATCTTATTTCACCACCTTCCGTTAAGTGGTTTCCTACATTTATTGTATCTATTGCTAAGTTAGCGTCTGATGTAAGTGCTGAACTACCTGTTAGAGTACCATTCACGTGGTCTAACATATTTGTAAAATACTCACCTCCGATTACTGATACATTGTTTGCGTCACCATTACTGTCAACGCCACCTTCACCTATAAAAATTCTATCGCCAAGATTATTCTGAGCGCCTGTTCCGTATGTATAGGCTAATTCACCTAGTTTAAGTGTTGCTGGAGCGACTGTTGCTGGACTTCTTTTTATCTGTATTACTGTTGCCATATTTTCTCTCTAAAATGTTCCGCCGTTAAATGTTAAAGTTCCAGTAGTCGTAACAATTTCGGTTCTACTTACGAATTTACCATCACTAGCTCTATATTGTAATAATGCACCATCATCTAAAGAAGTAACATCAACATCACCTAATAATTTTAATGAAAGAGAACTGTTTTGAAGTGAAGTACCTGAAGGCAGGGTTACTGAAACTTTTTTGGGTCCGCTTCCAGTAGAAGCATTAATCCTTGCTGTAATACTTGCCATAAAACCTCTCTCTTTGTTATATTTATAATACTTTTATTATGTAGTTACGTTTGGTCTTACAGTAATTAGACCCTCAATTACTCTAGTTACCACGCCAGTAGAGGTTTGTGTAATCTCTACATCATAGACATATCTTTCTGCGTCTAAAGCTGCAGTTTGAGTTGCCGTCAAAGCCAAAGCGACTACTCCCGAAGCAGCGTCTGTGCCAATTACTGAAGTCATAGATGTTCTTGTTCTTGTTGACGAATAACCTTTTGCTAACTTGGCTTGTGTCGTATAACCAGTTAAATCAAATGCGTTTCCGTTGGCGTCCTTAACAGTTACATCTGAACTGAAATTAGCGCCTTGATCTATTATTAAATTAGCTATTGCTGCCATTGTCTTCTATGTCTTTTATTGGTTGAATTTTCTCTTTTTCCATTAATTCCAAAATTTTCTTATTGTAATATTCTGTCAAAACTTGTATTTTTTCCAACTCAACTTGATGTCTTACTTTTGACGCCTCAATCTCTTGTCTAGCAACGATTTTATTTCGTAATTCTATGCTAAAAGATGTTTCGTCATATGTCTTTCCGTCTATTGATAAAGCCATTATATACTCCTTTGTTATATTATATAGGTATATTTATAAGTGATTTTTAATGTGTTGAACATCATCTTTGAAAGTAATTTGAAGACTATAACGCCATTCTGGTGTCTGATTAAAACATCTATGAAACATAGAAGCGTCTGTGATTACTGATCTTTTGTCGTATATATGTTTTTCGGTAACTGTAATCTTATCGTCTTTATAATACTCTAGTCTTGTTTCTTCTTTGTAATTACGAGGACTTAATAAAGTCATCATTACGGTTCTTCTATACTCGTCTGGTTTTGTGTAAGTGTCTTTGTGTATGTGCATATCTTCCCAAGGTGGTAATCGCATTACAAAGATTGCGTCAGGTTCTTTAATTCTATCAGTTATAATTTTCTTTGCTTTTAAAATAGAATTATCTACTTTAAGTCTACCTGAATAATCAGTTATAAATTCGTAAGGTTGATATTCGCCTGAACTGTGAGATGTATGATTTATCCAATCACCTTTTTTAACACACTCTAACATTTCATTTTTGTGTTCATCTGTAAATTCTATGTCTGTAGGAATAATATACATTTAAGATATTGCTATATATTTTGGTCTCGTCTTACCAAGTAGTTTAAATGCCATAGCAGATTCTTCGCAAGAATAACACACATTGCAAGCAGGTGGCTCTTTCTTTGAACAAGAATAAGTATATTGCATTAAATGTTCTTTACCAAGTTTATAGAAAATGTCAATTATTTGAGATTTAAGCATCCTTAAAAAAGGATAGGTAACGTGTGGTTCTTCTGGATAAGACCAAGGTAAAGTAATGCCTGTATTAGTAGACTCTATATCATATGATAATGGAATCTGGTTCAACCATTGAGTTTTTTCCCAACTGTTATTTGCACCTAAATACAATACTATGCTATCAAACTGTTTATAAGCGTGTCGGGTTGATTCAAAATCCAATCTTTGATATTTTTTTGCTTCATCACTAACTTTATAATTATTATGATAAATTAATTCTCGGTTGTATTCTTTGCTTATAATATCAACCATTCTAGCAGCGGGCATTGGATCAGGTGGCTTATTACAGGTCCATATGTGTATAGGTATTTCTCTTTTCGTTTTCTGGAGTTCTTCTATAATAAGACAAAGTAATACAGACGAGTCAATACCGCCTGATAAAAACAATCCAATATTTTCTACCTCTGGTATTGTAAAATCTAATTTATAATTAAAAGGGGTAGAACCTAATTCAATCAGCATAATGAATTACGATTTAACTTTATATAATAATTTTGTTATACAATCCCAAGTTTTAGGTAAATTAAAAACAACCATATCACAATTATGTTTCCACGCTGATAGTCTATGGAGTTTTGCTGTGTTAACATAATATAAACTATTTGGTTGAAATTGCCTAATTCTACCATCAAGTTCCCACTCTAACTTATCAGAAGCGTCACCTATAAATGCAACCAATCTGATTGTATCTCTATGTAGAAGGTAGTGGTCTCTATGATGTCCGTAAAAACCGCCAGCATTTAATTTGATTAAAAAACATCTTCCCCAATCCCCAAACCAATCAAAAACTTCTTTACAACAAGTTAATTTTTCTTTTGCTTCTGTAGGAAATTTAAATTCAGATTCTTTAGGAATATAACCTAACTTAGCATAAATTTGAGATAGACCAGTTGGTTCTGTAGGTTTATCACCTTTTAATCCATATAAAAGAATACTCTCTCTATCATTAAGAATTCCTTTTTTAGGTTGAAAAGGTCTATACCAATGTTCCATATTCTTTTCATCTTCTACAAATTTATTATAATCAATATCAAATTTTAATCTTTCCCAATCTCCAATCATAGATAATTGTAATTCACATTTAAGACTTTCTTCAGAAACTTCTAAATCGCATTTTGATTTAAATTTATCAAACGAATATTTTAAAGCATTTTCGTCTGCAAAATATAAATCTCTATCATCATTTTTCATTTTTTAAATCCTTCTAATTTCCACAAATGTCTTTTACCATATTTAGTTGATTCTCTAGTATGATTAGTTACCATATTATTAGCAAGAAGAAGGTCTCCTTTTTCCCAAGTATGATAGTATATTCTTTCAGGTTGATATATTAAACTTTCTATTTGTTTCTTTTCTTCAATAGGTAATTCAGTATATGCTTCACAATAAAATACATACTCTCCCCTTTTATCTTTTTGTATTAGGTCGTGTTCTACATTTCTATGTTGTCTTCTAAACCATCTTCGTTCAGCTTCTGATTTAAACCTGTATCCATATCTTTGATTACTTGTAAATCTATCCATATCAACGGATACTTTTTTATTTTCTATGGGACATTTAATTCTAGTGTCAACATACATTGTACGACCTACATCACCTTCAATTTCTAAAGCATATAAGGTAGTTAAATTTACAGGTGTTGAGGTATAACCTTTATCTATGTGCCACTCTAAATCAGTATTACCATATAACTCGTGGCTGTTTTCTGTCATTGAAACATCTACAAATATTTTATCCATAGGATATTGTGGAGAAATATCGTAGTAAGTAGTAATAAAATTTAAAATTTTAAGTTGAGATGGTGGTGTATTCTTAATGACAATTAAGTCTATATCATTATCTAATAAAGGTTTTAAATCTTTATTTTTCCAATCTTGTATCAAGTATTTCATCATTTATTTCAACCTTTATTTTTTTATTTAGACTCATATATCTATAACGCTCATCATCTGCACCTGTTCTATATTGTTTTGGTATATCTCTATTAAAAAGCTCACCGTGTAATCTTCTATCCATATTACTATTTTCATAACCAATACCTACTATTACTCTTGGATCATCTTTTGTAATTGCCTTTAATTCTGGAATAACAAAAGCAGAACAATATCCAGTTTTATAACCCAATAGTGCTGCTGCTAAAACTAATTGACCAGAAGATATGCCAATTGAAAAATTTTTTAATCTAGTAAAAAGGTTTCTTGTATCTTCACTTGCATTTCCTCTAGCAGCTATTACTTGGTCGCCACCTCTCAAATTATCTTCATCATCACAATAGACAAAAACAACATTAGAAAGTATTTGAGAATTTTTAATTTCATATTTGTTATTGCCAACTACTTCTTTACCGTTATCTTTATACATCTTGTCAAAAGTTTCTTTAGTAAATAAACCAAATCGTTCAGTACAATCGTATATGCTACGAATTAAATTAGGGTCTGTATAAACTTTTAATTTAAAATGTGTTTCATTTTGTTTAGAAGGAGAATTGATAGCCGTATAAATGAGTGTATCTAAATCTGCTTGTGGTATTGATTTAGACAGATCATAATTGCGTTGCGCTCTTTGTGTAACATCAACTGCACTCTTTAATATTTTATGTTCCATCATTTCTTTCAAATTTGTTTCCTGTGTATCCTATGTATTGTAATCCACCTTTTGATTTAGTATAAGTTACATAATAAGGACCATCAAATTTCCATAAGTGTTTAGAATACTTATTATGTCCTTTAATAACTCTTTTTAAAGTTTTTTCAACTCTTAACTCCATAGATATAAAAATACAACCAAATCCTTGTCCTGTACAAAATTTAGTTTGTTGTTCTAACATATCTGAAGAAGTTTTTTTAAAAAGTCCATCATAATCATTAGGTATTAAACCTGTACTACCTTCAATTAAAGCATATCTATCAAACACTCTTACACTATTACTATAACAAGTACGACTTAACATTCTTGCCGTTGCAATAGGATTTCCTTGTTCATCATATCTTACAGTAACACCTACAACTGGTTCTTTTAAATTTTCTGAAAGATAATTATTTGATCGTTTACCATTTTTCTTTATGATTGTATCATAAATGTAATCAATGTCTTTCTGAACATCTGGTGGAGCCACC
>TARA_B110000977_G_scaffold201875_2_pt1 | contig 26500 bp, 14 predicted proteins | sample TARA_B110000977 | Tara Oceans TARA_B110000977 (sample SAMEA4397798) | marine metagenome | biome: Polar Biome; feature: [SRF] surface water layer (ENVO:00010504); material: water (ENVO:00002006), including particulate matter (ENVO:01000060) such as... | depth 5 m | reverse complement strand
AACCCTGAATATTCCCTGAGACTCCCTTCCGATTTCGTTGTGCACCAGCTGGTCGTGGTGAGTGAGGGATACAGCAGCGGGTCTATATGGGAAGTGGTTTGTATGACTCTCAGGCAGAGGAAGATTGATAAATTGGTCAATGACTTGGATCTTGACGGGAGCGTTAAAGTTTCGGTGGACGACTTTTTGAGTTCAATCGCATTAGTCGCTTCAACTCCGAAGGATGAAATCGCGGCACTCCGGGAATTCACCCGTTCGCTTCCCGAGTTTGCGAAATTAAAGAAAGTGAAAGATCCGCCTCCGGTAGTGGAGGAAGTGGTGGATGACAAGAAGAAGTAGTAGGGAATTAAGAGTAGTAGGTGATGGTTCTAAAATACATCGATAAAAACTAACTGAAAAACTAACTTAAGATACTCTATTTTGCCAACTCGAATGATAAGTATACAAGGGCTTATAGGTCGTATAGAAATAACCTACTCTTCTTCATAACCCTGACCCTTACTGTCGATCTTCCTTGTTCTTCTCATGGTCATTGATCATCTCGTCCACGGCGAGGGCGACGACGGTGGCGCAAATGGTGATGCCTAGCGCTTGGCCGACGGGCTGTCCTCTGTATACGCCATAAGAAGTCCCTGCCAAAGCGCCTAACGAAGCACTAAGCCAATCGTACCGCGCCGCCACCTTGTCGATGCTCGCCATGACTTCGTCGAAGTCAATCAACCCACCACTTTTCTTCAACGCCTCTTCAGTGGAAGAGGAAGACGTGCTCGGTTCAGATGACTTGGATTCAGCGTCTCCGTTTCTTCCACTCTCCGCTCGGACGATTGAGGATGCTCGTTTTCGGTGCAACGCGCAGGGACGCACGGCGGTTCGTCGCGAGGTCAACGAAACCCTGGCGTGCGCGGCACGTGAAGCGAACATAGTGGCTGTTGGTGGGTGGTGAGGGAATGAGTGCGTGGATGACAGGGGAAGGAGGGTTAGCGTCCGCGCGGTGTCACGAGAGTTGGCACGGTTTTCGTGGGGCACTTTTTCGAACCGGATCGTCGGCGGTGATGGACGCGGCGTGGACCCGAGACGGACCATTTAATGTTTCGATTGAAATGGGGATACAGAGTGTTGGTATGTGACGGTAACGTACGTTGAGCGTGGATGGCGAACATGGTGCGTGTGCGGCGTTGAGCGCGCGAGTGCGTGTATGAACGCAACACTCCCAATCGCGCGCTTTTCTGCAGGAACGCGATTTTTCCGAGTCAGAATGGATTCGGAACCGAAAGCGTGAGCGCTCGGCCAATGAGCACGCTGGCTTTGGCGATTTTGGCGCGATATTTTGGCGTGCGAGATCGCGCTGAGAGAGCAGAGGAGAGCTTAATTTTTTTGGCACTTAGCTTTTTTTGGCAAAGCCGCGTCTGAAGTTTTCGAGTCGGCATCCAATCGTCAGACTTCGATCGCGCACGTGGCCAACCGGGCGGACGTCTCTTCCGATGTCTGCTCCCAGACACAATTCGGTTGGAGTGTTCGGGAAACGTTCCTATGTGCTTTTAGTCACGGTGTTTGCGTTGCTTGTGGGGTTACCTTCCGTGAACGCCAAGGCTTTGAAATGGACGCCTCAAGAATTCCAAAACTCGCTCTCGTCATCATCTCCAAAGCCGCACCTCCTGAAGCTGTACGCCCCCTGGTGCGGCCACTGCAAGAAGATGGCCCCGGCTTTTGATGAGACTGCAACAGCGTTAAAGTCAAAAAACTTTGAAGTCGGCAAGGTGGACTGTGCTGATCGAAGCGATGGAGGGGCTGATTTCTGTAGTGCAATAGGCGTCAAGGGATTCCCAAGCGTAAAATTATTCTTACCAAATGAAAATGGAATGGTGGACTTCCACGGAAAGGACCGGTCCACCACCGCGTTCGTGAGGTTCGCGCTTGGAGGGCATAATGGGCGGCCGAGACAGAGCTATGAGCTCCTTGAAGAACAGGTTGAAATGGCTGACGAAACGGCTGAGGATGACGACGAAACGAATCAGCAAACCACCGCCGCAAAAATAAAATTGATTCCAAAAACCGGGTTCGAAAAATACAAAGACGTCGTGGTGAATTTTTTAATGGACGTCATTGAAGACGTCAAGCAATGCGTAAAAGAACACCCCCTAGGCTCCCTAACGATCTTCGCCGCCGCGTTCTTCACCGCGCTGTTCGGCATCGTGCTGACGGACTTAATCAGCGAAAGATTAGGGATTCCCAGAAGGGGGGAGAGCTGGGACGACATGACGCGGAGGAGGGATTGGGAAGTGGAGAGGGAAAAGGTTTTAGGCAAAAAGGAAAAGAAGAAAGAGAATTGAGTCAGTCTTTGTCTTGATAAATATGTACAAGCGGTCTCCGGTCAATGCCCTAAGCCTCAACCCTCATAAACCCTCATAAATCCCAACCTTACTGCATTTGCTTTGTCTTCGCGGCGATGCCCATTCTTAAGTGCACTCTGTACGCTCTGCGCACGGCGTACGCAATTACCGTGGGCGCGAGAGCGCACCAGAACAGCGCGGCGTATTTCGATGAGTATGGTTTCACTAGGTTGGAAACCGGTAGGGACCCATCATAAATGTCGTGCCAACGTGACGGCGGCGATAAAAACATCACCGCGCACAATAACGCGACTCCCAAGATATCGAATCGAACCGCGCTTGGTCGTTCGAACTCAGCGGTGAACAAGGCGAAGAAACAAAGGTTACCGACGGCGCAGACGACGCCGGTGACCCACTTCTTGGACACGAGGCCTGTTAGTCGCTCACTGCTTGTTGATTGCACCGTGCCGTTGCAAGCCATTACAGTTGTGATGATCACGAGGTCGAAAATGAACGCGTGAAACACGTTCGGGGTGCCGTTTAGTTGTTGCGTCGGAGTATTGTTGCCCCTGGAGCTCGACCGGGTTCGCCGTCGCATCTGAGCATCTGATGATTGAGCATCACTCTTCGCCGAGCTTCCAAACACCCCTCCGCCACCGAGCATCCAGCTCCTGTTCTTGAGCCACGTCTGGACTCCGTGATCCCGGGCGGCAATGCAGAACAGCAGCACGATAGGAAGCAATGGGGTGTACGCGTAGGTGAACTCGATCGGGGCCATGCCCCAGTGCTGAGCGCGGAAGGTGCCTATCAATAAAAATAATGAGAGCGCAGTAAAGTTGCGAGCGTACAAGCTCACGCGCGTCTCACACGTCATGGGCAAGCTCCCATCATCGGAGAACAAGCTCCTTGCTACGTGCGAGGCAGGCACAAACACGGCGGTCAAAAAGTCCTGGGTGCTGTGGTCCAGGTTCGGGAGCCGCGCTCTGGTCAGCCCTCGAAGCTTGTCGCCCAAAAATTGTGAGGCCGACTTTTTCCCAACCTTCCCGCGTGTTTTCGATTTCGAGCAGTGCGGAGTGTGGTCTTCACCGACAACCTCTGAGCCGTTGGCATCAAGACCGTTTGATAGGTAGCTTCCGTATCCGTGTCTATCCTTGAACCCGCCACAGTTGGTTTCGACTTCAAACGCAAACTGCGCATCCACGTCCTCCAGGATGTCGTTCAAAACGGCGTGCACCGCAGGACACGTCTCCGCGTTGGCGATACGCGAGAAGTTCACAATAGTTCGGAGTGCAGCGTCTCTTGAGCGTTCTGCATACAGTAAAGATTGCCAGTGCGATTGCGTCAACACCCCAAAGTCGCAGATGAACCTTTCGAATGCCGACTCATTAGTGAACCCTGGAATTGGGTTGAGTTGGTACGCAGCCTGATTGCCCATACGAGCTTCGCCCACGCGTCGCTCGCCAACGCCGTAATCGAAAGCACTCCCTCTTCTCAAGGCATCCAATTCAATGCTCACGTCCGGGTCGTCTGTGAGTAACACCTTCACGAGCGCCGATCCCGTACTCGGCTGCCCTGGTTGTAACACCTGGACGAACAAAAACCCTGGGGTGAACGCAGGGTTCGCGTTGCCGGTGCTCAAACCAGGGGGTTTTACGGAAATTTGGTTCACTCCAACAGGCACTTGGCACGAAAACGGCACCGCCTTTTGCCCGAAGACGTGCACGCGTTCGCCTCCTCTTAAGTTGGAAATCGCGAAAGCCTCCCCCAGCGTCGCAACTGGAGGGACGTTGATGTAGGAGGGGAACGGGTAGGTTGGGGTGTGTTGGACGTTCTTTTCGGGGTTAGTGGTGTCGATGCGCACGGAGTTTGACAAGTTGGAGGAGCCGTGTCCACCCCCAGCGCCCGCATCCGCCGCGAACCGTTTCCACCCGTTCCCCAGCGCGACGTGCGGGTGCGCAGTGACAGTAGCGGTGCTCCTACCCAAAGCACCTGTTGAGGGCAACCCTAATGCGAAATCCACCGCCTCGGGGTGACCCCGTTGTGCGTCGTTACCGCGGCTCCCGTCCGAGCACGTCACGACGACGCGCGTCGACCCGGGCAACATGGATGCCGCGAGCGAATCAATCCACCCTCGGCCTCTTTGCGTGGCGTCGTCCACACCCTGGTCATTGTCTGAATACCCGCCACTCCTGTCACTCTCTACGCCCTCGTGTAGGTTGTTGTTCAGCATTTTCGCCACCATCGACGGGTTCATCAGGAACTGGCCGACGCCCTGGCGCACGGAATCCGCGGCGGCTTCTAACCGGTTCACCTGGTCCTCCATGTACGGGTCGTTGGAGACGTTGTGGTGTGATTGATTGCCTATAGCGTATTGCACCGCGCCGGCCATCTGGTCGAACACGGATTGTCTGTCGCCGAATAGCTCAGCCGGCGACGCTCGGGTACTCACTTCGAACACCACGTCTTCAAACGTCCGTTGGTGCCAATCCGCGATTGAGGGCTGGTGTGGGTCGTTCATGGACGCGGCGTGAAGGCCGTGCACACTGTGGTGATAGGGTTGGCCGCTGCCGTGACTGTACCCCCAGCCGTTCTGCTGCGCCGATCCATTGAAGTGATGAGGGTCGGTGTTGTGACTCGCGCATCCCCCGCCGTGTTGGTGCGCGCCGTCGTAACCGTGGCTTCCGTACGACCCACTGCCGTCCAGGCTCTCGGGCGAGGAAGATCGCTGCGCGTCAACCTGGCGCTTGGTTCGTGCGCCTTTCGCACGGGACGCGGCTTGTTGCGCCAGCGTAGCCGCTTCGCTCTTCGGACCCCCCGAGCTTTGCTTCTTCAGCTTCTTCGCGTTTCCCGATACCAATTGCTCACTGACGTCCTGGCACATCTCTTCCGTTGATACGTCTTCGATCGCGTCTCGGGCGCCGTCCACGGCTTTCTTGGCGAACGCGGCACGGCGGGCGGCGCGGCCGCGCTCGCAAGTAGCGAGTTTGCGGGAAAGACCAATCACTGAATCCGCGAACGCCGACAACGCGTGCGCTTTCTTGCAGTGGTAGCACCACCGCATTAAATCGCCCGATGTATCAACAGCCACCCCTGAGGTGACCCGCCTGTGCGCCTGGCACATGACCACCAAACCTTGCGCTCGGTCCAGCACGTCCGTGGCGCACCCCTTGGCGGAACAGGTCCGGGGGGCGGATCCTTTCCGCCGACGGCCGAGAGGCGAGGCTCCAATCTTGGCGCCGCTGGAGGTGGTGTCTTTGCGCGTGGTGTTGGAGTTGTTTGAGTTAATGACTCCTTGCGCACCTTGAACATCCGGCAGCTCGTTCGAGCTGCGCTGGTGCACCAACTGCTCGCCCGAACCCCTGTTCCTTTGGTCCTTGACCCCCACCAGCGGGACCGACATGGTTCCGTTCGCCACCCGGGTCAGTCCGCTCGCGTCGTGCACGTCGGACTGTTTGCCCATAGCGGGAGTTCCTTTCACGGGGGCTAGTGTTTCAGGTGACAGGTACCACTCATCGGTTCGCCACGCGAAGGAACCGCCACTCTGGGGAGGGTGATTGCTCATAGAAGCGTGGCGTCCATTACGCCCGGCGGTGATCGCGTGGAAAGACATGACTCTTTTCTTGTGACTAACACGACACTAGAGACCTGGACGATCCGTCTACGGTAAAGACGGAGGGTCTTGTGGGTCTTGTCTCCAAGTGGTTGTGTCGCTTACAGGCCCTCGCGCACCCTGTGGCCACCCACAAACGCGCGCGTTGTTCTGCGTGAAGCAGCCCCCCCGAGACCAAAGTCCAGGTCACTTTTAGGGCGCCTTTCGGAAGATGACAATTTACCGGCAGCACAGACATTTTCTTGTTTCTAGAAGGTGTGGACTCGGTCGGGAATCACCGATTGACCGAAACAAACACCAAAAAGAAGGAATTTGAAACCAAGGAGTTGAAAGGCGGTGAAAGGCAAAAAGGACTTTCCCGACTTTGGCCCGTTTTGAGCTTTTGATTTCAAAAAGCACTCAAATTTCATCCAGACGCTTCACGCGCGTCTCCGCGTCCCTAGACGCGTTTCACCCGGCGATGAGGGAAATGACGTGCCGGTACGTTTTGTGATTGGGATTTTTAGATTTGCGACACCTTTTGTCAGCCCCGCCCCCGCCCCCCGCGTCGCCTCGATGGTCTCGAACCGTAGGACATCGCCGAAGTAAAATCTCGTCGTGGCTTTTTTCTTTGACAGGAGACACCACACGAGACGTGTTCGGAGGTTGACACGAGTGTGACAAGAGTAACTAGCGATGTGATGCGACTAGCGATGCGTGTTGCACATATCCTCACCGTGTGTCCATCGAATCGTCTCTGTCTGTTTGCCCATACGACTGTGTTGTTGACCCTCCTTCTCATCTCAACCTCAAAAACTCATCTCAGATTGTGTTTCGACGCCGTCCCGATTCAATCCGGCAAGTACCTAAAGTGCTGCGGCTTCGAAACCTGTGATGACTGCACTGAGTTGTGGTTTAAATCGGAAACGGGGTGTCCTGGTTGCAGGGCAGAGGCGACGTTGGAGGACGCGGTGGAAAAGGAAAAGGCGTATGAGCAAGTAGTCATCGCCGAGGAAACAATCTCGGCACACGCGAGTGCAGCCTCGTTGCGGTCGGACGACGCCGCCGACCACAGGGTCGTGGAGCACGAGACACAGCAGCCTTTGTTGGACACGGAACTTGACGTAGTGGTGACATCCGTTCCGCTCGTTGAGCCTGTTACTGATTTGATAAACGACTCAGGAACGACTCGAGGCGAGGACACTTTTCACGGCGACACGCACCGTGCGTTTGCGGCGCGCCAAACTGAAAATGACAGCGCTGCCTCCTTCTCGACCTCCACTTCAATCGCGTTGGCGCTTCGTGATGCGCACGCTTCACTCACGAAGGCCACTGAATTGTGGAGCACGCATTACGGGTCAACAGATACGAATAATTTGAAACAATTAGAACAAAAAATCGAAACGCTCGCGGATGAAAACGAAAAACTGAACGCGCTTTTAGTTGCGCAGGACGCGGAGATTGTTGCGTTGCGGCGAGGTAACGCGGCAGGGACTAGTGCTATAATTAATCAGTCTGGAGATTCCAGGACGATGGGTGACAGTACTACGGAGAATCGTGTACACTCTGCTACCGGGAACGAAAAATATTCGAGTACGAGTACGCGTGCCACGAATGAACCGATCGACGACGAGTCTGTTGCGACGCGCGTGTGGCGTCGCTCGCAGGACTCTTCAAATGTTATCTCAAAACCCGTCCACTCGCACCAACAGCCCGTACACGGCATCGCAACCTCATTTACTGAAAAAGGTACCATAGTCGCCACCGCGTCTTGGGACCGAACCAGCGTGGTGAGTTTCATACCGGGTAATAGTAAACAGCAGTCAGGTGAGGGTATGAGCAATCAGTCAGATTCAAATAATTTGAAAGTTTCTCACCTCGCAACTTTATACGGGCACGCCGCGGGTCTATACGCGTGCGCGTTTTCCGGACTTAATTACCCAGGGTTTTTAGGCACCGCATCGGGGGACGGGACCGTCCGGGTGTGGAGCATGGAGCGGATTGGTGAGGTGGTAGAGGAGGTGAGTGGTGTGAGCAATCAGTCTGGAGAGGATTACAACAACGAAGGCGATAAAAAGGTTCTCGCGATGAGAACTAAGTTGAGGAAATCGATTAATCGATCCAGTGAGCAATTAGTCACAGGTGACCCGTTTCCCTGCCTCGCCATCCTCCCCGGCACCCACGGCGAGGTCAATGGGTTGGCGTTCAGGACATGGGGCAATTCCTTGGGTAATAACTCAAGCCAAATCGCCACCGCGACGGATTCCGGGTCGCTCGTGTTTTGGGACGTCGAAACGAAAACGAAAACCGCCGTCGCCGTCGGACACGCCGACGCGGCGTACAGCGTGTGCTATTCTTTGTCCGACGATTTGAGTAACACAGTCGCCTCTTGTAGTTTTGACAGGACGTGTAAGGTGTGGGACCTAAGGAGTGCTGATTCGAGTACTAATAACTCAGGAATAAGTCAAGGATCCTCAGTGCAATGTATTGCGACGTTAATTGGACACGCGGACGACGTCGTGGGCGTCGCGTTTCGCCCAAACAGCAATTATTCATCATCCCCGTATGGACAGTTAGTCACGAGTTCCGATGACGGGTACGTGCGGGTCTGGGACTCAAGGACTTGGCAGTGTCTCGAAGCATTCAAGCCTCACTCCAGCCGTGAGGTTAAGAAAATAAGCGTCTCAAGTTGCGGGAATTTGATCGCCACTTCCTGTGGGGATGGCGACGCCAAGGTGTTTCGGTTCCGCGACGCGGCTGTATGGACAAACAGTCAGGACGAAAAATCCAGGTTTGAGGAGTTAGCGGTGTTGAAAGGGCATTCCGACACCGTGTTCGACACCGCCTGGACTGCGGACGGTACAGGAGTAGTCACCGCGGGACACGACTCGGAGTGGAGGGTTTGGTCTGTGGAGTAGAGAACGTATCGTATTTCACTCGTAAGTCTTTCTTTCCACTCTCTTCTATTGACTCACTTCTACTTCATTCCTTTCGCGAGTAACCCAAGGCCATCCCCGGACGACGAGTTCGCTTTGCGTTTGTTTCTCTTGTTATTTTTGTTATTTTTGCGTCCGCCGCGTGGTTGTTTCTCCTCCTCGGGGTCAGAGGCAGCGACGGGCAAAGCATCAGCAACAACTTTTTCACTTTTACTCGCATCCAACACTTTATCCACTTTGGTTCTCGCGCGCGCCAAACCCTGCGCAATCCTCAAACCCCCTTCACTCAAATCCTCAAACGCGTCAAACAGAAACCGAACCCCATTTTGCTCGTGTCTTGTGAGTTCGGGGTGCCAGAAACGGACGATCAACACATACCTGTCAATTTCTTTAGACTCGTTGTATGTGGAGTGAATAAAACTTGTATCCGCGCACATCCCGACTCCGTTTTCCCAGTACTTCGTCTCTTCCCCAACCTTCATCCAGGATAACGGAGGCTCTGGAACGTCAAGCCCAAGATGCGCGGTCATGATGAAGTTCGTGAAATCCGTATGCGGTTTTATGCCGGTTTCAGGGGCTTGTTTGGCGAAAAACACCTCCACCGAAGGCGTGTTCGCTTGCTTGACTAACTCGACAGTTTTCGGAAATAAAAGAACATTACTCGGTTCCCACTCGCACCGGTCTTGTAGTACCAGCGTTCGCCAATCCGGCCCGTACCCCTCCGCGTCGTCTCGCGCCGCAGCGACCCAAATAGCGTTACCCTTTTGTTCTAATTGGGGGTCTTTTAACGCTTGTTTTAACTCGTCCCTTATGGTAGTGTAGTTTTTTTCAAGGAATTCCATCCATCCGAAGTTTCCGTCATGGACGTCCCAATAAGGTTTAGCGGTTAAATCGGCGATGTAACTGGACGCTACTTGGTCGCCTAACTCCTCGTGCGTTTTCTTGTACGTCGCATCCGCCATGGTGAACCGTAGGGAGTCGCGTACGCGGTTTACCGTGCTGTGATGAGGATTGTATGGAAGGTTAGTCTCGGTTAGAAAAATATTCATTCATTTTGTGAACCTCAGCCAGCGAGGGTTTTGGTGGCTTCATGCTCGTGTTTGCTCACAGTGTTTGCTCACTCCTACACCCGTTCATGTGTTTCAAAACGGTATTACATTACTCACCTCGGCGGGAACGCGTCTACCAGTGCGGTTTCGATCTGCGTGCCCAGGGGGACTTCTTCCGCAGCGGAGCACCGCACCGCACTGCGCGTCGGCTTTGCTGAAGTGAAATGTGCCTTGCCTCCGCGTCGCAGTGAGGCGCGCGCGGGAGGCGAGACACATGGTGTGACTAAGGTGCCACACGTCGTGGCCATGATGACGACACAGCGGTGAAGCCAAACAGAGGGGGTCGACTAGAGTGACGGTCGTGTGAACGCCACGGTCACGCGCCTGTGCGAATGAGGGAAAGAAAGCAGATAGCAAAAAGTTTACCTTGCTTTTCCGCGAGAAGTGGCTCAACTTTTGGATCGAGGAAAGTCGAACCGTGACTCCGCTGATTTTTTCTGGACACACAGTTGTTTGTCCCTTTCTTCAGTTCATCAATCCTTGAGTCACCCTCGTGCGCAGATATTTTCATGAAATCGAGTGAATTGATACGCTTGTTACCGAATCCATTCACGGGGGGTTGAAAGGTAAAAATGGCCTCGTTACAGGCGATGAAACCGTTGCCAAAACTGGGTCAAATAGAGGTTAACCGGTAGCCAAACGTGATTGAAACCGAAGCAGTTTGTTGACAACAACGCTTCGAGCGCACTCGCCATCTCACAACGTCCCGCGCTCGGAGTGAGCGTAGGGTAGTGGGTGGTTTTGGTAGGTGTCGTGTTGTAGTCTCTGTTGGTGTTGCCGTCGAGGTGTGGTCTTGAGTCGTACCTCAGGAGCTCGCGTAGTACTCGGTCGGTCCATCCCGGGGACGCAACATACCCGGGGACGAAAAAAGGCACGAATCAATCCGCATTACTTTTGACCATCGAAGGTCGACGGAGAACGGCGCGGCGGGTGGTGAGTTACGCGTATTTCAATCCGCGGACGTGTTCCAGAGGTCCACAATAGGTGCGTGCGTCGAGCTATCAAGAAAAATCAACACCCTTTCACTCGCGATTCGTTGGGTATCGCTCGTCGAACCCCACTCCGAGTTGCCGCGATTTTACAGAAGAGTCTTCCCGGACACGTTGGCACGTTCGAGTACTTTTTGGTTGCAGAGGGGGTGTGTGTTCCGCGGCTGAATACGCGGCATTCAAACGTGGTCTGGTCCCATCCAACACAGCGGCGTGACGTCATCCCTATCACACCCTCCGTCTCGACGCGAGTTCGTCCCCAGTTCGTCCCCACCCCCCTTGCCCGCGTCCCTAGACTCACCTCCCCATCCTGTCCCGAACCGTCAAGACAGCGTGTCACGCTTCGTTTTCATAGGCTCGGGAATATTTTTTGGAATTGAACGGCGAAAACGTCGAGTCACGACCCAGGAAAAGGCGTGAATCTGGCATTTTTCACGCGACGGCAACTTTGGCGCGAAAAGGAAAGTAAGTTTTGGCATTCGTTTTTTTATTTGGATTGCCTTTCAGAAACGTCGTAAGATGAGTTTAAGCACCTCCCCCATTCTCGCCGCCGCCGCTAGCAACGACGTCCCCGGCCTCCGGTGGTTGATCGAACACGAGCAGATCGACCCGAACTTCATCGGGGACTGGTTTGATGAGACGAGAGCGGCAGGTGATGTGTCGACGTCATCGTCTGCAAAAAGTAATAATCTGTCGCGCCGAAGACAGACGCCGCTGATGGTCGCCGCGACGCACGGCTCGTTGGATGCCTTGAACTATTTACTCAGCCTTGGGGGGTGTGACGTCGCGATTGTGAGTGATGACACGACAAAGTCAACCGCGCTTCACTGCGCAGCTAGCGGCGGTTCCTCTATGAGCAAACAGTGCGTTTCAGTTTTACTTTCTCATGGCGCGGATGGAAAGGCGCTAGATGCGTTTGGCCGAGAACCCAGCGATGTGTTACCGGTACCGGTAGTTAGTCACGGAATTAACGTGGTCGATCGTACCGGCCATTCCTCTGGTCGTAACAGCCGTGTTCCTGGTAACGATCGTGTGAGTAACGGTTCGTTTTCGAGCTCACCCGGGTCGTCGCCTCCTACCGGCGAAAGCGATTCGAGATCAGCATCGGGGTCGCACACGAGTAGCAACTCGAGTAACGGCACCTTCGGGTTCGGCCCCAATTTCGAACAGAACGCGTTTGCGCAAGGAGGTCCTGTAAGTACGCCTGGAAACGTCAATATTCTAAATCAATACCAAACCTCCAAAGTCATCCACTCGGGTATGGGCGATGGTATGGGCTATGGTATGGGCAAACAGTCTGATGAATTTCTTCGCAAACAGTCGGGGTACCAAAATGGACAAGGCAATCAAAGCACAAACGGGTCGAGTCTCTCATCCCATCACTCTGTGTCGGACACTTTAGACGACAGCGTTAAGTTGTCCGACGACTTTCGGATGTTCGAGTTCAAAGTTAGAAGGTGTTCAAGAACAAGGGCGCACGATTGGACTGAATGCCCGTACACGCACCCTGGAGAGAAAGCGCGACGCAGAGACCCGCGGAGATTTCATTACGGTGGCAACGCCTGTCCAGAATTCAGAAAAGGAAGTTGCCCGCGAGGCGACGCCTGCGGTGATGCGCACGGCGTGTTCGAGTGCTGGCTGCACCCGTCACGGTACAGGACACAGCTGTGTAAAGACGGGTCAAGGTGTAACCGACGGGCGTGTTTCTTCGCGCACAGGACGGATCAGATTCGTTTAGCGAGCGACGCGTTTGGAAACGCGATTTGTGGTGAAGTTTCAAATGGTGTCGATTACCTATCAAGAAACAACGGAGGGTCCCTTCTAAAAAACGGAAACACCCTTTCAAACCAAAGATGCGCTTCCCTTGAACTAAGCAGAGGCACTTCGTTGGACTTGGACGGGTACGCGGGGGCGTTCGGGGGGGGGCTGGGGCTATCGCCGCACTTCGCAGGCGTGAGTGATTCGAATGACTCGTACGGCTCGCCCACCGATCGCAGACGCGCGACGATTGACGGCGGCTCGCGACCTGGCGTGCACTGCGACCACGTGTTGCTGGGGGGTAACTCAGGAGGGTTTAATAACTCAGGATCAGGAAGTACCTCTGGAAACTCCGGAAGCGGTTCCTTGTATGGCCACCAGTCTTCCGTTAACGAATCGTCCGGAAGCGGGAGTCAATCGGGCAGCGGCTCGGAGCGCGGCGGCGGCTCCGACGACGGTCGCACGTTTCAGTTTCCGGGGGCTATGGGCAATCAGTCACAGCATCACACCAACATTTCCGGCTACGGAAACGGTATTTCGTTAGGGAACGGGGGGGGCGGGCCCGCGGTGGCGGCGCAGGCGCTTCTTCAGGGCGGAGGGGGACCCAGGTATGGGTTTAATAACTCCCGAACATCTCACATCAACGCAGTGAACGGCCTCGACAAGTCTGGTTCGAGCATCGCGCGAAGGGCGCCATCCTTCGACTCCGCGTTCGACCAGCGGAATATGAACCGTCACAACCAACCAGTCGGGCCGTCCCTCCTGTCCTCGATGCAAACGCTCGGGATCGGGGAGCGGGATACGGGAAGAAGAGGAAGGTCGATCGACGTCGCTTCCATTAACCAAAACCAAAAAGCGTCAAGCCGGTTCTGGAGTGAACGGAACGGGTCGGGGTCTAACAACTCCTCGAACGACACGTCGCCTCCGCACGCCAACAACGGTGTGTCCAAAACAGGTCACACCGACCTCATGCACGCCGCACACAACGATATGCGGCAGATGTTGCAAGGCGGTGCGAAAGGAGAGTTCGAGGCCAAGGATCAAGCGCCTCGGAATGGAGCGCCCAACAAGCTCGGGCCGCGGAACTCGTCGTTCCAGCATCTAGGGATGATCGAAGGCGTTTTGGGGGACGAGTCATTTCTAGGCGCGTAACTGAGGAGTGGAGGAAAACACTGTGGGGTATAAAGGGAGAAAAGCTTCCCTGGTACACCCTCACACATACACATTATCATACTTGCATATTTGCTTGCACTACATTTTTTAGAAATCATTTTATTATCATCTTAGCGTTACAACCAGTTGTGTCTTAGACTATTTGCCCCTACACTCACCTCGCTTTGGTTTCCGCCCCGTCTACCGTCCGGTACACTGGTTGATTAATCGCCAGCCTGAGCCGTTCCCACATCCGCCCGTTCGGGTCCACCTCTCGCGCGCGTTTAATCAATGGAGGGATTGGCAAATAAACGTAGTGACCGTTGCAAAGGCCGACGGTCACCCCTGTTAAGCCCGCGAACGCAGCGTGCACTGCGTTTTGCCCCAGAATCGAACAGTAAATCGCATCGGATGCGTTGGTGTGCCTGGCGCGGACCATGTACGTGGGGTCGATGTACTTCACGTCCGGTTCTAAATCCGCGAGCTTATCGCTCAATTCCTTTTTCAAGTGCTTTCCGAAATTTTGTAAAACGGGATTCCCACTCGCGTCAGTTTCGCCGAGCGCGCCTAGAATGTCCTGCCCAGCACCTTCCGCCACCACGATAACGCAGTGCTCTTTCTTCTTCAGGACTCGTCGTACGTGGGCTAGTACGCCTCCGTTGCCTTCTAGGGGGGTATCGATTTCGGGGATGAGGCAGACATCTACCTCTCCGGACGCTAACGCTGCATGAGTAGCAATGAAACCTGATTGCCGTCCCATCAGCCTCACTAACCCTATTCCGTTCTTAGCGCTCCTGGCTTCAATCGCCCCACTACGAATGGCTTTAATCGCCTCGTCCACCGCGGTCTGGAACCCGAACGTTCGGTCCAACAGTAAAATATCGTTATCGATCGTTTTTGGAATCCCGACGATGGCGGTTTTTAATTTTTCTTGGCGGCATAAATTGTCGATGGCGAGAGCGCCCGCATGTGACCCGTTCCCTCCAATAATGAACAGAAAATCAAGGTCCATCTCCTTGATGCTTTGCACTATATCGGACACGTCAGACCCCCCCCGACTAGACCCTAAAATAGACCCTCCATTGAGGTGAATCGTGTCCACTATTTGCGACGTCAATTGCATGGGTTCTCGTTGCGCGCCTTTTTGCTCGACGAACCCCCGGAACCCATATTTGATCCCCTTGATATCCTCCACCCCGTATTCCTCCAGGGTTATTACGAGCTGGCGGATCACGTCGTTTAAACCAGGGCACAGACCTCCGCACGTGACAATAGCCGCTTTTGTTGTGCTTGGGTTGAAATAAATGGTTTCTCGGGGGCCGGCGCGCATTGCCCATTGGCCTTTCCACTCATCGATCGCCATGCCGTCTTCATCCTCTTCCCCGGCTAGAAAGTCACACCCTTCCGCGTTCGGGTTGGTCTCGCACTCCAGGGGTTCGTACCGTAACGCGTTTAACAAAACGCAATCGTCATCCTCCACGAATTTTTGGCCCAAGCCGTACCCGTGCTTCTCGCCGCCCTCGGCGAACGGGGAGGAGACATCTTGTAGCTCCAAAGTGTCACTCAGTTTTGGACAGTTGAACTCGGGGGATACTTTCGGGGCTCTTCTGGAGGATTTCGTGTTACCTCCGCGGTCGTCATCCAGACAGTTGCGCGTAGTGGTTGATCGCCTTGCGAAACGGTGCACCCTTTGCGTGCGGCCACCGATCGTACGACCCGAACCACGAGTCGCGCTTGTGAAAAAACGCGTCTGTGATGTCAAATGAACGTGGCTCTTCGCCGCGGACGGTACCATCACGCCTCGCGGTGCGATCGCACAGTAAGAAGCCATCCCGCCTCACCCGTTCCACACTCGGAATAAATAGGTCACAGAGACAGTCGAGTAGAACCCGCGCGTCTGGTGTGATACGCGTTGTGTTGGGTGATAGGGGCGCCGCGCCGTCAGTAAGGATCGAAGGATATTTTTCTTGCAGAGCGCTTTCCATGACAAAAGCGAAGAAAAGAACTGGCGTGCAGCACGTCCGATGTTTATTTTATCAATGGTTCATGACTCGTCATTTCTCCTTATGCAGGGTCGAGGCCCTTGCGTCGCCACGTGGTTTGGATAGAAATCGATTCCGGCTCTGTGTTCGCTACTGCCAGCTCCTCAGTGTCCACCGCGCCCCGCCGCGTGCGTCGTCACGTCGTGGCGTGTACATGCTCAGGATTGCCGCGATGCACAGCAGAGCATTTGTCAATCGCACCGTGGCGACGCCCACCGGTGTTCGATCCACCGGGCGTGTCTTTTCTGCCCCGATGGCGTCGGCACTACACGCCGCCACTGTTCGCGGACCCTCCTCGAGGGTCACGTTCGGCTTGCGTTCGAAGTCCGTCAACAACGCGTTGACGTTGCGAAGAGCGCCGTTGTCACCCGCCTCGTCAAATAGGGCGCGCTTGTTGGTCACCGAAGCCAAGGGCAAAGCAGGCGACAAACCCGACGGAGCCCAGCAGCACCAAAAAAGGCAAAAGCCGAAGAAGAAAAAAGAGGACAACATCTACGGGCACACCGTGTTGTTACCCACCACTGCGTTCGAGATGCGCGCGAACAGCACGGTGAAGGAACCCGCGATGCAGCAGTGGTGGGCCGAAGAAGGCATCTACGAGGAAATAGCGGGTAGAGCAGGGGACGATGAGGCAAACGTGTTTACATTACACGATGGCCCGCCTTACGCGAATGGTGATCTTCACATCGGACATGCGCTGAACAAGATTCTTAAAGACTTCATCAACCGGTACCAAAGCCTCCTTGGTAAAAAAGTTGAGTACGTCCCCGGTTGGGACTGCCACGGGTTGCCTATTGAGTTGAAGGTGCTCCAATCCATGGATGCGGATCGCCGACTGGAACTCACCCCCATTAAACTCCGGAAGAAAGCGAAAGCGTTCGCGATGAAAACTGTTGAGAAACAGAGAGAGCAGTTCAAGCGGTACGGCGTGTGGGCGTCGTGGGAGGGTGCGTTTCGAAATCCTGCTCGCCTTGTACTGCATGCTTCGTGTTCAACTTTGTCCGGTTTTTAGGGCGATCCTTGAGGGATTCCTCACCATCCCGAGGTTCCGATTTCTCATCACCCTGGGCCCAATGCATCGCGCCCTCCCTGCGCATCATGCGAGACTGACTTTTTTCTTTCTTTTCGCAGACCCTTATTTAACTTTGCAGCCCGAGTACGAAGCCGCGCAGCTTGAGGTTTTCGGGAAAATGTTTTTGAACGGACACATCTACCGGGGGAAGAAACCGGTGCACTGGAGTCCGTCGTCTATGACGGCTTTAGCTGAGGCTGAGTTGGAGTACCCGGAAGGGCACACGTCGCAATCGGTGTACGTCGCGTTTCCCGTGAAAGAGTGTGGACCCAACTTTCCTGACGCATTCAAATCTGAGTTACAATCCGCATCGCTCGCAGTGTGGACCACCACGCCCTGGACCATGCCCGCGAACGCGGCGGTCGCGGTGAACGACGGGCTGGAGTACTCGCTGGTCAAGGTTACAGGGATGGCCGGTGAGGAGGGTGAAGCGTCTGATGCGAGTAAGTTTGTTGGGCAAACGTTAGTGATTGCAACTGGATTAGTGGATGAAGTGGCTTCCAAGTTAAAGGTTCAATTAGAAGAAGTCACAAAAGTAACGGGCAAAGAGTTGGAAGGTATCACGTACTCCCACCCCATGTACGAGCGAATTTCCCCGGTTGTGATCGGAGGAGAGTACATCACCACTGAGGCGGGTACCGGGTTAGTGCACACCGCCCCGGGCCACGGCCAGGAAGATTACATCACCGGATTGAAGTTCAACCTTCCGCTTTTATCTCCGGTGGACGACAAAGGCGACTTCACCGAAGACGCGGGGGAGCAATTAGTCGGGAAGAACGTGTTGAGTGATGGCAACGACAAGTGCATCGAGCTGTTGAGAAGCACAGATGGTCTACTCTTGCAGGAGTCCTACGGCCACAAGTACCCGTACGACTGGAGGACGAAGAAGCCCACTATATTCAGGGCTACGAGCCAATGGTTCGCGAGCGTCGAAGGGTTTAGGGACGACGCGTTGAGCGCGTTGGATTCAATCCAGTTCATCCCCGCCTCCGGATCCAAACGCATGCGCCCTATGGTCAGTGGCCGGAACGACTGGTGCATTTCACGTCAACGCGCCTGGGGCGTACCTATCCCTTGCTTTTACGACACTTCTACAGGCGAAGAGCTGATGGATGAGTCAATCATTACGCACGTCACCGCGATTGTCAAGGAAAAAGGAACCGACGCGTGGTGGGAGATGGAATTGGAGGACTTGCTTCCGGGAGAGCACAAGGCAAAAGCAGCTACCTTAACCAAGGGCACTGATACCATGGATGTCTGGTTCGACAGCGGGAGTAGCTGGAACGGCGTGTGCAAAACACGCGGGTTGAAGTACCCCGCGGATGTGTACTTGGAAGGCTCCGACCAGCACAGGGGGTGGTTCCAAAGCAGTTTATTAACGAGCGTCGCCGCTAACGGAAAGTCACCGTATAAGTCGATTTTAACCCACGGGTTCGTTCTAGATGAAAAAGGTTATAAAATGTCAAAATCCCTCGGAAATGTAGTGGACCCCCGTCTAGTAATAGAGGGCGGCAAGAACTTAAAACAGGAACCCGCGTTTGGCGCTGATACGTTGAGGTTGTGGGTTGCGAGCGTTGATTACTCCTCCGACGTTTTGCTCGGGTCTAATGTGCTTAAACAGACTTCGGAAGCTTACAGGAAGATTCGAGGAACGCTGCGGTTCTTGATGGGGAACATCGGTGATTTTGACGTTTCCGAGAACACCGTGGCTTACTCGCAGCTACCATCGTTCGATAAGTACGTGTTGAAGAGGACTGCGGTGGCTATGAGTGAGACTAAAAAGGCATACGACACTTACGGGTATTCCACCGCGGTGTCGACTTTGCAAAGCTTTGTTGCGTTTTTGAGCAATGTGTTTCTGGACGTCTCGAAGGATCGGCTTTATGTCGACGCGCCTGATTCGTCTGAACGCCGAGCCGCGCAGACTGTGATCGTTGAGGTCGTTACTAGGTTCCTCGCCGCGATCGCGCCCATCACGCCGCACATGGCGGAAGAGGCTCATTTAGCCATGCCTGAAGGCGTTAAGGGAGGCCGCGCTAAGAGCGTGTTTCTGGAAGGGTGGCCCGAGACGCCCGAGGAGTGGATGACCGGCGTGTCTGAAAAAGAAGAAGCCTTCTGGAACACGAGCACTGCGGTGCGTTCCGAGATCAACAAAGCCATTGAGTTGGCGCGGAACGAGAAGATTGTTGGAGCTTCGTTGGAAGCCGAAGCCTTCGTGTTTGTGGGCGACGAGGGAATGAGGAAATCTTTAAGCGACCGATCAAACGAATTGAAGGGGTTCTTTTTAGTCAGTAAGCTGGTGTTTGTTGATTCGTCCGATGAAGCGTCGGACGTCGGGTCAACCGTCACTTTGTCAGACGCTGACGCGAAGCAAGCTGGTCTTTCCACAGAGAGTAGCATCACGGTTGGCGTGAAAAAGACAACAGGGGGGAAGTGCTTGCGGTGCTGGGGGTATTTCGGGGGCGACGAAATGGGGAGCGACGAGAAGCACCCAGAACTTTGCCCCAGGTGTACGCCCATCGTTCTTGACAAGGACCCGTCCATGGACGCGCGCATCGTGAAGGCGGAGATGGCCGCGCGAGCCAAGGCGGAGGAGGAAGCGGCGAAGGTGAAGGCGGTGTGAGGGGGGGGTAGAGTTGTGACTGACGAGAAGACTGCTCTTGCAAAAATTTCACTGGTCTCCACCGAAAACCTCAAAACCTGAAATTTTCCTCTGCATTTTAACCTACATTCCGGTCTCCACGGACCTTCGAGTCAGTTCGTGCCGCGCGTCCCACGACGGTCTCCTTCCCGGTCGTGTGTTCCGGACCCTTCCGCAGTGCAGTGCCTTGTGGACGTTTGTTTGGTGTTAAATCTCTCAAGATGCCTAAAATCACCTCCCCCAAGCACGAGTTCCTCTCCGCCGCGGTTATGAGTTTCGGAATGAACAACATCGGGGTGGAGCTGGCGATTGTTAAGCCGTTCCTCGAGGAAACGTGGGGGTTCAAAGGAGTTGATTCGCAACAACTGTTCCTTACCATCCTGTTCCTTCACCTCTGCTTCTTCTTCGGTCCATTCTACAACGGCAAGAGCCGGGGCGCTGTTAACAACCCTGTGGTGTACTTTCTGTTTTACATGATTGGCGATTGCGACTTCACCGAGTTGCTAAACGGCGCCACCGCCGCTATTTTCGGAACCATTGCAGGTACGTTTGTGTACTCCGAGACGTTAAAGTTATATCCCCTAACAGGGTTCAACGGAATCGCACCAGCCGTCGCGGCGGGCGGTGCGGTCGGCGGAACGCTATCCGAAGCCGTAGTGGCTTTTTCAAATTTCGCATTCGCCGGAGTCTCGCCGCAACTAGTGGGAAAGGAAATGGCCCCCTACGCGGGTGCGTTTTTCTACATCATCACTGTTGTGTTGGAGCGGTGCCGGTATTCGTGTGGTTTTATGAACCCCGCGGTGGTGCTGGCGACGCACATCGTGGGGGGGGACTTTATGACGCAGAAAGCGTTGACGCATGTTGCGACTTACGCTTGTGGCGCCATGTTGGGAGCGGCGGCGGCGGCTGGGGTTAAGTTCCTGGCGGACGGGGGTTCGAAAAAGAAAACGAAAAGGACTGTGGCAGGGAAGAAAAGCACAAAGAAAGCGCCTGCCTCTACGCGGTCCTCCGCGCGGGTTAGGAGTAAAAGGAAGAAAGCGTGAGGGTGAGTGGTGTTGGTATGCAAATGTCTCGTGTTCTCTTTTCGTTTCGTCTTCGTTCTTCACTACTCGTCGTCTACGGGTGCATCGCCTTCGGGTGCGCCGCTCACTTCTGCCCATTCAATAACAGCAGCGTGCCCTTCCTCCTCCGCATACATGCGCACCTGCGCGTTCCACGGACATCCGTTCGCACGCAGCCACTGCAACACCTCGAGGTGCCCGCCGTACGCCGCCGCATTGCAAGTCTCCTCGTCCCACGGGCAGTCGTTAGCGTGCGCCCACTGCAGTATCGCGAGGTGCCCGCACAACGCAGCGTCATGGCACGTGTTCTCATTCCACGGGCAGCCGTTCGCTCGCGCCCACTGCAGCACCTCGAGGTGCCCGCCCTGAGCCGCATGCGTGCACGTAAACTCGTCCCACGGTAAGCCGTTCGCGCGCAACCACTGGAGCATCTCGAGGTGCCCGCCCTGAGCCGCATACATACACGTGTTCACGCCCCACGGGCAACCGCTCGTGCGCGCCCACTGCAGCGTCGCGAGCTGCCCGCCATGCGCCGCAAGTGTGCACGTGCTCTGGTTCCACGGGCAGCCGCGTGCGCGCAGCCACTGAAGCACCTCAATTTGTCCACTGTACGCTGCTGCAGCGCACGTATGCTCGTTCCAAGGGCAACCATTCGCACGCAACCACTGCAGCACTTCGAGGTGCCCACCTGCTGCCGCCCCTGCGCACGTCGCCTCGCTCCACGGTGTGTTGTTTTCGCGCAACAGCTTCAACTTTTCGAGCTGTCCGCTCTTCGCCGCTGCATGGCATAGGAATCCTTGATCCTGCAGTTGACCTCTCCGTTGCAGGCGCTCCAACGCGCTTAAACATCCACGACTTAAAGCCTCGTCCGCATTTAATTCTTCAAGCTGACGCCCTGTCGCCGCCACCGCGTCGTACATGGCATGGCTCACCGCTCGGAGCCGTGCGAGATCTGCTGGATCGTCAAAGTACTCAGATCTGAAAACGTGCATGACGACGAGGTGGTTAGGGAGGTCGGGGATACCCTCGCCCGCGTTAGTCGCGGTTGCATCGCGGATATCGCGCTTCCTCTTGCCCGAGCGAGTCTCCACACCGAGTGTAGGGCTGGAGGACATGACGATACGTGTCGTGCGCGCCTCGTTGTGCGTCGTTGCGTCCGAGAAAAGCGTTACGAAGGGAAACTTGAAAACCTTTCAACGAAAATCACACAAAAAATCGATTCCCAAAATCGGACCTCCGCGACCATTTCTCCAGACTCCGGTGCGAACGTAACCGTAGACGCCGAGATAAGATTCTCGGTGTCGGTTCGTGCGCATCAGGAACACGAGGTATTCGTGTTGAGCGAGATAAATAACGAAAAACATGACCGCCGAGCCCCCCCCTCCTGTTTTGAAACCCGAACGGAGCGTAGAATCGCTTCCTGATCTTGATGACGACGGTAACGCGGTGGCAATGAGTCGCGGGAGTGCCGGTGAAACAGGCCCTGGGGCTGAACCCCGGAACCCGTCAACACACACCTCCCGCGCCTCGTTCGGGGTAATCGACGAGGTGGTGACCTCCGCGGTTGATGCGTCCATGGAGATGGGGGAGGATGAGTTTGGAGATGAGCAGGGAGATTTCGGGGCTGGTGTTTCCCCAGGTGGGGATAATCGCCGCGCCGCAGCCGCCGAACCGAGTGTATCCCCGACTACCCAAACGAGCGCCGTAACTGATCCCCAGGTTTCACCTGAACACGAACCGAGGTTCTCAACAGCACGCATGGAACAACAACCACCAACCAGTGCCTCACCACTTGAGCAAGTTTCTCCAACAGCAGAGGTACTTCACGAAAGGGAAAATACTTTACCCGTAAATCCGATGGATGCGTATCACGTCCTGGAGCGGTGCGGGGGCGAGTACGCAAATTTGGAGGATGTAGTTTCCGTTACTTTAACTGGCTTTGGGTTCGATTCTGTTGCACCGGAAGCCTTAGAGCCTTTTGCTGAGTGCTTAGAACGCTTAGCATTAGATGAGAATGAATTTCGGGCAGTCGATTTTCAGCAAATGGCGACGACGTTGAAAAAGCTGCAACACCTCAACATCGCCCTTAACCGAATAGATGATACTTTTAAGTTCATCAACTCGAGTAACCCTTTCCAGTCTTTGACTGTGCTAGACGCGCGTTCGAACGGAATCGGTTTACGTGGGTTTACGGAGCTCGGCAAGCTACCGCAGCTAAAACGGCTGGACGTTTCAAGGAACCAAATTTCAAAGCTCGCGGGTGTTGACGGTGACTCTTTCTTTTTCCCGTCCCTCACGTTCTTGGACTTGAGTTCTCAAACCCCTGGGCTTGACTGTGTTGGGTTTGAACTCACCCGAGCCCTGGGTAAGTGCCCTGCCCTACGCGTTTTAAAGCTGCGCGACAACCAAGTGCGAGGATGGGTTGACCGTGTTGACGACGCGAATGATGGAAATTCGGAAAGAAATCTTCTCCTCCCCGGTAACGATTTCCCATCCCTGCGCGCGCTTGATTTACGGGATAATTTGATTGGCGATATTTTGGAAGTCGAACCGTTGGCGCACTTAGCAGTGAGTGTACCACGACGCACTCGACGAGGAATGAGTTCCGTAGGAGTAAACAGTCACGGCCCCGACGATAACGACGGCGATGAGACCCCTTTATTGTTTGACGCTGGTACGAGTAGTTTTAGGGATGGGTACTCTGGGTCTATGACTCAAGGATCGGTACCTCAAGCAACTTCCTCCAACGCCACTACTCATGGCCAGTTAGAAGAAGTCGCGTTGAGCGGTAACGTGGGGGCGTCGAGGGCGTTACTTGAGATGGAGCAAGACGTGCTTATGGGCTACGATGACGGGTCACTGGGTAACACCCAAAAACGTCTAACGCCTAAGGAGCGGCTGGGTAAGGTACTCGAGCACGATTTATTGTTCCAAAGCGTCACCCCATCCACCCGGTTCGGGGCAACACACGCGGTTGCGATGCCTTTGAAACGAGTGTTGCTGGTGAAGGACACTGCATATTATTCGCAGACTAACAAGTCACACGCGGTCACCTCCGCGGATGCTTTGCTTATTCTCCGAGACGACGTCGGTCCAAAAACTTTCGACGGTGAACTTTCAAGACGAACTACTAGTGGTACTCTGAACACCACTCTGAACATGCAAAAAATGGCCACCGCCCTGGATATCCTGCCTCCGCACATTTCGGACACAGCTAAGGTCAAGTTTGACTTCGACGCACGTTCTGTGGATTTGTTGGACGACTGGCGAACGGTCTCGGCTTCGGACAAGTTTGCGGCGAAACTGGACGCGTGGAACACGATTGATAAGCGAAAAGCGTTTAACCTGAGATATACCGCGGCTAGAAGTGCTACTAGAAAAATGGCTAATACCAGCACGGTTGGTAAAGGAAAAGACATGGATCACGTACCGTTAATAGGCAGAGTATTGGAACCCTAGAGGGGATTAGAGTTAGTATTCTTTTAGTGCGTGAAAATCACTTAAAAAATTAACTTAAATAATCCTACATCACCTCCTTCTACTCGCGCCTTTTGGTTTCCTCCGCGCATCGTCATCGCTGTCCAATTCCGATTCAGAGGAAGATTCAGAAGATTTGTCACCGGGGTACGGCGCGAACGTTTTAAACGGCCAGTTTTTATTTTTTTGTGTGTGACTGCCATCTTTTGCTTTCGTTTGTTTCAACGCCTCGAGCGCGCGTCGTGAGTCTGCAGCGCACACATTCTGGTTTTGACTCTTTATGTCAGACTGACCGGGCGTACACACATCCACACCCAACAAACTCAGAGCTTCCATTACAGCTGTGTCCAGCTGTGGATCCACGCCTTTCAAATAATCGCTCGGCGACACTTCGACGGAAACGTCGGGCACGACGCCGCGGTTCTCAACCAAGTTGCCGGGTTTGTATATTTTCTCATTTTTATTGTCACTGGATCCGGAAGAGTCTTTGGAGGAGTTACCCTTATCATCCCCGTTACCCCCAAACACCACCACGTTCTGCGACGGAAACGACACGTACCCCCCGTCCACCAGGGTAACACCTCCATCGGATACCGTGAGTAAACCTCCCCAAGTCGTAACACCCACAATCCTCGAGTTACCAGTTCCTCGTTCTTGGCGGAAAGAGATTGCGAGTAGCTCAGCGTCAGAGCCCGTGTCTTGGTCCACGATCGTCACCACCGGCCCCACCATCGCGTGACTGGGATACGTCACCGGCTCCCCCCGCCTCGGAACATCCAGCGCAAACGGCTTCTGAGTAAGTTTCTGGAGTATCAACTCTGAAATGTGCCCCCCCCCGTTCCCCCTTAAATCCACGATTAGCGCGTGTTTTTTACTTTCATTCGGAAACCGTCTCCAAAACTCAGAGTACCCGAAGCGCTCCATATCCGGGACGTGTAAATAACCGACTTTGTTTCCACTTAACTCAGCGACTCGGGAGTTACGGGTGGCGATTAAATCACGGTACCGGGCGTCTAGTTCGCTGTACATGGCGCGTACCCTGGTTGTGATTACCGTTCCGGGAACCCGTCTCAAGTCGCAATCCACGCTAGCGGGATTAGGCGTAAACTTTGGGTGCGAAGCTTGAGGATTTTTGGACGCCTTGTTTTTTGATACGAGGACATCCCTTGAAACCTTTCCTTTCTTCCCTTTCAAGCTCAACTCGTCGAATGCGTTATCCAATGAACCATCACTCCTTTCACCGACTAACACCGTGAGTAACACTTCCTTGCCTCCCGCACCGACGAGCGCTTCTGAGGCTCCGAACGTCTTCGTTAGCCGCCGGCCGTTGATTTTTAAAATTACATCGCCGACGGAAATATTAACTCCCGGTTTAACCAAGCACCCGCCACTCAGGTTGTCCCACAAATCGCCAGTGATCAGTTTTGTGATTTGGTAGCCTCCACTAGAAGATTGGTAGCCACTTGCGGAAGATGAACCGTCACTTGCAGTTGAACCGTCATTTCCAACATCGTGGATATTGACCCACCGTACGTCGCACCCTAACCGGCCGGGCAATACCGAGTGTCTTCTGCGAGTTTCGGATGACAAGTCGCCGGTACTTATGGAAACGTGACTGCTCCTTAACTCCGCGGCGAGCTCATCGAAAACGTCATCCAGCTCGCTTCTCGCTCCTACCCGGGGCAACACAAGGTGCGCGTATTTCCGCAAACACTCGTTCCACCGAGTTAAGTGGTGGTTGGGGGTGGCGTTTTGAGTCGAAGCCACCTTGAAGGAGTTTGAATCATTCAAAGTATCATCACCTCTGGACTCCAACGCCGTGTCCCCGGGATCCATCCCCGGAAACACCCACTCGTCCCTTAACACTCGCCAGGCTTCCACGAACATCTGCGTCCACTCCTTCAAAGGGTCAACCACGATTTGAATCCGGCTTTCTAGGTCCAACAGCCCAGACCGCTTGTTGCATAAATCGAAATCGATCTCCTCGCCGTCGCTGTCTTCGTCGTCGAATTTCGAACCAGCCTTCAGAGCGCGGTACTCGATACTTCCCTGGTCGATCTTCTCGAGCAAAGTACACCGGCGATCCATGCTCAAAGACACACTCCGGACACCACTTTCAACCAACACGGAAGTCTTCAGATTCCCCAAATCAAACTTCAGTAATGCGCCACCTGTGGATAAAGAAACACCGTCGCCGCCGGCGGATCCGTCGTCGCTCGCGGAATCCGCGTAGTAGGGTACGTCTAATCCGACCCGTCCAGGTCTTTTATCCTGGAACTTCAAAAGGCAGAAGTTCCCGTGGTCCAATCCTAATAAGTTGGCGTACCTGCCGCTGGGCATGGGT
>TARA_B110000977_G_scaffold57635_1_pt1 | contig 26511 bp, 18 predicted proteins | sample TARA_B110000977 | Tara Oceans TARA_B110000977 (sample SAMEA4397798) | marine metagenome | biome: Polar Biome; feature: [SRF] surface water layer (ENVO:00010504); material: water (ENVO:00002006), including particulate matter (ENVO:01000060) such as... | depth 5 m | reverse complement strand
TTGCGGATGCTGTTCGAGTAAACGATGCTGTAATATTAGCATTTGTGCCTGCCGCAGAATTGATTACGTTAGCAACATCTTCGACTGTTGTTACACTGCGTAGATCAATAACTGTGTTTACATTAGCAGGGGCACTAAAATGATCTGTAATTAATATATTACTGATATTTGCTAAATCTGCGACTACTATGTTAGCAGTAGAAACAGCATATGGTTTTAAGAATGTTGTAGTAATATTTGCTGTAATCAACTGTGCCGCCACAACTGTTACTGAAGGATTAATGGTATAACCATATCCAGGCTCATCGATTGTTACGTTAGCAATTCTGCCATCGGTTCCAATATTAACTGTTGCTTTAGCTGTTGTACCTCCACCATATTCGAAACTGCCAGGAATGTCTGCTGGGGGTGGCTCAATTTCTAAGAACGGTCTTTTGTAGAACTTAGTTTTTCTATCAAGCACTTCTACTTCTTTAACTTTACTTACAATATCTTCCGGGTAAGCAATCTGTATAAGTTGTCGTTCATTAGTGATATCACTTTCGCTAACTCTTATATCAATTGTTTGGTAGTTCTCTGTATCACCAAAGTCACCTGCTTTAAGAGCCCATTCGTCGTATACGCTTACACTACCAGGCACAAGTACCTTGTCACTGTTAAGTAATACTTCGATACTATTCTTAGTTCCTTTACTCCTGATCATGCCTGCATAAAAATCATACTGGTCATCTTGAGTAAGTTCAAATTCTCGTAGATATTTTCTTTCTTCGTACCCGTACTGTCGTCTACTTGCTTCGTATACCTGTTTCTCTACAGGTACATGCCCGATCTCGTTGTATCGGCCCATGTCAGCGGCAAGTGTGTCAAAGTTAGGCTTTAATCCTTCAGGTGTAATAATATAACCTTCTGCTGTGAGTGTTCCGTTCCAGCCTGCGGTTCTCTTACCCTTAATTTTTATTCTACGTTGTCTCTGGTTTAAAACATTGTCATATATAGTATCGCCAAATATAGTCTTATTAGACAATACCATTGCGTGTTCAATTTCATTTGTGTACAGTATTACACCGTAAATTTGTTTGCCCTCAGGCGGCGTAATTGTAATTACGCTTGTATCTCTAGTAATCTCGCATTCGGATGTCTTTATTGATCTGCCTTCTTGATCCAATATACTATATTGGCTTTGGTCTACATCAATAATTTTACTTACTCTGCCAATAGGTGCCTTAAATCTCACACTACTTGCTAACGGACTGAGACTTAATGTATTACCTGGTGCCCACTTACCTATGCTCCAGAACAAGAACTGTCTACCGCTGTACAACCAGTTGTTAATGTCGTTTATCTCGCCATTAAACTCGCCGAAGTCGTAACCCATTGCTTCTTGCTTTCGTCCTAAACTAACCATGAAGTCAAACACTTCATTTACTGTGTTGAATACTGTACCGTATTCAACTTTCTTAATAACACCAGTGCCTGTCAAGTATAATGTTGCTTCGGCGGCGTTGGTCATCGGCAATGAAGGAAGTCTTTGCCATACTTCTGTATTAGTTACTGCACTGCCTGTTCCAGCAAATGCTTTTGCTCTATAAAAGTTATAGCCCGATTTTATAACTGATCCTGTTTGGTAGTTTGCACTTGCATCGAAGTTGCCGTAATCTACTGGTTCGCCTCCAACACTTACTTCATTTTGAGGGCCTGTCTTGTTACTCTCTTCGATTTCGAAGAAACGTTTCACTGCGTTGTAGCCTTCTATTTTGTACTTGCCAGCAGTTGTATACGTGATTAACACACCTGTAAAATCGTTTGTTGTACTGTACGGACCAACATGTACGTCGATGTCTATATCTTCTTGCGGCAATATTAAACTCGAACTGTTACCTGTCGAACTGTAACTATCACTGAACACAGTCATTGTATCTTTATCTACATAGCCAGCAAACTTATGTCCGAGCTTACTGGTAACCGATCTGTAAGGTTTAACAAATTCTTGTGTAGTGTTAAGACCTTGGAATTTTAAGAATGCATTAATGTACTGCGTGAAACCTACAGTATATGTCGTAGTTTCTGATGCAGTAACTTCGCCATGTATCTCTGTGAGTTTGGTTTTAATTCGTTTGTTAGTTGTTCTGTCTAATAACTGTTTTGGATTTGCAGAACGTCTAACTGGCTTTCTTGGGTCTGAAAACACAGTAGCAAACGTGCCTGGCTGTGCTAACAATAATGCTTGCATAACTGCAAACGGATAGCCTTCGGATATTTTCCAAGCATTCTCTACTGGGGCGCCGTCGCCAAATTTCCAGCCTTTATTTGTTAAAGTGTTGTCCACAGTATAAACTGTCGATAATGTACTTACCCTATTATAAGTTGCGCCAGTTGACGTAACTGATGTTGCCCCAGTGTTGTTTGTTGCAAGGTTAGTAGGTGCTTCTGCAAAACTTGGCCCAGTTGTATATGGGTACGCAGGTTTGTTACTAGCATCTACAGTTGCTACATAATAGTATGTGCCATCTGGAAATTCAGGTGTCGGTCCTTTGCGTCCGTTATAAGCATCTAGGTCGCCGGAGTTAGCAATGTATTCGTAATCCTCAACAAACTCACCTGTCGGTGTGCCGCCTATTGTTGATCTTGTTACAGTTTTTAAACTGTAGCTACTGTCAATTCTTTTAATACTAGTTTCTGCATTAGCTCTGTCTGAATAACCATATGGCCCATAAATTGGGAAACCATCAAATGCCCAGCCAACGATTGGCGAGTGAGTAGTGGTGCTCCAGCTATCTAATGCAACTGCCTGTGGGCTAGGTTGGATGTAACCGTAAATGTTATTACTGTCAGGAGCTCCGCCTGCGTTATCTCTGCTAACTTCATTTCTGTACATACTGTTGTAAGTAAATGTGGTGCTGTCAGTGTGCGTAATACCTGAATTAGCATTTGTAATTAATGCACCGTTAGTTGCTATACCAATTGCTGTATTGCTTGTGGTAGTAGCATTTGCATACTGAATGCTTGCGTGAGTAGGATCTATTTGTCCTGCTAACGATGTTAACTTGTAAGTACTAGCCTTGTCCGCTATAATGTTTGTGTTCTGCTCTGTAGGAAATTTACCTACTGTATGATTGACCACGTTGTTTGTTGTAATGTTTAACACATTACTGACTTCAGCTACACTTATACCGTCAACTGCCAAGAAGGTGTCGCCGCCATTGTTATTGCTTGTAGCACCCGTTGTTGTTACTGCCCAACTAGTTGCTTTAGTTGTTGCTGAAGTAGCAATAATGTTTGCAGGGGCAATCAATGTGCCGCTTGAGTCAACAGGTAATTCGTATTTTAAACCAATACGTCTATACGGGTTATTTGTTTTATATGCGTCATTAGTCAGGTTTTCTCTGCTACCTTGTCTAATAATACCGTCTTCTAAGTCATTCCACAATGATATGTTAGTTGATGCATAACTTGTGCCGTACTGTGTTTCCCACCATGTTGGCTTTCTATGAAAGCCTAGCATTTCCCATGGATGAGTATGAGGTTTTTCTGTATCGTAACATGCCTCGAATATGCCTTTCCAGTAGCCCGGCTTATTTGTGTCAGCATTATAATTCCATGTCCACAAATCGCTTTCATCATAGAATTCGTTTTTAACAAAGTCTACAGCGTTTCTTGTAATGTAGTTATTAAAATTAGAACGCAACAATCCGTAATACTCATCGCGGTCTCTGCCGGTTTTTCTAAACTGCCCTGGTCTAATATCCGCAACATTTAAGTCTGGTAAACTGTCGTTGTCTCTAAATTGCTGTAATGTTGCATTATATACTCGCTTCTCAAACTCTAATAGTATAAAGTCGTGTACATCGTTAGTTGCAACTGATTTACTGCCATCATGTCCCACTACCATTTTAATAGGATTTATAAAAGTAGTATCTGTTATAATTTCTGGATATGTAATAGGATACATACCTAATGCACTAGGCGTCGAAGGTACTTGAGCACTTTCTCTATTCGAGTCGTATAATCTGACTTTAATAACATTGCCTAATGTTACTGTGTAGTCAGTTTTGAAAGTAATCGTAACAGCGCCTAGGCTAGTTGATACTTCGTAATCAATGTCTGCACATAATAATTTGTCTGGGGTAACACCATCCGATTCGTAAATGTATATAGTGTTTTCAATTTTCAAAAGATCTGCATAGTTTGTTAACGTGTATTCTCTTTTTAATACATTGTTAATAACAATGTTTTCCTCGATGTACTTGTCACTGAATGCCAACATAAATGTATCATCAAATACATTCTTGCCTTGGTTGTATGCAATAACATTTTCTAAAACTATTTCTAGCATGTCGCCGTACGACAATGCTGTGTAGTCGTTACTGTTTACATAGCTAGTAATTTCTTTCTTCAATCTATTTTTATATTTTACATATTCTTCTGCAACAAAATCCATGCTATCTTTGATGTTAAATTTGTCGTTACTTAACAAGAACGCTGACAGTTGTAGGTCGTCGTCTGTTTGCATAATCATGTTTGCGTACTTTAACTCTCGTTTAACATTCTCAGAGTTGTTTGCACCCAACGAGTCGCCCTTGTGATCTTCTTGGAACTCGATTAAGTTTTTAAAATGTTCTAAATACTCGGGTTGTGATATCGAAAGTATGTCGCTATTATCTAAGTTACTGTGCCAACTGCCTGGTACATGATATCTACCGCTAGTGTTTGCACTAATAAAATATCCTGTTTCTGTTTCTGTAAATATATCAATAATGTCGTATTTACTAAATGTGAAACTTGCAAATATAATAGCAACTTGGTTGCTATCGTATGAGAATAGTTCTGTTCTTTTACCGTTAACATAAATCCTAATGCTTTTTTCAACTAGGCCTGCAATGTCACTTTCTGAATTCGTAGGCACTGCTGATATGTGATACAATCTTCTAGTTAGATCAAAATCGCTATCATTAATTATGTACCTGTCTTCGACACGTTGTTGTAGTTTTTGTTCTAACGGTCTCCAAGCAGTGTCGTATGTTACTGCATCGTTGTTCTTTTTGTAATATATGTAACCGTTAATTTGTTTCTTATTTGTGCCGCCGAAAGGAGTATATGATTCAAAGTAGTCATCTACAAAGTTAGTGAATGATATTTCACTAAAGTTATTAAAATTCTTATACTCTAACGGTATTTCTAACACAGGATCTTCTGTTGTGTTTGTTTTTGCTGGTGTGTATCCGAAAATACTATTACCAGTGAATGTACTGCTAGGATATACCGCACTATCATCTAGTTTAACCTTGTTGCCGTCATACATAACAAACTTGATCGGTGTATTAATTTTTGTTTTTTGTTGTCCTGCTTGCCAGTCTACGCCAGTCCAGTAATATTCTATACCCTGGTAGTTAGAACCAAACTTAACAGTAACAACATCGCCTGTTTGTGCAACATATGGAACAAACCCTGCGCCGCCGTCTAGTACACCAGCTGGGCTAGTAGCGTCTGCTAGTCTTGTTAATACTACATTGCCTGCGCCGTCATCAGTAATAGCATATACATGCTGTGCTATAGATGCATCATCGCTAGCTAGTAATATAGTGTTACCTGGCTGTAACGTGACTGAGTCAATTGATGCTCCTGTTGGTCTTCCAACAATTTCAGATTGTAAATACCCTTCTGCACTCATGTCCACTGCAAACTTGCCAGTAGTTCCAAAATTGTATAGTTCGATATTTCTGTCAAATTCTATAATAGGTCTTACTGCACGTTTGCCTTTTGCCGGCAACTGATCACCTACGTCTAGGAAGTTATTTTTGTGATGCCAGAAGTTAATTCTACTCCAGACATTGTTGTCTTTGGCACCACGCTCCATAACTATATAGTCAGGATTTTCCTGAGTGTTATCACTGTCGTATGGTTCGATGTCAAATGCGCCTGCGCCACCCACTGTGTAAACCAGTTGTGAACCAAGCGGTGCAACGTATCCGTCCCAAAGCGTATTGCCGCTGTCTGAATCTGTTTGGTCGAATGTATAATCACTGGTAGGGAAACTGCCTGCTGTCGACACATAATTTTCTACACCTGCTAATCCGCCGCTGTTAAACTCTACGCCACCGACACGAGTTGGTATAAGTGTATCAGATTCTATATCTATAATTGTTTTGTCAAAAAGAATATAATCCTCTGTACTAAACACTGTTGCAAAATTTTGATCTTTGTTATGTAGTATGATGCTCTCGCCCACACCCTCTACGATGTATCTATTATTATTCTTAAATTTATTTGGTATAACATAGTTGCCTGCAAAAGTAACAACCATTCCGCTTTTAAGGGCAATACCGCTAGCGGTAGTAAACTGTGCCTTACCTAAAATGTCTTTTTCAATATTGACAGGAGATGCAGTTGTGCCTTCAATAATAACAGGCGTTGGTCCAGCTGTGCTCCAAAAGTACTCCTGGTAGTTAATGAACTTGTCTACGTTAATTGGCGGCAAGAACGTATATGCGTCTGTGTCGAATATAGCATTCTGATTTAGTGTGTTAACACCGTAACTTTTAAGCACATTAACATAGTCCTCATAGAACATGATGTTTGTGCTTTTACCAGTTGTTTGGTCGACCGAGGTTACTGCTGGTTCTAAACTAAACTTGTCTCTGTCAGCAGTGGGTTGCAAAATGTATGTATCTCTTGCATCTAGCATATCCTCTTCGCGTCTACCAACATAAGCAGACATTGACTCAACATTTGCTTTACTAAAAAGTTGCTCAACTGTTGTATCGAAAAAATTCTTTATAACAGGTGTCTGGTGAATTACGGGAAGTTTTGTATATTTTTTATCAGCCATTTTTATTAATATCCACTTGAGTCGCTTGAGTTATTGCCTGAACTAGTTGCACTAGAACCTGAAATTTGATTGTTAATCACATTATCTCTTGTAGTAGTCGCTTTCTTAGCGCCTTCTTCCGCTACATAGTTGCCCATGTACGTTGTTATGCCATTTGGCATAAAAAATGTTTTTCCAAAGAAGTCATGTGTATGTGATGTGCCGTTGCCTACAAAGTCTGCACCTTCTTTAGTTGGGTACAATGGGTAATGGCCATTAATTGCAAAAGGACCAACCTCACTGTCTGGGTTTGCGTATGCCGTAAATGTAGGTGTACCACTTTGCGGTCTGATGTTATCTTTCGTGATTTTGTCAACGATATCTACATCGTCAACTGTCGCTGTGCTTAAAAATAGTTCGTCACTGTCACTCTTCACTTGGAATAAATCACCGAATACGCCTGTTGCTTTCTTTGGCACAATAACGATACTGCCGATTGCGTTGCCAACTTGTTGATGTATGTAACTACTTAGTTCTGTGAAGTAAAATGTGTCACCGAACTCCCAATTATCTATACTAAAATATTTAGTAATCGAGTTAATAATCTTTGTTTTAATCTCGTTGTCACTCAGCGATGTGCCTGGCAGTCTCACTACCTTGAATCTTGCTTGTAACTCCGACATTGCGTCTGTGCCGAACAATATCTTAAATCTGCCACTCTTGAATAAAATTTGGTCACTAGCCGCTTTGTAATCTTGTAGAATTTGAAACTCTGTGCCAAGCTCTAATGTGCTTGGCTCTTCTGGCCATGCAGTGCCTGGTACATTAACGTACGAACGTACTTGATCATAGTAAGTATCTGTTAGCACGAAAAATTCGTGTACATTACTAATGCTAGGATCTATTCTCATGTCGTTATTTGCAATATGGTTCCATTTAAATACTACACTGTCCTGTGTAGAATTTGTTGTATCTTGCGTGAAGCTCTTGCCAATTTTTGCTCTGTGTTTTGAACTTTCATAGTTGTTTACTACATCCAAATCCGTGCTACTGTAAGACAGCAAGTACACTTTGCCTGTGTCTTTTGCATAAACTTTCTTGTTATGGAACTTGCCCGCGCCATTGTTAAATAAATCCACAACAGCTTTTGTCTTAACCAGGAATATATCATAGTCTGCAACATTGTAATATGTTCCGTCTGTTGCGCCACTTCTTACATTACCAGTTGAATCTCCTGCAATCTTGTCGAAGGTATCATTAAAGTTAACACCTGGCTCTCTGCGTAAATCTAATATTCCTGTTTTAACAGGCTTAGTATATGTGTAACCATCAAAACTATCGAAATCCTCAAATAATACAATGTCATTTGGTCCGACAAAGTCGTCGAACTGTACAGGGTTATCCGGACTGTCATCGTTTGTGGAATTAAACGGAGTTACCTGAACTTTTCTTGCATCAGTATGCCCGTCTGCGTAAACAAAATTCTTAACAGCACTCCACGTAATTGGTTTTTCTAGCCTGTCTTTTGATCTAACATAGTCTACATTAATAATATCCTTACTAGCCAAGCCAGATGAATCGACAGCATAGTGCCTGTTGTCATCAAAGTTAGAAACAGTTAATGTACCTGTCTGTGCGGCAACGTTTACGTTGGATAGATAAATGTGTCCGCCGCCCGCATTTGATATAATGTTAGATTCGTAATTTAGGATAGTATTCGAACGGGCCGACTTGTATGCAATATTACCACTAGCATTTAGTATTGGGAAGCCGAACGTTGTGCTTGTAAAGTCAATGTGTAGTTGATTGGGCAGTGAGTGTACAACCCCGGTATTGTTTGCAATAGAAACATTGATGTTACTTGTTAAGTCGTTAATATCAAAGTTAGAACCTAGCGGTACTGTTAAGTTATGCACAAACGTGTTACTGTTAGTATCGCCATTTTGAAATAAACCAAAGTTTGTGTTTAAATTAAACTCCACTTGGCTGTAATTCACGCTTCTAGCTTTTAGCGGAATGTCAGTAAAGTTAACACCGTCTTTGGTTGAGTACCACTTGTCGCCGATAAAGTCCGTAGCTGTGTCTCTCCACTCGAAACTTTCTTGTGTTTGACCTTGGGTGTTAAGCGTTGTTAATTCTAACGTGTCGTACTTTGCTCGGCCTGTAAAACTGTCTACAATTCTGTTTTGATTAATATTATAAAATCTGCAATCCTCGTAACTTTCAAAAATGTACTTTGTGCCTCGTAGCTCAACAGCGTATCTAAACGACAATGTGTCAATGGGCTCGTAAGTAAACTTCATAATCCAACTTCTGTCTCTGTTGTTACCCGATGTATCAGCTGAGTTACCAATGTCAAACGATCTATTTAAATCCATATCATTGTTATTAATAACAAAGAATGTGTCCGATGATGGGTTATAACCAATGCCAAAAGTTTGCTTTTTAGCAATAGCAGTTGTAATTTGTGTGCTTTCAACTTCGTAGAATTTACTTCTCAATGTTGTAATAATTTCTTTACCAGTCCAGCCTTCTCTGATATTTTCACTTAATGCGAATGGCCCTGTTGCTGTAGTACTAGAACTAACACGTCTGCCATTATCTCTAATGGACACAATCTTGACCCACTTATATTGTGTAATATCCGCAGGATCTACGAACTTTATCATGTGCCCTGCTTGTATAAGTGCTAACGATGTTTTAGCTACATTCACTTCACTTGTTGAGCCAACGTTAGTGAATGTTTCAGTCATGTAGCCTGTATCATTTTCCGTTGTCTTAGGTAGTGTTTTCCACACTATACCGTACTGGTCTAATTTAAATTTGTTTGGTTGTGTTTCGATCCACTTGCTTCTGAAATCACTGTAGATAAAATCTCTCAATTCCAAGTTCTTCAAGTAAGTAGGAAACACTTTTTCAATTTGTTCTTTTGCTGTGTTGTTACCGTCAATAATAAACGAGTAACTTTGTGGAGACGATTCTTTGTATAGTGCTCCGTCTTCAGCAATCGTAGTTGTTGTTTGGAATGTGCTTGTAGGATCAGTGATATCGATATATCTACTATGCCCGGCATGTGTTTTATTAGTAACTTTTAGTTTTCTAATGTTATTGCTTTTTGCTAAAGGCAATACTTGATAATCCTGTGCCGACACCATCCTGTCTTGGGCATAAAATGCTTGTGGTGCTCGTTCTTTAATCCCTTCCAATGTTTCGGATGGTAATGAATTGTTAATACTTGTTTGTAATCTGGAAGTAACAGACAGTACATACTTCTCACCTTTGGCATTTTCGTATGTTACATTAGTAACTACGTTGCCGATATCATCAGGTTGTATACTGTATCGCTCATCAGCACTTGCTCTATAAAATGCCTTGTAGTTGCCTACTGGCGCCGTTGCAAAGTTACCGTCAGCAAACTGTAAGGTAATACCACCTGTGCCCAAGTTTTGTATAGCATACAAGTTGGGTGACTTTTTCGCTAACGTATTATACTGTAGTGTCTGCCCAACTGTGTTAGGAATCTTTTTCCACTTGGACAACACACCGCCAGTTGTACTTACTTGCTGAAAATAAACATCAGTTTCATTGATGCCTGCAACCGCAATAGTTTGCGATCTATTTTCTTGTGGGGTTTCAAAATTAAAACTCTCTGACTGCAATACTCCTTGCTTGAACATAAAGAAGAATCCGTTATTTGCACTGGAAAGCCCTAGCCCGTCATTCCTGTGGACTAATCCAAAGTTGTCTGATGGGTCTGGGTGCTTTTCAAAGAAGAAGTTGTTATCTTCAAAGTCAGCGTTTACAATTTCAAAATCCCTACTAACACCGTTTATACTCTTTTTAAACTTGTAAACAAATGGCGAATTTATTTGGGTGTTAAGTTCGTATAAATCGGTAATAATTGAGTTAATCGATCCAGTCTTAACTGGCTTACTAAATCTATTCACATTGCCAAACGCACTGTTCATTACAGTAATAAATTGTTCGTAACTGTCTGGATTGTTTGCATCGTTCCATGTAATAGTACGATTGCCTATATCTGTGCCACCACTATCTTTTAGTGGCTCTGTGGTGCTAACACTTACAACTTTCAACAATCCGCTTGCCGCTATATTCCGCTTTGGGTTATAGCCTAGCTGTCTTGCTAGTTTGTATACCGAGTCTTTTCTTTCTGCTGTTTCAAGAAAGTTTTCTCTCGTATTAACATCCATTCTAAATGCAATACTTTGTGCCAAGTAGGCAAGTAACTCAATAATAGCAATGAACTCGGAGCTCTCGATGTAATCATTGAAGTTTTCTGGAAAGTTAGTCCTAATGTATTCAATCATTGCTGTACGAATTGTTTCAAAGTCGTATGCTTGGAAGTTTACATTACTATATGCCCTATAGGCGATGTCCCAATCTTCTGCCGCGAACAAATTGTTCTGTCTGTTACTTGTTGCCATAGTTAAATCTCTCTGCTATCCTGGGTGTATTCCACAAGCAATGTTTCTTCATCTAAAAAAGGTTTAAGCGTTAACTGCACTTGCACTCTAATCGTATGATCGATTACTTGTGTAAAAATTTCCTGAATATTAATTCTAGGATCTTTAGTACATATCCTCACTACTTCGTCTCGTACTTCTTGTTCAACGTAAGTATCCAGCGGATTCATGATCAGATCATAAATAGTAGTACCAAAATTAGGACGCATTACTCTCTCGCCCCTGCGAGTGTACAATTCGTTCAATAAGTCAACTTTGACCGCTTCACCGTTAGTCACAGTGTAAGGTGGTCTAATTTTACCTCTTGTACTAAAACCTTTATATATGTTTGCCATATCAATATTTATCATCGTTCGTTAAAACATGTTTTAATAGAGCCGGATTAGGGCATTGAAAAGTAAGCCATAAAAACGGTTGACTTCGGTGTTATTTAGGCTATATAATACTGGGGCATAGAACATTTTTATGCATTATTTAATTTTAGATTTAGGACAGTTATGAAAAACGTTTTAGACAAATTTAACAGCATCGTGGAACTTGCAGACAAGGCTAATAAAGCTATTGCCCGTAATAACTATGAAGGGACTATAGGCTATGGCCCACGGTTCAGAAAAATGATGCATTTCAACAACAGACGGGTCCACTCAGTGGGCATTTATGATTACCTTACGAAGAGATACGTTATCTTTGAATTGGTAAACATGGTCGGTCAGTCGAAGCACTCGGTTCCAAAAGAGTTGCGTCATATGGAAAGACTGATCCTGGATGCGAAGATTGCTTAATGTAGTATTTGTACACGGATCGGGACAATCAGGACTGAGCGTAAATTATTTGCAAGTGTTTTTGCCAGAATGTAATCTGGTTTTACTAGAATACAAAGTGCAAGAAGACCCAGATGTTATACTGGAGCGATTCACCACACTCACTAATAAAGAGTTTGGCAATGATTCGTTCCATATAATTGCACACAGCTACGGCTGTTTGTTATCAGCAATGTTAGCAAACATGTCAACGCAGGTGCTATCATTAGTTGCATTAAGTGCGCCATGGGGCGGCAGTCAAACAGCACGTTGGATATCAATGGTATTCCGACAAAGTAAACTTTTTAGTAATGTAAAGCCAAACAGTACGTTTATGCAAGACATACAGCAGATCAAGTTAGGGTGCAATGTTACGAACGTTGTAACAACAGGCTCAACAGGATCTGCGAATGACTTGGCAGGACTAGGAACACAGCACAATGACGGTCTACTCACTGTTGCTACTCAAAACCGTGTACCGCCAGGATTTGCTAACGTGGAAACTGTTTACCTTCCGTTGAGCCATAATGAAGTACTTTTATCGTTTGATACTATAAATATAATTAAGAAACACATATTTGGAGACACAAGTGGAACAGAATATTTCTTTGAGTAATTCACAAGACGAGCAGATGCGGGCCATGCTTATTGAAAAAAATATTGAATGTAATAGACTGAAAGACGAAATTAAAATGTTAAAAAGATCTGTTGCTGAAGAGCAAGAAGGTAAGTACAGGGCTTATATTAAGTTAGCAGATTTACAACGGTTACACCCAAGTACCTAACTATCTCACAGTCCTTTTTGTTTTCTATGCAAGAAGTACATACTAGCCGCTTTACCCTGCCATTCATCATTACTACTAGCAATATCAATAATCTCTGGCATCATACTATCTGATGACTGCCATAAGTAAGACATTAATTTACCTTTGCCGTTGTCGTTAACTAAGTCCCTAGAGTTATAATTAGACAATGCAAAACTTCTGCCAATTTCATTAGATTGTCCTGCCATTACACTCCTCAATGCTCTGCTTTCGTCAAAGCCATCTTTGCCCAAACTCTGTGCTAACATTGTTAACGCCATGCCTTGCTGGACTGTCATAGGCCTCTTAGCCTTGTTAATTGCATATTTCGATACCTGCTTCAAGTCGTTGTTTAACAAAACCTTACTTGCGTTTTTACTCATACCGGATGCCGTTTGGTTTATAAAGATAGGATCCTTATAGTCGCTGCCTTTTGGCACAATAGCATACGCCGAGTCGCCTGCACTGAACTGGTCACTAACGGTACTAGCATGTACGATACCTTGTGCAGATAAATCTGCACCTGGGCCAGCATTTTTAATAGTAGAAGCAATGTCAGCTGATGACATCTTCCCTTTACCTGTATCAATCATTGTTGTAGCAGAAGTAGGGTCGAAGTTTTTACCATCGCCAAACATAACTACGCCTGCTTCAACTTCTTTGTCACCTAGTATGTGCTTGTAGCCGATTGCTGTAACAGGTTTAGCTGGATTAACTCCGCCTGGTGTAGTTAAATTAGTTTCTTGCAACATTGGCTGGGAACCCTTAACAATAAAATCTTGTGTTGCGGCTAGAGCTGGCCCATTTTCGAACGAATCTGATAACTGTTTGGCTCCCAAGGTTTGACTTTTTAGCAGTGGGTTTGCTTTATAGTCCGGTTCCATAGATTGTAATGTGGGTGTGGGAGTATTACCAGTGCCATCGTCGACTCCATCGTACTGTGCTTTTACATACGACTGTAATGCGGGGCCTTTGACATCATCGTACCCAACACCCACATCAACTGTGCCGTCCGGTTGTACTATTGTGTCTGGGCCGTTATAGCCGCCATCTGTTGCACCCGGGGCCATTTGTTTTCTTGCATACTCGTCTGCATAAACATTTTCTTGACTTCCTGGAGAAGGTATAACAGTGTCTTTGCGTGAATGACCGAACCACGGCTCTCTGGTGGTAATCATTGTTGTAGTTGATGCAACTTTTATTTTGTTGCCTCTAACATCTGAAAAATTTCCTGCATAGCGTGAATCCACAGTGGACGGTAATGCAGGGTCTACTTGCCTAAGTCCTGCTGTAGGTAACGGGTTACGCCCGTCTGTTTCAGCATAGTCGTAGTCGAATACAGGTATACTCATGGGCTCATCGTGGAATACAGTTACTTTCAACGGTGTAATAGGTTGAGGTACTGTGCCTGTGTTAGTAGAGCCGCCGTCGTTAAGATGCACAGTTGAACCTTTAACATAACTCGGGCCACCTGACACTACATTTGTTGAACCACCTGTGCTTATAAATGCGTCACCGCCAGATTCTAATATAGTAGATGCCGGTGTACTACTTACTATGCCATCAGTGCCGTACAATACTACTTTACCTGCAGAGGCAGCCGATATCGAGCTTCCGCCTTCAGTGGTTTGCATGTTAATTTGATTGTTTGTTAATTCGTTAATGCTGTTGCCGGCTTGTATATAGACATCGCCGCCTGTTGCGCCACCTAAATATGTTGTGTCTACGTCTGCGCCTGCATCGTCTTTTAAGCCTGCATTAATATTTACTCTAACACCTGCATCTAAGTTTAATGTATGGTCTGCTCTAATATTAACATTAGCAGTTGCTCGCATGTTCAAATCGCTATCACTAAAAATTTGTATGCTACCGTCTGCAGATAATTCGACCCATGCAGTACCTGGGCTGTTAATAACATACACAAGTTCATTTGTGTCATCAATTAATACTTGGCCGCCGCCAGCAGTTCTCATTCTGATATGCCGCTGTTCCATATTGTCGTCCATAACAAAACTATGGCCACCTAATCTATTAGTGCCATCTGGTTTGCTAGTGTCAACGTTTACTGCTTCTGGCCCCGGGGTCAAAAACCCAAATACCTGTGACGGACTTTCTCGTCTGGCGCCACTTGTTGTGATACCCCTCACAGGGTCGTTGATCAATCCTTGCATTACTATAGGAAATGCTATGTAGGGATTAAGCGGTCTCGGTACAGTCTTACCGTGGCTTCTATTTTCATCACGTCTGTTCTTTTCGGCAACAGGCAACGGCTGTCCTGTGCCGAATGTTGCTCCTGCAGGATTACCTGGTACCATGTTCTGCATTTGATCTGGAAACAAGCATCCTATAATAATAGGGTGTTTCTTTTTGCCATCACCGAATATTACTAGCACAAAATTACCCGGGTCGGGTGGAACCATCCACATGCCGTATGTTTTCATCGTGTCTTGATGTTTCTTTGTATTTTTGCCAACTGCCGCACTCGGGGTTGAGCCAGCAAACGGACTGCTCCAATAACAGTTAAAATAACCTTTTGGATCGTTTCTATCTTTTGACAACATTGGAATATAAACAGGTATACGTCCGCTGTGACTTGCATCTTTAGGTCTTACAATTACTTCACCTACATAGATGCCGTGATCCAGATTTGCCTCTTCTCGAGACTTGTCTACTGGATTCTTTCTAGTTACTTTATATTCATTTGCTTTATAAGCCATCTTTAATTTCCTGTCAGGTCTATTTTAGATAGACTGAGTGATGTTACTTTTGGTGCCCTTGTCATTTCAACTTCAAACAACCCCCCAGAGAAACTTGCCTGTAGTGCCATGATTGCATATACGCCACTTATAAAAAATGCTGTTCCTTGCTTGAGCATATAACCTGTGTTTTCATCTTCGTCAAAGAGATTTGGGTCTCGCACTCTCGGTGTTTGCATTGTAAACAAAAAGTAGTTATCACTGCCGCCAATTACCATATACTCGTCTGTGGACTTCTGTTCTTCTTCTACCGCACCCACATTACCCGGATTACGCATGTTTCTCGCTTCTGCATACGTCATTGCCTTACCTAGGTACCACGGGTCTCCACGCAATTTTAAATTTAAGTCTATTAAAATACCCGCATCGTTTACATTCTGATACATGTATCCAAATAATGTTGCACTCGGTGTGCCATCGTTTGTTTGGTTAGACGTTGCTACTACACTTTTACCATAGTTGTACTTAGACTTGGGTTCTGTGCCTAATTCTTTAGATGTTTTTCCTGCACTATTTTTTAGTTTCTGTAATGCTTGGTAACCTGATAGTTCACCGATAACAGTTGTTGAGCCGCCGTAGTCACTTAGTAAGTCTGCACTATATAAATAGCCACTTGCTTCCGGCTTGTACGGCTCGACACTAGTATTAGCAGTAGACGAGTCAACAGGGAAGTCTGCCTGTCCTTGTTGTGTTTTTCTGTAACCCAATGGATCTGATCCTCTGTTGTTAACATACAAGACCGTTTCTGCTAGATCATTTTTCCTTGCATCATCTTTCATGATGTCTTTGAACTCATCTGATGTTAGTCCTAACTTGTCTTGTATTCGTTGAGCGAACGCATCATCATCATCCAAAGCAGCCATTATACCGGCTGGGTCCTGCACCTTAGCCGCTATTTCTGCATCGCGGTCAGTGCCGTCTGAGTCAGTGTTAGCGTCTTGATTTGTTGTGGGCGAGTTTGCATTTGTGGACATATCGCCCATTGTTCCACCGTTAGGAACTGCAAGTAATAACTGTCCAGCATCATATTTGATATCTGCACTTAGTATTTGATCATTTAATCCAGTGTAGAGATAGTTGTACGCTTTCTTTATATTCATCTCTTTTACACGTTTTGTTGTTTGTTCTTCGTTGAGATTACTTTCAGTAGCCGCAATTTCGACGTCAGCTCTGTCGTATATGACAGGTTTAAAAATTACCTTCTTTGGGTACTTGTTACGTTTAGTGTCAAATACTGCCGCGCCGGTTTCATCTAGCTCGTGTGAGATTGATGCCTCAATCTTGTACCACTTAGTAAATGTTTGCGCCAAATCAAACCCATCCGCATTTACTGCAGGTTCGTCGAAGACTTTTTTCCTAGTAGTTTTATCTAAGAAAGAATCACACATCACTAGAAGTGTGGTAAAGAACTGATTCAAATCAGTGCCTTCTTTCATATTAATATTTTGATTGAAAAGCCAGTCGGTGCCTGCCTCAATACCGCCGTCAAAACTTTCTGGATCTTCTTCTAGTGCTTTCTTATATTCGTCTAGTGTCTTGACACCTTTTTCCTGTGAGTTAATAAGCCTGTTAACTTCTTCAGCCGCCGACGTACCTGCCCTTCCGGTAGATGTGTCGCCGAGTGCTTCCTTTATTTGTGACATATCGAAAATAATTTCATCATGTATGCCTTCTGCTTTTAAATTGTCTTCTCTGTATTTTTTTAACTGGTCTTGTAGATCTTGTGCTAAATCCAAAATGTCATTACCGGAAACTTTTAAGTCTTTTGGTAATTTAAAATACTCATCTGTGTAGGCAACTTGTGATCCAGTTGGGCACACAAAGTCGTATGTACTACCAGTAGAGTCTATTGCAACACTCACTTCAGCAATATTTAATTTGTAAATGAATGGTCCGCCAATGGGGTTTAGAACGGAATCAAAACTTTGTACCGGGGTACCTTGGTCATCGATGTCATCGCTAACATTTGCTTCGTAGCCTTTAAATTCAATTGCTAAAAATAGTGGAACATCTGCCCACATATATTTGTGACCTAATGCCAACTTAGCGGCTTGTATTTGGTCTAGTAGATCTGCGGCACTTGGCTGGAACAACTGGAATGATGTTTTGATTGCTAGTGCGTTGCCGGTTTTTGGCGACCCAACAAGGTCAATAACAAGATTGTCTATCTGTACACCTGTTACACCTGTTTGTGCAATAACAACTGTGCGGCCAGGCTCGGCGGCATGTTGTCCTCTGAGCCACTCTTCTTCACCGATCATGTACAACTTAAGGTTGTAACTTGTATTTTCGTAGTGGTCTAGCATGTTACCCATGACTGCGTCTAGGTATACGTCTTCTATCGCTTCTTTTTTATCTTTTGTTTTGGGTGCCATTTTTATCTGAGCCTGTCTATTGCTTTAGTTGAAGGTATGTAGATTTCTTTGCCTGAAGTAAAGTCTTCAAGTGGGTCCACTAACAAATCTGGGTTCCTTAGTGCGAACACCCACCACAGTTTTGTGGTACCGTATAGTTTGTTAGATAGAAGATCCGGTCTATTTGCAAACTTACTTTCAATAACATATAGTTGGTCAGCAGGAGATTTCCCAAGTTTTGGTAATTGGTTGATATCTAGATAAAACTTATTAACGCCGGCGCCTTTTAAAAAGCTCTGGCTGTCATGGAATGTAGCCATTAGATAAATCCTTTATTAAAGTCTGCGCCACTTGTAAATGCGTTTAAGTCAAACTGACTTCTCAATTTCTTCTGTGTGTACTGCGGTACCATTTCAATCATGATGTCTGTCTCAGTGGGCATGTACGTCACTGTGTCGCCCATAGTAGGGTGTTTGTACTCAACTGGTACATAGTCCACTCCATCAGGTAATTGTATATTAAAACTTCTAATAATAACAGGCACTTTGTTAAAACCAAAGGCGCCCATGTATTCAAATATCATTACAGGGGGCGGTGTGCCATAGTACCCTTGGGTCACTGCAGAATCACCATAGTAGCTCTTTGTTATAGTCCTTAAAAAATGGAATATAGATAACAGGTACTGTGCTTCTTCTAATGTGTTTGCAGTAAATTGTCCTTGTACTGGCAATGTTGCAGGCTTACTGTTAAGGTAAGTATAAAACGGGTAGTTCGATCCGTGCTGGCTATGCTCGTCATAGTCAACTGTTCCTTGCAAGAATATGTTAGGTGTGTAAGGATACACAATTCCGCCACGTTCTTTCAAAGGACTTAATATACTGGACTGGTCTTCGCCTTTATAGTTCTTTGTTCCGTATGCCTGGTCTTCGCCGCCTTTCTTTGGGCGGATTCTTGCTCGCCAGTCCATTTTAGCGGAGTCTTTTCTGCTAGTAGGCAATTCCGATAGCGTTTTTAGTCCCGGGCCAGGCGTCTGTCCAGGGAAGGTTTCATCAAATAATGACATAGTGTTGTTCCATTTTATTGCTCATGCTATTATTTATCATAATAAATAAAAACGTATTTTAATTATCATAACCTTTAGAATAAACATTGACTTCGAGGTATTTTAGTGTATAATACAATATAAACGAATTATAGTTTTGAGGAGACATAAAATGACCACAGGTAGAAAAGTAAATTATCTTAACAACAAAGATATATTAAAAGAAATTCACAAGAGCAAGTTAAGTTACTGTTATGTAACAGATGATGAGTACATCCAGCAAGACATTATACTGAATGATGTGTCTGAGATTAATCAGAGCACAATCAAGCAGGCGCAGGATAACAAAGCACATGTTATGTCAAGGGCCGCTTACGAGCAAGCAATAAAGGAAGGCGATTGGGTTAAGAAGCCTAAGCAGAAAGAATTTGCTGTCGAGCCTGACAGTTTGGCTGTCGATGAATTAGTGTTTAGAGTTATGGGATATGACCATATACCACTAGAGCCAGGCAGGAAGAAGACTACAAAAACTATTGCTGATACAAAAGCAAAAGTAAACTTCCCTCCGTTCAAGCATTATATTTTAGATAGTGCTGGTGCTAATCCTAGAGAAGTTGTGCGTAGCCACTGGGTAGGTGGGCTACATAATGGGCACTTTAGCGTTACCCATGGTAACATCAATAACGAGCTAGGCAAGATGTTTATGAAACTTGTTGAGCGTTACAGTCAGCGAGGTAACTGGAGAGGTTACACTTATGTTGATGAGATGCGTGGACAAGCGTTAGTGCAACTTGCACAAATTGGCTTACAGTTTAACGAAGCAAAATCAGACAACCCGTTTGCATATTATACGGCTACTGTTAATAATAGTTTTACCAGAGTACTGAACTTAGAGAAACGAAATCAAACTATCAGAGATGATATTTTAATCGAGCAGGGACATTTACCCAGTTACGGCAGACAGATTGCACATGAAAACTCGCTAAGAGAAATGAGAGCAAGTGCAGAAGCAGAATTGGAAAACTCCGGCAACACAACTAAGTAGGGACTCATATGGCAAACCTTTTTGAAAGGGCCGCATGTTTTACAGATATACATTACGGCTTAAAACAAAACAGTAGACAGCATCTTAAAGACTGTCACAATTTTATAGATTGGTTTATAGCAGAAGCAAAGGCTCGAGATTGTGAGACTTGCTTCTTCTTAGGCGACTGGCATCATCACAGAGCAAGTATTAATATTGCTACGATGAATGCTACTATTAAAGATCTTAAAAAGCTGAACGACAACTTTAGCAAAGTTTACTTTATAACTGGTAATCACGATTTGTACTATAGAGAGAAACGTGATCTTAACAGTGTAGAATTTGCTAGGGATTTAGAAAACTTTGTTATGGTAGACGAACACTTCTTGCAAGACGGTGTTGCTATTATTCCATGGCTAGTCGGTGACGAACATAAACTGTTAAACAAAGTAGATTGCAAATACATGTTTGGTCATTTTGAGTTACCATACTTCAAAATGAATGCTATGGTAGAAATGCCAGACCATGGTGGTATCACAGCAAAAGACTTGTCTAATCCAGAATATGTGTTCAGTGGTCACTTCCACAAACGACAATACAAAGGCAATATTCATTACATGGGTAATGCGTTCCCACACAACTATGCTGATGCACAAGATAACGAGCGTGGTGCTATGTTCCTCGAATGGGACCAAGAGCCACAGTATGTTAATTGGTCAGAATGCCCTAAGTATGTTACTATGGGACTTAGGGAATTACTTGAAGCACCGGAGAAATTCTTAGATGAGAATACACATGCTAGGATTAAATTAGACGTTGCTATTAGTTACGAAGAGGCAAACTTTATAAGAGAAACATTTGCTGAAAAGTTTAAAGTCAGAGAACTTCAGCTTATTGTAGTAAAAGAAGAGGACGAAGTTTTCGATGGAGAAGAAATTAATTTTGAGAGTGTTGACCAGATTGTAATTAGTCAACTGGAAACAATCGAAAGTCAGCTGGTAGAAACACACCGACTAATTGAAATTTATAGGAATATTGAAATTGCTTAAAATTAAAAATGTAACAGCCAAGAACTTTATGAGTGTAGGTAACAACTTACAAGCAGTGACGTTCGATACTGATTCATTGACATTGGTGTTAGGTCATAACTTAGACCTAGGCGGTGATGGTAGCAGAAATGGCACAGGTAAGACTACTATTATTAATGCACTCAGCTATGCACTGTATGGTGAGGCACTGACTAACATCAGAAAAGATAATCTTATTAATAAGACAAATGGTAAAGGAATGATTACCACCGTTGACTTTGAGATTAAAGGCACCGAATATAGAATTGAACGTGGTCGAAGGCCTAACGTGTTAAAGTTTTATATCGATGGTAACGAATCAGCTGACAACGAACAGCAAGGTGACATGCGAGAAACTCAAAAAGACATCGAGCGTGTCATTGGGTTCCCGCATAATATGTTTAAGCATTTAATTGCACTAAACACATACACTGAACCGTTCCTTAGTATGAAAACAAATGACCAGCGAGACATGATTGAACAGTTGTTGGGCATTACTGAAATTAGTTCCAAGGCAGAAGTACTAAAGGAATTACTCAAGTCTACTAAAGACAGTATTAAGGACGAAGAATCCAGAATACAAGCAGTACAGAATGCTAACAAGCGTATCGAGTCTAGCATTAAAGACATCGAGAGTCGGAGCAAGGCTTGGGGCAGACTCAAAGGGGACAAGGTTAATGGATTACAGACTAGTTTAGATACATTAGAACACACTGACATTAAAGCAGAGCTAGACAGTCACAGAAAGATTGTGGAAATTAATGCAAAACAAGCAAAGCTAACGGCACTTAAAACAGACTTGACCACAAGAACAACGTCAATGAATCGAAGTGATAGCAAACTTTCTACACTAGAGGGCAACTTAACAAAAGCACTTGAAGGAGTGTGCCCCACATGCGAGCAGGGTACTGCACATTTAAGCACACATGAAAAGTATACTGATGAGTTGCGTGAAGAGATCAAAGAAGAGCAACGGTACAATGTTGAGCTAGTTGATAAAATCAGAGAGATTACGTCTACTATTAAGACACTCGGTAATATACCTGAGACACCTATTACGTTTTATAACAAAATGGAAGATGCATTACAGCACAAACATAATGTTGAAACGTTGCAGGCGCAAATTGAAGAAAAAATTAAAGAAGAAAATCCGTATGTCGAGCAAGTAGATCAACTTAGGACATCGGGCATCGAAGAAGTAAGTTATGAATCAATAAACGATTTCACTAGTTTAAAAGAACACCAAGAGTTCTTGCATAAACTATTAACCAGTAAAGACAGTTTTATTCGTAAAAAGATTATTGACCAAAACTTACAATACTTAAACTACAGACTGAACTACTATTTAGAAAAGTTAGGCTTGCCACATGATGTTAAATTTAACAGTGACTTAACTGTTGATATCACAGAGTACGGTAGAGACTTAGACTTTGATAATTTAAGTAGGGGCGAACGTAACAGACTTATACTAGGTATGAGTTGGGCGTTTAGAGACATTTACGAAAGTCTCAACCAGCCTATGAACTTGATGTGCATCGATGAACTTGTAGATAGTGGTATGGACACAACAGGTGTCGAGAATGCACTAGCAGTTCTTAAGAAGATGGGCCGAGAGTCAAACAAGAATGTATTCCTTATTTCGCACAAAGAAGAATTACAAGGGCGTGTTAACAATGTCTTGTATGTTGTTAAAGAAGGAGGATTCACTAGTTACAGTAATGACATAGAAATCCTTGATGAGAATACGTGAGCCAGTGGACATATAAAGGTAAACAAGTAGACGAGCTTCCAGCAGACTGTGAAGCATTTGTTTACCTAATCACAAACTTAACTAGCGATAAGAAGTACGTTGGTAAAAAGTTAGCAAAGTTCAAAACAACCAAGCCTCCTTTAAAGGGAAAGAAGAATAAACGCCGCGGCACTAAAGAAAGTGACTGGCGTACATATTGGGGCAGTTCGGATCACTTAAATGCTGATGTGTTAGAGCTAGGCGAAGATAAGTTTACAAGAGAAATATTGCATTATTGCCCGACTAGAGGCATAGCAAGTTACATCGAGGCAGAAGAACAATTTAATCGAAATGTTCTCTTGACAGATGAGTATTATAATGGTATAATAAACGTCAGAGTAGGCGGTTCAAAAATACTAAAGGAACACTTTGGAAAGACATAACTATATATTGAACATGGCACACACAGACACCCAGTCACGCTAATAAAAACGATCCCAGACACAAAGTCAAACTAATAAAGTACAACACATAGGACTATGCACCAGCCCCAACCGAGGCCAATATCGGACTCTTCGACAAACCTGAACAAGGTGCGAGAATTAGAGATGCATAGCGGTAAAGATACGACACATACGAAAAACTGTATTAGAAGGATGTAGGCACTGAGAAAAAGCAACCTACAAGTTTGTATAACTAAACTCTACAAGGTTATACAAATTTCCGTGAGATGAGACGGTAGTGTATGGGGACAGAAAGCTCACTGGTTCCTTTAAGCACCCGAGTTAGAGATGATGATGGCTCATATGATGACAATATGACCGAACAGCTTCTCCTTGCAATAGGAGAAGTATGACTCCAACTATATGATAACTTTTAATTACTTCTTTAATTTAAAAAAGTTACTTCAAGAACTGAAATGAATGAAATGATTGAAGTTAGTAGAAGTAAAGATACGAAGTATCTATAAAGTATTAAACAATTCAACAGTATCTCTGTAAGACAAACGTAAATTAACTGTATACAAATAAAAGTCTTTGTTTAATGAATGATATGAAGCTCCATGGATTTTAGTTACATCTAATATACACACTTCACCTGGATGTAACATTTTATTGTGTTCTGAGTCTTTGTGTATTATTTCAATTGGAACATCTTCTAAGTTAAACATTATATTAGTTTTTCTTGTTAGAGGGTTCTTCCATCCCATTAACCAATCCTGATGTAGTTTCACCATTGAGCCTTGCTTGACAGTTTCTATTGCCACACTATGCTCCGCAATGTCTAACGGCAACGGAGTAGCGTCTACTATTTGTTGTTGCAGGCTCTCTGGCATATCCCTAAGTAAAAAAATGTGTTGATCCATGTCAACACGGTCTTCTACTAAATGAAACGCACTAGCACCGCTGAACTGTGTTATAGGTTCTACGAGTTGTCGCATTGCTTCAACATCATATTCCCACTTTAAAATTGTGCTAAACATTCGCTGTAGTGCATCCTATTATTGACTGTTACAAACTCCGCAATAGTGTCACATTCGCGGTTGTCACATCCATGGTCTTTGGTAGTATCCAACACAAAGAACTCACCTGGCTGTATAGTATAATCCTCTGTTACATCGTTGTTAGTGTGCTGTATTGTAGCCGGATGATCGCCTACATTAATTAGTATATTACTGCGTCTCCCACCTATATCTGTGTGCAATGCGAGGTAATCATTGGGCCGAACAAACTCTAGCCCTATGTGGTGTAACGGCTCAATATGGTACTTTTCGATGAAGTCGCTGGGCATCCTGCTCCATAACTGCTGAGCCGAATACAGCTTTTGATGTATCTTCTTAAGTTGTACTACACTTGTAAGAAGCTTGTCTTGACGCAAAAACGCCACAAATTCGTTCATATCCATACATGTATTTAACAAAAAAGATGCCAGAAAGAGTGGTAAAAAGGTTGACATTGGTGCTCGATACCAGTATAATACATGTATATTAAGCAAATAAGGAAAGAGAACTATGTACAATATATACCAAATCAAACTAAGCGAAGCAGTATACGACTTTGTTAACAGTCCAGATGGCGGACACACAAAGACTGCTAAAAAGTTTCCAGAGTATAACACTCATATGGAAGTAATGCATCGCGGTTCAAAGAGTTTTACACCTGAGATGATCGAACATTACACTAAGGTGTGTGAGGTTGCTAACTTTGAAACAGAAGATAGCAAGTTAGAAGAAGTATTCAAAATCTTAAACGGTTACTACTTTGATGAAGACACTGACACAGACGAGACATTTGATGCTTTCGTTAGTGGTTTTAAAATGAAGACGGTCACTCGTAAGGACGGCGAAGTTGTAACTTACAGAGACATGCATTCATTATCAGTTGGTGACATTGTTGAAGACACTTCAACTGGTGAGTTCCATATGGTAGACGGCATGGGCTTTAAGCAAATTCAAACTATAATAGCGGAGTTAGTGTAAATGGGTGTTAAGACTAAAAAGTATGTGCGTATTGATTCATACAATGACTTGTTAATGCCACTTGAGGTGTTTGAGCGTGTTGCAGATCAAATTATGTTTGTGAGAACTGCATACGAAGATGGTGCAACACACCTTTCAGAGATAACCCAAATTGATAAGTTTCACTTGCACACTCCAGCTGAAGTTGACAATTTACTGATGCACGACAAACTGAGTAAATCGAATGATTGATATATTACAAGAAGTGACAGACTGGGGCAAGTACTCGGCTAACAACGGCATTTACCACGTGAACGGTGCAGGACAGTTAGTTGCATATAAGCCGTCAGCTGACGCTGAACTTAAAACGTTTATTAATCCATTAAAGCAGTTTAGCAAAAGTAGACGCAAGTTTGTTAAGCTCGGGCAAGTAGACGAGCAGTTAGCAGATGACGTTATTGTTGTACAAGGCAGTAACGGAAAAACTTACACAATCCAAGATGGCAAATGTAGTTGCCCTGGTTACACTTATAGAGGAGATTGTAAACATGTTAAATAACCATACTAAACTTTTTACAGCGATTGCAACAGCAACACTTATGACTGCATGTGCAAGTGGCGGCGGATCAGCTCCTGCTTCAGTAACACCTATAGCATCCACACCAGCAACCACAACTACTACGCCCACAGATCAGCGACACACGTTTGAATCGTGGTCAAAGACATACACTACTAATTTGCCAGGCTACAGTACTAGTGTAACACAGACGTACGACATGACCGACTATACCACAGCAGGTTTGCCTGCCCCGACTGACAAATATAAAATAGCAGACTATGGTTTTTTCCGGTCTACTATTACAGGCAGTCATCCTGCGTATGAATACGAAGGTACCTCACCTATTTTAAGTTTCATGCAACACGGTAGGGTTATTAGAGCAGATTTAAATGGCGATGGTTGGCAAGACTTTTACATGGTAAATACTGTAGGCAATAACAGGTATGAAATGACACCTAACGCTATGTTGTTTGCATTCTTGAATGACGGCGATGGTAACTTTGTATTAAGCAACGATTTATTCCCTGAAGGTAATCCTTGTATTAAAGGGGAGGATTGTGACAATGATACTGAAAGCCAAGGAGGTGTAGTTGTTGCAGACTTTAATGGTGACGGCCTCGACGACATCTA
>TARA_B110000977_G_scaffold21051_1_pt1 | contig 26581 bp, 24 predicted proteins | sample TARA_B110000977 | Tara Oceans TARA_B110000977 (sample SAMEA4397798) | marine metagenome | biome: Polar Biome; feature: [SRF] surface water layer (ENVO:00010504); material: water (ENVO:00002006), including particulate matter (ENVO:01000060) such as... | depth 5 m | reverse complement strand
GAGTCATAATTACTGAAAAAAATAAACTCATCATTTGTAATAAATTTGAGATTCACATATCGAGAATCAACTTCATTGGTTTTACTCTCATAAGATGAGATTGACATGGCTTCAATATTTTTTTGGCCAGCAGCTATAGCTTCATTATATTTTTCTTTAAAAATTATGTATGGGATTTCATTCTCAAGGTTATTAAATTTAATCATCTTTATAATTTTGAAAAGTTGTTATTTTAAAAAAGCTCTCTTCAATATAAAAGTATTATAAGGTTTCTAACCAAGATAAGAAATATATTGCACGTGATGGTTTTATTTCATTTGTTCTTATTTAGTCTGACTTATGTCGCGCATTATTATTCAAGACACCCCTTTAACAACATTTAATTTTATAATAATCTTAAGTTATAAAAAGAGTTCTAATGAAAAAAGAATTACTTAATTTTTGTTATAAGGCGCATTCACTACGCTTGAAGGGCTATACAATTCATTATTATTAAATATAATATTTTCAAATTCTGTATTGGACATATATAAATCCCAGTTTGTTGCATTCTCATTTCCTAATTCGTTATATCCTAGGGAGGTGTAGTGTATTCCATCACCACTTAATTTATTATTTTGTAGGCTAAAAGTTCTTGTTATTGTCGATAAAGGAGTGAAAGAGTTATTATCTCTGCAAAATTCTATTTGCCAATACCCCAAATCATTTAATATGCTTCGAAATTTAGATGAGAACATTGGCTCCTCCACCAAACCAACTCTGTTAATAAAAAAGTATAGTTTTGGAATCCCTAGGTCATTTAAAATATTATCTCTTAATATTGTTAAGTCATTAAAGTAATCTTCAAAGGATGAGGATATATCCTCATTACTTAAATTATTTTGAGACATAATATTAGCATCCCTTTCTCCATGAAGCCAAATAACAGATACGGTATTAATAGATGTATACCCATAATGTTCTATCGCAAATTTCATAGCACTTATAAGATTTTCATACTCATAAATTCCATTTTGAGGTCCTATATCCTCACCGCCTGGAAGTAATGATTTTAGGGTTTGACCATCACCAGCTGCGTTTATAAGAAGAAAAGTTCTTTCTCCTAAAGAGTCTATTTTTTGATCAAAAGAAATCCAAGATGAGTATTTTCCCTTTAAATAAATATCGGTTGGGCTAGTTATATTAACTAACTCGATACATGCGGAGTTGTAATCAATACTTCCTTCGACAATACATTTTTGAGCCTTTAGATTTGATGAGTTGATATATTGAGTAATGCTATCTGAATCAAATAACCCAAATCCAGCGGCATTGCTTTGTCCATAAGAGATTATAATATCTATACTTTTAGAAGGATCTAATTCATTATAAAAAGGTCTAGGGTTTGGTGTAATAGAATTTAACGAATCTGCTGTGGATGTTTTACCCCCACCGGAACAAGCAGATATAAGTAAAAGAAGAAAAAATAATTGTATGGTGGAAATTGAACCTTCAAACCAACTCACTATCTTTGATTTGTTCATTTTTAAGATATTAACTTCAGGGCTACGCTACATAATTGAGTAATTGTTTCAATTCAGTTGGTGGCTCAGGTAGATCCTTAAAAACTCTCCAAACTTTTTTTGTATTTGGAAAAATAACCACCCAAATTGTAACAAAAATTGCTACAAAATAGATATATAGACTCTTATTAGAGACGAACCACTCCTCCAGCTCTCCTTTATAAGGAGCTATAACATTTGCGTAGAAGTCAACGGATGCTGTTGCACCGTGCATTATATCCTCCTCACCACGAAATATAATTGAACCCACGCCTGAAAGGCCTGGCCGAACTTGCTTTATAAGACTCTGAGTACTCTCTGAATAGGCTCCAAATGTTTGCATAGTTAAAGGTCTTGGGCCGATAACGCTCATATGACCATAAAATATATTAATCAGCTGCGGTAGCTCATTTATTTTTGTTTTACGCAAAAATAAACCAACTGGAAGTACTCTAGGATCACCTTTCATAGTAACCGTACCAGTACCAATATTTGGGCTATTTTTAAGCATAGTTACAAACTTAAACAACTTAAATTTCTTACCATTCTTACCAATGCGTTCCTGTAAAAAAAACACCTCACCCTCACCAGTAAATCTTAACGTTATCACTATAGGTACCAATAAGGGAGAAAGTAACAATAGAGCTACCCCAGAAAGTAAAATATCAAAAAAACGATCCATTATTACATCCTCTGATCTAAATATTTACCAGTTTCTTTATGAGCAAACTCTGGTAGGAGCCCAAAATATAATTTAACAATATCGTCTTTCGTCCAAGTCCCATTTTTCCTTAGAGTTTCTATTCCATTCATAAATTCATCTAGCTCAGCTTCATCAAATTCAGGCTGGTTGTTTATTACTCCGACAGTTTCAAAGAGGTCCATATCTAGATCTTCATTATGAGTGAAAAATTCTTCAAAATCCTTTTCGCCTGTTGTATCACTATTGAAGAAATAACAAGGCCATTGTTTATTAGCGATTAACTGCTCTGCTCTATCTCGGGCCTCATCCTCAGATTTACACTCATATGGCTCATACCCTCGCTCTCTTAAGTAACGAACAGCAATTTCAGAAAACGTAATTAGGTGTAATTTTTCACTTAATTTAGGAAAGAAAATATCCCTATTATTACCAAGAAGCCCAGATAGCAAGCATAATTCTCCAGACTCTTGTGGTGTTACAAAATAGCGTCTGACGTCAGTTGGTGCTGAAAATGGTTGCTTCTTAGCAAACCTTTGATTAAAGCCATGTAAGAGAGATCCATCTGAAAATGCAACATTAGCAAAACGTGCCATAGATATTTTTTGATCCAGGCTTTCTCGCATTAAGAACATTTCCATAATACGTTTGCTTGCACCCATCATGTTAACTGGATTAGCTGCTTTATCAGTTGATACACAGAAATATTTTTTAGCTCCCATTTTATTAGCCAGTCGTAAAGTCTTAATTGTATTAAAGACATTGACCATTATCATGCGCATTAGTGTATATGGATCAGACTCACTCCTTACATGTTTTAGAGCAGATAAATTAAATACATAATCGTAAGGTCCTTCTCTCGCCATTAATGCTTCGAATTCAACTGAACCACAATCAACAGCAAAAGTTTTAAAATCACCACTACCATAACCCTCAGTACTTCTGATGTCTCTAACCAACTCAACCATATTATTTTCTGAAATATCTACAATGTGAAGTGATTGAGGGTCGCGCTTAAAAATTTCTTTAGATACAGCCTGTCCTATACTGCCCGCCCCACCTATTATAAGAAATCTTGAGCTAGTTATTTCCTTTAGAAGATCTTTTTCTAGCACAGAAAAATCATTTGAAAATAATTCCTGATTCCTTCCTATTAACTCTAAATAGTCCATAATAAATCCATTAATCAATTACATCATAGAGCTTAAAAAACCCTAATTCAGAAAATTATACGCAAATTAAATAGCCAAGTCATGAAATTCTAGAAATACCCTTCGGCTTTATTGATGAGTGGCTCTAGTCGGAAATTTTCGTATGCATATTTTTTACCCATGCTGCCCAACTTCAAACGCTCCATTTTATCTAAAGAGCAACAAATATCTATTATGCCAGCAAAGGCGTTATGATCACCTGATGCCACTGTATAACCACATCCTGAGTCATTAATAACTCTTGCTGCTTCGCCATTAACCATCCCAATTATTGGCTTACCAGAACTCATGTAACTTTGCACTTTCCCAGGAAGTGTATATGCAAAAATAGATGTATCTCTTAAAGATACTATTAGAAAAGAAGAGTAATAGTAAAAAAGAGGCATATAATCCGTAGGATAAGTGCCTAAACAAAATACCGTGCTATCTAAATCTTCTGATTGAATGCTTTTAATTAGCTCATCTTTATATCTGCCATCACCAATTACCAAAAAAATAATATCTTTTATACGATAGCTTTTTTTTAATCCCTTTATGACACTAGGAAAGTCTTGAGCCTCTCCAACATTCCCAGTAAAGGTAAAAATAGTTTTGCCCTCCCATCGTGACATTATTTGCTGAACTTCTTTATCCTGAGAACTTCCAAATTGAGGTTCACCTATATATTCAGCTTCAATCCATTGTGGGAAATATATAAGTTTAGGCGATACAACTCCCATTTCATGAAGCTTATATTTAAACCCACTGGAACTTAAAAAAAGAATGTCTGCAGTGGAATAAATAAGCTTGCACAATTTTTTTAATAAGAAGAAAATAAAATTAGACTTAATACCGCCTCCGACAATGCTATCAGGCCAAATATCGAGAACCCAAATATGCAAGGGTTTTCTTAGTAATTTTTGACATAAAATAGCTGGAATCATGGAAAAAATAGGAGACAACTGAACTCCAAAAATTAAATCAAATTTTCTTTTTCGTAGTTTAAATAGGCTATAAAAACATGCAGAAATTACAAATGAAAGATAGTTTAGGGCAAGGCTTAATTTATTATTTCGCCTAGAAAATTGGCGAACCCTGTGCACTTTTACTCCACAGTAATCACTATATTTGTCAGGGTTTGCAATAAAATCAGGAAATACTCTGCCTTGAGGGTAATTAGGTGTACTTGTTAAAACCTCAACAGTATAACCTCTATTTTTTAATTCAAGTACGAGTTCATTAACTCGAAAACTTTCAGGCCAAAAATACTGACTAACTAACAAAATTCTTTTCATAGGCTTATTACAAGCCACTTAATACTTTTTCCAAACTACTCGGTTCACATAATCTGTATAGCTATGAATTATCCTAACAACCTTGTCACTCACATTTGCCATACTATAGTCATCAACCATTCTCAGTAGACGTTTCTCACCAGATGGCTGTTGCTCAAGAATCCTCAACGCCTGCATGATTCTTTTTTTATCTAAGCCAACCATCATTACAGATGCCTCCTCCATTCCCTCTGGTCGTTCATGAGCTTCACGAATATTTAAGGCGGGGAAATTCATTATTGATGACTCTTCGTTGATCGTCCCACTATCAGATAGGACTGCCTTAGCATTTTTCTGCAAATGATTGTAATCATGAAACCCCAATGGCTTTAATAATTTAATATTTTTGTGAAACTGTATGCCTTGATCATTGATCCTTTTTTGAGTACGCGGATGTGTAGACACTATAACTGGCAGGCCATAATAATCGGCAATCGAATTCAAGGAATTGGCTAACTTTATTAACTGGGCAGGTACATCAACATTTTCCTCACGATGCGCACTTACAACGAAAAACTTGCCATTTTCTATATCTAGCAACTCTAAAATTTTTGAACTATCGATTTCTTTCATATAATGAGTAAGCACTTCATACATAGGGCTCCCCGTCTTCACAATTCGATCAGCGGGAATACCCTCAGCTATTAGATAGTCTCTCGCAATAGTGCTGTATGGCATATTGATATCTGCTATATGATCTACGATTTTCCGGTTTGTTTCCTCCGGTACACGTTGATCGAAACAACGATTACCCGCTTCCATATGAAAAATTGGAACCTTTCTTCGTTTAGCAGGAATAGCCGCTAAGCAAGAATTAGTATCGCCTAAGATAAGTATTGCCTCAGGGTTAACTGATTCAATTATTTGGTCAACCTTTATGATAACTTGGCCTATGGTTTCTGCTACATTTTTGCCTGCTGCATCCAGAAAATAATCCGGCTTACGGATACCTAAGTCTTCGAAGAAGACTTGATTTAACTCATAGTCATAATTCTGTCCTGTATGGACTAACGTATGTTCACAATACTCATCTAATTTTGCAAAAACGCGGGAAAGTCTTATTATTTCAGGCCGAGTACCTACTACCGACATTAATTTTAATTTTTTCATCTAGCTACTCCTCAAAAAAGCTCTTTCGTAATTGTGTCGGGTCTCTGACGATCAAAAATTTCATTAGCCCAAAGCATAACAATCAGTTCTTCATCCCCACTATTAGTAATATCATGCGTCCATCCTGGAACTGTCTCGACGATCTCATGATTTGAGCCATTAACCGTCAACTCATGTCTCTGGCCAGTACTGATATTTTCAAATTTAAATACTGCCTCTCCTTTAATAACAAGAAACTTTTCATTTTTAGTATGGTGATAATGTCCTCCTCGCGTAATACCAGGATGAGCTGTAAAAAATGAAAACTGTCCTGAATCTTTTGTTTTGAGCATTTCACAGAATATACCACGCTCATCTTCATAGCTTGGAATACTATAATTAAAATGATTAGGAGATGTGTAGCTCAAGTATGTAGAGTATAACGCTCTTGTAAGCTCTGCACCTACACGTTCGGTAATAAGTGTGGTATGGCTGGATTTGAAAGACAAAATAATATTCGCAACTTCGCCTACAGTAGAATTAAACTCAGTAGATATTTTTTTAAACCCTGATGAAGTATTGCCCTCCAGAAGCTTGATGAAAGAAGCACACACATCATCAATATACACAAGCTTTACTGGCGAGTTAGGTTCATGAACTGAAATATCAATCCCTTTCATTACATTATTACAGAAAGTTGCAACGAAAGAATTGTAATTGGGCTTGCACCATTTACCAAATACATTAGGAAGGCGATAGATATAGCAAGCAGCTCCAGAAGAAGCTGCATAAGACTGGACTAAGCTCTCAGCTGCAAGTTTACTAGCTCCGTAGTCATTGTCATTTTCTGCTTGAGTTGAAGAAGTTAAAACTAAGGGTACGCTCCTATTAGAGTCTGAAAGGCTTTTAGCGATAAACTTGGTTAAGTCAACATTCCCTACCTGAAATTCATTTAAATCCAGTGGACGATTAACACCTGCAAGGTGAAAAACAAAGTCTGCTTGTTGCAAGTATGAGAGTATGTCGTGTTGGAGAGTTTCGCGATGGATTTCTAAGACCTCATGATGCTCTTCGCGAAGAAAAATGCACAAATTTTTACCAATAAAACCGCGGGAGCCAGTAACAACAACTTTCATTTAAACCTCGCCTGATATATTCGTATCACCCAAAGCAATAACTGCAATAAATTCCAATTTGTGAAGTAATTGAACATGCCATCAATATCAAGTCTTTCAGTTTTTGACATATTTAAGCTCTAATTTATTATATTTTTCATTTTCCTGAAGATTATAACCGAGAAACATCATATAGTAGATGCCATCAATCTAGTAAAAAAAAATACTTCCTCCTATTTTTTACATATTATAATAAAATATTTTAATCTATACACAAAAACTCATAAGAGCCTGTTCAATCACTGTTGTCTATACTCCTTCAGGAACATATGTACTGCCGTCTTTAATAGCCCGCATAAAATCTAATTTGAGCAATAAAGCTTGCATGCCTTCGACGTCTAACTGATGAGTATTATGAGAATTATAATCTTCAACTTTAGAGAGATCTTTCTCACCTTCTTCCATAAATTGTGAATAGTTCAAATCACGATTATCTGATGGAATTCGGTAATAATCACCGTGGTCTTGTGCAACAAACATCTCCTCCCGACTACATAACGCCTCAAATAGTTTTTCGCCATGTCGTGTGCCTATGAGATTAACTTTATGTCCAGGCTTTTTCATCAAGCTAAAGATTGCTTTTGTTAAAACATCTATTGATGCCGCAGGAGCTTTTTGTACAAAAATATCGCCATTGGCTCCATTTCCAAAAGCATAGAGAACTAAATCAATAGCATCATCTAAAGTCATCATAAACCTAGTCATATTGGGATCGGTAATAGTAATAGGTAAACCTTCTATAATCTGACGAACAAATAAAGGGATAACGGAACCACGAGAAGCCATAACATTACCATATCGAGTAGTACAAATAGTCGTACCCTTAGGAGCATTACGAGACTTTGCTACAATTACCTTCTCCATCATAGCCTTAGATATACCCATAGCATTTATGGGGTACACCGCTTTGTCGGTGCTCAAACAAACAACTCTTTGAACTCCATTAGCGCCACATGCCTCTAAAACATTATCCGTGCCTAAAACATTAGTTTTAACAGCTTCCATAGGATAGAACTCACAGGATGGTACCTGTTTTAATGCAGCAGCATGAAAAGTATAATCAACGCCACGACAAGCATTAAAAATGCTCATGTAATCACGAACATCACCAACATAGAACTTTATTTTTGAATTACTATATTTCTTACGCATATCATCTTGCTTCTTTTCGTCGCGAGAAAATATTCGAATTTCCTTAATATCACTGTCAAGAAGCCTGTCTAATACAGCATTACCGAAAGAACCGGTACCACCGGTAATCAAAAGAACCTTATCTTTAAACATTAACTAATAACCTCAAAATGATAATAATGAATAGAATGTCGCTTCAAAATTGAACGACGGATTAAATTTTTTAATAGCATAATCTAACTCAGTAGATAGACTCTCTAATACATGTAAACATATGTTGAATTCTAACATAAAAGCATACTTCCAAAATGAAGGCACCCTTAAAGAGCCATATGTAATCTAGAATCAAAAGATGGATATGTTATTAGCACTGCTCTGTACTTTCCTTTGAAAACATAGAAACTACCTGCAGCAAGACCTGCTGTACCCCATATATCGACGACATCTTGCATGTGATCATAAGAGCCGCAACCTCCTAAAAAAGTAGCAGGCAAAGAGACTTTATCTTTTAATCTTTCAATAAGTTTTAGATCATAACCACCCATCAAACCATCGTGATCAATGGAGTTAAAAACGATCTCGCCCGCACCTAACTCATGCGCTTTCTTAACTAAATCAATTAAATCAATCTTACAGTTAACTTTTCCATTATGAGATGAAACCTGGTAACCAGAACCAAAGATACTAGATTTAAATCGATAATCAATTACACAAACAACACTCTGAGATCCTATCGCATCTGCCATTTCTCTAACTAAACTTGGATTTTTAAAAAAACTAGAGCTAATCGCTACCTTTTCTACCCCCAACCTGATTAATTGCTTTGCCTGAGAAACCGATGTCACTCCTCCGCCATAGCAGAGTGGCATTCTGCATTCAGAAGCTAACTTTGCAATAAGCTCGAAATCCGGATCGACTCCATTTACCGTTGCGTCAATATCCAAAACTGTTATTTCGTCTGCTTCTTTTTCATTAAATATTTTAACGGCATTTATTGGATCGCCTACATACTTAGGCTGAGAAAAATTACTAGTCTTCACAAGACCGCCTTTATGAATTAACAAAACAGGTGTTAGTCGCGATCTCAACATATCAAATTTCCGAAAAGTTTTTTAAAAATTGAGAGCCAAAACTATGACTTTTTTCTGGGTGGCACTGCATACCAAAAATGTTATTTTTACGAATAACAACTTCGAAATTCCCACCATAATCTGCATGTGCTAAAACTGAGTTTGCATCTTCAGCACGATAGACAAAGGAATGCAGAAAATAAAAACTAGAGAAATCTAAACCCTTTGTTATTGCATCCTTCCTATTCAAAATAATACTGTTCCAACCCATATGTGGAAGAGGAAGATTACATTGATTATATTTAGGGAAGTGCTCAACTCTGCCTGGAATCCAATTTAGTCCAGGCAAAACTCCTTCGTCACTTCGTGACGCGAGCATTTGCATCCCGACACATACTCCGAGAAGAGGAATATCTGAATTAGTTACCAGATCTTCAGTGAACTCCTTTAGCCCTGAATTAGAAAACTTATCCATAGCATAATCAAATGAGCCAACCCCTGGAAGAACAAGGTGAGAGGCAAGAGAGAGATCCGAGGCATCACTTATCGCTTGGGATTTAATTCCGAGTTTCTTATATACATTGAGAAAGGCGTTCACATTTCCCACGCCATAATCAAGTATGCCGATCATCTGAATAATCTCTTCTCAAGACCCAAAGCCCTCATCCCATTAGCAGCTATATTAATTAACCATCTTTTATTTTTGTAGTTCCTAAATGTTTTGTTGTTACCATGGAATATTTCTGTAAATTCATCTAAAGAAAAGTCCAATTTATCTGCAACAAACTCCATCTCAAGCTTCAAAAATTCTTGTGAGCACTCGGAGGTAGAGATTCTGACTAATGCATCATCTCTATCCATCTGACCTGTAGATATCAAACTTGAAAAATGGGCTCGACGTTTCTCGAAACCAAACTTCTGAGGAAGCCAAAAGTCCTCGTAAAAACGGGTAAATCTAGACTCATGATGTTTGTGTTGAAATTTTTTCCATCCGAATCTTTTGTTCAACTCTTCTTCAGCTGCGATCTTATTAAACGTTACTAAATCTAGGGGTTTAACAACCCTCATGCCGAGAAGAGCTTGATATTTAAGCTTGTACTCAAGTATATCTATTAATGGAAAAGAGTCTAAGTTATTAGTACCAAATTTTTTATGGATATCTTTAAAAAGTATTTTATCAATTCCAAGGTAGCCACCCCATTCTTCAGGCTCTCTACAGCATTCCGTAGAAATATTAGATCCGGTTACAACATACTTAATCTTATTCTTATGAGCAAATTTATATAGTGCAGAAAAAAAAGCAGCATCTTGCGGAAGATCTTGATCCGGAATTTGTGAATAAAAAAAAGATCGTTGTAAATCTTTCATTTCATTCCAGTTAATCACTTCGGTATATAAATCAAGACCTAGTCCATCTACCAAATTTTCTATATTGGCTACTGCTCTATCAGTGTTCCATCCAGCGTCCACATGAAAAAGGAGAGGCCTTAAGCCCATTATTTCTTTAGCTACAAAAGCAGTATAAGAGCTATCAAGTCCACCACTTAAACCAATAATACAGTCAAAATCATAGCCTTTTCTCTCTTGCTTTATAGAATCTGCCAATTTCATTAATGCATCATGTTTTTTTGTCGAGTTAATAAGTGGGGCCATGTTTTCTGCGTAATTAGTACAATAGTCACAATACCCATCCTCACCAAAGGTAATGTTCGGGTCTGACGTATCCATAATGCATTTAGAACAAATTTGATAGCTTCTACTCATATAGCTTATATCCTCATATTATTATTGCCAATTATAATTGGAAATTAACCGATTTTACTTAAATAATAGTTTTATTTCTTTAATTTAGTATTACTGCGAACAAAAAATGAAATCATTAAAACAAATATCAACCCATTGCTAAGAAAAAGCATCATAAAGGGATGATTCATTAAAGCGAATACAAGGGCTATTGCTAGTAAATAGGCAAACAATGGTGAGTTATCTTCTATCGACTCTATCATCATAAAAAATAACCCCAAAAGAATAGAAACAAAAATAACTCCTAACCATCTTAGGTCTGCAAATATTGAGGGTAAATAACCTGCGCTTGAGTTTGAGCCTGAACCCCCGTAGTAAGCATTATCAATCACAAAACCAGGTGGAATATTATAATTTCCATACCCAATGTCCAGCATCGTCCCAGAAAAATACATAGGAGGATTAATAGAAAAATATTCAAAATAAAAAACTGAATTTAAGCCTACTAGATAATAAAAACGATCAAGAATTGCAGTTCCAATATCATCACCTACAACGCCTAATAAAAATACAAACATAAAAGCCATATGCGGCAAAAATACCTTATAAGATTCTTTAAAATAAGAATAACCAAAACAAAACCCTATTAATAAAATGTAATTAAGAAAAATTACTTTTAATGCTAAACTTTGGAAGATTACAAAACTACCAAAAAAGCCAATAATTAAATATCTATATTGCTTTCTCTCAAATGCCAAAGTAGTTAAAATCGGAAAATAAAGAAGAATTGTCCAGCCCAATAAGTATCCAAGCAAACCACTTGATCTATTTTCGCCTCGTATTTCATAGGTTTCCATAAAAGTGGTCAGCAAGCTATTACCAATATTAGAAATGCCAAACTGTTGAATTAACATCCCAATAGTAGCAAAAAAAATTAAGAGTCCAATTTTATAAAAGTAATGCAAGGGGATGCCATCCCTGAACCCTCCACCAATTAGGTTCTTAATTATAGATTTATTAAGAGCTGAGATTGTAATGGTGATTAATATGAGTGATATAAATGGAATCAGAGCATACTCTAATCTACTATCTATTAAGAGAACCATGGAAGAAATTGGCATAAAAATACCCAAAATAAGAACGTCAAACACATGTCTGAATAACGTTTTTTTATAATTAGTAAATACTATAAGCACAAAAAGCATCCCTGTAATAATCAATGAATTTATAATAGGAATTGGGCCAAGAGATATCGAGTACATGTAACCCCAGCTATCAAATACAGTTGGGTAAAAATATAATCCAAAAATAAAAATTAGCAATGAATAAAAAAAACGAATTGAAAGAATTTTAAGGTTCGTAACCATCACTTTAGTGTCGAATTGTACATTTGATTGATATCTTCATTAAAACCTAGCTGATAATCTATGTTTTTAGATTTTAGAAAACTAACATAATTATTATAATTCGCTATGTGCTTATTGATTACATTGGAAATTTTATATGAAAGATCATCTAAATTTTTAACTGACAGGTCTTCCAGAAAATACTCTGACTGAGAAAAACACGGAATATCAGAGGTGATGCAAGGCTTTCCAAATGAGCTTGCTTCAGAAAGTATCCCACTATTAGTACCTCCCTCATATGGCAAAATAACATAATCAGTAGCCTGAATTAAAGCCTCAAACTCTTTATCATCTATATAGTTAAGTTTAGTCACGCAGTTTGGTAAGTTTATTGCCTCTTTTCCCAAATTTAAAACATCATTACCAGCTATTACCAAAAGACCTCTTTCAAAATCAGTAGCGGTGAGCATGGACCATGCCTTTATAAGACTAGAAATCCCTTTCTCTTTGCGAAGATGACCAATGAAGAGAAACTTAACCGGATAATCTTTAGTATGATTTTTAGAGATCAAACGGTTTGTAACAGGAAATCGGATTAATGACATTGGGATATCAAGATACTTAAGAATTTCTGCAGACGACTCACTATGAATAATTAAACGATGAGCATGGCTGATTGCATTATCTCGATCAGACATTATAAAAGAAGGATAGTTATGTTTAAGTTCAATAGCATCGTGAACGGTCACATTAAGATTGCAATATTTTCTAATGATCTTGAAAAACCAACTGTAAACATGGAATGATTGAAAAAAAGCACAGTACAAATCTACTTCGTATACTTTTGATAGAGCTCTTATGTCAAAGATTATCTTGAAGAAGCATAAATAAATATCTACAACTTTTACAGCCGCCTTAATATTGGAAGATTTTATGAGACTTGACCACCTATCAAATATCCTAATTATCTTTGCATCAGACTGTGATATTCCAAACTCCGAATGCACATATGCTCTTACGTATTTTTGAGCCTTGGAGGCCTTAAGTATTCTTTCAATATAAAAACCACTATTTCCGCGGCTACCGTAATCAATGTGGACGATATATCTAGACTTCAAGAGAGACTTATCCTCGCAATATTTAGGTAATGATAAAAATCAGCTTCTATTAAGCTATTATTTTTCATGAGATTATTTCTTTTTGTTTCTAGACATGACTCTATACAGGTAGCAAGATATTCTAGATCCCTCCTCGCAATTAAAACTCCGTTATCATTTTTAGTAAGATAACGCGCTTGAGGGGTATCATCTAAAATTAACGGCAAACCACAGCAAATTGCGTCTATGAAAGAGTTAGACAAGCTGCCAGGCTGAACTAATAAATCAGAAGCCAACATTAAATCTCTCAAGGTAGAAGCAGAAACCCAGCCAAGCTCCATGATTCTTGAATCATTTTCTTTGTATTGATCTAATTTATTTCTAAAGGGCTCGCTAACAGAGCCAGCCAAAATTAAGCGCAAATTATCGTTTTGTATTTGCTTGAATGATTCAATAACAGATGCGGTTTCTTTATCTCCGGGTAACTTACCAGAGTGTAATATTATTCTAGTTGAAGCATCGATATTTAGATCTTTGAAGATTCTTTTCTTTATTAAATCTTTATCCTCCAGTCCAGATGAATCACCTGGGAGAGGCAATAAAATTATATCCTCTTTATTTAAATTATAGTATTTACACATGAAATGAACTGTTTCGGGTGCAATTGCAAAAAATCTATCAATTTTTTTATGAAATAGTCTAAAGAAAAGTTTAAAAAAATAATGATAAAAAGGTCCAAATCGTGAGTTTCGAGCATTATCTGAAGTCGAATGACAATCCCAATGTAAAATAGTTTTTGGGTTTATGAACTTATAAAACATACCTACTAAAAGTGAAGGTCCAACATCATGAATAAATAGAATATCTGGCCTCTCCTTGTTTATCTTTGCAAGCAAGCCCTTAAGAAAAGGAATTCTATTAACAATCTCAAAATAATGGTCTAAGCGAGTAATAAAAACTCCCTTGTCATTATATGTGCCTATAGGCTTTTCCCTGCAGTGAGAATTAAACCCAAAATCTGGTTCATTTTTACATGTAATGACATGAACTTCATGCCCAAGCTCAAATTGTCCAAGTGGAAGTAAGTTTTCTTGATAACCATAATTATCTGCATAGTAACCTGTAACGTGAACTATTTTCATTAATTCTCCTATATATGATTAATATCTATGGGAAGTTGTAAGATATGACCTAGTAAAATAATCTTCATAACTTACCTATTTGGGAGGGTAATTTTTATATAAAGCTTTTTAATATTTGACATAATTTGCTTTATAAAAGGTGGTTTTATTGTTATTTTTGGGGTTTTCCTTAATGAGATTGACCCTAAAGATATATCCTGGGTGATTTTTTTAAAAATAGACTTGGATTCAAACCTCTTTACTGCATCCAAGGTGCCATCCCTAAATCTTTCGTAGTCAAAAAAAATATTATTAAAAGCTGATTCCAAAGATACACTTGGAGCTCCTTTGAAATATAACAAATCGCCAAACTCAAACTGCTTTTGGACAAAGCCAAATATTCCGTAAGTAGAAAACTTTGGGTTAAAAATATCTTTTAATCTTGAATAGGGTGCAATTATTACAGGTATGCCAAATTTAGCTATTTCAAGTATTGAAGTGCCTTGCGCATAGCCAATATCATTTTCTATTACCATGTCATAAAGTTCATGAGGAGCAACATTATTATAGACAGTGATATTTTTAATTGACCACAATTTTATCAAACATCTAACCAACCATTCAAAGGACCCATGACCTACCAAAGTGCATCTTACGTCTTTTCTTTGTCTAGCAAAACGCAAGAAAGCTACCACGGCTCCAATCTTAAATGCAGCAAAGCGGGAAACGCATATTATTTTTCCTTCTGGCTCTATTTTTTTAACTTGATCTTGATATTCGTTCAATGTTATTGGGATAGGCCTTAATATAACATCAGCAGTTTTTACTTCAGAGCCTAGAACTTCAGTCGCACCATGTAAGTTCATAAATAAAACAGATTGGTTGATGAATAGCTGATAAATAACAGCTTTAAAATATTTATGATAAAACAATTTATTAAATGATAGGCTGCTAAGGTACTCATAATCTTGGGGGTGGTAGACCCCGTGAAATAACTCAATATTTAATGATGATTCTCTAAATAATAGCACTGCATTAACGTAGTCTCGTAAACAGAAAGTAAAAAGCTTAAATATCTTTGTTGAATTAAATTCAATTTTGAGCCTCTCTCTAGCTAGTGATACTAGATTCTTGTTATAAATTAATGAATCATCCATGACTGGCCATTTAATTATTTTGAGTCCTTTTGATAGTGCGCTTGATTCAATCCAGGAATCTTTATGCGCACACAAAATAGCATAATCAATATTGTTGCTATGAAGATATTCTGCATACCGCACTAGTAATGTCTCTCCACCTCCAACATAGGTATTAAGATTAAATAAGATAATCTTATCTGCCATTTTGCTCGGCAACCTTATCAAGAAATTTACTTTGTCGTAAGAGGGATTGGTACGTTTCCTCAAATTCATTTAAATTTATGTCAAAAATAAAAGCATCTAGCTTTTTGATAAAATGATTTTCTTTAGGGATGCATATATTATTATCTTCATCATTTGTAGTTATTTGTATTTCTGGTTCTACATTAGGTCCAGCTGTGAATGTTCGATTCGTAGAAATTAGACCTTTACTCCCCCATATCTCAACTCCACACTTATAAAAATTATCAAACCCAAATGAAAGAAAGCAAGGAACTCTATATCCCTCATAGTCCATAGTGGCATAAATCGAACCGGCAATATCAACACCGTTAGAAAATGTGAGATTTGAATCTTTAATTTCTACAGAGGTATCTGGAAACAATACATCTAATACCTTTAACACATACCCCCCAGCATCTAATAATGCACCACCACCTAATTTTTTATTATATCTGAAATTATCATGGCTTAATGGTGGAAAGCCAAAGGATGCGGTAAAGGACCTAATAATACCTATTTTAAATAATGATTCTTTTAATACCTGCTGCTGACTATGATGTGAAAACATATAATTTTCATCGATTAGAAGATTTTTCTTTCTTGCAAGATCGATAAGCTGCTTAACCTCAAAACTGTCTCTCCCAAGTGATTTTTCAAAAAGTACATGCTTGCCTGCCTCAAGACACTTTAAGCCCCATTCAAGATGCAGTCCTGTTGGAAGAGGCATATAAATAATATCTATTGATTGGCTAGAAACAAGCTCATCATAAGAGGTGGCTTTTGGGATACTAAATTTCTTAGCTGTAGAAGCAGCTTTTTCTGGGTCCCTACTAGCTATAGCTGCTAGCTCTATGCCATCACAAAGGCTAATAGCATTAATCATAAATTTTTGTGCTATTGATGCTGTACCAAGAATTCCTAGTTTAAATTTTTTCATATTAACCAATTAATGAAAGAAGTGATCTTGCTTGAATACTTACATAATTACTGTGTGCCATAAATTTGAGTAGCTGACTATAAGTCATCCACTTGTACTCAGGAAATTCAGTGGCTGAGTAAGAGAATTTATGATCAATATTTAATATAAAGTTTCTGTTTTGTTCATGGAAAAATCGACCACCTTCTTCTGACTGCATCGTATCTAAAATAAAATCTTCTTGCGATGCCTGTAAAAAATAACTATAAAAAGGGATTTCACGCTCTGGATTAGAATAACTAGATGGCACAAAACAAAGAGAGCTGGTTAACTCAACAGGCTCAAAACTTCCACATTCCATCTTTGCCTGAACTAAAAAATACCATTGATCTTGAACTTTCTTTACAAAAAAACCTATTAGGCCATGGTCTCTTGGTCTAACAATTGGCTGATCCCAGCTAGACACCTCTCGATTAGAAATAGTTATATGCGCCCAAATAATATCAAAATGCCTTCGCTGTGAATGAAAAACTCCATCTTCGTTGATACTCCAATCTTGCAACTCATTAATGCTGTAAATAGATGTTGTTCTATCTGATATAGCTCTTAAATTAACAACCCAAGACATAATTTCATTATAAGAAAATAAAGAGTCCTCAGTGCTTGAAATGGCTCCAACCAGCTCACTTAGAAGATGATTTGTCGGAGTTTGCGAGTAATGATGCTGTAATGGAATCAAAGATAAAACTGTTCTTAGATCCATATTAATAACATTATCAATTAGCGCTAACTTTTTTATTTGGCCAAGAGTTAGCCAGATAAATTCAGAATCTACTTCAATATCTTCATTTGTTTGAACAACGATATTCCTATTCCGCTTTCTAAAGAAGCGCGAGCCTTGCTCTGTTTGCAATTGGTCTAGGAGCACCGTAACAGGTTTAGCTCCATTGAAATATTCAAGATACTTTGGCGCCCTACCTTTATGTTGCAATGTATAATTGCTCCTGGTAGCTTGAAGAGTAGGAGATAGTTGTACTACATTAATATTGCCTGGCTCTATCTTTGCTTGTACAAGAAAGTGCAGAATTCCTTTTATTTCTTTCACAATACAACCCAATACTCCAATTTCCTGTTGATCAATAATAGGCTGATCCCAGCTATTAAGGTTTGGTCCAATACCAGAAACTCTCAAACCTTTAATCGAAAAAAAACGGCCTGTAGTATGGCTAATTGCGTTACTAGCAGAATTAAGCTGCCAGTGCGACATGGAGGATAGAGTAACTCTATCAACTTTAACTTCCGTTTCCTCTCGTCGAACATTAATCCAATTGAGAACGTCATCAAAAGAAATATGACGCCCTTCAATACAATTTAGACTTTTCAACCACTTAGCATTAGACATTAATTATCTCTTTGGAGCGCATCTCAGAAACCCAACTTTTAAGTTGCCCATTTGGCTGGATTATTGGATTGATATCTAGGGCCTCCTGTGCAAAATATGTACTTCCGGTTTCAATTTTTAAATGCATATTTGGCCATTCTTTAAAAATTATTTTCTCAGGTGATCTCGTTATTAGCAATGCAAGCTCAGCAAGAGAGTAATTCTCTCCGGGCATGTTATATATTGAGTTCACTAAATGTGTACTTTTTGCCAAACCATAGAAAGTTTTGCATATATCTTCGATATGCGACAGTGTGCGTTTAGTTGAGCCATCACCAAAAAGTACTATCTTTTTATTTTTATTCCATTGTTCAAGAAAAAATTTAAGAGTCCCATATGAATATTCATGCCCAATATTATTACCATAAGGAACGCATATTCTTAATATTGAGAAAGGGATATCATAAGAAGAATGATAAGCATATAAGATTTGTTCACAGGCAATTTTATTAGCTGCGTATAATGTCTTTGATTCTAATTTTGAGTCTATCGTTAATGGCTGATCTTTACCTTTATAAACAGTTCGTGTTGATGGGAAAACTAGCTTTGGTCTAAAAGAGGACTTCCGAATAGAGTCAAGAACATTTAAAAGTATTAGCTGATTATCAATCAAGAAATCTTGATACCTATTAAAACTGTCTAAGGTTCCCGTCCTACCTGCCATAAAAAAAATACAATCCACATCCCAATTAATATCTGCAATTGAGCTAGTATCGCGTAAATCTATTCGGGGATTATTCTGCATACCTTGATTCACTGTGTTTCCATTTGCTTCAAGGTATGAAACAAGATTAGCACCCAGATAACCATTGCTACCAAATACAATGCACTTCATAAGTGATTTATTATCTCTTGATATCTAGATACATTGATTTTACCATTTTCTAAAGACCATATTTCATTACAGTTTTTAAGGGTTTCAATTCTATGTGCAATCATAAAGATTGTAATGCTGCTATCAAATAAATCAATTGAATCAATTATTTTTTTTTCAGTAATTGAATCTAGAGCACTTGTTGCCTCATCAAAAATAATAACATCTAGATCTTTGTAAAGTGCTCGGGCAATTCCAAGTCGTTGTTTTTGACCTCCTGATAATGAACTTCCTCGCTCCCCAACTATGGTTTGATACTTTTGGGGAAGTTTTTCGGCAACAGAGGCAAAACCAGATATCTCAGCTACTTTTTTAATAAGATTTTTTTTAATCTCACTTTCTGGGATACCAAATGCAATGTTGGCTGAGACGGTATCATCGAGCAGAAATATATCCTGAGGAACGTGGCAAACTAAACTCCTCCAGCTTCCCAGATTGATATGTTTTTCAATTTGAACATCATCAATATCTATTGAGCCAGAAGTTGGAAGCAAAAGACCCATAATGAGATCTACTAAAGTACTTTTTCCACTTCCTGTTTCCCCGACAATACCAATCTTACTTCCTTTCGAAACATTTATTGATACGTTGTCCAGTATAAGGTTTTTTGTACCAGGATATGCATAAGAAATTTTAGATAAACTTATGTGATTATTAAAGGAGATTTTACTATACCCGAGAGAGTCTGGGCCTTTGTCTGAGATTAAACCTATAACATCTTTTAATGCCTTTTTTCCTCCTGATATTTGAGAAAAACTCCAATATGTTTGCTGAAGGATAGGCAGCATTCTCTGAGCACCTAGACCAAGAGCTCCTAGAGTAACAATCACATCACCAGATCGTCCCATAATAAATATAAGAACGTAGGCAACCAAAGCAATCAATACCAAGCCGAGTGACTCTACCACATACCTTGGAGCTTGGCTGATAACTATAATATCAACAGTAGCAGCTCGAGCGCGAAGGTCATAATCTACTAATCGTTTAAGAAAAATTTGTTGAGCAGAAGCAATGATTACATCTCGAATTCCACCCATGCTTTCTTGTAATGATTTAACAATTAGGTTTTGGCTTTCAGTCATAATACGCCCTTGATTAACCAGCTTTTCTTTTACAAGCATAGCAATAATTCCATACATAGTTCCAAATAAACCAAAGGCCATAATAGCAATTATTGGATCTAGAAATAACAAAAATACAGCTATTGCAGTTAAAAGTAAAAGAGAACTAATTAGGTTTATGCAAGGCCCAATTGTTTGGTTGACAAGATCTCGAACTTTTACTGTAATTGCTGAAATTATATTAGAACTATTATCCAAAACATGTTCTTCGTAATCTTGGTATAACTTTCGTTCATAAATATTTTTGACAAGATCTGCTCCAACAGCAAAACTAAATTTTGTTTGAAGCCAAAGCAGTACATACCTTATGATGCCCGAAAGAATTACAATTATAGAAAAAAACAATGCAAAAAAAGGTATCATTTCTGAAGCAGTAGTTATCCCAAAGGAGCCTAAGATAGCCATTATAGTGTCATTTGTCATAATCATATCAGGATTAGTAATTACACCAATAAATGGAACTAAAGCTCCAATAGAAGCAATCTCGGCAAATGCCGCTATAAATGACAGTAGAATTATTAAGAGAACTTGCTTTTTACGCTCCCTTGTAAGAAAACTATATAATTTTTTGAGATCGCTATTTCTATCAGTCACCCAAAATCTCCATTCGCTTTAAAAGCTTCCCTGGAACATAACAAAGAACATCTTCTGGTCCAGCATTTCTTTCCAGATTATTACCAGTTAAAATATAGTTATCTCCAGTCTTTTGGCAATTCCACTCACCTGTACCATGTAATGGTAAATTTATTTTTTCTCCTAATGCACTCACCCATCCAACATGCTTAGCTGGAACTCCGACATAAAGCCCCCAGGCTTTACAATCCTTTGTTATAACTGCTCCACCGCCTATAAAAGCACCTTCCTCAATAGTAACACCAGGAGTAATTGTACAATTTGCTCCTAGTGTTGCCCCTCGTCTAACAATTGTCTTTTCAAAAATATCATGTCTGCATACCAAAGCCCTTGGAAAAGCTATATGAGTAAAAACCATGAAAGGCGCGCAAAAAACATAATCTTCAAGCAAAACATTGCTAAAAATAGATACGCTATTACCAAGACGACACCCATTTCCAACAACTGCATTATTGCCTACATAACAATTCTGTCCTAAATTACAGTTTTCTCCTATTTCAGCATCTCTCTCTACATGCGAGTAATGCCAGATAGCTGAAAAGGAGCCTATTTTTGCATTTTTATTTACTGTAGCTGTTGAGTGTATATTTATATTATCTCTCATAAAATCCTCATAATCGAAAAGTAGTAAATCCATTATAGGCTAAATCATCTCTACTAAAAATGGACTTTACGTCTCCAAAAATAGGCATCTCCCCTCGACACATAGATTTAAAATCACTTGAACTTATTTTCCTAAATTCATCATGGCCAACAGTAACGATCATGCTATCTAAATCAACTAAGTCTGAAAGCTTACTCAACTTTATTTTAAACTGTGCTTCAACGTCCTCAGCTGATGCCCACGGATCATAAAGAATAACCTCAATACCCCAAGATTCTAATTCAAAGACCAGATCGACTATCTTGCTGTTTCTAACATCAGGACAATTTTCTTTAAATGTAACTCCCAAAACCCCTACCCTTGAACCTTTAAGTGATATTCCATTTTTAACCATACGTTTTATAATATTTCTTGCAGCGTATCGAGCCATATTATCGTTAATCCTTCTGCCTGCCAGAATAACCTGTGGATTATATCCAACCATCTCTGCTTTATGAGTTAAATAATATGGGTCTACGCCTATACAGTGGCCTCCAACTAACCCTGGATTAAATTTTAAAAAATTCCATTTAGTACCTGCGGCATCTAAGACATCAGCGGTATCAATATCAAGCCTCTCAAAAATTACTGATAATTCATTTACAAGCGCTATATTTAGGTCTCGTTGAGTATTCTCTATAACCTTTGCAGCCTCAGCAACTCTTATACTTTTGGCTAAAAATGTTCCAGCTGTAATAATTGAAGAATATAACTTATCGACAACTGCTGCAGATTCTGAACAGGATCCGCTGGTTATCTTCATAATTTTAGTGAGGGTATTTACCTTATCACCAGGATTTATTCGTTCTGGGCTATAACCACAAAAGAAATCTTTCTGATAATCAAGTCCTGACATGCTCTCTAAAATTGGTACACAAACCTCTTCGGTGCAGCCAGGGTAAACAGTTGATTCATAAATGACTAATGCACCAGGACATATTAGCTTCCCAACAGTTTCGCTTGCTTTTTTTAAGGGTGTTAGTTCTGGTCTGTGAACACTATCAATAGGTGTTGGAACAGTTATTATAAATATACCACAACCTTTTAGCTCTGATTCATCGCTGGTAAATCTTATATTTTGAGCATCATTTAAATCTGCCTGACTAACTTCTAGAGTGCTATCAAAACCATCTTTTAGGTTCTTAATCCGAGACTGATTAATATCAAACGCAATGACTTCACGAGTTTTACCAAACTCAATAACTAACGGGAGACCGACATATCCCAAACCAATAACACATATTTTTGAATTTATATCAGGCAAAATCATTATCTTCTACTCCTTATCAAAAAATAATTTTAGTTTTATCAATCTCTAGGCTCGCTAATAACATCTAGTAAATACTCTCCGTATTCTGTTTTTTTAAAGAAATTAGATCTATCTATAATTTCCTCAACAGATAACCACCCATTTTGATAAGCAATCTCCTCTAAACAAGCAATTTTAAAACCCTGCTGAGTTTCTATAGTTTGCACAAAAGCACTAGCCTCAAGAAGGGTGTGATGTGTACCTGTATCTAACCAAGCAAAACCTCTACCTAGAACTTCAACATTTAACAAGCCTCTCTTAAGGTAAACATTGTTTACACTTGTGATCTCAAGCTCTCCTCTAGATGAAGGCTTAACAGTCTTAGCAATTTCAATCACATCATTTTCATAAAAATAAAGGCCTGTCACAGCATAGTTACTTTTTGGAATTATCGGTTTTTCTTCAATAGATTGAGCCAAACCATCTTTATCAAAATCGACAACACCAAACCTTTCAGGGTCTTTTGTTTTGTAAGCAAAAACTGTAGCACCTTTAAGATTAGAAATAACTTTCTTTAACTGAACGGAAAAACCCTGCCCAAAAAATATATTATCGCCTAATGCCAAGCAAACATTATCTGAGCCAATAAATTTCTCACCTATGATAAATGCTTGAGCTAGTCCATCTGGTTTATCTTGAATTGCATATTGGATACTTATTCCAAAATTATCTCCGTTTCCAAGTAAAGCCTTGTAATTAGGCAAATCGTTAGGTGTACAGATAATCAAAATATCCCGAATACCCGCAAGCATAAGAACTGAAATAGGATAATAAATCAGTGGCTTGTTGTATATCGGAAGTAAGTGCTTTGAAACTGCAAGAGTTACAGGATAAAGGCGAGTTCCAGCGCCGCCAGCAAGAATTATGCCCTTCATATATTTAACCCACCATTTATAGCTCTATCGTATAGATATATAATAATTGCAGTTAGGCTATGTGGTCTTTTAATTATCATTCTTTTTGCACCATTCCTGATTATTAATATACCAGGATATTGTTTTTTTAAGTCCAGAATCAAAGGTCTCGCTGGGAACCCATCCAAGCTCATCGGCAATCTTGCTCGCATCAATAGCATATCTCATGTCATGGCCAGGCCTGTCTTCTACGTGAGTTATCTGATCAACATAAGATCCGTGATTTGAAGGAACTAGACTATCTAAAATTTGACAAATTTTGGTAACAACTTCTAGGTTTTTTTTCTCATTATGCCCCCCAATATTGTATGTCTCTCCAATACGGCCAGTTGTAGCCACAAGATATAAAGCCCTTGCATGATCTTCTACATAGAGCCAATCTCTTATCTGATCACCATTGCCATAAATAGGCAAATCATGGCCTGCAAGAGCATTTTGAATAACCAAGGGAACAAGTTTTTCTGGGAATTGGTAGGGACCATAATTATTTGAACAATTTGATACTAAAGTAGGTAGTTTATATGTTTTGCACCAAGACCTAACAAGATGATCTGAAGCAGCTTTTGATGCTGAGTAAGGCGAACTGGGGTCATATCGCGTCTGTTCTGTGAAAAGCTCGCCCGTTAAGCCCAAGTCTCCATAAACCTCATCTGTTGAAACATGATGAAATCTAAATAAATTCTGTTCCTCGCTAGGCAAAGAAGACCAGAGTTTTCTTGACTCCTCTAAAAGATTATATGTTCCAACTATATTAGTCTGAATAAAATCTTCTGGAGCATCAATCGATCTATCTACGTGACTTTCGGCAGCTAAATGGATAACAATCTGTGGTTCATAACTTTTAAAAATAGCCTTTAAGGCTACTCTGTTTGTTATATCAATCTGATCAAAATTATATCGACTGTTACCTGAAACGCTATCAAGAGAACTCAGGTTTCCTGCATAGGTCAATTTATCTATATTTAGAATGTCATTATCGGTATTTTCTATAATATAACGAATCAGGGCTGAACCAATAAATCCAGCGCCTCCTGTAACTAAAATTTTCAATTTTTAAACCTTTTGCGTAAGCATTAATAATAATTTAGATGGAAGTTGTTGTTTTAATTGCATAATGTCTAACTAATACGATAATAGAACTCATTATTAAACCTAGCAATAAACCTAAAATGCAGATTATTGCCCTTTGAGGATCTGATTTTTTCTCCATCACAGCCGGTGGATCAATGAAATCAAAAACATATGATTTATTTGACTCAATTAGAGTTAACTTTTGAGTTTCAGTTTGTAAAAGCTGTGCAAGTACTTGCTTAATTTCAGATAAGCTAGCTTTAGCTATTTGTGTATTAAGATAGTTAACAGATCTTATTGCAGATTCTTTATCTTTTTCTCTATAAAAAATATTAATTTGATTAATTATTAATTCAGACCATTTTTTTGCAATATAAGGAGATTGATGCCTTATTGTCAAGGTAATAAAACCATTTTTTTTATCTTCATTAATACTAAAATGATTATCTTTAAATACCTCAAAGCTTTCTTGGGAGCTAGGTATTTCTTTTTGGGGGTATGAAAAATTCCTGACCCAGGTCTTGGATTTTTTATTATAAATATTCTCATCAAATACTAGCGAATTCGTTTCATAATCCCAGTATTTAACAGCCATAAGCTCTGGTAGATCGATATGAGGCATTATATTATTTTCAAAAAAACTAAGTGAGGCAATTTTCTTAATTGCTTTTGGCACATTACCACTTCCACCTTGGGCTGGAAGATTAATTCCAGCGAGACTAGCTATACCACCATAACTCTTGAGAGCACCGGACATCGTATCCTGTGACTCTAGAGGATTCAGCAAAGCTGAGGATTGATAAATATTAGGTAAAGAAAGGCTATAATAAAGTGCAACAATGGTAGTAAAAGTAGTCAAGCTGCCAATAATCCATCTACCCTTTGCAACAACTTTAAAAAGCTCTAAAAGATCTATTTCATCATTGTTACGGTTGTATTGACTCTTTTCAGTGTTTTGCATGAACTATTTTTTCTTTCACTCTCTGCGGCGTTAAGATATACGCATAGTTTAGTTTAGTTGAATCAATAAACCAATAATTCATTTTTTATTAATATGGTACCCGAGGCCGGACTTGAACCGGCACGATATTTCTATCGAGGGATTTTAAGTCCCTTGTGTCTACCAATTCCACCACTCGGGCAAGATAATAGGTACCATTTTCGACATTATACTTTTTTAAATCAAAATGTCTTGATAATATTGGAGGCTGAAGCCGGAATCGAACCGGCGTTAACGGCTTTGCAGGCCGCTGCATAACCACTCTGCCATCCAGCCAGATTAAACAGCCTGTATTGTATACACCTATAATCGAAAGTAAAAAGATAAATATACTTTTATTTTAGGTTGTGATCAGAAGGAAAGGAATTTAATGTATATATAAGTCCTGTGTAAAGAGTAATAAAAAGAGAGATAAATAAAAAAATATCTGAAAAAATAATAAGGAGCATATTGTTTAAGGTTAGTGCTACAAGATACATACCCAAGGTAAAAAGCTGAAAGGTAGTTTTTATTTTTGCTAAAAAAGTTACCTTTGTTGCATCTCCCCTATCATTTCTTGCATTCAAATCTCTTAGAGCCCCAACCCATATTTCTCTAGCAATAATTAAAGAACCAATAAATGCTATTAAATAGCTACTCAGATTAACAGCCAGTCCAAATAACACAAATACTATCAATATTTTATCTGCTATAGGGTCTAACACTTCTCCTAATTCTGAAACAGCATTATATTTTCTAGCCAGATAGCCATCAAAATAATC
>TARA_B110000977_G_scaffold50295_1_pt1 | contig 26841 bp, 28 predicted proteins | sample TARA_B110000977 | Tara Oceans TARA_B110000977 (sample SAMEA4397798) | marine metagenome | biome: Polar Biome; feature: [SRF] surface water layer (ENVO:00010504); material: water (ENVO:00002006), including particulate matter (ENVO:01000060) such as... | depth 5 m | reverse complement strand
CTCCCTTTTTCTTGTGTCTCTATTGTCCTGGAGGGGTGCCCTGGGAATGCTGTGCCTCGACCGGGTGTTTCATGTTGGCAGAACAACCGAAGCTGTGCACCACAATGATGGCGCGAGTCTTGGGCTAGACATTGCCAGGAATCAAATACTGCGCCGCGTGGCATCTGGTTTCGACACTCGCCTTGTGCCTGTAACCGCGGCAGATCTTGACCTGCTGTTTTCGGAAGTGGACGCATGAGATGAGAGGACTGATCACTCTTCGGCCAGCGGGTTTCATCTGTTGAACACGGTAGGCATGATCTACGGTGGCGGACGATCTGGGAATAAAGAGCTGGAGGAACGCTTGAGAAGAACGATGCGTCGCGTCAGCGATGTTCGTCGGCTACTTACTCGGCGGAACCGTTTGCCAGGAGACCCCTGACTAGTGTTCAACCAAAGATGTCATATAATATTTTTATGGATACTAGCCCATACATTCGTGGAAAAAAAAGAATCAGTGCCTCCTGCCACTAGTTATGAAAGCCAAATCCAGAGCCTTCTGGAAACAAGTCACTATCTTTCTGGTGACAATTTCATGCGAGAAACAGAAAAGCGGGTCGACTGGGTCTACAGAAAGTTTGAATTCATCTGGACGTCGGGCGAATGGCGTGGGCAACACGTCCGCTCTGCATTTGACGAAGTCCCCCGCGAGCGGAGGAAAGTCCTTGTTTTCGGCCACTCTAGTTTTCCCTTGAGCTGGTGGAGAGCCAATTTGTTAAGGAAACGGGGATTCGCGCAAATTTTTGGAACAAATTTGGTGGGCGGGAAAGGGCTGGCGCCGATCCCCCTGGGGCTTCCTAATGACTCTGGAGAAAGCCCGGTTCACGACATCTGTGGGCCAGTCCGACCCGTAATCGACGCACTCGAGGTTGACCGACCGGATCACTTCGCCAACACGATCTATGCAAATTATAATTCGAGTAATCACCGGGAGCGAAGTGGCTTACGTGATCTGCTGCTTTCCCGGGGCGTTCAAGTGCTGAGCCCAGACTACACAGTGGACGGGAGGGCGTCGGCCTTGCGTGAGACTCGGCAGTCAAATTTTGTATTTTGTCCACGCGGGGTAGGTGTCGACACGCACCGATTTTGGGAAACGCTGTTTCTCGGCTCTATTCCGGTGACGCTAAAACACCTGTTACTGAGTGAATTCGATAAAAAATTCCCAATTTTGCAGCTCGACAGTTGGGACCAAGTGTTGGACACGAAATTTATGGAGCTTCAGTTCAACATTCTCAACGCGAAGCCGAGGGAGACACACTGGTTTGACGTCCGTAACTGGTTTCCAGCGGAGCCGGGCAGCGCGTGAAAAGCTCACAACAAGTTCTTGGAGTTAGGCTGCCATGACTGATGCGAGTGGAGTTTTTGTTTGGCCGCAGCCGGATGTTGCGAGGATTCGAGTTGGTGAACCAAACATCACGGCCGTAGAAAAAGGCTTCGTTCGTGAGTGTCTGGCAGAAGACTGGCTAACACATTTGAGCCCCTGGAATCAGCGCTTTGAGAGCTCACTGAGTGATCGTCTTGGACAGCCGACCATTGCTACTAACAGCGGTTCCTCCGCTCTGCTTCTCGCGTTGATCGCAGCAGGTGTCAAACCGGGAGATGAGGTGATAGTGCCGAGCCTGACCTTTGCGGCGGTTGCGAGTGCAGTCGTCCACGCGGGCGCCGAGCCCGTATTCTGCGACATCGATGCCTCTTCCTGGACATTGAGCGTCGATTCCGTCAAAGACGCGCTCTCGCCCAAGACTCGCGCCATCATTGTCGTGCACAGCTTCGGTTGTTCTGCCAACATGACAGACCTGCTGAGTGTCTCCCAACGCCAGGGTATTGCTCTAATAGAGGACGCGTGTGAGGCATTTGGAGGCACCTATCGGGGCGTTCCATTAGGCACGATTGGGGATTTTGGAACATTTTCGTTCTACGCGAACAAACTAATCACCTCAGGTGAAGGCGGCGCCGTTTCCACAAGCAGTGCGGATGCTTGCTCCCTGATGGAAATGTGGCGGGGGCAAGGGATGTCCCGGGAGTCCGGTTATCGGTACTATCACGAGGTGCCTGGGTATAATTTTCGCCTGACAGCCGCCTCGGCAGCTCTCGGCGCTGGCCAGATGGACCGCTGGGAAACACTCGTAGCCGCCAGGAAGGGCGTGGAGGACCGCTACAACGCTTTGCTCCAAGACATTATGGTGCGCCCCGAACCGAGCCCAGGGGGCATTAGGGCGCCTTGGATTTTTGCGGCGCGGTTTCGCGGTTCCCAGGAACGGTTGGCAATACTGGTCGCAGATGAATTGGGAAAGGCCGGGATAGAAACCAGGCCCATCTTTAGACCACTACATAACATGCGTGCATTTTCCAATTACAAAAGTTTTGTCGGTGACGTGACAGCGTCGATTGCGTTATCGGGCTTGTTGCTCCCAACCCACCACAAGCTGGAAGAAAAAGACATTGAACAGATAGCCGGCATAGTGAGAGATACGGTAGAGAAAAGTGCCTAGTGTGAATATTTCATTTGGCGAGCTTCTTGATAGATTCTCTATTCTTTCAATTAAACTGGACGAATTGGGCGGCAGTGCCCAAGAGGCGGTGATCAAAAAGGAGCTCCAAGCAATAGGCGGGCAAACCGACGATTTATTGTCGCAGCCGGAGATCTTTGCCGAATACCAGCTTCTGCTTCTCGCAAACAGAGCGATGTGGGATGCCATGCAGAGTGTTTATGATTCGGGGCCGGACGTTGCAAAGGAAAAACCTGAGCTTTTGCTCACGATAATTAATCAAAATATGGATCGGGCCTTCCACAAGCGTGCGATCGATTTACTCTGCAACTCTGACATTCGTGAGGCAAAGTCCTTTTTTTCGGAAGCGTGATGCATCTCCATTTCTTTACGTCGCGGGGGCAAGAATGGGGCCAAAGGAAGAAGTGGACCATGTCCAATTGAGGGGTTTTGTCCCAACACGGCCTGCACGCAGCAAAAATGTGATGCTGATGACTCACATGGGGCTGGGCGACCAGGTGAGCATGGCGCGCGTCGTTGAGGCCTGGGCGGACAGATGCGACGCGGTCTTCATGCCAGTAAAAACAAGAAACTTTAGGCTTCTGTCGAAACTTTTTGCGTATGTGCCGAACTTGGTATTGGTGGAGGTTGAAGCATCTGCTCGACTTGAGGAAATCAAGATTGCATCCAAATTCGCAAATAGAAACGGTCTTGAGCTCATACACAGGGCGAGTTACAAGGACCTGTCGCGAAGTTTTCCTGAACTGGGTGTAAATGGCAGGCTGGCGCTCATGATTGGTGGAAACCCGAAGAATCTTATGAGTGAGCGGCTCACGTCCCATCTCGAGCAAAGTTTCACTGGCACCATCCCTGAAGGAAATTATGCGTTTATCGATCACCATCCCGGGAGCCGGAGAGAAATCCCGCCCAAAGAGCTCGACGCAATAAGTGAGCGCGGCCTCCAGCTTGTGGTGCATGACCCACACACAAGCTTCTTGGATCTGCATGTGAAGATGAAGAACGCCTCTGAGCTTCACCTCGTTTCATCTGCGCCTCTTTGCCTGGCTTTAACATGCATCGCGCCTGAAGCCAATCGTCATTTTCGGTATCGCCCCTTCGATGAAGCACCTTTGCTCCTGGACTATGACCTGGGTTGGACGGAAGCCTCAATTGTAGACGGTCGATCTTTTCTGGTGGATAGAAGCCAAGAACACATGCTTGCGAGCAAACAAATTGCGGGCATGGCACGTGTCCCCCGGAAACTTCGGTCAAGACTTTCCAGTGTTGACAAGAATTTTCCGGTCCATCTGCAGTGAGCCCTTGGTACGGGGTCGAGAGTGACGCTGTGCCTCGACCGGGTGTTGGGGATTATGCGTGTGGGTTGAGGGTGGTTGGGAATGCGCCCGGTAATCTACACGCAATGAGTCTTTTTGATGCAACGACGGTCACTCCGCCGGCGCCCTGTTCGCGGTGCGGCGAGTTGGTGAACGCGGTCAGCATGTTTTGTCCCGCTTGCGGTCAATCCGGCATTCGACCTCTGCCCGCCCCGCTGGTTGACGAACCGGATCCTCTCGTTGAAGCCGAATTAGAACCTGATCACCAGCAGCAAGAACAAACGACAGACCCTCTTCAACGAGCGACCGGTTGGCTGCGCCGAAGCTTGAATCTGGGGAAAAGACCGATTTCTGAGGGGGAAAAAGTCACAGGACAGTCCACTCCGGTGGATCACCCCACAGAAGCGATGTCTCTTTTTGAGATCGAAGAAGCCGAGAAGGTTTCACACGATAAACCACGAAAAAAGCAGGCTTCCCTTCGGTTTGTGTTGAAGTTTGAATCAGGCCTGTCCTTCACGATTGGCGACACTCCAGGAGTTGTGGGGACTTCCCCGATGCCCGAGGAGCCCGAAGAGGGGCTCCATCGAATCTCGGTGTTTGATGAGGCGGGCACTGTTGCCGAGGAACACCTGCAGTTCGGGGTGAGCCGGGGTGTGTTTTGGGTCAAAGATTTGCAGACAGTAGCTGGAACAGTGGTGGAAGAGCCTGGTTCTCCCGCACTGCAATGCATCCCGCTCGATACCTACTCCCTGGTGCGTGGCTCGCGGGTCGGAATGGGTGGCCTTTCCTTCACCCTTCACTAACCCCGCGGTCCACATCCCGCGAGCGGTGCTGATGTTTCACCTGACTGTCCGCTGACTCCCTCCAGGCCATCTCTGTGTGGTTCACTGCGCCGGTGCGCACCGCTGAACCTCAACAACCCGCTGTTTCACCTTCGCCTCGCTTTCCGTGGATTCCCGCTGTTACTCCCGTGGTCTTGGCGGTACTGATGTCGTTGCTGTTTCAGTCTTCCCTTGCACTGATCATGGGAGTTGTGGGACCCGCCATGGTTGCGGGCGCCTGGTGGGAGAGCCGAAGAAGCCACCACAGAAGCGACCGGGCGAGCTGGCAAGAATACGAAGAACAACTCTCTCTCTGGCGCCACAGCCAAGAGCTGAGCCGAGAAAACATGAAACGCGAAGCGCTTGCCGCGCAACCGGGGTTGCTGAAACACCTCAGAGATCCGCTCTGGCGAGACGGACCAGGCGCCATAACTACTCTCCGGATTGGTACCGGGTGGTGGACGCCGCCACCGGGGGACTTTCCGGAGGCCTCAGAGGCGGTATCAGGGATGCCAGCTCTCGTTGAGGGTGGTCGGGGAATTGCCCTGGTGGGCCCTGACACTCTGATGCCGATCTGGCGTTCACTATTGGCTGTCTGGATTAGTGCTTCACGCCAGGAGCAACGCGATTCTCTGCCGGAGGGTTTAGGAGAGGGGGCCCCAGCCCCGAGGGATTACCGAGGCCTTTCTCGAGCAGCGTGGGTCTCCCGCATCGAGGATGTGCCCGGAGAATGTGAGATTTTGGTCGTTGCCTCGGGCGCCCACCACGTTCACCTTCGGGACTCAACAGGTGTGACCCGAACAATCTCCCCCGACCGACTCTCTGGCGCCGAGTTTGCCTGGGTTGCCCGGCGTTTAGGGCTACCGCTCGCCCAGGAGGCGGGGAGCCTGGAACACGATTACACCCGGCGCGATGAACTTTTTCTCGAACTAGGGGACCGTTCGCGGTGGGACTTAGTGCAACAGGGTCCTCACGGTGTGGTGTGGGGGTCCACGGGTTCAGGGAAAAGCGTGACCGTTGCCTCGATGGTGTGTTCCCTTGCAACCAGGTATTCCCCAGAAAAGTTTGTGTGTGTGGTGATTGATTTCAAAGGCGGTGCGGGTCTCGCGACTCTCACAACGCTTCCCCACACGGTGGGATGTGTCACCGACTTGGACCCTTCTCGGGCACAGCGCGCTCTGGCGGGCATTACGCGGGAAATGGAAGCCCGGGAGCGGCTACTTCTCGAAAACGAGGTAAGCGACATCGCAATGCTTCCGGAGGCCGTGCCCTGCCCTCGTCTCATCATTGCCCTGGACGAGGCAGCGTGGTTGCTAGGAAACTTCCCTGCGTGGGCGAGTGTGCTGGCAGATGTTTTGGCTCGCGGGAGGTCTCTCGGGATTCATGTCCTCATTGCCACTCAGCGGGTTCACGGCGTCCTGAGCCCCGCCATGATGGCCAACATTTCGCTGCGTGTGTGTGGTCGAGTGAGCGACGAGGGAGAGATTACGGCGTGGATGTCGGGGTTATCAACCAGGCGCATAGAAGCTTTACGCGGCGCACCGCCAGGATCTGCGGTGGCGGTAGGTGCCCATCGACTTGCCACAAATGTCACCCTTGCCCCACCGGATATCTCAGGCATGCCTGGTTTTCAGCCTTCGTCATGGCGGGTGTGGACTGAGGAGCTTCCCCAGGAGCACCCCCTTGCACCTGGATCCTGGGGACTCCTGGATGACACGCTCCATCGCTGCCACGAAGCGGTCACTTTCGACCCGTGGAGCGAAGGCTCAGTTTTGGTGGTGGGCGACCCTCGAAGCGGGAGAACGACGGCGCTTGCCGCCCTGGCAGCCCAGTGTTCAGAGGTAGTTGTAGCCCCACAAGACCCGCTCTCGGTTCTCCTTCTTATCCAAGCGGCCTCGCAGGAGAGCATTCTGGTCATTGATGATGTTGACGATCTGTTTGCTCGGTCGGGGTCGGAGGGTGCTCCCTATCTTCTTGAGCATTTGGCCGCGAGGCGGGGTGTGGTTCTCATGAGCACAAAGGCCAGCACTCCTTCCCTGAGAGGGTTGAGCCGAATTGCCTCTCACACCCTCATCTTGTCCTTGACCAACCCCGAGAGTTCGATGGCTGTGGGTGGAGCGGGGAAACAGGCCCCGGGACGCGGCACATGGGACGGGCGGGAAGTTCAAGTTGCGTGTGGAGGAGAGCTGGGAGTGCCGAGTCACAATCGGGCGAACAGTACTTCGAACTGTCCGCCCATCGTTATTTCCCGCTTCCCAGAGGAGTGGCGGGGTGTGGAAACCTCGTTCCTAGGTCGACCAACCGACCTCTTCGCTACTTGGGCATCGCTGCTGAAGAGTGTTGACAAGCACCCCGTGATTATTGATCGGGTGGCGCCCCTGGAGCTTCGCCAAGCAACCGCCGGATACCTCGTGGTTCCTCCGATCGCGCCACCCGAGGGAGCGGCGCTCTTGTGGGAGAGAGGAAAACTGTGCGTTGTTATGCGAGAACGCTGGCAACGCTGACGGTGTCATGACCTGTTGCCAAGCCCACCGGGGCGTTGGTGAGTTGTCCCCCGTGGGTGTTCAGGCCCTGGGCCAACCCTGCATCGAGAGAGAGCGCCTCTTTCCAACCGCGGGACGCAAGAGCCCTGACGTAGGGCATGGTCGCGTTGGTGAGCGCCATGGTGGAGGTCTGCGGCACAGCGCCTGGCATATTTGCCACGCAGTAGTAGACGCTGTTGTGGACCGCAAACGTGGGATCAGCGTGGGTGGTGGGTTTGGATCCCTCGAAGCAACCGCCCTGATCCACGGCAATGTCAACGAGGACGCTCCCTGGCTTCATTCTGGAGACAAGGTCCAGGGATACGAGCTTCGGTGCTTTAGCGCCGGGTATCAGTACCGACCCAATCACGAGGTCGGCGGCGAGGCAGGCCCGCTCGATTTCCAAAGAGTTTGAGGCAGCAGTTTTGATGCGCCCCGCATAGAGTGCGTCCAATTCCTTCAATCGTTGAAGGTTGGTGTCCAAGACAGTCACATCTGCACCCAGCCCAACCGCAACAGAAATGGCGTTTGTTCCGGCAACACCGCCACCGAGGACGACGACAGAGCTTGGTCTCGTTCCCGGGACCCCGGGGACCAATTGACCCATGCCTCCCGCGGGCTTGAGCAGCGTGGCGGCACCAACAATGGCGGAGAGCCTGCCGGCCACCTCGCTCATCGGTGCCAACAACGGAAGTCCTCCCGTTCGCCCCTCCACGGTTTCATAGGCGATTGCTGTGGTTCCCGCAGCCAAGAGCGCATCGGTCAGCTCTGGCTCGGCGGCGAGGTGGAGATAGGTGAATAGCACCAGGTCGGAGCGAAAATGCCCGTATTCGCTCGCCACGGGCTCTTTGACCTTGACGACCATTTCCGCGCTCTCCCAGACGCTCGCAGCGTCTGGGGCAATCGTGGCACCCTCCGCGGCGTAATCAGCATCAGAGATGCCGGATCCTTCGCCAGCAGCGGTTTCAACGCTGACATGGTGACCGCCCAACACCAGGTCTCTCACCCCAGCCGGAGTGATGGCAACCCGAAACTCGTTATTTTTTACTTCCTGTGGAATCGAAATCTTCACCGCAGGTACCCCTTAGCTTCGTGGCTAAACCCGGGGATAGTCATTCGCTATCGACCCTTAGTAGCAGGCTCTCACATGAGACCGGCTCAGTCTATATCGTGGCTCGAAGTCCTCCAATAACCTTTTCTCCGCCCAAGACAGCAGTGGACACTCGGGCCGTGAGTTCCCCTGCAACAGAGGAGGTGATTGCTCCGATTTTTGCGAGGGCCGCCAGCGCAACAGGTGTCGTGGCGCGCATGGAACCATCGAGTATCTTCACAGCGACGGCCACTCCACTTGGTGTTGCGATCGTAACCAATCCTTCTGCGCCGATCTTTGCAATGCCACCGATCGTGTCAATGGTCACCGTGTTTTCGCGACCATGACCATCGAGGGCCCACGAGTGGGCTGCGACCGCTGAGAGAAGGCGTTGCTCGGGCTCGGTGTCTGCCTTCCCAATCTTGGCCATGGCCCGCGCAAGCCCCTTCACGCTGATCGCGTGAAGGGGCGCGCCGCAACCGTCGGCGGAGCTGTGGGAGGGGACTTCTTCGGTGTAGCGGACGATGGTGTCAAAAACCAGACTTTGAAGCGGATGCTCCGGCTCAAGGTAGGTGTCCTTATCCCACCCCGCATGCTCGCACGTTGCCAGGAAGCCAGCGTGCTTTCCCGAACAATTCATGGCCAGGCGACTGGGAGATCCCACCTCCTTCTCCATCAGCGCGCGTTCCTTTGCACCCAGAGGCCAATCCTCGGGGCACAGCAGCTGCTCGGGGGACACGCCATGGTTGGTGAGTAGTTGCTCGATAGCTCCGCGGTGTTCTGAAGAACCGCAGTGGCTTGCCGTGCTGAGAGCCAATTCCTGCGGAGTGAGGTCCACCCCGGCGGAGAGCATGGCGAGGGCTTGAAGAGGTTTGACAGTGGAGCGGGGATAAACCACAGCGTCAGAATTGCCACCCTCAAGGAGAACTTTTCCGGTGTGATCCACCACGGCAAAAACTCCATGGTGGATCGACTCCACGAGGGAATCTCGAACCAATTCAGCGACAACAACGCCGTCGCCGGATGTGAGCGGGTGGAGACCCACTATTTAGAGCGATTCCAATCCCGCGGCCATAACGGCCACGGCTTCCTCCAGCTGACTATCCGTGATCACCAGGGAGGGTAGGAAACGAAGCACATTTCCAAAGCTCCCGGCAGTGAGGATGAGCACACCCTGCTGGAGGGCATAAGCCTGGAGGGCTTTGGCGATGTCGGCGGAAGGTTTCCCGGTCGCGGGGTCATGGAACTCGATGGCGATCATTGCCCCGATGCCTCGAACGTCTGCGACGTGAGGGAATCGGTTCTTCAGGCCGTCGAGGCCTGACATCAGAGTCTTTTCTATTCTCTTGGCTTCGGCCAGAAGACCAAGTCTTTCCACTTCGGAGAACACCGCGACCACCGCTGCGCAGGAGACCGGGTTGCCCCCAAAAGTCCCACCCAGTCCGCCTGGGTGGGAAGAGTCCATGATCTCCGCGCGCCCCGTAACGGCGGCAATTGGCATTCCACCACCAATTCCTTTGGCGCTTGTCACCATGTCGGGAACAATGCCGAAGTGCTCGCTGGCAAAGTACGAGCCCGTCCGGGCCATCCCGCTTTGCACTTCATCCGAAACATAGACAATCCCATTGTCGTGACACCACTTGAGGAGTGCGGGGAGGTAGCCCTTTGCCGGGACGATGAAACCCCCTTCACCCTGAATAGGTTCGACCACAAGGCAGGCGATTTGGCTGGCGCCAACGCGTTTTTCCAAATGGGTAATCGTCCGCTCGGCAGCTTCTTCGCCGCTGAGCCCATCGTGGAAGGGCGAGGAGTTAGGTGCATGGTGAACAGATCCTGCTAGCGGACCGAAACCCGTGCCATAGGGGTGCATGTTGTAGTTCATCGCCGAGGTCAAGTTCGTGCGTCCGTGATAGCCGTGGTGCAACACGGCAATTTCTGTCCGACCGGTGTGTTTGCGCGCGATTTTCACAGCATTCTCAACAGCTTCTGCGCCGGAATTCACCAAGACGGATTTTTTCGCAAAATCACCGGGAGTGTGACGGGCGAGCAGTTCACAGACCTCGATGTAGGGCTCGTAGCCCGCCACCGCGAACAAGGTATGGGTGACTTTGGCGGCCTGCTCAGCGATGGCGTCCACCACGGCGTCGTTGGTGTGGCCGATGGTCATCACACCGATACCCCCAGTCAAATCCAGGAACTGATTGCCATCTACATCGACAATGATCGCGTCGTGAGCGTGGGCGGCATACACCGGGAAAGTCGCGGACACTCCACCGGACACGGTCGCTTGGCGACGCGCGTGAAGCTTCTGTGATTCGGGCCCGGGGATCTCCGTGATCAGGCGGGGAGACAGCGCACTTGTCTTTGCGGATCGGGAGGAAAGAGTGTCGGTCATAAAGCCCCAGTGTAGACCTGTAGCCTCGAAAAACAGCGGGAGCAAGCCTGGAGGGGAGCGGTCATGCCGGAACATTTTTTTGAGGTATCGGTTCAGTGGACGGGTAACGCGGGAACCGGGACAAGTGGATACAAGGATTACCGGAGGGACAACGAGCTCAGCGCGGGAGGCAAGCAGATCATCGCGGGCTCTGCGGATAAGGCTTTCCATGGCGACCGCAGCCGCTGGAACCCGGAGGAGCTACTTATTGCTGCTCTTTCGCAGTGTCACATGTTAAGTTTTTTGCACGTGGCATCTGCCGCGGGAGTGGTTGTCGAGTCCTATCACGATGACTCCTCTGGCACACTTGCCCTGAACGCAGAGGGGGGTGGGAACATGACCGAGGTCACCCTTCGCCCACAGGTGACAATCTCGGCCGGGGACGAAGCCCTGGTTCCCGGTCTTCACGCCAGAGCTAGTAAATTGTGCTTCATCGCAAACTCTGTGAATTTCCCACTGCACCATGAGCCGGTAACCAAGCGAACCCCTTCACATTGAACGCTGGGTCAAGACCTGGCAAGCTAGTGCGGTTGCCTGATCGGCACCGACGCCCCAGAGAGGTCCTTGTGAAACCGGTTAATTCGATTGCCGCTGTTGCCATTCTTGTGGGAGCCCTCGCGGGTTGTTCCGCTGATCCTGTGGGGGTTACTGAGACCATTTCTTCCTCGCCCACTGGTTCCTGCACCCCCACTGGCGAGCAAATTGAGTCCATCAGTTTTGCGGGTGTGTTTGGTTCCGCCCCGGAGGTGACCTTTGACGCTCCACTCGAAATTTTGTCCACCCAGCGTCTCGTGATTAGCAAGGGCGAAGGGCGGCCCGTGGTGAACGGGGACGATCTCGTTATCGACTATTCCCTCTATAACGCGGCCAGCGGAGCACTTATTGAGGAATCCGGGTATGACGAACTCAGCCCAACTGTGTTGAGCTTGGACACCGAGGCCCCTAACTTTGTGGGGGTTTCTCTCACAGCTGCTTGTTCAACCGTGGGCTCCAGGGTTGCCGGACTGATTCCTCCCCTCGAAGCTTTTGGTCTTGATGGAGCGCCAGAGTTTGGTTTGGCAGCCGGAGAATCCCTCCTTTTCGTCATGGATATCATCGAGGTAAAGGCTCCTGCCGAGCCTGCCTTGGACCAGCTTTTGGGCGTGGCAGAGGAAACCCCGGAAGGTTTCCCCACCGTTGAATATGCCGAAACAGGCGAACCCAGCGTCACCATCCCCGAGGGCGATGTCCCTCTCGAGTTTGCTCTTGCCACCGTACTTACTGGCGACGGAGCTGTTGTGGGCGGGGGAGATGTCGTGGTGGTTCATTACCACGGGGTGAACTGGAACACAGGAGAAGTGTTCGACTCCAGCTGGTCCAGGGGCGAGCCGTCAAGTTTCCCCACCGGAGGGGTCATTCCTGGTTTCCGGGACGGACTCGTTGACCAAACCGTAGGGTCGAGGGTCATCATCGTCATTCCCCCGGAGCTCGGCTACGGACCCTCCGGTGGAACCGGCGACGGCTCTATCGGTGCAGAAGACACGATTGTCTTTGTCGTCGACATCCTGGGTGTTCAGTAGCCTTTAGGCGACATTTTTACTCAGCCGCTCGATGCGCTCCATGGCGCGCTTGCGGCTGGTGGATTCGCCTCCCAGCACCACTGCGACCAGCCAAAGCAACACCCGGGTCACCGTGATTGCAGGCCACCAGGGCCGGGGAAGGCCCAGCGTTGCTCGGGTTCGCGGGTCGAAGGTGGAGAGGGCCCCAGCGACGAGTATTTGGTAGGGGAGCCTCGTACCCAAGGGCAGGGGAGGCTTCGTGAGGAACCGAAGTGCCTCTTTGACTCGTTCGTCGTGGCGCAGTAGCGGCTGAAAATCTTCGAGTGCTTGCTCAAGCTCTTTTACAGATTTTGGGGGGTGTGCCATGCCCATCAGAATCCCTGCTTGGGCCCATTCCCTCACATATCTATCTTCGCCTGACTCGCCATCGCTCCCCCCAGGGATTTCGTCTCCCCACGTTCGATGCGCGCGTAAAAAGGCGTCGGTGAAAATAACGTGCACCCATCCCACAAGGTCATCGTCATGGGCGGAATATGCTTTCGCCTTTTCGGCAACCGCTCCGGGTTGGTAGTCGCCTTTCACGCGATCGTGGAGCTTCAAAACCCGTGAGCTTTCGGCCTTTACCGTCGCTGTGGCTCCAAATGTGGTGGTCACCACCCAGCGCACGGTGCCCGAGAGTCTGCCCAGTGGGTCACTGGCATAGCGCGAGTGATCATGAACTCCAGCCATCGCGCCCGGGTGAAGAGTTTGCATGAGAAGTGCCCCCACCCCCGCAGCGATGACGGGAATCCCGCCGTTGACGTGCCACACTGCTGAACCTGGCCCGAAGAACCCGGCGTCCTCGCCGGTGCTCATCTGTTTTACCCAGTCTGGCTCCCCGTCGGGATCCCCCGAAAGCATTGTGAGCATGGTCGAGCGGTAACGCTGTCTGATACCGCGCAGAGACCCAAAATCAGACATATCCACCACCGTGGCAGAGCGGTGCTGAAAGACCGGCTAATACCCTAGGGGGTATAAGATATAATTATGTCACTTCGCGCCACAGAGCCACAGACCATTGTCATTATCGGCGGCGTCGCGGGCGGAATGTCCACCGCGACCCGTCTGCGTCGGATCAACGAAACAGCCACGATCATTGTGCTGGAACGAGGGGGCGAAGTCTCGTTTGCCAACTGCGGATTGCCCTACCACGTTGGCGGAGTGATTCCTGATCGGGGGTCCTTGGTTCTCCAGAAACCCGACCAACTCAAGCGACGATTCAACATTGACGTTCATGTGCGCACCGAAGCAACCGCAATCAACCGTGCCGATAAGACCGTGAGCGCCCTCGATCTCATTACCGGCGAAGACCGCGATTTCCCTTACGATGCCCTCGTTTTGAGCCCGGGTTCGACCCCGTTTAGGCCTCCTATTCCGGGAGTGACGGAGGCGCACGTCCTCTGGAACTTGGACGATATGGATGCGCTGATTGCCTCGGCGGAAAAAGCCCGCAGCGCCATTGTGGTGGGCGGGGGTTTCATTGGACTTGAACTCGCGGAGAACCTGGTGCATCGCGGTCTTCAGACCACCCTTCTTGAAGCATTGCCCCAGCTCATGCCCACGCTCGACGTGGAAATGGCGTGGCCCCTGGTGGAGCGCGCTCGATTCTCAGGCTTGGACGTCAGGCTCAGCGCTGTCGTGACAGAGATTCGTTCCACGGGCGTCACGCTGGGGGAAGGGACCACCCTGGGGGCAGACTGTGTTGTCGTCGCCGTGGGAGCCCGGCCTAACACAGAACTTGCGGTGGCGGCGGGACTAAAAATGGGGGAAGCCGGAGGAGTCTGGGTTGATGAGCAGCAGCGCACGTCAGATCCCCACATCTGGGCGGTGGGGGACGTGGCAGAAAAAGCCCGTCCCGATGGCCACAGCCTGGTGCCCCTAGCAGGGCTAGCAAACCGCCATGGACGACTTGCGGCAGATTCCATCATGGGTCGACACGCTGAGGCCGCAACGGCCTATGGAACATCGATCGTGGGGTTTTTTGGTGTTGCCGCCGCTTCGACGGGCTACACCGAGCGAGTGCTGCGCGCTAAGGGCCGCAACATCAGGGTGATCCATACCCATCCGGTCAGCCACGCCGGCTACTATCCCGATGCGAGCCAGCTCGCGATGAAGCTCATCGTTGACCCGGTGACCGATCACATTCTTGGTGCTCAGGTAGTGGGGGAAGAGGGGGTGGATAAGCGAATCGACGTCATTGCCACCGCGATGTCGGCGGGGCTCAGAGCGACCGACTTGATGGATCTAGAGCTTTCCTATGCCCCACAGTTTGCCTCGGCAAAAGATCCGGTCAACATGCTGGGCTATGTGAACGAAAACCGTGCGCTGGGAGAACACTCCTTCCAGTGGCACGAAGTGCAGGACACAATCGATGACGGCTGGGTGTTGTTGGATGTTCGCACCGCAGCAGAATATTCCCGGGGAGCGATTCCCGGGTCCGAATTGGTCCCGCTGGACGAACTGCGCGAGCACGTTGAGCGTTTCCGTGGGCAGCGTGTCATCGTGACATGCCGTGTTGGCCAGCGTGGACACACGGCAGCAAGCATTCTTTCTCAGGAAGACATTGAGGTCGCCAACCTAGATGGTGGCTACCTGACCTGGAATATGGGAATGGCCGCAACCGCATCCCCCACCCCTGTCACCACCTAACCCGAAGGGCACCACCATGTCAGAAGACAACACCCAGGAATCCAAACTGATTCTCAACCGACTGCGCCGCGCTCAAGGCCAACTAGGCGCTGTCATCTCGATGGTTGAGCAGGGCAAAGATTGCCGCTCCGTCGTAACCCAGCTGAGCGCAGTCTGTAGTGCGCTTGATAAGGCAGGGTTCTCCATCATTGCTACTGCCATGAAGGAATGTGTGAGCGATGATGGCTCGGCCACGAACGAGGGAGACCTCAGCGTGGAAGACTTGGAGAAGCTCTTTCTTAGCCTGTCCTAATTTCGCAGGCCTCGGCTTGTAGGGTTGAACTATGACGACTCAAGTGGCAGTGGTGGGTGCCACCGGCCGCTTGGGGGCGCAGGTGTGTCGCGTGGTTGCATCCATGGAGGACTGGGCTGTTATTGCCCGGCTGGACTCCCAGAGTGACCTGCAAGAAGTGTTGGGGGCGGACGTCGTGGTGGATGTGACTCAACCCGGTGTCTCCGCCACCGTGGTTGACTTTGCTATCGAGCAGGGCTTGCCCATTTTGGTGGGAACCAGTGGCTGGTCTGCCGAGCGCCTCAAAGGTCTTGAGAAAAAAGTTACGGATCACCCTGGCGCGAGCGTGTTTGTGGTTCCCAATTTCTCCCTTGGGGCGACGGTTCAAAACCTTCTTGCCGCTACCGCGGCAGAATTTTTCGAGTCGGTGGAAATTGTGGAAACCCACCACGCGGGGAAAGTTGACTCCCCTTCCGGGACCGCCGTTCGTGCAGCGGAAACGATGGCCCGTGTTCGCCAGGACCGCGGTGGCGTACTCGCCCCGCATAGCGAACAAAGTGCTCGCGGGGAACAGGTCCAGGGAATTCCGGTTCACTCCCTGCGACTTCACGGGGTTGTTGCCTCTCAAGACATTGTGTTTGGGGGTGTGGGCGAGACGCTGACGGTGGCCCACCACACTTCTTCGCAGGACGCCTATGCACAAGGGATTGCTGTGTCTTTGCGATACCTCCTGACCCACCCGGGCCTCACCGTGGGTCTCGAACGTGCTCTTGGCGTGAGCGTGCCGTGAATCGACCCCTGCTAGCGGCGGGATTCATGTCGCTGTTGCTGGTTATTTATCTTGCTTTCTCCCTCAACTACGCCTGGATTTTAATCAATGACTCCTCAGTCTTAGCGAAAGCAATGGGTTATGCCCTTGGGCTTCTGCCGCTGCTGGGGGTCTGGGCACTGTTTTCTGAGCTTCGGTTTGGCCAGGCCTCTTCTCGTCTGGCGCGGACGCTCGAGACCAGAGGAACAATGCCCACCGAGTTTTCTCTCACTCCGAGCGGTCGAGCCGATCGAACCACTGCAGAAGAGCTGTTCCCCGCGTTTGCGCGAGCCGTGGAGGACGAGCCTGAGTCGTGGGAGATGTGGATGCGTCTGGGCATCGCCTATGACGCGTGCGGTGACCGGCGCCGAGCTCGTTGGGCTATCCGGCGCGCTATTGCCATTGAAAAGTCGGGAGCCTAGGATTCCACCAGGCGCTCGATTGCTTCTTCGATGGTCCCGTCATCGAAGCTAAAGCCAAGATTCTGAAGCTCGGTGGAATGAATTTTTTGGGAGGTCAGCAGGAGCGATTCACCGCCTTCTCCCATTAACCAGGAAATGAAGACCCGGGGTAGTCCCAGCCAGTGCGGACGGCGCATCGCTCTAGCGAGCGTCCTGGTGAGGGTGTTCGCACGAGCGGGTGTGGGTCCTACCAGGTTGTATATCCCGGAGGCCGATGCATGGCTAACCAGGAAGGCCAGGGCTCGTATTTCATCATGCAGGCTGATCCAGGGCCACCATTGTGTTCCCGGCCCAATCGGACCGGCAACACCGAGCGATGTTTGTAGCGTCAAGGGCGCCATGGCGCCGCCTTTCCCTACAACCAGTCCGGTTCTACCGAGGATGACTCTCGTCTTGGGTGTTGAAGCTAGAGAGGTTTCGTCCTCCCAAGCGATGACGACATCCGCGAGAAAACCTGTTCCAGCGGTGCTCCTCTCGTCCAGTTCTTCTGTGCCTCTCTCGCCGTAAAACCCCACAGCGCTGCCCTGAACGAAAGCTCGCGGCGGTGTCCGCGAGGCAGCGATTGCTCCTGCCAGGGTGCGCGTGGTTTCTCGTCGTGAGGACAGAATCAGGGCTTTGTGTTTCTTGGTCCAGGGGATTTTTCCAATCGATGCGCCAGCAAGATTGACCACAACATCGACCGTGTTGATTATTCCAGAGTCAATAGTCCCCCTATGTGGGTCCCACTGATGTTCTGTCGGGGAGCGCGGCTCACGTCTGACCAGAGTGTGAAGGTGGTGACCTTGCTGCGCCAGCAGAGCCTTGAGGGGCTCTCCGATCATTCCGCTTGCGCCTGCAAGCAAGATGGTGAGGGACTCGTGGGGCACGGGATTAGCGCAGGGTGGCTTCGAGGGTTATGGGGATTCCCGAAAGCGCTTGTGAGATGGGGCAACCGGTCTTTGCTTCTTCCGCAAACACAGCAAAGGCTGCTTCATCAAGCCCCGGAACACTCGCGATCACCAGCAAATGGGATCCCGTCACCCCTTCGCCGGGAACAAAAGTCACGGCGGCCGTGACCTCTAGGGATTCCGGAGGGGTTCCTGCTCCTGAGAGAGCGTGAGAAAGGGCCATCGAGTAGCACGCGGAGTGCGCCGCACCTAAGAGTTCTTCGGGGTTAGTTTTTCCCGACTGGCCTTCGCTCCTGGCTGCCCAGGTGACGTCGAAGGAAGTCGCGCCTGAGGAGATCAAAGCGGTACTACCGCTGCCCTCCACAAGGGACCCGTGCCAGGTGGTTCGTGATTCGCTGGTTACCGCCATGAGGTGCTCCTTTGTCCAATGCTCTAATCGAACCACGTTCTGGCTGTCAATGCGAGAGTTTCACACGCCATTCACATTCACGCCGAAGCGCCCTTGACCCACCGGGCACGCACCAGCAGCGCATAAAGCTCACATCCCAGACACAGCCCAAAGACCGAATTGAGGAAAGCCGCGATGAAAGCAGCGGAAGCAGACACCACCAACCCATAGGGAACTCCCGCGAGGTGAAGGATGACCCCCGCCAGGCTGACCAGAAACCCTACGAGCTGAGCGAAGGTGGGGGGCTCGGGTGGTTCGAGAAAGCTTGGCGCAGCAAGCCTGGGTTTAACCCAGGTGGCGAAAAGAATTCCGTAGGGGTGAGCTTTTATTCCTGCAAACGCTCCCCAGGCGAACAGGGCGGTCAGGAGTGCTAGAAGGATGAACGCGGGTTCCCCGGCGCGATCAACAATGCCGCCCTGAGCCAGGGGTGTTTGAAGCCCTAAGCCAATGGTGACGAGCATCAGAGTCGCGGTAATTCCAGCGCCGAAGCGCGGACCTCGCGGGTCGATGCCGCCAGAGTTAGATGAGGTAGCCATCAGAGTGAGCCTTTCGGTATTCCAGGGCGTGTGTGACTTCTTCTGTCACCGCAGCCAGGGTTGATGCCCCACGGATTCGGGAATGCAGGTGACCTGTGGGCGTCACCAGCAAGGTGGTAGGGGTTTGGCTAATCCGGAGTTTCTTGGTGAGTTCCGGGTAGTCGGTGATATCGATTTCGTGATGCGAAACTCCGGGTGTGGCCTGCGAGATTTGGCCAAGAATTTTTCTCATTGCTGCGCAGTAGGAGCAATAGGGGCCAGAAAATTGAAGGAGGGTGAGGGTTGCCGTGGTGTCGATCAACTCGAGAGGAACATCAGCGGGGAGGGCCGTGCTCGGATGGCGGGTCACACGCCCCTGATTGCCTTTCCACCATAGGCCCGCGAGGGTCGCCAGAAACACCAAAGTGAGCAGGGTCAAAAAAATGGCAGAAAGATTCATGGATTTTTCACACTAGGGCCTTTGCCCTGGACCACGCCAGGAAATGACGAAGCGTTACGTGGGGCCAGCGATAAGCTTTCGTTGCTGAGCGAGGGGATTACAGGGTGGGTACCGAAGAGATTGAGTTTCGTTCCGACGTCACCGTCGAATTGGTTCGTCACAGCGCGAGCGATGCTGACGTGCTCTTTGCCGCTCGAGTCAGCACGCAGGGCGAGCAAACCCTTACTGCTGCGTCATCAGGGCAAGCAGCTGGCGAGCGCGATCGCGGACTGATCAACTATCTGATGCGCGATCGGCACGGGTCGCCGTTTGAGCACAATTCCCTGACCTACTACGTCCAGGCCCCCATTTTCGTTTTCCGCGAATTCATGCGCCACCGCATCGCCTCCTACAACGAAGAAAGCGGACGTTACCGTGAACTGCGCCCCGTCTTCTATGTTCCCGGCCCCGAGCGCAAGTTGATTCAGGTTGGCAAACCTGGCGCCTACGACTTTGAAGACGGAACGCCTGAGCAAACGGCACTCGTTCAATCGGAAATCAAAGAGGTTTGTCGGAGCGCGTATGAGAGCTATCAGCGGATGCTTCAGGCAGGGGTGGCGCGAGAGGTAGCCCGTGCGGTGCTGCCCGTCACGCTGTACTCCAGCATGTACGTCACGATGAATTCACGCAGTTTGATGAACTTCTTGAGCTTGCGCACCAAGCGAGAGGGAACCCACTTTCCCTCGTTCCCACAGCGTGAAATTGAGATGGTTGCGGACAAAATGGAGGAACTGTGGGCACCGTTGATGCCGTTGACCTCGGACACGTTCAGCGCCAACGGTCGGGTTGCGCCCTAAAGGGTGCACCACAGAGCCAGTAACGCTAGCCTTGAACAGTGGTAGAACATAATCCTTTTGGCCAAGTCCTCGTGGCGATGGTCACCCCCATGACACTCGAGGGCGAGGTGGATTGGCCGGGAGTTGAATCCCTCATGGATTCATTGATTTCCCGCGGTGCAGATGGACTTGTCGTCACGGGGACCACCGGAGAGACCAGCACCCTGACCGATGCCGAAAAAATCAGGCTTGTCACCACGGGAAAATCTGTTTCCGCAGGGCGCGCAAAAATTATCACCGGCGGTGGGTCTAACGAAACTGCCCACGCCATTGAGCTTTACAAAGCCAGCGAAAAAGCGGGCGCCGATGGCGTGATGGTGGTCACTCCGTATTACAACAAACCCACCCAAGCGGGCGTGCTAACCCATTTTCGCTTGATTGCTGATGCCACCGAGTTGCCGATGTTGATGTATGACATCCCTGGCCGCTCTGGGATCCAGATCACCTACGAGACGATTTTGCGGGCTGCGAAGCACCCGAACATTGTGGCTGTCAAAGATGCCAAAGGCGATCTTGCTGAAGTGTCGAGGGTCATGAACCAGACAGACCTGCTGTATTTCGCAGGTGATGACGCCAACGCCCTTCCGACCCTGGCCATTGGGGGAACGGGACTCATCGGTGTCACCGCCAACATTGCGCCTGAGCCCTACCGGATCATGGTGGATGCGGTCAATGCGGGAAAACTTGCAGAAGCCACCGAGCAGCACAAGTCACTGGAGCCTCTGGTTCGGGCCACCATGACTCACGTGCCGGGAACGGTGGCGGTGAAATACATTCTTCACGGTCTTGGTCGGATATCTTCGCCCAGGGTGCGCTTGCCCCTGGTAGGCCCGGAAGAAGCTGAAGCTGCTGAAATAGAAGCGGACATCGACTTGGTGGAAACTGTGCCCGGTGTCGACTTCTCCAACTTCCGTCCCGACCGCAACGCTGCCGCTGGTGGCGCGTTGCCCAAGGTCGCCGGAACAACCCGATAAGGCTGTATGCCCCAACCACTTCTTGACCCTCCACCGCTGAATCCTGGCACGCTGCGCATTGTTCCTCTCGGAGGAATAGGCGAAATCGGTCGGAACATGACCGTCTTCGAAATTGATGGCAAGCTCCTGATCATTGACTGCGGGGTGCTCTTCCCCGAAGAGACACAGCCGGGTGTTGACCTGATTTTGCCTGATTTCGAGTCGATCAGGCATCGCCTGGAGGACATCGTGGCCGTTGTTCTGACTCACGGTCACGAAGACCACATTGGCGCTGTTCCTTATTTGCTGAAGCTTCGGGGAGATATCCCCCTGCTGGGGTCCACCCTCACGCTGGCTTTGATTGAAGCGAAGCTGAAAGAGCACCGGATTGCGCCCCTGACCTTGGAGGTCAGTGAGGGAGGACGCGAGAAGCTGGGACCGTTTGACGTGGAATTTGTGGCCGTCAACCACTCGATTCCTGATGCGCTTGCGGTCATGGTCCGCACGAGTGCGGGCAGCATCCTTCATACCGGGGATTTCAAAATGGACCAGCTTCCCCTGGATGGTCGGCTGACCGACCTTCGCGCCTTTGCGAGGCTAGGCGAAGAGGGCGTTGACCTTTTCATGGTGGACTCAACAAACGCTGATGTTCCAGGATTTACCCCCCGGGAAGCGGATATCGGGCCCGTTCTGGAGCAAATCATTCACCGTGCACCTCGTCGGGTGATCGTGGCAAGTTTCGCCTCCCACATTCATCGAGTGCAGCAAGTGATCGATGCCGCTGTGTCAAGCAACCGTCGCGTTGCTCTGGTCGGACGCTCCATGGTGCGGAATATGGGCATTGCCCACGAATTGGGATACCTGAAAGTCCCCGATGGCGTCTTGATTGATGCGAAAAAGGCTCCAGATATGCCCGATGAGAAAGTGCTCTATATGAGCACGGGGTCTCAGGGAGAACCCATGGCGGGGCTTTCCCGGATGGCTAATCGTGAACACCCGACGATTGAAATCGGTCCAGGCGACACCGTCATTCTGGCTTCGAGTTTGATTCCTGGCAACGAGAATGCTGTGTATCGCGTCATCAACGGACTGATTGATTTAGGGGCCAATGTCGTCCACAAGGCAAACGCAAAAGTCCACGTGTCCGGACACGCGGCGGCGGGCGAACTTCTCTACTGCTACAACATTGTGAAGCCCCGGCAGGTGATGCCCATCCACGGAGAAGCGCGTCATTTGCGGGCCAACGCAGAAATCGCCATGGAGTCTGGTGTCCCCGCTGACCGCACGCTTGTGGGAGAAAACGGCAGTGTGATTGACATGACCGATGGTGTTGCGACCCTGACGGGGCAACTGGATATTGGTTTCGTTTATGTGGACGGTTCCACCGTGGGGGAAATCACCGAGGCGGACCTGAAAGATCGAAGGATTCTGGCGGAAGAGGGGTTCATTTCCATCTTCATCGCTATCGATACCCAAACCGGTGCGATTATCGTGGGGCCAGAGATTCATGCCCGGGGTTTCGCACCCGATGATGCCGTGTTTGATGATGTTCGCCCGGCGATTATCAAGGCGCTGGAAGAAGCTTCGAAGAATGGCACCCGAGACACCCAAGCCTTCCAGCAAGTGGTTCGCCGCACCGTGGGCCGCTGGGTGAACACCCAACACCGTCGTCGCCCCATGATTGTTCCTGTGGTGATCGAGGCCTAGAAAGATGGCTGTGGATGACCCCATTCCCTTGCCCGATGCGGCTGAACTCGAGGTGGTCATCACTGTTCCTCAAGGGCCTGGGCCGTTTCCCGTCGTGATAGCTGTTCACGAGGCCTTTGGGATTGATGAATCTATGCGGGCTTATCCTCGATTTCTTCGCGTTCGGGAAGAATGATGGGCCCTGTCTCTAGGGCCAAGTCACCCTGCACCACCACGTCGCTCGTCCGGGCGGTCTGGGCAATCACAATTCCCATCAACACTGCCGAGGCGCCAAGGATTTGACTCAGGTTCAATGCTTCATGGAGCCATAACCAGGCGGCGATGAAGGCGAAAGCAATTTCGCTGGTCGCGATGATGCCCGCCACCGTGGCAGAGAGACGCTTGAGGGCACTGAGCGAGAGGAGGAAAGGAGCAAAAGAACCCAGCGTCATATTCCACACGATGAACACCCATATCGGAAGGCTGGCACTCTCGGCCGATGAGCTGAGAGGGACGAGAGCGGTGAAAGTGTCGGGTGTGAAATTCCACCAGCCCGAAAACGGTGCCCAGAAGATGCTGGCGACGGTCATAGTCCAAAAGGACAGGGCAAGAGGGGAAATCGTTTGCAACTGTTTTTCTCCGACTAGGAAGTAGGTCGCAAGACAGATTGCGGCACCCAGTCCCCACAACATTCCGACTGGATTGAGGGTGCTGGCCCAAATCTCTGCAACCACCACGAGGCCCACCAAAACGCAGGTAATGGCAATCCACAAGCGCTGGTGGACTTTTTCCTTGAAGAAGAAAAAGGCGACAAGGGCGACGATAAGTACCGCGAGGTATTCCAACAGCAGAGCGATCCCCACCGGCAGCAGGGCAATGGCAAAGGCGTAGGTGGCCTGGAGCATTCCGACACCGACGATTCCTAGAATCGCGATGACAGGCCACTGACGCATCGGTACCCGAAATGATTTCCGGTCCAGGACCAGAAGAATGACCCCGGAAATCACTGCAGCGCCCAGCACTCGCATCTGAGTCAGCTGTATTGCTGTGAATCCTGACTCGATGACGACTTTGCTCACAGAGCCATTTGCCCCAAAAAGCACCGCTGCGAGGAGAGCGTAAAAGTAGCCCATCACTGCCCTGTTTCGGGCACGGGAGCGTTGGCGAGAGAGGCTGGCACAGGATAAGCGTAGGGGGTGAAATGACGACTGGGTGACCAATCTTGAGTGGCTAGGGTTGTGGCCTTCACAGCCCGCTCCCGTAGGGTAAAAAGCATGAAAACTTACGTGCTCGCTGGAGGTTGCTTTTGGTGTCTTGATGCTGCGTATCGGGTGCTCCGAGGTGTGAGTGATGTTGTATCGGGCTACACCGGAGGGGAAGGCGCCAATCCCACCTACGAAGCCATCTGCACCGGGACGACGGGTCACGCGGAAGCCGTTGCGGTCACCTTTGATCCCAACGTGATTCCCTCTGATGTTATTTTGGATGCGTTTTTCACCATGCACGATCCCCGCCAGTCGGACCGGCAAGGCAACGATGTTGGAACCCAATACCGCTCGGCAATGTTCTACCGTGACGAGGAAGACAGGGCACTGTTCGAGGCCGCCAGGGTGAGAGCCGACCACACCTGGGACGGCGGAGTCGTCACTGAAGTCACCCCGCTCGAAGAGTTTTATGACGCCGAGGAATATCACCAAGACTTTTTCGGAAAGAATCCTTTCCAGGGCTATTGCCTCGCCGTTGCTGTCCCGAAAGTCTCAAAGGTAAGGGCAAGCTTCTCCGCATACCTCCTGCCGGTCTAGTTGTCCACAGCCCTAGTTTTCCGAGCGGTGTCCGCTAAGACTGTGAGTCGCGGACACTTCGTCCCGGTGAAACGGCACAGTAACCCCAAGTCGCATCGTGGTTCGGGGGATGTGGCCCATACCTAACCTTCCCCGGCCAGGAAGGACATACCATGAGCGATCAGCTCACCTTGACCGGGTTGGTAGCCACCACACCCCGGCACATCGTCACCTCAGAAGGGCTTGCGATCACCAGCTTTCGGCTCGCGTCCCAGCAGCGAAAGTATGACCGCCAGAGCAACTCATGGGCGGATGGCGAAACGAATTGGTATACGGTCACCGCTTTTCGGGACCTTGCTGTGAATGCTTCTCAGTCGCTGAACAAGGGCGACCGCATTGTGACGGCAGGTCGAGTGAAAGTTCGAGATTGGACAACCGAGGATCGAACAGGCACCTCCATTGAGGTTGAGGCCGACACGCTCGGTCACGACCTTTTCTGGGGCACAAGTCAATACAAAAAAGTCGCTCGTAGGCACGCCGACGAAGAGTCGGGTCCTGACGACGAAACCCTCTAGACCCTTCGATCTTTGTGGACACGGCTCGCCCTCGCGGTGTCCACAAAGTCGGCGGGGCGCTGCCGGTAAAGTCCCTAAACTAGGGGGCTATGGCTGAATTCATCTACACAATGGTCCGTGCCCGCAAAGCGGTGGGCGAGAAGCTCATCCTTGACGATGTCACGATGTCTTTTTTCCCCGGTGCAAAAATCGGTATGGTCGGCCCAAACGGGGCTGGAAAGTCGACCATTCTCAAGATTATGGCTGGGCTCGACACCCCCAGCAATGGTGATGCAGCTCTGACGCCTGGCTACACCGTCGGCATCCTCATGCAGGAGCCGGTGCTGGATGAGACCAAAAATGTTCTTGAGAACGTCCGTGATGGAGTTCGCGAGATTCACGGCAAGGTTCAGCGTTTCAATGAAATTTCCGCAGCAATGTCCGATCCTGACGCAGACTTCGACTCGCTCTTGGCGGAGATGGGAACCTTGCAGGAAGCGATTGATGCAGCGGACGCCTGGGACTTAGATTCGCAGTTGGAGCAGGCCATGGATGCCCTGCGATGTCCACCCTCTGACGCTGACATTACCCACCTCTCCGGGGGAGAAAAGCGCAGAGTGGCGCTGTGTAAATTACTGCTGGAAAAGCCGGACTTGCTGCTGCTTGATGAGCCCACAAACCACCTCGATGCCGAGAGCGTTCTGTGGCTAGAGCAGCACTTGTCAAAGTATCCCGGTGCGGTGATCGCCATCACACACGATAGGTATTTCCTCGACCACGTCGCGGAATGGATTGCCGAAGTTGACCGCGGTCGCCTCTACCCCTACGAAGGAAACTATTCGACCTATTTGGAAAAGAAGGGCGAACGTCTTCAAGTTCAGGGCAAGAAGGACCAGAAGTTAGCCAAGCGTTTGGCCGATGAGCTTGAGTGGGTCCGCTCGAATGCCAAAGGGCGCCAAGCAAAGTCCAAGGCTCGGCTCGCCCGGTATGAAGAGATGGCGGAAGAGGCCGATAGAACCAAGAAGCTCGACTTTGAAGAGATTCAAATTCCCCCCGGGCCAAGGCTTGGTCAGCAAGTCCTTGAAGCCAAGAAGATTAAAAAGGGTTTCGGCGATCGTGTTCTGATCGACGACCTCAGCTTCTCCCTTCCGCGCAACGGGATAGTGGGAATCATTGGACCCAACGGGGTGGGAAAGTCCACCCTGTTTAAGACCATTGTGGGGCTTGAATCACTTGACGACGGCGAATTGATCGTCGGGGAATCAGTGAAGCTCTCCTATGTCGACCAGGAGCGTGGCGGTATTGACCCTTCCAAGACTCTGTGGGAGGTCGTTTCTGACGGCCTGGATGTCATTCAGGTAGGCAAGGTGGAGATCCCTTCCCGCGCCTACGTATCTACTTTTGGATTTAAAGGCCCCGATCAGCAGAAGAAGGCGGGGATTCTTTCTGGTGGCGAACGCAACCGTTTGAACCTGGCACTCACACTCAAGCAAGGGGGGAACCTCCTCCTTCTCGATGAGCCCACCAACGACTTGGATGTGGAGACACTCTCCAGCCTGGAGAACGCACTCCTCGAGTTCCCCGGCTGCGCGGTGGTGATTACCCACGACCGGTGGTTCCTGGACCGTATCGCCACACACATCCTGGCCTATGAGGGAACCGAAGAACACCCCGGGAACTGGTACTGGTTTGAGGGAAACTTTGAGTCCTATGAGGAAAATAAGATCGAACGGTTAGGAGCGGATGCGGCTGCGCCACATCGGTCGACCTATCGCAAGCTCACGAGGGATTAGGAACGCGGACCATTCCCTCCTGGGCAACGGAGGCAACGAGCGTTCCGTCCTGAGAAAAAATGCGACCAAGGGAAAGCCCTCGGCCACCAATGGCCGAGGGAGATTCTTGGGCATAGAGGAACCACTCATCGGCTCGGGCTTCACGGTGCCACCACATCGCGTGATCCAGACTGGCAATTTTTAGCCCCGGCGTCGACCAGTTCATTCCGTGGGCGCGCATGACCGGTTCAAGGATGCTGAAATCACTCGCGTAAGCAAAGGCTGCGCGGTGAAGGTTTGGTTCATCCGGGATCGGGCCAAGACACTTCATCCACACCGCTTGAGTAGGAGATGGCTCTCCCTCCGAGGTGATGTAGAGGGAAGACGGTACGTGGCGAAGATCGAAGGCTCGAGT
>TARA_B110000977_G_scaffold103553_1_pt1 | contig 26949 bp, 20 predicted proteins | sample TARA_B110000977 | Tara Oceans TARA_B110000977 (sample SAMEA4397798) | marine metagenome | biome: Polar Biome; feature: [SRF] surface water layer (ENVO:00010504); material: water (ENVO:00002006), including particulate matter (ENVO:01000060) such as... | depth 5 m | reverse complement strand
GGCGGCGGCGCGACGCGTCTCCGAGCGTCGCACGGATCGTCGTCCGCGCCGTCGTCAGGCGTGGTGGAGGAGGTTGTGCTGCTTGACGTCCGGGGGATGCACTGCGGCGGGTGCACGGCGAACGTGAAACGGATTTTGGAAATGGAAAACAACTGCGTTTCCGCGTCGGTTAATTTGGCAAACGAATCCGCGCTCGTGCGCGTCGCCGTGGAGATTGCGGCGAGTTCCGAAACGACAATCGGCGACCCGTCGAATTTAGAGCGATCCATCGTATCTGCTGTAAGAGCTGCTGGCGAAGCACTCGCGAACACGGTGACGAACAAAGGGTTCCCTACTACAGTCCGTGAGGCGTGCGGTGTTGCCGTCGCGGGCGTCTCCGCGAGCGACGCCGCGAATTCAAAACGAGAGGAGCGGTTGCGACGCATCCAGGAATCAACCAAACGCGTCGTCGTCGCGTGGGCGTTAGCGGCGACTTGTTTGATAGGCCACGCCGCTCACATGTTCTCGCACAGCGCGCCGTGGTTGAAAGTGCTGTGCAGTACCCCGGTGCACGCGGGTTTATCCGTGTTCGCGTTGCTCGGGCCTGGCCGGGAAACCCTGGTCGACGGGTGGCGGGCGTTGAAATCAGGAGGACCGAACATGAACACGCTCGTGTCGCTCGGCGCGCTCGCCTCATTCGGGATGAGCGCCGCGGCGGTGGCGTTGCCGAAGTTAGGATGGCCCACTTTCTTCGAAGAGCCGGTTATGCTACTGGCGTTCGTGCTTCTTGGCCGAGCCGTGGAGGAAAGGGCGAAGCTGCAAGCCACGAGCGACATGAGCGCGCTTTTGAACTTGTTACCCGCCACGGCGCGGTTGGTGCCGAGTGGTTCGTTGGAGAAAAATAAAGATGACGACGGCGATAAAAAACAAGATTCATCCTACTTCCGTGAGGTCCCCACCAGTATTTTGCAGCCAGATGACTTCATTTTAGTCCTGCCAGGCGATCGCATCCCCGTGGATGGGATCGTGCACAAGGGCGCGTCGCAGGTTGACGAAGCCGCTATTAACGGCGAGCCCATCCCCGTTACCAAGAATAAAAACGATGCGGTATCCGCCGGCACGGTGAACTGCGACGGCGTGCTGACGATTAAAGTACTGGCGTCCGGGAACGAAACCCAGGTCGCGGGCATCGTGCGCATGGTGGAAGCGGCGCAGCAAAGAGAAGCGCCTGTACAGAGACTGGCGGATGAAGTTTCAGGGAAGTTCGTGTACGGCGTGATGGGCGCTAGCGCGTTTACGTTTGCGTTTTGGTCAACGGTGGGGACGAAGATATTCCCGCAAGTGTTGTCCAGTGCCGCCGCGGCGGGGGCCATGACAAGCCCCGCTACCGCGCCTTTACTGTTGGGGCTGCAACTGGCTGCGTCTGTCTTGGTAGTAGCGTGTCCATGCGCGCTAGGCCTGGCGACCCCAACTGCGGTGCTAGTCGGCACCTCCCTCGGCGCGCGGCACGGTCTGTTAATCAGAGGCGGCGACGTGTTGGAGCGAGCGCACAGGCTTGATACGGTTGTTTTTGATAAAACCGGCACGTTGACGGTTGGTAAACCAGTGGTGACGAAGGTGGTGTGCAGTGATGATGAGAGTAGTGATTCTACAAGCACTACTACTCAATCCACTGCTACTGCTTCTACCTCTTCTACCTCACAATCTACCTCCAACCTGCTCCGCATGGCCGCCGCGGTGGAGCGCAACTCGCGACACCCGCTGGCGCTTGCCGTGGTGACAGCGGCGGATGAGTTGGATCTTAATGTTAACTCTAAGCAATTCACCGTGGAGGACGAGACGTTCAAACAAACGCCTGGCAAGGGCGCGGTTGGGGTGGTGAATGGCGTTGTTGTTGCGGTGGGTACGCGTTCGTTCTGCGAAAGTACGGGGGATACGAAGAACAGCAGTGCTTTCGCGCAATGCCACTTGGCGCACTTTGCGAAAAACACGAGTACGCCCGTGTTTGTCTCCTTCGATGGCAAAATCGTCGGCGTGATGGAGATGGAAGATGCGGTGCGGCCGGACGCGGCGAGTACTGTTGCGCGGCTAAAGAAGCGAAATGTGCGCGTCGTGCTGCTAAGCGGCGACCGACAGGAAACCGCCACCGCAATTGGAGTAGGGCTGGGCATCGAAACGCAAAACGCGTTCGGCGACGTCACGCCAGAGGGAAAGGCGGAGTGTATCGCGAAATTAAAAAACGAAGGAAGGAAAGTCGCGATGGTCGGTGACGGGATAAACGACGCGGCTGCGTTAGCTGAAGCAGACGTGGGTGTCGCCATGGCAGGCGGCGTCGGCGCCGCGTCGGAAGTCGCGTCAATCGTGTTACTGGGCGACCGCCCGTCGCAAGTCGTCGATGCGCTCGAGTTGTCAAACTCGACTTTTTCCAAAATCAAACAGAATTTAGGCTGGGCATTTGCGTACAACGTGGTGGGTATACCGATCGCAGCGGGTGCGCTTTTGCCGTTCACCGGGTGGGCGTTGACACCATCAGTAGCAGGCGGATTGATGGGGTTCTCATCACTGGGCGTCATGGCGAACTCGTTGACGTTGCGGCTAGCGGGGCGGAAACTCTCAAAGCCTCCAGTGAAGAGTCCAGGGAACGAAGGAATGACAGAGAAATCTCCAGACGACGATAACGTGTGATTTAGATTATATTATTACAGATTTCTTTCCACGACTACGGCGTCACTGCTGTGTACCACCCGTCCACCCCTTACGCTGTCCCGTCTGCGATTTTCTGGAACGCCTCCACGTTGTTCACGGCGCCGAAGGTTATGGTTTCTAGTTTCAGCAATTCGTCATCCATCTCCGCCACGGTTTCCGCCTTTACCGACGCGTCCTTCGCGACTAGGTATTTGAACAGGGACATGAACTCTTTCCCAGTCAAGATGTTATCAGCACCCCCGAACACATCGAATAAAGACGCGATGATTCCCGTGAAACTCGCGTCGGTCATCGTGAGTAACAACGTGATGGGTTCGCTCGGATTGACTTTCGCATCCTCGGCTTTGGGAAATTCCCCAAGCCTGAATGCCTGCTCCACCGTGGCGAGTTTAATCCCACACCCGGTGCACTCGATCATCACGTCCGCGAGGGTCATTTCGGGCTTGGACTTGCACGCGCCGTACACCTCCTTGAGCTGCGTTACCGACGGGGGGACGAAGCTCTCCGTCGTGCTTTTAGAAACCGACGCCAGGTTCCTGAAGTAGATTGCGGAGAATTCGTACACATCGCTGGGCTGCCTTCGCACGACTTCCTTGGTGTACGCCTTCAAAATCCCAGCTAGCTCGGGCGGAACCTGAATCTGCTCGGCGCAGTAAATCGGATCCAGGTCCATCGTGCCCGCACGCAACATGATTAGGACAACACTTGGTTCCAGGCGCCCCGCGGATCGTTGTGAACGACCCAATTTTGGAGTACAGCCATTTTGACACCCAACCACTCACGTCCCGTCCCGTTTTGGCTCGATTCGCAAATCTCTATATTGCCGTCGAGTGCCTCACCTCACAAGGAGAAGCGCAGAGGGGCGGCGTCATCTCTCCTCGCGCAATGGGCGACGAGGAGGAAACCCCGGTGCCACCCCCCGGGGTGGAGTCCATCTTCCTGACAGGTACGTGGTCCTTACATTCAAATCCCGGTTGCTGTTGACTGCTAGAATAGGATGCTCGCCCCGAATTTCTCGCACGATGCCTACCGACTGACCCCTCCTCTCCCAATCGTTGTTCTCACTTTTATCCCCACTACTCATCCCAACACCCAGGCGGCACGTTGAAGATCGTGGGCCTGGAGGACATGGGCCCTTCTTTGTTGCTGAAGAAGGTCTCAAAGGAAACTCTGCTCGGCGATGTGCAGTACCGAGGCGCAATCAGTGACTTCACCGTTGTGAAGAAGCAAATAACAAAAGCCGATTACTCCGAGCTGTGGATCCGGTACAACGAGGACGACGTTTACGGCGACGGGAACAACTTTGAACTGGCGTGCACTAAAGCTGCGGGCGACCAATTTGAACTCGAAGAAGCGGAAATGCAAGTCGCGGCGGAAGCGGCAGCGACGGCGGCGGCGGAGTTGGCGGAACAAAATAAACCCGGCCGGCGGAAAAAAGTAAAGCCGGAATCGAAGCCGTGGGTGAGTTTGGGGAGTGAAACGGAAATCGAACACGAAAACGTCGTGACGGATAAGACACCGAAAGTAGTGCTCCAGGTATTACGCAAACGCATCCATTTCAATTCCAACGAAAAAGTGAAGAAACTCGGCGACGTCGACGCTATTACTTTGTGGAATTCGGCATCGATGGAGTGCCGGCCGTTTAAGGAAAAAATTCCATCGATCAACTTTTCGGAAACGGACGTCGGCGTACAGGCGGTGCCGTTTGTGTCGGAAATCGGTACGCAAGCCACGCCTGGCGTACCCAAACCGATGGCAACGCAGTACGAACCAAGACGGACGGTTGCTGAAACTGACAATGAAAGTGCTTCCACCGCTGAAGTGAGCTCGTCACAACAAAAAGAAAAGCTAACTTCCTTCTTGGACAAAGTGAACCCGCTGATGCGCAGCGCGTTGCAGCAGAACGAGTGCTACGACATATTCGTGGATGACTTTTCTCAACTCGCGGACGACGATGCTGGGTCTGGCGGACGGATCACCACCACGGCGATGGAGGAAATGCACTCGTTCACGAGTTTGAAGTACAACAAAGGCAAGACCGTGGCGTGCGTGGATTGGGCGCCTTCTGGGTTTTTCGGGCCGGGCGTCGTCGCCGCGTCGTGCGTTGAGACGACTTCGTTCGAACACGCGGTGGCTACCGGTGGTGTCCCCCGGCCCGGTGCGGTGCTAATTTGGGACTTCGAGGACCCTATCCACCCGAAGTACGTGTTAGAGGCGCCGTCGGATGTGCAATGCTTTGAGTTTAACAAAGACACGCCCACGTTGGTCGCGGGCGGCTTGGCGAACGGCCAGGTGTGTTTCTGGGACGTGTCGGATTTGGTCAAGGAGACGAAATCAGACAAAGGTACCACTCCCGTTTGTCACCCGAAGTTCGTCTCAGAAGTCCCGGAATCGCACGTCTCGCCTGTCACGGACGTGACGTGGCTGGGGGCTGACATTTCCGTTACGAAACCCAGGGGTGAATTACTGAAACCCAACCCGGTAACGGGAAACTGCACTTTTTTCGCCACAACGAGCGCGGACGGCAAGGTTTTGTTCTGGGACACGGAGGTGAAGAAGGACACGAAGAGGCGTAATTTCTTTTTGAATCCGAGCTATAAAATCATGCTAGGCAGGGGGGAACAGAGTGGGACGTTACAGGCGGTCAAGTTTGACTTTTCGCCTTCGCTGCGACCGCCCGCTAGAGATGGATCTTTACCCGAAAACGCCACGTCTTTCTTCGCGTCGTCGGCGGATGGCGAAGTCGCGCAGTGCGACTTCATCGCGGGCGAGGAGGAGGGAGGGGTGAGTCTTGAGTTCACGAAGATGTGCTCCACCGCACACAGCAACGCAGTCCGGAGTATCTCCAGGTCGCCGTTCTTCCCCGACCTGGTTGTGACGGCGGGCGCGGCGTCGTTCAAGCTGTGGCGCTTTGGTTCTCAACACCCCGTGTTTTCGTCGCCGCAGCTTCCCACCAAGTTTAATTCCTGCGCGTTTTCGCCGACGCGGCCGAGCGTGGTGTTCGTGGCGAAGGATGATGGAGTGGTGGATGCGTGGGACCTTCTTGACCGGTCGCACGAACCCTCGGTCGCTACCCGAGTCAACAGCACAGCGGTTGGGCCGATCAAGTTCGTCGACGCCCGAAACGAAACGGCAATAAAAAAAGGGAAGCACCGGGAACAGCTTCTGGCGGTGGGCGACGCCGGCGGCGTGCTGCACGTGGTCCGGACGCCGCGGGCGCTGCGCAAGCCCAAACTTAGGGAGCTGGAGCGGATGGAGGCGTTTCTGCACCGGGAAACTGCGCGAGCGGTGGACGCTGTGGAGAGAGCGGAGGCGAGGGAAGCGGCGATCGCGACCCGAGAGGAAGCGAACGCGGCGGCGGTTGTGGCGGGTGGCAAAGCCGAAAAGCCGAGCGCCCGACGCGGCGCGCGCGGCGACCGAGAGCTGACGGATGACGAACGCAGGGAACAGGAGTACCTGGTGCTGGAAGAGCGGTTCATGATAGAAATGGGGCTGAAAGATCCGCCGGTGGAGAAGGAAGAATAGATACGAGAATTATTGTTCTACATCTCATCACGCGTGTACGTCTCGTTCGTCTTTCCAAAAAAGAAATTACTCCCCCATCTCTTTGTCGCCCTCGCCCTTCGCGTCGCCCGCGTGTTTCGCTTGGATCGCGGAGAGGAACTCTTGTACGCTGAACCCCGTGCCTGGTGATAACCCGAACTGAGTTAAATCCATCTGCCCTGATTGCAACGCGGCGCTGAACCGCTCCAGCTGCGACTGGAACTGCGGCGTGCGAAGAAGCTCTTCTAAATTCTGCGTCGCCCTGTTCTCTTCGGGAAGAAACTCAAGCAGACGGTTCCGCACGTCTTCGTCGCGAAGTAACGGCCCGACGGTTTCGGGGGTTAAAATATCTGCCAAACCAGGACCACGAGGTTGTCGCTGTTGCGGCACACCTTCACCTCCTTGCTGCATGCCTGCTAACATAGAAGCCATCGCGGCGGCGTCCATGCCCCTCGCTGAGACGGACGACGGAGCGCCGCCGAGACCGCCGAGCGCGGCGCGCAGCGCGTCGCTCGACACGACAGACGGAGTGTCCTCACGCGCTGCTTGTGGCACAGGCGCGGGGGCTTTCGCAGGCGCCGCGGGTGTCGCTGCGACAGCTGCCGTTGTCGCGGGCGTCTCCTCAGTGCCTGTCCCGGTAAGCGCGCTCGCTGCGGCAGCCTGCGCCGCCCTAATCGCCTGCGCTCTTTGCGCCACCGGGTCGCTTCGCCGCGTCGCCGCCTCAGGGGCTTCGCCGTTGAGCGCCGCGTTGAGGTCTGTGGTCAGCTCCTCCTCGTCCCCCAACTCCGGTTGCTGCGACCAGAAGAACATGTTCCGCGACGCATCCTCCGGGAACTTAATCACGAACACACCGGGTTTCGGAATGAACTTCATCTGCGCCTCTTGTGGGAACACCAAGAAGTCGTCCTCGGGCGTGAATGGCATATCCGCAGCCCTCGTGCCCCACTGCAGATGAGTTAAACCATCGGTGTCCTTGCACAGCCGGAGCTTGCCTTTTCGGCCATCAGGGACCATGGTATTGCCCGTGACATGGATGCGGCCGCACTGCACGTCCAGCAGAACTGTTTTGGAAGTAAGGGAAAAGGGGAGTCGGAGGGAGGGGTTGGTCAGCCGTCAGAGGACACGAAAAGGCGATCGATCGTTGTGGTGGGCACCCCGTGTTTCGAGATCGGGCATCGGGTTCGCCACGCACTTTCTTCGCCGTTAGGGCCGAGGTTCAGGCCACCCCCGGGCGGGCCTTGGTTCTGGTTAAAGAAGTCGAATGACATTTTAAAGTCTCGACGGCGTTGGGCGCCCGCGCGCACGGCTATGCGTCTCCTCGGCTGCATCTCAAGTTCCCCTCAAATGACGTTTTCGTTCCAGCTGGAGTCAACTTGAAAATCGTGGGAAACAACGAGGCTTGTTTCTTGAACAAACTCGGTCTGTCCGAGGGTCGACAGCTTTGGCCCCCGACAATTGGCGGAGCGCCAGGGCTGTGGGGAGAGAGCGGGAGTATCGGCAGCGCGCGGTGACGACGCGGCTGCCCTAACACCCGAGTCCGCTCCGCACGTCTCGTGTGAAGGCGTTGGAACAGGCGACAGAGGTCAGATCCGAGGTGCCGGTTCGAGATTTGTTGTTGTCAGATTCGTGGTCGTCTCCTCCTAGATCTCGTCCTCCGCCGGACCGTCCTCGCCTGGTGATGAGCGACTCAGACGCATCGTACGATGATTACTACGCCTCTGACAATTCCGCAGAAGCGATGTCCGGTTCGGATATAGACGAGGACCTGGTTCTTGACGAAGACACGTTCGGAGACGTCGGTGGTGATGAGTCACCCGCGTTGCTGGAGTACAGGAGCTTTAACGCGGCTGACGTGCGCCAACGCCAACACGACGCGGTGCAACGCGTCACCGCGGTTTTACAGATATCCCCCCCCGAGGCCACCGCGCTGTTGCGCCACCACAAATGGAACGTGAACCACGTAAACGACTCGTGGTTCGCGGACGAAGAAGGGGTGAGGGCAAAGGTTGGACTGTTAGCTTTGGAGACGGACGAGGAGATGAGCACGAAAAAGGAGGAGGCGGATGGGGCGATGGATGAAAAAGAAACCACGTGCTTGGTGTGTTTCGAAAACTTCAACGGCACGCCGAACACCACGTGCGGCTGTGGGCACCATTTTTGTGGAGACTGCTGGGGCGGGTATCTCGAGTCCGCAGTGAACGACGGGCCGTCGTGCTTGGACTTGCGATGTCCCGACACGAATTGTGCTAGACGAGTGCCCGAAACCATGGTGACTGAATTTTTGAGTGCATCGGGTGCCGACTCAGGATCGACTCAAGGAACCAACCCTATCCTAGAAAAATACAAAACCTTCCAGTGGCGCTCCTGGGTGGACGACAACCCCAAGGTGACATGGTGCGTTGCGCCTGGGTGTGAACGCGCGCTCGTCAGCGAGCGGGGCGCCAACGCCGGCGGCACGGCGTCGAACGCCGCCGACGTCACCTGCGCGTGCGGCGCGTCTTTCTGCTGGCAGTGCAAGGAGCAGGCGCACCGGCCCGTGCCGTGCGACACCGTGAACAAGTGGCTGATAAAAAACAGCGCCGAGAGCGAGAACCTTTCCTGGATCCTCGCCAACACCAAGCCGTGCCCCAAGTGCAAGCGGCCGATCGAGAAGAGCACCGGGTGCATGCACATGTGCTGCTCGCAGTGCAAGCACGACTTCTGCTGGATGTGCTTGGAGGAGTGGAACTCGCACGGCGAGCGCACAGGTGGGTACTACGCGTGCAACAAGTACGAACGCGTGAAGAACACCGCGGGCTTTTCCGAAGAGGAGAAGAAACGGCAAGCGGCGAAGAGTAGTTTGGAGCGGTACACGCACTACTACGAGCGGTGGGCGGCGCACGGCGATAGCGAAAAGAAAGCGCGTGCGGATTACGTGGATTGGAACCGCAAAAAACTCAACAAGTTGGGCGATTTGCAAAACACGCCGGTCACGCAGCTTTCGTTCATTCTGGACGCGTTGACCCAGATCGCGGAATGCAGACGAGTCCTGAAGTGGACGTACGGGTACGGGTACTACCACTTCGACGCCGACGCCGACCCCGTTAAGAAGGAGTTTTTCGAGTTCACGCAAGCGGATGCGGAGGTTACCCTGGAGCGTCTCACCGCGGCGGTTGAGATGGAGCTCGAGACGTTCTTGGGCGAGGAACGAACGGGTGGCGAGTTTCTCGATTTCAGAGGGAAACTCAACGGCCTCACCTCTATCACTTCCAAGTACTTCAACACGCTAGTGGTTGAGATGGAAGCCGGGTTTCCGGGGGTCGCGGAGGAGGCGGAGAAGTACGAGGAAGAAACAGGCGCGTCTGGTTCGAACGTAAACGGAACTGCCGCGCAAACGACGCCGGATGAAAAAATCACAGGCCCCGACGGATCGCGGCTGATTCGTCGCATAAGCCGGGGGATTCGAGAAGCGGTGATTGGGGGGAGGAAAGGCGTTGCGAGTCGCACGCGCTCGCACGATGAAATTTAGGAGGAACCCAGTTGTACCTTTGAAGAGGTGAGGTTGAGACATGTTGTTTGTTTTGTTGTTGTACGATGTTTGCTCGCGAAAACGAATCGTTCCTCTCGACAAGTCATACAGGTTTTTTTCTTAAAACATCGAGCAACAGAGTGGCTAGATCCTAGCCTTATATTCAGGTCATCAGGTCATACAGGTGAGTAACTTATTTTATGAGACGGCTGCCTGCGTTCGAGGCTTTTTTTACGCAGTCGCGCACGCAAAGAACGTGGCAAACAACACGGCACTCGTGGCGAATGAAAATTCTAAACGCGACGCCGACGACACTAAATAACACGTCGTGTTTGATCCACTGGCGTCGTCGCTGGAGTTTTTGTTTGCCTTCCCGTCGGCGCACGCGTTGGAGGAGACGTACTCATTCGCTGAGCAGATGGTTTTCCACACCGTGCCCCGGTGCCGAGGTTGACGGCAGGCAGGTTGTCGCCCAACTTGTTTGGTTCGTTGCTGAATATGTAATCTTCAACTTCACCATCATCGTCAATGATGTTCCTATCCCCAAGAATATCTTTAAGATTGGAACCCCAGCACCTCATGGAGTCATCGCTCAGCAAAGCGCACGTGGAACCACTACCAGATAAGACACTTCAGGGAGTCGTCGCTCAGGACAGTGCACGTGTGTCCGGTGCCGATCTCCACGCTCTTGGCGGTGAGGCCGTCGCCGAGGTCGATGGCAGCCAGGTTGTCGCCCATTTCGTTGGCGCTGTCGTCGATATTGTTGGTGTTGCCGTATCCGAGCACTCCGTATTTCCCGGAACCCCAGCACATGGTGGTATCGTCGCTCAGGATAGCGCACGTGTGGTCTTTGTCGCACGAGATGCTCTTGGCGGTGAGGCCGGTGCCAAAGTCAACGGGGATCAGAGCGTCGCCCAGCTCGGAAGTGAATTCTTCGTCACCGAATGAGTAACCGTCGGAATCCTCCCCGTCGCCGATGGATTCCTCGCTTTCCGCCCCATTTCCGAGCGCTCCGTGTAATTCTTCACCCCAGTACACGGTTGTGAGATCGTCCCGAATCATGCAGGTGTGGTCATAACCAGTGCAAATGGTGGCGTACTCAGCTGCGGCGACTTGCGCGAATGCGCACAAGAAAAGCGAGTTCCACAGTGCGCGTCGGGTGCATTTTTCCGTGGCCATTTTGTTGAATTATTTTTATGTCTGTTCGAAAGGAGGGTTTGTCGTGGGGGTGACGTCGGTCAGGGCACGGAACGACACAAATGGGTTCGCGGTGATCACACCGTTTGGCGAAGTCGACTGGAACACGACTGGAAGGGACGGGCAAGCCGCGCGTCGCATCTGCCCCTGAACCCGTGGAAGTACGCGCGATCGTGGTGACATTGGAGACTTGAATGCACATGTCGTGATATCGAGGGGATCGAGGCGGAGGGTACGGCGTGGTCGTGGGCGTGAGATTGACGTTTAGGCCGTGGGAACACAGCGGCGACTGGGAGAAGTGCACATTGTCAAGAGTCGATCGGGCTTATCTGTGAAGGAAAACAGTAGATGACCCGGGGGCTGGCGCGACGTGAAGTGAAATGTTGTGACCATTCGCACACACAACGACTTTTTATTGCGTGCGAAGCATTGATGGGAATGATGCTTGAAAAATGTTGTTTGCGCTGGCGAAATGAAAAACTTCTCCGTGTTTTTTCCGCTCCTGTGAAAAAGCCGTGTGCTCGCGACCGGTTACCCTCTCTAGCGCGCGTTCCGCACGTAGATCTGTCAAGATGGCGAAGTCCACGAACCACACCGCTCATAACCAGAGCTACAAGAACCACCGCAATGGTACGTGGGGCTCATAGACGGATCGTTGAGGTGTTTCTCGGAGGCGCGCTGGCACGAGTTTGGTTTTTTCTCAGTGAGAGATTCCGGATTGTGGACGTACCGAACGCGGAACCGCGGGGCTCGCGTTCCATCTCGTGGACCTTGGGCCCTGGATTTCGCACCCGCGGTTGCGTGGTGATGCCAACCCTATGATCACGCGTCGTCACGGCGTCGCACGGCTCGCATCGCCCGCCACGCCCACGACGCGGACGCGGCGATGTTTTTTTCAGGGTTTTGGGTAGCCGAAGGCTTTCTTTCATCTCTCGATGTGTTTTTTCCGCCCCGCTCGTCAGAGTACTGACCATCCCGGCCCCCACCTCAACAGGTATCAAAAAGCCCAAGGCCCACGCGAAGAGGTCGCTCAAGGGTATGGACCCCAAGTTCCTCCGCAACCAGCGCTACTGCAAGAAGCACCAGGCAACCGGACGCCAAGAAGCATAATCGCGCGTTACGTGTGGAATTTCGCTGAAATGGTGGTGTCAGCGAAACGGTGGTGGGTGTAGACGAAAGCGAGGTGGACAAGACGCGTTAGCACGTAGCTTTGAAACATAAACGAACCTTTCGGTAAATAAGGTTTTGTAGTGTCTATATTTGTTCCGGTACCCTTACGACGAAGTCAACCAGATCGACTGATTGAGAACTTATATTAGTCGATGAAGAGAGATCTTTCAGCGCGGATCTGACAAGTTGCTCAAGTCGCCTTTGGTTCCGTTACACTCGAAGCTATTCTTATTTGTGTCTCGACCTCAAACTCTATCACGGGTTATCTCTCCATCCCATCTCACATACGTTTACGCCGAGGGAACCTTGACGCGGCACGCGATGCGGTCGAGGTCGCGCATCCCCGTGGACGTAATCCTCCGGCCCTTTTGCGCCTTCTCCACGACGCCGACGGCTTCGAGCTGCTTGAGGCAGGCTCTGGCGACAGAGCCGGAGCCGATGCCGTGGTGGTGGCGGCACACGCCGTTGTTCTTGGCGCCGCCGTAGTTTTTGCGGAACGCGCCGACACCCATGTTCCCGCTGACGTACAACTTGCGCGCGATTGACGCGGCGCGGATGTAAAACCAGTCGGGGTCGTACGGCGCCAGCTCCTTGTACGACGCGGTTTTCACAATGTCAACCCAAGTGGGGACCTCCATCTGTGGGTGAGGGGGAAAGGAAGGTCAGTGGGAGTGTAAGAGGTTTAAATGCAATCGACCGTATCATCGATCAGATCATCAGGACAAAAAAACAAAAACCAAAGCACAAACACCGCGTCGTGTTTGTGCCGATGATGGTGCTCCGGCATCCGTTCACCGGGCTTGGGTCGCGACTCACGCCACCCTGAAACGCAACGTTAGCGTCTACACAAGGTGCCTTGATCGAAACGCGCGTGGGAAGCGGCCTTTGGTGCGTCGGAATCGCGGCGGTGCAGTGCCGGGACCGCGATGATGCGGGAACCCTAACACGAGCGGGACGGCATCATCGGAAACGCGCGCGCGCTCGAAAACACGCGCGGGGCGCCGTCCGCGCGTCGACCTCCACAACGGTGATGGCGGCACCGTCTCGTGTACTTCGCACACGCAATCAACACGCGTTTATCGTCGCCCTCGCGGCGTCGCAGCGCGTGTTGACGGACGTTCCGCGCGCCTCATCGGTGGGCTGAAAGCCTCTCGCATCATCGCGGGAGATTTGCACGGTCGCGGGTGGCTGGCGTGTGTTACTCACTTTACCCGTAGAGCGGAAGTATTGCGCCAAGGCGATGACAAACTCCTGAGCGGGCACGTCCTTCACGGTGTGGGGCACGGTGGGAGCCATAATTGCAGCTCCGGTGCGTGCTGTAAAGGGTTTGCAAGCCGGCAAATCGTTCATTTTACGCTTAGGGCTTCGTCGTTTTCTTTTGCCATTCAGGGGGGTCCGCTGGGGTACGTCATGTGGCCATTGGATTTCGGCTTCTAACTGAACACATACGAAAAGTGAAAGTGGGCACGTCGTCCAAGGACAATTTCAATCAATCCGACGCGCGCGCGTCTCTCTCCTGCCACGGCAGGCATGGCCCTCCCCGGTATCCTCGCCGTGGGCTCCGCAATCGGTGCGTTGCTCTTCGCAAGGACCCGAAAAGTTGGTGGATCCAAACCCTCCAAGAAACGAGAACGAATCGATCCGCACGGCGCGTTGGTCGATCGCTGGGCGGTGCCCGCTACGCCAGATTCAGATGGTACACCACGCGCGTTGGAAGGCTTGCGATACGCGGTGAAGGACATTTTTCATATCAAAAATCGCACCACCGGGTTCGGATCCCCGGCGTGGGTAGAGACGCACAATCCCGCGGCGTCCACGGCACGGGCGGTGCAGATGTGCGCGGACGCCGGCGCGTTAGGCGTGGGTGTGACGCACATGGATGAGTTTGCGTACTCCATCAGCGGCGAGAATTTCCACTACGGCACGCCCACGAACCCGCACGCGAACGGACGGATACCGGGCGGGTCATCCAGCGGGTCCGCCGTGGCAGTAGCCGCGAATGTAGATAATATAGACTTCGCCCTAGGCACGGACTCGGGCGGCTCAGTGCGTGTTCCGGCGGCATACTGCGGGGTGTTCGGGTTCCGGCCGACGCACAAAGTGGTGAGCACCACCGGGGTCATCACCTTTGCCAAAACAATGGACACAGTGGGGTGGTTCGCCCGGGATCCGTCCGTGTTAGCAGCCGTAGGAGATGTGCTGTTAAACGCACGCCTTGGAGCGTCAGACTCACAAAAATCAAAATTGCCATCGAAACTGTTAGTGTTGGAAGACGCGCTTGATTTGTGCGACACAAAAGCGCAATGCGCCGTCGCGTCGGTATGCGCGAGTTTGGAAACCGAGTTCTCGCCCGGCACGGTTTCGAGGTTAAATCTGGGGCAACACTTGCTTACGTTGTGCCCTTCGCTCCGAGAGGTGCAGGATAGGGACAAAGGCACTGGGTTTGACGCACTCCGATTCTGTTTCGCAACAATCATGGGCCACGAATTGTGGGAACAACACGGACAATGGTACACGGCTCGTCCGTTTTCCGAAAACGGAGACACCGGCCCTGGCGTCAAAGAGCGCATGGAAAGTGCATCACAGCTCTCCGAATCGCAAGTCGAAATATGCAAAAAGGCTCGAGAAGAAGTCAAGGTCGCGATGGGCATTCTTTTAGATGGCGGGTCCGAAGCTGCGCTTGTGTTTCCCACCGTGTCAGGCGCGGCGCCGGCGTTGAACGCGGACGAGTCCACGCAAACCGCGTGGCGCAAAAAAACACTCGCCCTGACTTGTATTTGTTCACTAGTTGGGTTCCCGCAGGTCACAGTACCCCTGTTTGAGAATTTAGAGAATTCTAGTGCGGGTGATGGCCCTCGCGCGGTGTCGTTCGTGATGGGGCCTAAAAGGGATTACGCGTGCTTAAACGCGGCGGTTGCGTATTCGCAAAAAATCAAACAGGCGTACCCTGAAATTGTTAAAAGCGAACGCGCGCGGGGCGGGACCGACTTTGATACTGTTGACCCAGTCAGTTCCAGTACTAAGCCTTCTGTAGTCAGAGGCGACCCTGTAGGAGATCCTTTCAAACAAAAGGGTAATGATTTGTTCAAGTCCGGCGACTTTTCCGGCGCGATTGACGCGTACGCCGACGCGATTGACGCGGCGGATAGATTCGCGTCGTCGGGCTGGAAATCCGTCGTGCTTTCCAACTGCGCGATGGCCCGGTTGAAAATCGGCGCGTACGCCGAAGCAGAGGAGGACTGCTCCGAGGCGCTGAAATTGAACTCGAAAAACGTGAAGGCGTTTCTCAGACGAGGCGCAGCGAGGAGCGTTTCCGGGAACTACTTAGAGGCGCTTGAGGATTTCGAAAACGCGTTGCGGTTCGAGCCCAAAAATGTTGACGCGAAGACGGAAATCGTGCGCATGAAGAATATTCTGGGCGACGCCGAGCAAATCCCAGACTTCGATTGATGGGATAGGTAGGATTTTACGAGTAGTATTACTACTATAGATACAATGATATTACGTCATCACTGCAAGACGATCACTAAGTACTAATAATTGTCGATTAACAGCTGATGCCCCTCTCCGCTATTATTTTATTTCTTTTTCGAGTACGTCCGCGGCGACATCTCAGCAAGCCACTCTGGTAAAATCGCGCTGACGTCGCGCGCGTACAGCTTGCTTGTTTTCACGAGTTCGTTGAACACGATCATCTCCGGCGGTTGCTGGAACAGCACGGATGAGGGGTGGATTTGAAGGCGCTGGCCCGTGGCGACGGTTTTGAAGCTCCCGTCGACTTGCCTCCTGGCGGTGTTCAGGAAGTACCCGGCGACCAGTGAGCGCGTGACCGGGTCGGTTTCGTCGCCCTTCGAGGAAAGCCGCACGCCCTCCGTCTCACACGCGCGAACCAGTTGGTTGAATATATCCCGTGCTTTTTGCATGGCTCGCAGGTTCACAGAGTTCGTGGCGCAGAACTCTTTCCGCCGCTTCACGCTGCATTTTCCGAACGCGCGAAACACGTGAAGCAACGTAGCGTGGTCTCCTCCCTTCTGCGCGTACTGTTCGCGCCCCGCGTTTTTCTCGCGCGAACCGCCGCTCGACGCTTTTTTTTCCCTGGAGTGTTGCCGGAACACGTTGTCCGTGGTGAGCATGGAGACGACGGCGATGACATCCTCGGCGCACCCTTCATCAGCCCCAGCTAAAATGGCTTTCGCGGCCATCGGCTCTAACGGAAATCGGGACATTTTCCGGCCCACCACGTTGAGCGACCCGTCGTCGCCGAGCGCGCCTAGGGCGTACAAAAGCTCGAGCGACCGAATCAGTGACTCCCTCGGCGGCGGGTCGATGAATGGAAAGGTTAAGATGTCATCCACGCCCATGGCTTTGAGCTGCAGCACCACGCCGCCAAGATTCGTGCGAAGCAGCTCTGGCGTAACGTGCGGCTCCAAGCTCTGCACCACGTTCTCGCAGTACAGACGGAAACACTTACCAGGGCCTTCGCGGCCCGCGCGGCCGGCGCGCTGCGTGGCTTGGCTCACCGCGATTGGCGCCACCACCAGCTCGTCGACGCCGCTGCGCGGGTGGTACACGCGCTGCTTCGTGAGCCCTGTGTCCACGACGTATTTTATGCCGTTGATCGTGAGCGAGGTTTCCGCGATGTTCGTCGCTAATACGATTTTGCGCGTCCCAACTGGAGTGGGTTCGAACACTTTCATCTGCTCCTCGGACGGCAACGCCGCGAAGAGAAGCACGACGTTTAGAGACGGCACACCGTTGTCAACGTGCTTCGCTCGTGCTTTAAGCAACCGCCCTAGCGACTCGATCTCTTCCTGTCCCGTCAGGAACACTAAAACATCCCCTTCCGGTTCCACCTCGTTGATCTGGCACACCGCGCACAGCGCCGCATCTAGGTAATCATCCTCAGGCTCTTCGCAATAGAAAGTCTCCACCGGAAACTTTCGGCCGCGCGAATACACGATTGGCGCGCCTCCGAAAAACGACGAAAACGAATCGGCTTCCAACGTCGCGGACATCACCACCAATTTAAGCGGTTTCTTCGTACCCTGTCGTTTTTCCTGCGTCTTCTTCAACGTGCCGAGCAGAAAGTCCGTCTGCAACGTCCGCTCGTGCGCCTCGTCGATCATCACCACGCCGTACCGCGAAAGGTGCGAATCCGTCATGGCTTCGCGGAGCATCATCCCGTCGGTTAGGAATTTTATTTTTGTCGCAGCGCTCGATTTGTCCTCGAACCGAATCGCGTACCCCACCAAATCACCAAGAACCGTGCCTTTTTCCTCGGACACGCGCTTCGCCACGGATACCGCGGCGACGCGTCTCGGTTGCGTACACCCTACTGCTAGTCCGTTCGCCAAACCGCTTTCATAAACGTACTGCGGGAGCTGCGTTGTTTTCCCCGAACCGGTTTCACCGACTATTATTAGCGTTTCGTGTTCCGTCAGCTCTTGAATTAACCTTTCGCGCGAGGCGTATATGGGAAGCGACTGGCGAACAGACGTGAGTTTGCGTTTTTTGTCAAGTCGTGCGTGTTTCTGTGTCTCGGTTTCGTCCGTGTTGGATTGGTGGTGGCCTTTCGACTGATGCGCCGATTGTTTCTTTTTCTTCTCACCATCGTGGGATCCATTAAAACCCGCCGACGTCGGACGCGGGTCGCCGCCACCACGTTGTGGGTTACCTTTCTCAGCCGACATAGCGGACACCACAGTAGGTGTGACTCTTCTCACATCCTTCATCGCGTCCCTACGTTACGTCCCGTTCCCTACTGTTTCTTTGCCTCCGCCTTTATGATCTTCCCAACCGTCTCCGCGAGCACTTTCTGCTTGTCCGCTCTGAAAAAAAGCCCCGAGCGCTTCTGGTACACCCGACGTGCCGCAGGCAACGAACGAAGCTCAGCCTGCGCAACCTTGTGAACCTGTGTCGACGCTTCGCTCGTCGTGGACGACTCAGGCATGACCAAGAGTCGCGGGACGCGCAGAGCGTGCGTTGGCGTGTGGCGACGCGCAACCCGCCGACAAGTTTTTCCACAATCCAAGTCAACCTGACTTGACCGATCGCTGTAAATCAGGTCAGATCGTTCGCCGCCAACACTCTCGTCCACGCCGGGGTGGCGTGACACGTCCTCTCACGCAACCATGTTACGTTCGGGGGAACGCGCGATGGCGCCTATGGCGCGTGCCATCGCGAGCTGGGCGAGCGCACCGCGGCTGGCGTGTCCCACGCGAGGCGCCGCGCTCACGCGAACCCTGCGTGCTTCCTCGTCGTCATCGGACGTGGAGGAGGATGTTCTCGATGTGTTCCCTCGCGGTGGATCGGGCAAGACTGTGAACCGGCACTTGAAGCGGCAAGGTATGGTGCCTGGCGTATTCTTCAAACCAGGGGACGAGCAAGGCGAGTTGTTGTCGTTCCACTCGAAGGACATCGAGCGGCTGGTGCGAAAACACGGCGTGGTGGGAGTTGGCGCCCGGGTGCTGGAGCTTAACTTCCCTGATGGTGCGCGCAGAGAACCGGTGGTGGCGAAACAAGTGATGCTGGATCCGTCGACGCAAATGGTAGAAAACGTCAACTTCATGCCTTGTGTGCCGAACACGAAGGTAAAGGTGAACGTGCCAGTCCGAGCCGAGGGGGAGGACGCGAGCCCGGGCGTGAAGCGCGGCGGGTTCGCGTGGAAAGTGAGTAAGTTTCTGGAGGTGCGGTGTTTGGGCAAGGACATCCCGGCTGAGATCGTCATCGACGTCGCCAGCCTGGACGTGGGCGAAAAGGTGTTTCTGCGGGACCTTGTGCTTCCGGAGGGGGTGTCGGTCAAGGTGAAGGACGAGAACATTCCTATATTGAAGATAGCGGGGAAAGCGCGGTGAGCGGGTGGCCGCGATTCTATTATTGTAACGACGTTTTCATCATCTCTATTAGTACATCATGACCCCACGCCTCCCGCCCCCCCACTCCCTTCATTTTTATTTTCGTCGTCTATTATCGTCTGTCTCTTTTCCAGGAACTTCTGTACCGCCTGGTCCAGGTAATCCCTCCCCGTGAGGAGCAGCCGTGCGACCATCTCGGGATCGCTTTCTTGCCGCGCAGCTTCGAATTCTTTCCGAGCGCTTTCCCGGATCACCTCTTTCCACTCCACGCCTCTTTCGTTCTTCCACACGAACATAAACGACGCTCGGTAAACTGCTCTGTACAACGACAACGCCTCTCGCTTCGTAGTGAGCACCTCCCCGGGTGTTAAATCCCTCTTCTTCGCGCCTTGTTTCGACGCTTGATCCAAACTGCGCTCGATGAAATCCTCTGCTTCGCCACCCCCATCCGTGCGGATGTCCAACGCGGGTGTGGAGACGCGCAGCGCTCTGACACCGAGAAGCTGACACTCGCGCGAAACCGCGCGTAATCCCCCTGACCCATGCGCTACTCGGGTCACACGCGACCTCGAGGAAAGCATCGCGCCGTGCGCGACCAGGTGTGGAACACGAGTGACGTCAACAATTGTGTTTTTGTGAAACTCGAGTTCCGGAGTTATTGTCGGGCAGCTCGCAGTCGAGCAGGCGCATGCGTAGGGCGCGAGAAGGCCGGTATCGCGCATCATGTCAGCGCGCTGTGGTCTCGCGTCAGTCTTGCCGTCATGCGCGCGTGGTGTCGGCCGCGCACAAGGGACTCGCCGCTGTGCATCCCCTCTCCGCACGAAAGCCTCTCCGACGGATGGCATGCTCGACGTAATGAATGGGCTGTACAAACACGCGTACCAGGGCTTGGACCGTGACGTCGGGTTGGAGATTGCTGAGGAGAGTCACAAGAAACTGGCCCGTACGCCCGGCATCGGGTACTTTTACGGTGAGCTCTCGTGGTTAGGGTCGTTTGAGCTCATCGGCCTTGCGAAACCAAAGGATGGCGATGTTTTCGTGGATATGGGTTCGGGGCTGGGGAAGATGGTGCTGTCCACGGCGATGACCAGGCGGTTCAAGGAGTGCAGAGGCGTGGAGATCATTCCCGAGCTTCACCAGAAAGCGAGTGACGCGGTGACGAGGCTACGCGACGCGGTTGGTGACGACGCGTTTAGGTTGTTGCCGCCGATTAAACTGGAGTGCGGCGACATGCTCGCCGCCGACGTATTCGACGCGGATATAATATACTGCTTCGCGACGTGTTTCTCCCCAGAAATTATGGATGCGCTGGAAGCTAAGCTGGGTGCGGAGATGAAACCAGGCGCGCGGTTGATTTGCGTGAGCAAACAAATGGAATCGAACCAATTCGAGCCGTGGGGTACAAACGACGGGTACGTCTCCGTGGAACAAGCGCACTCGAATTGGAACCTCGACTGTTATCTGTACCGCAAAAAGTAAGTCCATATCATATTAATACATTCTAGTTAATAGCTAATACATCTATCGCCTGTGTCATTTTCCTTTCTCCAAGCGTGCGCGTTTCCTTTCCCTCTCGCGTTGGACCTCTGCTTCAAGTTCGCGTTCCAGCTGCGCATCCTTTGACAAACGAGACGGCGGCGCTTCATCCGGCGATTCGCGCTTCAAATCGTCGTCACGCGAATTTGTCCTTGGTCGCCCAGCTCCTCCCATCATGGAGACCTTCCCTGCCGCTTGTGGATGCTCCTTCTCGATGCGAGCGAGGTATTTCTTGGCGTGTTCGTTCTGCGGGTCCAGTTTAATCGCGACCCTAAAGTCCCTGCACGCGTCGCCGTATTTCCGTTTCTTCGCAAACGCTGCGCCGCGCAGGGTGTACGTTGGGACGTGCGTAGCGTCGAGCTCCATGGCTTGTTCACACAGCTTGATCGCGGTGTCGTACTCGTGTTTTTCGTAATACGTTCGACCGCGTCGCGTGCTATCAATCGCCCACGCCGTTCGCGTGGCAGGTTTGATGTCGTCGGTCAACAAGCGGTCGATGCTCGCGCTCGCGGCTTTGTTGCCCCTGTGCGTCCAGCCCCTTGACACGGACCACCCTTCCTGAATGCCGTACGCTTTTTGCATAGCAGGCGCTGAGTGTAGGCTTTGGAAGTCGGGGTCGCGCTGGAGCCACTCCATGTACGAAATAGAGCTCACGTACGACGTCGCGCCGTTTTTGCGCAGCACGTCGGGGTTGGGCGGCGCCGGCGGCTCTTTGGGTCCTTTTCCGAGCCACGGCCCGGTTTGTTCCAGGTCTCGTCTCGGGAAAAGCCGAGCGTAGCTTTTAATGTCCGTTTCACGAAGCGAAAGAACGATCTGTTTCTGGCCTGGCCGCGCTTGCAACACGATCGCGACCACGGGCGACGCCGCCGGGTACTCGCGCGCCGCGAGCTCGTTCTTTTTAGGATCCAGCGAGCACTGTCCTAAAACTCGTTCACGATCGGAGAAGCGCCAACGCTTAGGGGGGACGCCGTCCAAGTGATACGCCACCACAGCCTTGATATCGACGGTTATCTTATGTTGGCTGTTGTCACATGCGCACACGCGACCCCAGACGATACACCCCGGGGTCAGGGCGTGGTACCCATCCTGCTCCTCTTCGGCTTGGCCTGAACTCAGATCTTCCTCCTTGTAGAAGTCCAGGAGCTTGGGCAAGTTAGAGAACCCCCAAACGTCCGTGTTGGGAGGTCCTGTATCCTCCGCCATCACAGCGCGAGCCCCAGATGTGACCAGAATGCGCTCGCGTACATCTGGGGGCAGCGCGGCGATCTGACTTTCCAACGACCGCTCGTCTCCCGCCATGGTGCGACTGGAAAGTGAATTGACTGTTGCAAACTTCTCTTCTTTTGGGGAAACCAAAGCTAACACCTTCGCAGTTGTGGAGTGCGCTGGGGGGCAGCAGGAGCCATGGCTCCCCCAAAGACGAGCTTCGCGGTGGTCAGAAAGAAGACGCCTTTTCAGAGAGCCAATGAAGAGGAGGAGCTAAAGCGTAAGCGGCACGCGGAGGAAGCGGCGAAGCTGTGTGATGAGTTTGCCGAGAGCTTCGAGGCTGACTCCAAGAAAACGAAAGGGATGAACTTCGTCAGCGCGGGGACACAGGCGGCGGGGTCTCACCCCAGTGAGGCTGTGGCGGACCATGGCCTGCGCGAAAAATATGTCCCACCGGTTCCTTTTCCCGACGTGATGGATGATGCGAGTAATAGAACGAACGAAACCGCTTCGACGTCGACTGCAATTGGTTCAGGTTCACAAATGACACCTTCAGGCAGAAAGGGTACGAAGCCTCGAGCGATCGACGCACTGATGAGTGAGATGATTGCAAAACAGGATCAAAGAGAGCGTGCACGACGGAAAAGGCACGACGTTAACGGTCCGAGTGACCGCGGACGTGCCAGCGGAGACGGCGATGGGAATAGTACCAACTTGTTTGTGGGCAACCTTCCGCGAGACGCGGACGAGGACGTTGTTAAGCGGGCGTTCGCAAAGTACGGCCCCATCGGGAGCGTCAAGATCTTTTGGCCGCGCGAGGACGAAGACGCGCGTCTTCGTACGCAGCTGAGTGGTTTCGTGGCTTTCATGACGAGATCATCCGCGGAGCGTGCGAAGGAAGAGATGGACGGAGCGATGCTGGGACGCCACGACTTGCGCATTGGCTGGGGAAAAGCGGTACCGCTACCGGCGAAACCCATCTGGCCGTTAGCGACGGATACAGAGACAAGTGTTGGCGAAGGCAACTTCTCCGCGGCGCAGCGGCTAAGGGCTTCGATGCGCGGGAAAACCACAGATATTGCGCGTGTTGATTCGAGTACACCCGTTTCAACCACCGAAATTATCGTGCGTTACCCCGAGGACAACAGAATCACCGCACTTATCGATACCACCGCGCGGTACGTAGCGGAGGATGGGTACCTGTTCGAGAATGCGGTGATGGACAGGGAACGAGATAACGGGGACTTTTTGTTCTTGTTCCACGACACGGCACCGGAACGGAGCTATTACAAATGGCGTATGTTTTCGCTATCGCAAGGCGATTCACTGGCCAAGTGGCGCGTGGAGCCGTTTTCGATGATCGCGGGCGGCGCGCGGTGGCGCCCGCCGGACCCTACACAACGACCAGACACGTCTCTTGTGTCTTCCACAAACGTCCAAGGTTTGCCCGCGGATGACTCGCGTTTAACTGTTTCGGAAGCGCAAACGTTCGCCAGTCTTTTGGAAAAGCTCACGTTGGAACGACGCGATATTGAGCAGGGTATGATTTTCGCGTTGGATCACTCGGAAGCCGCGGACGACATCGCGGAACTTCTCGCCGAAGCGCTCACGTCGGACGAAACCGCGGTCGCGACGAAAACGGCAAGGTTGTTCTTAGTGTCAGACATCCTTCACAACTGCGGCGCACCCGTGAGAAACACATCCGCGTACCGAGGTGCGTTTCAGTCGAAACTCCCTCGCGTGTTCGAGAGCTTGCGTTTGACGCTGCGCGGTATGACCAGCCGCATCGCGCGGGAGGCTTTCAAAAAACGAGTCGCCTCGGTGCTCGCGGCGTGGTCGGATTGGTTTCTGTTTCAAAACGAGTTTCTTAAAGGGTTGGAGGCGAACTTTGCGCTAGGGGACGTGGCCACGACACAAACGTTCACTGAAGTCGAGATGCAAAAAGTGCGGGAAGAGATTGAATCGATGGACGTCGAAGCGCGCGAGAAACGGTGTAAGGCGCTCGGATTGATCGCGGATGGCGGCGCCGCCGCGCGTTTGGTGGAGGTGGAGTTGCGCATGCGCGGTCGTGTAAAATAGCATAGAAGTAGTGAGTAACGATCGATGTGATTCAGCAGTCGTATTAATCACTGTCCGCTGAACTAATTACTTTTGCGCGCCGGCGCCGTATTTGGCACCAGGAACGATGCCTTGCTCTTCAAACGCCTTTTCATCCTCCGGCGGCAACCCGGTCCCAGTGACTTCGTTGCCCACGGAAACCCAGTAGTCCCTGAGGTTGTTCTTCCTCGCGAAAATCTCGAGGTACTTCCCGCCAGGCACGAGCTCCTCGATGAGCTCGTAAATCTCGGTGGGCTTCTGGCTTTGTCCGCGGCGCTCGGCGAAGATAATGTCGCTGCCCACGGCTTTGTCCGCCAACTGCGACGGCGGGTTTCCGCGACGGCCCACGAGGCAAACCTCCTTGGCGTGCTGCAGGTAGAATCCGTGCGACTTGGCCATGCGGCGGCTGTTCGTGACCTTCACCCATACCACTTCATCCACAAAATCGTACCCCCACTTCTTGAACTGCTCCAAGCACCACTGGTACTTGGCGTTGATCACCCACACGAACAGGAACCCGTTTTTCTGCAACTGGGGCAAGGGAAGATCCGCGATGTGCTGGTCCGTGAGCTGCGAGTATCCAAGGGACACGCCACGCGTGGGGTTCGCGGTGGCGAGCTGCCACGGAGGATCCATCATGATCACATCAAAGTCCGTATGGTTGTAAATTTTGCTCCAGTCGTACGTCACGACGTTGGCGTGCACGGGGATGCACTGAGGAGGCACCATCCACTCTCTTGGATCGATGTCGTCCACGTTTCCTTCGATGAGTCCATCGTCAGCCTCCCCAGACGCACCCCCTTCAGTTTCACCTTGCACATTTTCCCCACCCGTAGCACCCTCGGCACCCTCAGCACCTCCCTCTTCATTTTCATCGCCCTCGACTTCAACCTCCTCCTCGTACTCGAACGTGGTCGGGCCTTTGTCCGTGCCCTTCTCCTCTAGATCCTTGATCGCGTTTCGGTACTTCACAACCTGATCCTTCAAACGCTCATCGCTGAGCTCGTTCCACTTGGCGATGATGGTCTCCTCGGAAGCGATGAGTTCATCATCAACCGCTGTAGTGCCACCGGATGAAGATCGCTTCTTGCCAGCCATCTTTAACGCACGTGCGAGGTCGAAGGCGAGCTTCGGGAACGCGGTGCAGCACACGCCTCGGCAGCCGGGATGAGTTCCGGCGTTGGCACCTTCTATGTTCTCTCACAGACGCGACGAACGAACGTACGCGTGCACGATACGATACGTGCTACTGCGGGTACACGCAGTGGGTACTGTGTGCGTTAAGATAAGCGTCCAGTACCGCGGTGCGCGACAAGGACTGGGGGAAAGGCGTCGGCTGGAGCTTCATCCACTTGGCACCCAACTCATCGTGTTTTTTTCAAATAATTTTTTAAAACCTGGAGGCCTCAAAAACGCCATAATCATGGTTCATTAAACCGCCAAAACATCCGTCGAACGAAATCGCGAGGCTTTTACAAACCATTTGGTTTTTTCGAGTTTGGAGCGAGACGAACTTAATCAAACTCGACTTTTGTGTGCGAGGCAAGTGCAGGCGGCTTGAAGGGAATTTCGAAGATGCCACAATTGAGCGCCACGGAGCGGCGTCGCGTCTGTTGGGATGGCGCGTTCACGCTCCGGCTCGCCGAGCGCCTCGGCGAGTGATAGCGATCGACGGCGTAAACCCTCGAAGCGTGGCGAGAGCCCAGCGGGTGGAGACGGCGAAGCAGGGCGTCGTGAAGATGAAGGCGGGGAAAGGCGAGGCGGCGGCGACCGCCAGTCGAGCCCATCTGGTCGTGAGGAAGGGAAGAGGGGTGGACGTGACAGGGGCAGGGACACGAGATCCCGCGGTGGCCGTGGTGACAGCAGAAAAAGGGTTGGTGGTGCGAACAGTGCGGACTGGCGTGCGGGCAGGCGGGACCTGCGAGACGACGTTGGTGGAGATCGTAAGGAACATGAACAGAGAAAACCACTCACCGCGGGCAAGGCGGGCGGCGCGTACATCCCTCCGTTCAAGTTGGCGCAGATGATGGCCGAACAGGCGGATAAAAGCGGTCCGGAGTATCAAAGAATGACCTGGGACGCGCTGAAGAAGTCCATCAACGGCCTGGTGAACAAGGTGAACGCCTCAAACGTCAAGCACATCTTGCCCGAGCTGTTTTCGGAAAACATGATCCGCGGCAGAGGGCTGTTCGCGCGGTCGGTGATGAAGTCGCAGATGGCATCCCCTCACTTCTCCTCCGTTTTCGCCGCGCTCGTAGCCGTGGTGAACACAAAATTTCCCGAACTCGGTGAACTAGTGTTGAAGCGAATCATCCTGCAGTTCCGCAGGGCGTTTAAGCGAAACGACAAACCCGTGTGCGTCGCGGCGACGAAATTTTTAGCGCATCTCATCAACCAGCAGGTGGTGCACGAACTCATCGCGCTTGAGCTGTTGACTGTTCTGCTGTCCACTCCCACGAATGACAGCGTTGAAGTGGCTATCGAATTCGTGAAAGAGTGTGGGTACACCCTACACGAGCTCACGCCGCAGGGTTTGCACGGAATCTTCGAGCGCTTCCGCGGGATCTTGCACGAAGGCGAGATTGACAAGCGCGTGCAGTTCATGATCGAGAATCTTTTTGCGATCCGAAAGGCGGGATTCGAGGGAAAGAAAGGTGTCCCCGCGGAGCTGGACCTGGTGGAAGAGGAAGACCAGATCGTGCATGAGCTTTCGTTGGACGACGAACTCCAGGCGGAGTCGACTCTGGATATTTTCAAAGTCGACCCGGAGTACGAGGAGAGCGAGCGGAAGTACGCCGAGATCAAAAAAGAAATCCTGGGCGAGTCCTTGTCGGACGAGGATGACGATGACGATAGTGATGATGACAGTGAGGAGGAAAGTGAAGATGAAGCACAGGCTGTGGCGACGCAAGCGATGAAGCAAACGATTCAGGATCAGACCGAGACGAACTTGGTAAACCTGCGTCGTACCATCTATCTGACCATCATGTCTTCCTTGGACTTTGAAGAGGCTGGTCACAAATTGATGAAGATTCATTTACAGCCCGGTCAAGAGGTGGAGATTTGCACGATGCTCACGGAGTGTTGTTCGCAGGAGCGTACATATCTGCGGTATTACGGCTTGCTCGCGCAGCGGTTCTGTTTCATCGACAA
>TARA_B110000977_G_scaffold112505_1_pt1 | contig 26994 bp, 11 predicted proteins | sample TARA_B110000977 | Tara Oceans TARA_B110000977 (sample SAMEA4397798) | marine metagenome | biome: Polar Biome; feature: [SRF] surface water layer (ENVO:00010504); material: water (ENVO:00002006), including particulate matter (ENVO:01000060) such as... | depth 5 m | reverse complement strand
TCCTCGCAAGCTTCCGTAATCTTCACGTTCGTGTCCGCAGCGGTCGCCAACTTCTCATTCACATCCTGCGCAGTTTGTTTCGTGTTGTTCAGCACGTCGATGAGTTCGACGTCATCCAGTAAATTGCCAGTGGAATTCGCCAGCCGGAACAACAAATCGTCCTCCAGTTGTTTGATTTTCTTCTTGTACGACGTCACTTCCTCTACCAAAGCCTGCCGCTGTTCCTCCAGCTCGTGTTTTTCTTTCAAAATCAGCTTACCCAGAAGCTGGTCTTCTAAACCAACCGCAGTGACTGTGAAGTCAATCACGGTGACTTTGGCGGACATCTCAGGCGAGTAGTGCGGGTTGGGCAACCTAGTAGTACAGAACAGCGTGAACGATTCAGAAAAGTCAACCTCCTTGTCCAGCTGAATGATTAAGTTCTTGCCTTTGCGCACGACTCGCTTTTCTAACACAGGGTCCAGCATCGGGTCCAGCTCTTCCTCGATGTTCTCGATCAACATGGGCTTGCCGTAGGATAACGCGTCCTCCAGGTGGTTCCTGAACATCTTCTCGCCCAAACCAGTTACGCGTAACTGGTTCTGTTCTTCTCGGTTTTTGATCCACGAAACGCCTTGGCCTTGCGGGTCGACTAACACGGGATAGCGCGTGGCTCGCGTCACCATGATCCCGTTCTGAATGGACAGCTCATCAGTGGGCAACCCTTGCAGGTTCCACTCCCCTATTTCTGATTCCTCCACCAAGAATCTAGTCACGTCGAGGTTCTCAGTGATAGGGATACCCCTACTACTACAGTCGCCGTAGAAATCCCGAACCTGCAACAGATCTCTGAACTCTTTGTTGAAGGGGCCGAGGTACGAGACGAAGGAAGAAGCCAACGCGCAGTCGCCAGTGAGGCGTTGGATTTGAAGGTCAAACTGCTTGGATTGCTCCGTCCACCTGACCTCTTCCCCTGCCAACGCGTTGATCAGAGCAGTCGCCGAGTCCATCCGGGCTTGAGTAGCAGCGGCGTCATCCTCCAACCTCTGCTTCTCCGCCATCGCCGCGTCGAATTTGGCTTGCATCTCATCTAATTTCGCTTGCACGCCAGCCATAATCTCTTCCGCGTCGTTCTTCTCCTTCATCGCGACCTTTAAATCCGCCTCCGCGACGCGCATAGCGGCGATCTTTGGTTCAACCACCTTGGCGACGAAGTGGTAGGACTTCATGGCGAGGCACCAGTTGCATAAACCAGCTGCTGCGCCTGATGCTTTCGCCGCTAACTCTGCGTTGAAATCTGACGAGTCAAAGTACGCGTCCAGAAACTCGCACGTCTCGTCGTTGATTTGCTCTTTCGGGAAGTTCATCAGCGACGCTAGGAACGAGCTTTCACCCATCATCTTCATCGACTCTTTACTCCAGTTTTCCATCGCGTTGATTACCTGCTGGCCTTTCACGTCGTGCCAATCGATTTTAGACATGGGGTATTGGCGAAGAACCAAGACAGCATCCAAAATCCGGGCAATCAAATCGGGGGGTTTTTTCAACGCCTTGACGGTGGCGATGTCAGAAGCTTTGATCGAGTTCAGCGCCGCAACCGCCGCGTCCATCGCGGGCTGCGCCTTCTTCAGGTCCTCCTCCGCGTCCTGCTTCACCGCAGCGATCTCCTCTGCTTTTGCGGTAACACCCTCCACAATAACGTTCACCTTTGCTTTTTCCTTCTCAGCAATCGCAGTGTTTGCGGAAATTTCCTTCAGTAACAAAGCGGCTTCCGTTTGCGCCTTCGCCAAATCTTTGTTCTTCTCGGTGAGGTCGACTTGCATTAATTTAACGTCATTTTTAGCCTCGAACAGCTTCCGTAACCCGCTGTTGATCTTCTCCGCCAAAATTTGAACGTCACTCAGCTTCTTGGTGTACAAATCGCGGTACCCGTCGATGAAGGATAGGTAACTTTTAGGCGTGACGTACACGTTTCTGCGAAACTTTTCGAAGTACTCCCTGCACGCTTTCGTCACAGCGACGTGCACGTGCCCCATGTGTTCCTGTAGTTTGAACTTGTCGTCGTCACTACAGGCCATGTGGAAGTCGCCGATGAACTTCGTTGATACGGCGATCAACGCCTCTTGGGGCCACGGGAGGAACCAATCGATGGTGCACCCGTTGATCAACCCAGGGAAATTCCGCGCGCGCGTCGCGAAGGTGTCGCCGACGGGCGAGAAACACAAACACGTGTGCAAGTTGTCTCGCACCCTGGATAAAAACAGCGCGTAGAGGTTGTCCCACGTATCGATCATGTCCGGCTTTTCCTTCTTCGCCACGGGGCGCATATCGTTGACGATCATATCCAGCTCATCTTTCGGGAACAAACCCGCGACTTCGCCAGTCATTAGAATCTGGTTAATAAACTCAAGGAAGCTCTCTTCCTTGACCTCCGCGTCGGTGAAAATGAAACACACCTTCTGGCCTTTTAACCCGGCTACCTTGTACAGCGACTTTAAATCCTCGAACAACGCGGCTTGGTTGTACTGCTTGCTGACGGTTATTTGGAACGTAAACGCGCCACTAACGTACGCGGCTAATCTAGTTAAAGATTGCTTACCAGACCCACCCACGCCTACGAGTAAAGCACTACCTCTGTCCATAGCTAAAAGTCTAGCTATGCGCATCATGTGCTTCAAGGCGTCTTCGAATAGCACTAAATCCAGTTTAAGACTCTTACTCGTTTCGTTAAACACCTTCATCTTAGCGTCGGCTACCATTTTAATAGAGGCTAGGGACACGGTGGATTCGTAGAAGGAAGGGTTAGCATCAAGCGTCTCACCCGTTTCTTCGTCAAACGTGGGTTCGCGTAAGAAGTCGACGAAAAACACAGGCGTTTCCGTTTGCTTCGCAATTTCCTTGCCAAAAGTCTCCTTGACCACGGTTTTTAGTAAAGTATCCGTCCAAGCCTTATCGTCGTACGTGGTGAGCTTGTCCACGAATACTCTTTCGCACTCGTGGCGCCACAGCGTGACTAAGTACCCTTCGGAAGTAGTGACGTCGCCTCCATACGGGGGATGCGCATCAGCATTTTCTACCTTAAACCTGTCCCTTTCTGCTAGAATCAACCCCTGGAACACCTTACTCAACTCCCGCATGTTGAACAGGTAGTGAAACTTCGCGGGCGTGGGGAGCATCTTCGTTTGGACCTTGTTCCAGACGCCGATTGTTATGGGGACGAGCTTTTCAGCAGCAGCGCACACTTCTGGGGCGAACACATCGCTCGAAAACCGTCCAGCCACCAACTGCCCGAAGATGTTGTTGATCGCCGCGACGCTCGGCAACGGGACGTTGAAAATACAAAAGTGGCGCTTCAAGCGGTTGGGGATGTCGTTTTTACCCCCCCCGGCGTGTTCATCGCCGCGAGGTACTGGCAATCCACAATCATCTTCATGTCGCCGATGGGCTTCTCTAAGCTGTACATCCCGCCTTGCTCTAACAGCTGTCGTACGATCTCATTCGTGACTTGGTCCCCCCAGTCGTTCATCGCAGGCATGGAGATGTCGTCCACGAAGACTAACAGTTTCTTGCCACCCGGGGGGCCGAAGGTTCGGCCCTGGCGCTTCTCCACCGAAGCCTCCACTGTGAACTGGAATACCGAAGGGGTGGTGAGGGAGGAGAACGTGATGCTTCTACTCGCCATCACTTCCGGGTCGAACGACTGCATGAACGACTTGATCGTGGTGGTTTTGGCAGTACCAGGGCCGCCCACGAACAGGGAGGATTTGCCCACGGAGCTGACTAACCGCAACACGTGCTCCAGGCGAACGCTGTCCAATGTTGGAATCACGAGACTCGCGAATTTCGGCCGCTCCTCCGCCACGGGGTACTCCCAGTTCGGCACCACGTCCGTCCAGTTGGACCACTGCCCGCTAGACGGATCAACAAAGTACTCGAAGAACGTATCGGTGTCCTCGTTAACCCAGGGCTGAGGCACGTTACCAGCACTCAGCTTCACCATCTGGGTGTTGAACTTTACTCTGTCTTCTAACGGCAGCGTTCCGCCCATGCTCCACGTCGCGCAGTAAATGAACAAGCGCTCGTACCGTTTTTGGTCCAACAGCTCGCCTTGCTCCACGAAGGGTTTTAAGGATGCGTTTAATAGGGTTAATAGGCTGCCTACTGAACAGAAGTCCCGTGACACGTGTTCCCACGGAATCCCTCCCATAACGGGCCTGCACTCCAACTTGATGAACATAATCAACGCGTCGACGTAGGATTCGAACAGCGGTTTCAGGAATTCAACCTCGGTTTTGTTCCTAGTATCAAGCCAGGATGCTACTAGTGGTCTCCATCCAAGTTCAGTGTCGCTTACGTAGATAATACCGGCTCGGCTCACGGTAGCGGGACTCGCGTTGTTCAGATTCTCTGGTTCGAACATGGCCTTCATGTTCCCCGACATCTGAACGCGGTCGCCGTTGGCTAACGTCAAAACTTTGTTATCGTCCAGTACCGTGTTTAGGTTTTCAATCCAAATCGCGTCCACGGGGCCGTCAAGCACGATCCATGTGTTGTTCTTCTTTTCCTTCGCGGCGCGGCGCCACAACACGGCGAACACACCTTCAGTCCAGTCCCCAGTCGATGCGTCCATACGACCAAACATCTGCGGCGCCGTGATCGCCTTTGGGTTCATCTTCCAAATCACGTGCTTCACGCCGGTTTCTGTAAGCGCGCCCGCCAGGGTTTCGCAAATCGCGGTTTTCCCAGAGCCAGTGGGCCCCACTAACATGATCCCGTGCCGCACCTGGTACGTCTCGTACAGCTGCACGCACTTCGCCAGCCACGTGGGGTGCAGCTGCAGTCCCTTCTCCTGCGCGATCTTCGCCATCCCAGCCTCCACGTCAGGGAACGTGGCTTTGTCCGCCTTGGTGCCGGGGAAGATGTCGTCGATGAGCGAAAGGAACAGCGGCACGTCCTCCGCGACGAACTTGGACATGTTCATGTCCCGAAGCGTGCGCATAGCGAGGTACACTTCCGACTTATCCGGGTTGTCGCGCTTGGAGGAGCCCATAGTTCGCAACACGGACAGGATATTCCGCAAACCAAAATCGTAGTGCGCCTGCTTCGACAGCTGCTGCTCGCACAGCCCGTACAGGACGAAAAACTTTTTCCCGAGAAACTCGTTTTGCTGGTACCCGCACGCCGCTAGCTTTACTTTCTTGATAATCTGTCGGTTCGGGACCATCATCGTGACCCCGCGGAACAGGGATTTCAAGTTTTCGGGAAGTTCCTGTCTTCCGGCGTAGCCGGGGTTCATGGTGATGAAAAAACCCACGCGCGGATCCAAGGAAACCTTGGCGCCGTCCGTGAACACAAACTCGGATTTCCGTTCGCGAATCGCGCTTAGCACGCAAAACACTTGCTGCGCGCACACGGAGAGGACGTCGAGGTTGATCCTGTTGAACTCATCGAAACACCCCCACAGGCCAGATTGCGCCAAACCGCGGTAAATCTTACCCATGCCTTTGTAGTCCATCTGATCGGAACAGTTGAAAACGACGACGAACTTACCTAACGTGTTGCCCAAATCCTTGGTGGTTTCGGTTTTGCCCGTCCCTGCCGGCCCAGCAGGCGCGCCGCCGAGAAACATCCCCAGCGCTTGCGACAGCGTGACGTAGCAGATATCGGTGAGGGGCGTGATAACAAGCCTCTCCTTGACGCCTAGGTACTCGTACGAGTACTCGAAATCCACGTCGCAAATCGAAATGATCACCGTGTTGAGTTCGTCTCGCCAGTAAAACCTGCACTGCTTCATCCACTCGAAATCTGACGGGTCCCGGACGCGCTTTTTCGTCAAGTCTTCGCTCGTGTCCCTCTGGTGGACGTGCACTGTGATGACTGTTTCCAAATTCTTGCGCTCATTCTTCCCCAGCGAAGGGCGCTGGGTCAACACAATCATCTCTTTTAAAAGAGCTTCGGACTTTTTAGACGCTTTACTCATAGCACTCTTATCCTTTTTAGCGACACTTAAAGCTGCTTGCGTATCCGCGGTCCACAGAAACTGAACGCCCAACAGGGAAATCTGCGCGGGGTGTCCGAAAATAAACTGCTCCAGCTCCTGTTCGAAAACCGCTGAGTTTGCCATTTTAATTATGGAACGAATAGCTTCCTGCATGCCGTCCACTAGGCTTTGAAGCCACACTTCAATGTTACCCACCGCCATAACAGGGTTGGGCTCCAAAATCCCGTCAACCTCTTTAACGAACTTAACGCACTCGTTCTGCTGCGAAAACATCTCGAGCATTTTCGTCTTGTCCACCTTGTCGAAGGTTACTTCGGTGAGCGAGTCGAACAAGCCTGACTGGAAGTGAGGAGTCACAGACTGTGGATCGGAGCCTAGACTCAAAATCTCGAGTAACGTAGGGTCGGACACGAAGTAGAATCTGGGGAATTCAGCACGCTTCGTGTCTAAAAAGGCAGTTAAACTCTTCTGGCACAGCTCCAACTGTTCCGTTAAGTGCGGCAGCGTGTGCAGCATGGTTTCGGAATCGTAGCACACTGACACGACGTTTGGTTCGTCAACCGCCCCCGCCACCGCCTTCATGAACGTCTTGTCGATGTTGTTGAACCGCTTTGCTTCTAACGGGAGCTGCTTCACGATGTCGCCACCACTGAAAACCGCCTCCATGTACATCCACATGTTCTGTACGATGAGCCACCCCTCGACGATCTCACCCACGGTTGACAATTTCGCGATCCACTCACTCACTTGGTCCTTAAACGGCGCTGAATAACGGTTAGTCGCCATCGACCCGAGCGCCATCTGCGTGTCCTCTAACTTCTCAATCAACTCAGCAGTGGGCGCCATGGATAGGATAACCGTGCCTCGCGATTTATACGGACCGAAGGAAAACACTTGATCGGACCAGTCGGATTCAATACTTACTAACTTGGTCTCCACCTGCGCCTCCTTCACCGCGCCGGTGGTCAGGTCCTCGACGTCTTCGGAAACTTTCAGCATGTTGGCGTTTAGCAAATCGTCCAGTTTGAAAGTATCTGGGCTTAGGTCGAAGGACACCCCAGTAATACGCATCAACTCGATCCAATGACGTTCACGCATATCAGGAGAACTCAACGCCTGTAACAACGGAAGAATCTCAAGAAAGTCGTCGATTTTCTTGCGGCAATCCGTGTACGCGGGCCAGTCTCGAAGCGCTTTCGGAAGCTTCTTGCACTGCGCTTGGAACTGGGAGACTTGCTCGCTCATTGTGTCAATGTTCGCCACCACGTCGGACCACAAGATATCGGAATAGTTGTCAATAGTGCTTAACACTGTAGTATACAGGTCATACAACCGTGTCAACATGCTAATCTCTTTTTCCGTCTTTTCCATCTCAGGGTAGCTCGTCACGGGGAGGCCAAAGAGTTCTTCGCCTGAGCAGTAGTTTCTCCATTTTCTAGCCCTTACGTCGAACATCTGGGTAAACTTTTTCAGCCGATCCACGGCTTCGACGGGGGTTAACCCGGGAACCGCAGGTCCGTTCGTGTCCCAGTCCTCACGGAACGCAACCGCGTCCACTACGAACACCTTAACCTCACGGATTAAGTCGCGCTTGAACCCGACTTGTAGCCTGGATAAGTTATCGCTAACACTGACGGCTAAAGTTTTCATTTTACCCCACCCGAAGCGCAGCTCGGAAACGGTGTCAGTTTCCTCTTTAGGCACCTTCACTTGGTACCTGCCCAATAAGGAATAGATGTCTTCAATAGGAATGAGAATAGCATCAATTTCCGCTTCTCTGTCCCGGATCTCGTGTAACACCCCCATCGCAACCCTGACGTCTTCTAAATCCTCAATGTTCCGGTTTAACTTCAACGTCGTCTCACGCATGTAGTCGTGAATCGCGTGCAGCTGTTCCTTACCCTGTTTGTGCAAATTTTTAGCGAATTGCGTTTTCCAAGTCGCCGCTTCCGATTTTAGGCTGTTCTTCATGGGTTGGGTTTCTAACGACATCGCGCCTATGTTGTGCACCGGCGCAATCCTTTGAATATCCTCCTCAATGGCCATGTACTTCTTTAGCTCTAGTTCAAACGCCTCTAACGAAGGCTCGGTTGCCATGAAGTTTGCGTACTCGACCTGCAGATCCGTGAGGTACAAAAAGTCAAACATTTTGAAGCTATCAACGTATTGAATGACTTGTTGTTTAGTGCCTTCGATCGAGCCGGTTAGCAGCAACACGGATTTAACGATTTCCTTGTCAGAAGCGATCCAGTGGTAGAAGTTCTTGCCCTCGCACCCGGGTGTGCCCCACATGTGCAGTTGTTCGGACGCTTTCAACATCCGCTTCGCCGTGTTGTTGATCGCGCCCTGGATATCCTCCAGCGACGGGTTCATGACAACCTTTGGGATTTGCAACTCCACGTCCACGCCGAATATGGGCCGCTCGATGTATAGGAAGCCGCCGCTTGCCCGGCTGCCTAAGCGTTTTTTCATCACAAGGAAACTGGTCCGCGTCGCCGTTAATATCGCCTGGTACATAAACTTTGCGTAGTGCGCGGTGAAGTCGTTGACGACGTCATTGGCTAAAACGTCCTCGCCGACGTTTTCTCGCGGGTAGTTTTGGACCAACTCGCATAAATCCAACACGCCGCGTTCGATTTCCACGTTCCTGACTTGGATAGACTCGGTTTGCGATTTAATAAACCGCAGTTGCGAGCTCGTGAACTCCTCGTACGTGAAGCTCTGGTCCGCGGGTAAGTTCACTAAGCTGGTTTTAGCCACCGCCTTCAAGTTCGCCTCCACGCGGTTTTCCAAGATGTCGTTCATCTTCTGGATGAGTAACTCGACCTTCGCGAGACCGTCGTGGACCCTGTTCAGGTACCCGTCGATGTTCATGGAGGTCCAGGTTAGTGAGTACATACCGGGGTGCAGTCTATTCTCTAGGTCACGCAAATGCGGCCCCAGCATCTTAAGCGTAACCGGCGCCGCGGTGGCCAACACGCGGTCGTACTCCCTTAAGGCGTACGAAAGCTGGTTGTAGTAGTTTTTAAACTTGTCCTCTTGCAGTAGGACCATCTTAGCGCTCTCCGGGACGTCCACGCCGAGGCGCTGTAAGTACTTAGTCTCCCGCATCAACTGCATGATTTCCTTGTCGAAGTTAACGAGGAGATGACCAGTTTCAGGGTGGCGGACAATTAAAGTGGCTTGTAACCCAGCTTTAGAGTCCTCAATACTTTTTTTCCACGCCGTCAGCCACAGTGTTTCAAACGCCACGAGCGCTTTAGCAACCGTGTTGTACGTCTTCACCGTGCGTCGAGATTCTTTCGCTTTCATGATAACTTCGTTCTGCGCGAAATGACGCATGGGCTGCTCTATTCTTCTGAGTAGCTGTCTACTCCACATAATGTCACCCGCTACTGGAGGCGCATTCCTGGGTAAACTAGGTCCATGCTTATGTTTCTCATAAATCTTCTGCACCGCGTCTAAATCCAAGGCGTAATTCTGGAAAATGACGAAATACTTGTCGTCCAAATTCTTGGCGAGCGTTTCGCGCTTTAACACGGACCGGAACTGCGTTAATAGGTGTAAAGCCTGCCCAGTACTAGTAATGTTCGCAAAGCTAGAATCTATATACTCCTGAAGCTTAAACTCCAAGTCGTTAACTTGTACGTTGAACTCCAAAAAATCGCGGTCGTACTGGTTCTTGGTGTACTCTAAAAGGTCGTACGGTTTCCGTTTAAACTCCTCCACGACATTGAAAAACTTTTTAATTTTATCCGAAGCGCCGTCAACCGCGGTGTGGCCGCTTAGTTCTCGGAACTGCTCAATCGTGCTAAACATGTCAAGCAGCTTACCAAGTCTTTTAGCAAATAGATCGAATTTCCCGAAACACAGCTCCATGTCAAAGTCAAACTGCCGGTTAGCGGGGTTTAACTTTAGCGCGTTTTTAACAGAAACAAACTCAGCCTTGTACTTATCACGGGTTTTAATCACCAGGGATAGGTTCTTCAACAGGGTAGGCTTATCCTTGTTCCATAAATTGACGCTTCCGTTCTCACTCAGCATATCACGACAAACCGTAATAATCTTATTAGTTATCTTAGCGAATAAACGGGTCATTCTGTCTTTAGTGTGGTAGTACCGGCACACGGCGTACATCATCTTTATTGAGTTCATCAGCGGCGCGATTGATTCGTGGATTTTAGCCACGTCGTCGCCGTATAGCGGTTCCAAGGTCTTCTCTAACGTCGTTAAGTACTTCACGTTGTCCTTTGACTCGTTAACGGCGTCCGAGATGCGCATGTCGATTTGTTTCCAGCGTTTGTGCGCGGCAGTACGGCCGGCGCCGGTGACGCCCAACACCAACCTCGCCTCGCGCGACTTTAACTGTTCCATCACCGAGTTGAACTTGGCCATCCTGGATCGCCAAAACTCCAGCTCCGTATCGGGTCCAACATCGTCGTCGTTCTTCTTGTTCATCGCGCCCATCTCTTCCTGCTCGCCGCTGTCAAGAAGAATCTCAGTCTTGTCGCACCAGTCCTCCAGTGTGCGCTCAAAATCGCTGGAAATCGCTTTGTCATCCGCCGCGGTTGTGAAAGAACTGGGCTTCAAATCCAACGTAGTGAGGTACTTAGTCGGCGGCTTTTGTAACTCAACCCCACCCTGTAACGAGTGCGACGCTTCTTGCAGTGTAGCGCCGAACTTGGAAACGGAACGGACGAACTCCTTGGTGCTCTCCTCCCTGGCTTTGCCCCACGTGTTTTTGTTTTGCTGTTTCAGCACCGGCGCGTATAAGTTTCCAATCAGCGCGCGGAACGAATCCAACGCCCCACCTCGAATCTCGCCGCTCATCATATCCTGCTCGCACCCCTTCTCGCCGACGCCCTCTTTCTTTTGCGTGGTGCGGATGAAGTAAAGGGCGTGGCCGTTTGAGTCGAGGGCGGTGCTGACGCCATCGGTGATGATTAGGCGCTTCGGGCCGGAAGATGATGCATCTCCATTTTTATCGACGCCCACGTCGCTCGCGGGGGACTGGTAGTAGAAAAGAAGCTTAGGCGGGCCGTCGACTTGGTAGAACTGCTTTACTTGCTTGTCGTAGGGCCTGTAAGGGGGTGGAAGGGAAGAAGTAGTGGTAATTAGTCAGTAGGGTAACGACGCGAGGCTAAAAAATCAAATGTATGCCAAAAAGTCGAGCTCGTCTGACGCGTGAAAAGTTGACGCTCCGATTGGGGGCAGTGGGTACTAGTAACGCTGGGTACGTACCCTAACCCTTCCGTAGCTTCATCAACAGGGATCCCAAACGACTCCGCGACCTGTAGTGGGTTGAGGTGAATAAAGTGGTGAGTGGTGTGTATGAGCAATTAGTGTAAGCGACGAGTGATTCCTCGATCGATCGCAATCAGAGAAAGTCTCCGATCGCTCGGGACAGACGCATTTGGGTTCCGGTACGTTGGTCGGGAAACGCGCGTGGTGGTCGGTTCGAGTGGTTTTTTTGTTTGAATTTGCAGGGGTGGTATCACTATCCTGTGAATAAAGCAGCCATCCATTCAACCCATTCGTACCTTGCCCGCGATGTACTCCAGCCGTGGGTCCGCCATGGTTGTTGGTCACACTCGGAAGCGTGCCAAAAATAGCGCTTGTTTGCGAACTCCGAGAGTGCAATCGAGCCGGTGTGAGCCTCCTACGAGCGGTCACGACGCCGGCGACCGCGAAACAAGGCTTTGACCTGACGCCCTTCACTCGTCACAAATACACACGCCGGTCAACACCACCTGTTTCTACCGAGACGCGCACCCAGACCACGTGCGCGCGCGCTGTAACGAAGCGGAGACGAGTGGAAGAGAAGAGTTCTCGACACAAAACCTCGAACTGCGCGGAATGCGCCAATTTATGATATGCGAATTTATTTAACTCAATTTCTCTTGGAGGTGCCGAGGCGTGCCTCCTTTTTGTCATATTTTTGGTGTCAGCATTGACAACATGTGTCCTTTCGCCCTCGGTATCGCCAGAGGGCACGCGCGCCGAGGTGCGTGTGGTAATACTTTGAGCTCACCCGAAGTTGGCGTCGGTACCTATAAACCGCAACGCGCATTGGTTGGGTTTGCGTAACCGTCGAAGGTCACGCACGAGTCGCATCCCGGGAGGACGTGTCAACGCGGGAAACTTGTTGTTTCGCGAGTAAGAAGAAGTGTCATCACGACGGCGTGGTACAGCGATGAGTCACGGACACGCCGCGCCCGCGGGGAAGGTGCGATTGAATTCCATTTACCGATGCTTCCACGAGTCGAATGGTTCATTACACATCTCATTTGAACGACGGGAACCCACCCACATCGTCCTCTTCCGAAACGACGCCAACGACAACCCTATCGGGATTGAGCTTCGTCACGTCCCAGAAGTCACTACTTGCGTGAGAGTACGACCAATGATATTCCATCACGTCCCTTCAAGCACAAGCCATCTAACCATTACCTTTCCCTTTCTTTTCCTCCCCCTAATACTCAGGTGCCCGACGCCATCGCACTGCGCGCCGCGGCGGCGCACGAGCAGATGCTGAGCCGCGAATCCACGGTTGAGTTCATTTCCAGTTTGCTGGACGGTGTCGACACGCCGAACGAACCCCTTCCGCAAACCTTCGTGGGCCTACCCAGCTCAGCGGCGGAGATGCAGTCGCTGGCGGATCAAGTGCAGATCCACGACACGGGAGTGTCATCTCACAACGGGTCTCCGAACAACGGAAACTCTTCAAACACGCTCGGTCCGTTTCTCGGCGAGATCATCGCGCGGAATAAGCGCACGCGGGACACGTTGAATGTGCAATCGAACAACAACACGTTGATCGACTCGAGAGGTTTGTCGCCGTACGCGGGCATCCCCGAGGCGCTGCGAACACGAGCGCGTGATATCGAGGATGCGGAGCGCAGGGTGCAGAATTATCACACTCAAACGCATACAGCTGAAACGCACTGTGCGGATTCAGAACACTTGAACAAGAGGCTGCGGGCGGTGGGCAGAGTGCACAGCGCGCCTGAAGCAGGCACCGTGCAACAGACTGGAAACAAACGCATGTTTATGGACGCGGAGACGAGGCCCGTTAATACGGCGCGAACGAATGTGAACGTGAAGCAACAAACGTCGACAGGCGCCGTGCTGGTGGGCGCGCCGATCGTGGGTAACGCGCCGCCTATGGGTATTCACCCTCAAAGCGCGGTTTCGAGTGACAGAATCGTGACGCCGCCGGCTGTTGATGGCGGCGTGCCGGGCGTCGCGGCTCCTAATGCGGATGTAGCGCCCACAGCAACAACCACGGCGACTGCATCCCCCGCGTCCCAACCAGCGTCGGGAACCAAACCAGTGAAGACGAAAAACCCGAAGCGCGCGGACCGGAGAAGAACCATCGCGCGGTTCACGACTGCTATTTTGAGAGCAGGCGGGAGCAACGCGTTCATCGCCCGAGACGGCCTCGGCTACCGAAAAGCCTTCGACCGCTTCCTTGTCGAAACCTACGGCGAAACCTTTGCGGAGGGTGGTTATTGGTACGAAAACGCGCGCGTCGAGCCGTTCTTCCGCGTGCTGTTCCACGTTGCCACCGAGGGCCGCGTGCACATCGACCACGACACCGTGAACCAGCTGTTCTGTAAGCGCGAAAAGCGGCAAGCCGCGGAGTGGCTGCTTGACGAAGAGGAGCTCTCGAAATTTGGCGTCACCGCCACGCAGCTGGCGCAGATTTTCGAAGGGCCGCCCTCGGTGTCACCCGTCGGGTACCCAAGAGGAACCCCATTAGCGATTCCCACGGATTCCGAGTTGGACTCGGGCGCTGTGCCTGGCAAGGGCGCCACCGCCGCGGCTGTAGCCGCTGCAGCAGCGGCGCAGCAGCACATGATGCGCGGCACGATGCCGCACGGTGGAGGGTACCCCCCGATGGGGGTGCAAGGCAACCGCCATGGTCACGGTCCCAGCGTGAAGAGCGACCCTCACTCCGACGGCATGGGCCCCCCCCCGTCCACGAACGAACGCGACCAGAATGCGCACTTGCAGTACCTGGGGCAGGGCGGCGGGATGGGACCTGGAGGGCCTCCGGGGTGGCACCCTAGTGGGCCTCACGGGCAGCACACCGGAAGGCCGTACGACGTCGCGATGGCGGCGGCGGCGGCCGTCGCGGCAGCTGGGGGGCAGCACGCTCAATACTCGCACGCGCAGTTGCAGTACGCGCACGCGCTCGCCAGGCAGCAGCACCAGGCGAGCTATGGCGACGGTGGGCACCCAGGTGGACACCCCGGGCACTACGGCATCCACCCTGGGATGCACCATGGACCTCACGGAGGCCCGACAGACGGCCACCACACCGCACAACACTCCTACTCGATGTTCCCGCCCGTGAGTTTGAACCCCGGGTCGTACGGCGGAAACAACGGACAATCTAATGGTGCCGCGGCGAACGGCCAAGGTATGCCTCCCACCGGCGGCCCCATGTCCTCCGACCCCACCCGTTTGCCTTCCTTCCCCGGGTACCTGGACCCCGTCGGGTCTGGTCCTCGTCGGCAATATTCGTCTGATTTGTCACGGCTGATGAGCGAGTTCAATCAAAACCCGACGAGCTCGGATGACTTTTTGAAGTCGTTCATCCAGCGGACGGCGAGCGAGCTGGACATCCTGGCCAACATGGAGGGACAACAAAGACAGAAATAATAGGGATACATAAGTAATACGCGTGAGTAATACGCCTATACACCTTTAACATTTTGATACTAACATTTAGACATTACACTATCGCACTACCTATCGTCACTATACCATCACTACTCTCACTCTACTGGATTCCTCAGAGTCCCGATTCCCTGGATCACGACTTCGCACGTATCGCCCGCTTTCAGAAACCCCTTGGGGTCCATCCCCGCGCCCACGCCAGAAGGCGTCCCCGTAGCAACGATGTCCCCAACCCGCAAACTCATGGCTCTGTTCACGATCTGCAACAAGTCAGGGACGTCGAAGAGCATGTTGGAAGTGTCGCTTGATTGGCGCCATTCGCCGTTCACGCAAGTGCCTATTTTTATGCCGTTTTTTCCAATCAGAGATTGAACGGCGTTCGCGTCAGTGTCTTCACCCAGCCCTAATAAATTTTTCTTCGGCACGATCCACGGCCCAAGCGGACAGAACGTGTCGAACGACTTCCCCAGGTACCACTGCTGGTGTTGCTTTTGAACGTCCCTGGCGGTGACGTCGTTTACGATGGTAAAGCCGAAGACGGCGTCCCAGGCGGATTGCGTATCGTTAATTTCCCCCGGCTTTACGTTTTTGCCAATAACCACGCCGAGCTCGCCTTCGTAATCCACGCTCTTTGAGATGTTGTTTTTTGGAATGATGATTGGTTGGTTGTGGCCGGTAACCGAGGTTGGCGCTTTGGTGAAGATGATGGGGTATTCCGGCGGGGCTGCTCCTGTGGTTGAAATGCCGGGCAGACTCGAGTCTACCTCGCCGATGTGTTCTAAATAGTTCTTGCCGATGCATACTATTGAAGGAGGATTTGGGATAGGGGCGAGCAGGGTGACGGAATCCACAGGAACGGGGTCGCCCTTGCGTTCGTGTTCCAAGATGTCTTCGCTGGAACGTCCACCAGAAGTCTTGTCGTGCCACTTTTCAATCAGAGAGAGCATCCCGTTCGGGTACGACGTGCCATCGAAATCTAACGTCCACAGCCAGTGCGCGTTTTCCACGATCCCGAGCTCGGGGTGCGCCCCTGGGGTGCGCTGGAAGGTCACCAGGGCGACGTGAGGGGGGGGTCCGACATCCACCGCGGGTCTCGAACTAGATGAAGATGCGCGCACATGTGAGGGGGACCGCCGGCGCGCCAAGGGGCGGCCCAGGGGAGGCACCAAGGCGCGAAGGGCGAGCGAGCGCAACATCGGAATGGAGATCTGCATATTTTAAAGGGGAATAAAAAGGTGCTGACGAAAACGAACAGACTAAAAACGACATCGTTGTCTACGTATGCTATATATACTATCTAAAGGGCTACTATTGGTGTCTCTAGACTCTAAGCTTCACTCCACTTCACAAAGCTCGGCGACAAGCCCGGCAGTTTCAAGAACATGCTCCGCGCCCATGCGCCGGCACCACTTCGGGTCCGCGTCGTTGCCAATGCCATTATCGCTTTCATTGTTCTTCTCGGAAATCTTTTCTTCGGCGTCAATCGCAGTAAGCATTTGTTTCGCCCAATTGATCGCGGGATGAACTACGTCGTGAAGCATGGTATCGCGCCCGTGCCAGTACGCAACCATTTCGTGTTCAAAAGCTTGGCTATTCATCTTCCGAAACTCACCACTCAAGTGCTTCGTTCGCGCGCGTCCCAACACAAAGCGAAAACAATTTAACCCGGCGACCAGTACGTCCGCCGCGCCGGCAATCGATAGCTCGTCTTCCTCAGTCGGTGAAGCTTTTCGCAACGCATCCGTAAGAGCTGCTTGCACTAGGTTGACATAGCCACGAGACGTTTCTTGGGATTTCTCATCGGTTTCGCGTCGATCTAGAATTTCGCGTATTTCGCGTGTGATTCGTGAAAGGTACAGAGCGGTCACTGCCGCAGCGGGCTTTGGCATCTCACGATGTGCAACATATTTATCATCCACTTCATCCGGCTCTAAATCTACTCCTACCCTTCCTTTGACGACTTCAAACCTCATGTCAGGCCTCAACGATGTCAACAACCGCGCGTGCGTCACCCGCGACAGTTCCCGCAATTTGACCGAAGGCGCACCCAGCGTGAGCGTCTCGAAGCGGTAAGCGGTTTTCAGGAAAAGGGAATAGTGGTGATTATGTTTTTCGTCCGGTTGGCCGGTATATTTTTTCGCGCGTAGAAATGCATTCGACGCGAACGAAAGCGCCACCGCGTTTAGCCCGCTTCGCGTTTCGTTGGAAAATGAGGTATTCGCAACTCTCCACGTCGCATCCAGGGCTTGAGCGATAACAAAAGGAGTGAGCACCCAATTGTCTTCCGGAAACGCGTCCCAGACATTCGCCACCGTCACAGATCCGGCGACCGCGGCAAGGAACTCATCTGCGTTTGTCTCGCCTTCTCCAGAAGACACAATCCCCGATACTTCAAACAGCTGTTGGATTGATGTGACGCCTCGTGAGACGAGTACGTTGGTGACTAGAGCCACGGTAGTGTGGCTCGGGTCTTGCGCGGCGTACGTCAGCGCTACGCGACACGCGCATCGCGCGCGTTCGCTGCCTTGAAACTTTTCCTCCGCAAACTTTGAAAGCGTTTCGAGAACGCACCGTTTGTACAGACTAATTTCCCCTAGGACGTCAGTTATGGGTGCCCAATTAGGTTCAGACAACTCTGTCTCATCGTCGTCCCTATATGCATTCGCGAGGAGCGCGACCTGTTGTACCAACGGCGCCGCGTCGCGCGCGTGAAGCGACGGGTCTCTTTTTTGGGTTTCAATAAGGTGAGACATGGCGCCTAGAATAGTAACGACAAGTCGCCACCCCCACGTTTTGTGCTTCTCCAGGTCAGCCATTTCGTTTAATTCACCCTCATGCTCCGCGATCAACCCATTGGCGAGCTGCCCTGTCCGTAGGTCTAGCATCTCCTGCATCACGAGAAGCGCGTCTCGCGGTGAGGACGTCACGTAGGCGAACGTGCGAATCACATCGCACACAACTTTTTCAGCATCTGGTGTATCGAAGCGATCCGCTTCGCAGGTCAAGTACTGAAGCACGACGTCGCCCACCGCTTCTAGCACCCGCGATGCGCGTTTCGAGACAGCAGTTGCTGTACCATCTATACGCGCTCCTGAATCGGTATCAAAGTCATCAATGGTACTGTCAAGGAGCGCTTCGGTGACTGCGAGAAACTCGCCGTGCGGTGCTGGCGCGTCTCGCACATCTCTACACGCAATCTCAAACGCCAGACGCAACCGCTCCACTTCATCTGCTTCTTCGTCAAGGTCACCACAGCTCACGTCACGCACATCGCACCACACATCATACCGCGCACACGCCTCAGCCGCCGCCGACGCCATCGACTCCCGTCGAAGACGTGTGCTTAAAGATCTGAACGGTGATTCTGACTTTTGAAGGGACTAAAATGTTGATGAGATTCATAAATCTAGCTCCTACGCGCTCTTCTCTTTCTTCCCCCCTCGCCCATTAACCCACCGCGCCCCTCCCCCCAACACAGGACCCAGGAACCCGGCACCAAGCACCACCAGTGGAAAAAACAAAGTGCTGAGCCAGGACGCCAGGGCTAACGACCCGGCGGCTTTCCCCGCGGATGACGCGCCGGCTAAATTAATTCCGAAAAACGCCATCGCGCCTTTCACGTCGACTCCGTACTTGAGCGCTGAGTAAATCACCGCAATTGAAACCGGCCCGATCACGTTCTTAGCAGCCATGTACGCCAAGCCGTAATGGTCCGTCATTTCTCGAGCCTCACGGGCGAGTTTCTGGGATTTGCTTTCGCAAAGAGTCTCGCCGGAGGAAGTACTTGAAGTACTCTCACCCACATCAGAAGTATCACCTCGTCCTCTCCAAACATCCACCACCTTTTTGATTTCCCGTAAAGCTCGCTCACCAGCGTCTATGATAGGGCCAACCCTCACCTGCGCTAGAGATGGCCACATCGACGCCATTTTCCCGGCGACCACGGCGTCGAACGCTAATCGGGGCGCTCTTATACTTTTCGACAGCGCGTACGCCAACGCGAAGTCGCCATCCACCGGGATTTTTAGAAATAACACAATCCCCAACAGCGCCAAGCAACTTCCAACATCCACTAACAAAAACGAAAGTAACACCCACGCGGGGTGTTGCGTTAGTGATTTGTTTAGCTTAGTGACCCACCATGGGTGATCAGATTGTGTGGATGTGGATGTTACACCTGGGTGTTCATCTGTTTCTGTTTCTTCGTCGGGCAACGACGCGTCACTACAATTTTGGTTTTTGGAATCCACTTCGTCTCGGTTTCCATCGCTCTGTTGCATCAAGTGTTCCAAAGCCTGTCGTTCATCTTCGTTTTCGTCGTGGTCGTCGAACGAGGCGAGTTGAGGACGCGATTCGACCACGGCGTTTGGTGAGGGGATACGCCACGTGTGCTTCGCTGAAAACATTTCGCGAGTAACGCCATGGAGCCTGTCGTGCTGAGTCCCGAAACTCGGGACGTCACGTCGATTGACACGTCCCGACGGTTCAGGGCGATTAGGCCGTGCCGCCGCGCGGGGCACAGTGGCCTGCCACTGCACAGCGCGACACCGAACGGGGTCCCCTCGCGATAACGGTGTGACCGATACCCGCACAGGACACGCAACCATCGCGGCCATCGTGGAATGACACGCAGGCGCAGTTCGTTGTGTGTCGTGACGCGTCGTTTCGCCAAGCAAGCCTGAGCGCATCAGGATTTCGTGGACGAGAATCGCCCGCACACTTTTCCTAGCCACTTGGCGCGCTTTTCAAGATAAAGGGCACCCCGCCGCGGTCACTTCCTCGCCTCACGCGCACACTCCCCACACGCGTTTGCGATGAGCGGCGGGTATTTCACCACCGACCGCGCGCGTAAGTACGGCTGGGGCGTTCCAAGGTTGTTACTACTGACGGTGTGCGCGTTCGAGGTAGTACCGCGGTTCTTTCTAAACGCGTCGTCCGATGATTTAGAAGGCATGGCGATGTCCCGGGTGAAGGGACTTGAACCTGGTGAATCCATCCACCACCCATTGAAGCTGCTCACCTACCTCCACTCCATGCGCTGGCTAGGCCACGCGTACATGGGCTCAATCGGCGCCGGGGTCAACGTCCAGGTGTTGGGGTTCGTGGGCAATCTAGCAATGCTCCTCGCCGCCGCCGCCTTTTGCGTGTGGGACGTGCGGATCGATTACTCAATCGTGATATACCTCGCGAAGACGTTCAGCGGGGACTTTCTTGCGGGCAAATTAGACACCGCGGAGTGGCGTTTGGTGCTGTTCTGGACGTTCGGGGTGCTTGGACCGGCGATGTTTTTACTGGCGGGGATGGATGGAGAAGCGATTGGAGTGGACGCCATCAACTTTTCACAATCTCTGTCCGCTTTTTCCAAATACAGCCGAATTTTGCCCGTGTTATTTCTCATTCAAACCGTCTGCGAGTTTGGAGACGCGCATTTAGAACACCACAGATTGGTCGGGAAGTTCTTCAGGCACAGGTACGGGTTCGAGTTCTTTACGAGTTGCTGCTTGACTTTGTTACCGGGCGGAATAACCCCGTATGAGCTTTTAGTCGTGCAGCACGACCTTGTCATTTGTTTATTTTACCGGATTAGCAATTTGGCGATTATTCTGCACAAAAACGGGTTATACAAATCAGTCGGAGCGTCCGTTGAAAAGACCTCACGAAAGGCTTTGTTCCGAGTGTTCGGCTTCTTTTCAAACCAGAAGTTAGTAAACATCACTGATATTGACACCGCGGTGGCAGTTTTGAAAGCCTCGTCCGTGAAAGGGGACGGGCTTGAAAGGCACGTTGCGAGCCCCGCGTGGCGTCCATTGCTGTCGTTAGAATCGGTGGATGGGAAGTTGTATGATGACATGGTTGGTGAGTTTCACAAGCTAGTGAAACATTTGCCGCCGCCTGGGTTAGTTGCGGAGCTGGCGGAGACCAGGGTGGAGGAGATGCTCAGGGCAGCAGGCAGCGGCGGAATTAAGAGAGGCAAGGTGAAGACGTCCAAGACTGACAAGCTAGGTAAGGAAGTGACTACCTCGGAAGTGGAAGTCAGTTTGCCAATTTCCTTATCAAGCCAACAGTTGTGCTCTTCCTTCAACGCGAAGGGCAACTCCGTGATCGACGCGCACCAGATCTGTAGGTTATCATTGGCAGTATTTGTGGAGTACGTGTTCCAACGGAAGTGGGAGCAATCTTTCGAAATTTTAGTGGACGCGAGCTGGGAGTGGCGCCGGGAAATCGCAGCGCGAGGGGTAGCGGATCCTCAAATAAAAAAGGCTGCGGTCGAGTTAGTGGTGAACGACTTACTCAGAAACAACGAAAAGCTGTGGGCTATTCATGGAGAAAAGTGGAGGGAACCGCGGTACTACAGTTTAATCATGCAGCCGTTCTTAATCTCGCCCGCGATTAACGTCGGGGACGTCGCGGTGGCGCTTAAGATGTTCCCGGAGACAAAGCTAGAAGACACGATGCGCAAATCGCACCCGTTTCCGATTTTCGAGCGGTTCGTAGATGAGGATGTTTACGTGACTCGAAGCGGAAAGAAAAAGAAAGTGATTAAAAAAGACACGCAGGTGATCATGTTCACCTCGGACTTTTGCGATAGTGATGTCAAATGGCCTGTGTTCGGGGCGGGCCCCCGGATGTGCGCGGGGACGTCCATGGCCTTGGGCGTGTTGCGAGCGGTGGCCAATGGGTTCGAGGGATGTGAAAACTTCAAGCCCGAAATCGGACACAAATACTCGGGGAGGCACAACGACGGGGTGAGCTCGTTTTCAGAAGCGATTTATTTCACCAAAACCGTGGTGCCCATCGTGTTCGGGTTCGGCAGGTCAGGAAGCAGAGAGTGGGAGGTGGAGGACAAGGCCAGGGAGGCGCTGGAGGGGGCGCTGGAGGGAGCGAGGTAAAAGTAATTGTAACAGCAGGCATTGAAAGAAAAAAACACCGCCGCTCTTTTCTCCGCCTACGCTAATCTTCTCATTCCATTCCGCCGTGCGCAGGTGTCACGGCGGCGCCCCACCGCCCTCCTTCCACGATGGAGTACGTAAACCTCGAGGGTTTGCGTCTCGATGGCCGGCGCCCGAAGGAAACGCGACGGATGCGCTGCTCCATGACCGTGCTTCCCGCCGCGGATGGCAGCGCGACGTTCGAGTCGGGGAACACCAAGGTTCTGGCGGCTGCGTACGGCCCCCGGGAAACCCGGTTACGCAGTGACGCGTTACACGACCGGTGTACCATAAAAGTGGAGTTCTCGCAAGCCGCGTTTTCCAGTGACCAGCGGCGGCGGAGAACGAAGGGTGATAGAAGATCATTAGAGCTGGGGCGGGTTATTCAGAGGGCGTTGGAGACGGTTGTCATGACAGATTTGATGCCGAGGTCGCAAATAGATTTGAACGTCGTGGTGCTGCAATCAGACGGAGGCGTCCGGGCCGCTGCGATGAACGCGTGTGTGCTCGCCCTAGCGGATGCAGGAGTACCACTACGAGACACCATGGCTGCATGCTCAGCCGGTTACCTAGACAGCACAACAATTCTTGATATCAACAAATTAGAGGCATCCGGCGGCGGCCCGGAAGTGCACGTCGCGTCCATGGTAAACGTCGACAAAGTCGTTTTAGTGCAGAGCGACAACAAGTGTGGGGTGGATGTTTTCGAACCCGTGTATCACTTAGCACTAGAGGGGTGCAAGGTCGTGGCAGGGGTGATGCGGGAAGCGATGTTGAAGCGGACGAAAGAACTCGCGGCGACTAGGGCGGCGGAGAGGCTATAGGTTGGGTGGACTCGAGCGCTGATTGTACAAGTAAAACAAGTAAAAATTAATCCCTCTACCTATCCCTACCCACTGCCATACCAACGCAATACCCCGCCCCAACCGCTAGGGAAAGCAAAAGCGTCCACCTCACCTCACGTGTTCCGGAGTTCGAGTCCCCCCTGTGGTCCAACCCGTACCCTGGGTGTCCGTTCCTTCGCATCGCAGCTTTCATGGCCGCCTGTTCCGCTCGCAGCGCCCTTAGATTTTCCTCCAACCCTAGCACCACTTGCCTTGTTTCCGCTGAACTTGATTTCAGCACACCGAGGTCCTTCATCACCGTCTGCATGAACCAGCCGTTGGCAAACTGGTCGTCCAGACGAGTTGGAGTGCTTGGTATTTGCTGTGGAGTGCCAGTCGGCGTGGTCGCTAGTCTGGGAATGACGACTGTATTTTTCTTTCCTTTCCCTCGGCTGGGAGTCGTCGGAGACGCTACATTCGATTTCGCTTTCGACGCTGATCGAACTTGGTCATCCAAAGCACCATCATCATCGTTCTCACTTTCATCGTGGCTCTCATGCGCGCTTGAGTTATAACCCCCACTTCGCGTCGGGGTCACCGTTCCCGAACCCCTTCCCTTCCCGCTACTGCGACTCGACGCGACCGAACGAGACCTGCTCACCGCCGAAACAAACGACGAACCACTTTTCGATGAAACAGCGTCGTCGAAACCATCATCACTCCCATCGTCGCTAACGTCTTCACTAGTTGAAGCGTAGCTCACTTTTTCTTCCCGCGTTCCGTTCCGTTCCGAAGACGACGGCGCCGGCTCGTCTCGCGGCGGTGTTTCCACGAACTCGTCGTCGTGCGAGTTGGATCTTGAAACCCCACCCGGCGTCACGGGGTATTTCTTTTTCGTGCGACTGACTACTCCGTGGTCAATTTCTGGTATAGTGGGAGAGGTTCTGAGAACATCCCCGTCGGTTACCGTGGGTTCGAACCCTAACACTTTCAACCCCGGAAGATTTTCGTCGCAATCGATTCCGTACTTTTCTGAAAGATGGGTATCCGTCCACTGCACGAATTCCCGAAACCCGGAGACCGAACGGTGCTCCATCATGCGCTCCACCACCGGTTGCAGCGCCCACGCGCCCGTTGCAGTGACCTGTATTACAGCATTCATTTTTGTACTCTCAGTAAAGTCCACGTCAATCACTGAACTGTACGTCACCTTGATCTCTGCCGCGAACCGCTGCGCTCGCTCCTTTCCGACCCATTGGGAATCTAGCTGAGCGGCGCTACTCACGGTGACGGTCCCGGAATCTGAATCGACACTTAAGTCTTGATGCTCCACGAAGGAAAATGATGCGCCTGCCTTTGCCTTTTTCGACGCGGAAGGACCGAGCAAGCGTTCGATGACGCTCGGCAGTTCCATGGGTTTGCTGAAATTTATAGATCTAGAAGCGATTTGATTTGATTCCGAATCGTGGTCACCAATCCACGGCGGCACCACCGCAGCGTGGCACCCCCCGCACTCTTCGTGAAACTTTTTTAAACAAACCCCGTCGTCGCCGTACACCACACGTAGAAACGTCTGGAGCGGCACGTCGAACGTGGTTTCCATCTCGTACTCACGCATCGTGGGAGACCGTGAGTTTGGAGCGCAATTTGGTCGGCGCCGGAATTCAGGCGACCAAGATGGGAGCTTCCGTGGATGCCACTCAGCGCCTGATTCTCCCTCGTGACGCACACGCGTTTCCTCCCTCGCGTCTTCCCTGCCCCAACCGCGCACTACTCACGTCGCGTCGCGTTCACACGCCCGTGGCACCTACTATGCCGAGTCGCGCCGCATTCATCTCGTTATCGGCGAAAAATCGCTCGGCAGTTGCTCAGCGAGAAACGAAACTCGTCGGATTTGCCAAAAGCGCCCTTGGGGCAATCAGATTCGGGTGCGCGGGGAAGGCGGCAGGAGATCGACCGTTCACCTATCGGCTGTGATGGGTGAGCGGTACGACCCCCCAATCTACGTTCGGGATGACAAGGACGCCCCGGCGAGGTCCGCCCCCTACAGAGAACCGGTGGAGCTGGCGTGTTTCTCTAAATCGAGAGCGAACGGCACTCAATACGACAAATCGATGTTGAAGCAATACCTACGCCCCGAGGTTCCGTTTGATTTATCCCAAGGCTACGATACGTTCATCGACCGCGACCGCAACGTCGCACGGCCAGCATCTCTGGACCCAATTTTCGGCGCATTACGCTCTCAAAACGTAGAGGATAAGGAGCTCGCGAGTGCGGATGTGATTACTTGGCGAGGCAATTTCGCGAAATTACTCGCCACGCCGTGGAACCACCGCGACCCGTGGCACATGGAGTGCGAATTAATCAGCGGCGTGTTAATTTTAAACGTCCTGGAACCCGAAATCCTACTAGAAAAGGAACGGAAGAAGGATAAGAAGTCACGAGAAGCGTTGATGTGCTACTGGGGCTTTTCGTTTGAAGAGCAATGCACCGGCGGTACCTACGACGAACCGGTGGATTGCGCCAACGCGTTTTGCGCCGTCGTCAGGGCGGGCGTCGGATCTCACCGATTAGTCCTCGGCGGCGAAGTGGACTGCTGGGACGGCGAAAAACACGGCCTGCCAGGGTACGTCGAGTTGAAAACAACCAGGGTGATGGAAACCGACACGCAGGTGCGGAACTTCGAGAGGGACAAGCTGTTAAAGTGGTGGGCACAGAGTTTTGCTCTTGGGGTGCGACGCATTCTCGTCGGGTTCAGAGATGACAGCGGTGCGGTTAGAAAGTTACAAACCCTAGACACCTTGAAACTCCCCGGGTACGCCGCTCGACACCAGCTCGCGTGGGACCCGAAAACGGCTTTGAAGTTCGCGGACAAAGTATTGACGGAAGTTAAGCAGCGGATGCGTAACCTTCCGGAGGGTTCAAAAATCAGGCTCGAGTACGAACCGAAGCGGAACAAAGACCAGGTGTTGGTGGTTGTGGATGATTCGATTCCGAATTTCGTGCCTGCTGAGGGTAGAGCTGCGTTGGCCCGAGCGTCGGTGATACGAGCCAGCGGAGGCGCCACATCATCGGGGGGCAGGAGCGGCAGCCGATCGCGAGGCTCGGGCGGTGGCGGCAGCGTCACGAAGAGCGGCGGCGGCGGCTCCGTCGGCGGAGGTATAAACTTCCTAGAGAAAGGAACCGCCGCTTCTGCGAAACGCGGAGTCGTGTTTCGGGAACCAGACCCTCCTGGAAGGTACGGAAGGGGTTCGGGGTGGACTTCTGAGAAAGGACACTCCGTGGATTCTGGCGGACTTCCTTCTGATAAATTAGGCGGACCCGGGTCCACCCCCGCGCGCGTGGGACTTACCGGAGGTAGTGACGATACAGGGGCGCCATCGCCGACGAGGCGCCAATACATCAGGTCAGGGGAGCGGCACGGTGCGTCCACCGCCGGCACAACTGCCGCGACCACCGGCGTTCCCGTCGAGAGGTTCGTGCACTGGGGTGCTGGCGGTTCAACCGACTCCGGCGCAGGAACAGGAGGCGCGTCGCATTCGCACCATGAACGGCGACGACGGAGGAGGCACGGACGAAGCGGAACTCCAGGTCCTGGAGGTGGAGGTGGAGATGGAGGTGTTACGGACGGAGGTCATGGTGGTACACTAAATGCTCATACCCGCGAGTCTTTGGACCGCGGAGGTACGCGCGACGCGGCGAGCGTTCAACCATCTGACCGTAGAGGTTCCGACCGGTCTGACCGGAGCCGCTGGTCTGACCGGAATCGAGGAGTTGCCGATGATCGAAACGACCCTACCCGATCGACAGGACGAAACACGTTCTGTCACCCTATCGTTGCCGGCCCGGGTGTCGGTGATCCGTTTAAATTAGCCGCGTCCAAACTAGCGTACGCGCGATCGTTGGGACCGACCGCGATGCGCTTTTTAATGGGCTTCACGCCAGGTGAAATCGGATGGAACGGTGGGGAGGATGGAGGTGTTACGGAAAAGCCGCCATTGGGTGTTACATCAACTGTTGCTGGGGGTGGTGACGGGGCAGTTGATCGAGATCCTAGCTCCTCGAAGAAACATGACAGTACAAACGTAGGGGCTATTCCAACGGCAAACACGACTGATGCGTTTTCCAAGCCAATCGGCCTCGACCCGCGGGCGTTCGCGTTTGACCCGTTGAACCCCACCGCGACCTCAAATATACCCGGGATCCATTCCGGGCTGATGACGCACAACCGACCCGATGGTAGCGAAGGCGATGGCCAGCAAAACTCGTATGTAAGCACGGGGGACACGAGCGCGGGTGACCCGCCAAACTCGGGAAACGAAAATACGGTTGACCGCGGGTCGCCCGGCGCGGGGGGACCTCGTGGACGCCTGCGGTTCGCACCCGCCACCACCGCCACTTCCAATAACGACGCCGAGTTGGAGATGGGGGGGGGTGCGAAACGAGTCCGGCGGTAGTCGATTTCGGTGTATCACAATCAGCTTTTACCTTCAAACTCTCTCGTATGCGTTTCACCACTTCAATCAGCGTGAAAAGAAAACGTTTTTGAAACGCCTTTCGGGTCGGAACGAGACAA
>TARA_B110000977_G_scaffold26996_1_pt1 | contig 27052 bp, 21 predicted proteins | sample TARA_B110000977 | Tara Oceans TARA_B110000977 (sample SAMEA4397798) | marine metagenome | biome: Polar Biome; feature: [SRF] surface water layer (ENVO:00010504); material: water (ENVO:00002006), including particulate matter (ENVO:01000060) such as... | depth 5 m | reverse complement strand
AAACGTAAAACCATGAACACCAAAACAGTAACGCAACTACTCGTATCCGGCGTTTGCCTGGGCGTTCACTTCGGGCTGTGGGTTGTGGGGCTGCAGAACACTAGCTTAGCACACAGTCTACTGCTAGTCTCGTGTACGCCTTTATTTTTAGCCTTTGGGGGGTTTATCATGGGATTTTCAGTGTCAACCGGCGAGCTCGCTGGATCGGCGCTCGGCGTGTTTGGCGTTGCATTAGTCGCATCAGACGCGGGATCAAATTCAGAGACTGAAAGCCCACCCACAAAGGAACACACTACCTGGCAAGGCGACATCGTGTCTCTCGGCGCGAGTGTCGTTATAATAGGCTACATGACCGTGGGCCAGAAATTAAGAAAGTGGATGCCTACGTTTCTGTACGCCGCGCCGGTGACCGGGACGGCGGCGGTTTTTTTGTCGCTGTTGTCGTTGGTTGTGGAATCAGATTCCTCATCTGATTCCTCACGGGATTCCTCGCCGGATTCCTCATCGAATTCCTACACCCTGTTTGGGTGGCTTCTACGCAGTAAGTACTTCGTGGTAGTCACGTATTTAGCATTAGTCCCCGGTTTAATCGGGCACACCGGATACAACGGGGTTTTGCGGTTCGTATCGCCGCTGATTGTGAGTACGAGTTTGACGTTTGAACCGCTGTTGGGATCGGGGTTGGGATTTTTATCAGGCGTCGCAGACGCGCCTGGTGTAAACACGCTCATCGGAGGGGTGCTCATCGTCATGGCGGTGCTGCAGGTCATCGTGGCGTCCGCGACACGAGAAGCGAGTGAAGCATAGGGGATAGATAGAAGATAGATTGATTGTCATAGCCGTAGCCTGATTGTATCGTACCGGAATTATTTTTTCTAAAATTCTACTTCAATCACCTCAGGGACAGCGGCACGACGAATTCGTTCGTGACTTTTGGCGGCTGGAACGGTTTTTCTTTTGATGCCGGTACATCACTCTCCATCCACTCCACACCTACCCCGACCCGCCCCACGACAGGCTCCGCCACTACTAAACCCCCGCGTGCGCCGTCGCGAATGTGCAGCGCCTGCGAAACCGCGGCTCTCAAATCCCGCGTATCACCATCCTCCACGATCTCAAGCACCAAGCGCTTGGCGTGCTCCACCTGGTCGGAAGTGCCGCAAATCTCGCACAACCCGCTGTTTCTCGTCACCCTCAACGCAGCCCCGGTCTGCGTCATGAGCTCAGCGATCTTCGACCCGCCCTTGCCCACCACTCGCGATGCGTGCAACCCGCAGTTCACCAGCAAACCTATCGACCCGTCCGGAAGGGACGTCGGCTCAGAAACCGTCGGCACGAAAGGCGCCATGCCCACCTGGACTGGGACGTCAGGCGCGGGAGGCGCGGACATCGTGGCGAGCGACAACACCCCGACGAATCACACGCGTCAACCCGCGACACGACCGACTGGAGACGGGGCAAATTGGAACCACTCAAGTGTGGTTTTCGCTTCGACTCGCGAAACCGCACACGCGGGCGGCCAATCCAACAAAAATCATAAATCAAGATCTCGGATTTGCAGATTCGCTGAGTTGGACCCGATTTTCTATCCCATCGACCGCGCGCGCGTATGGGCATTCCGCACCGCACGCGTCGAGCCCCACCTCGCGCGACCTACCGCAGAGAAGGCTCTGCTTTAGAGGGACGCTCCACCCCGAAACTCAACGATGGCCGCTTCCCTGGCGCAGGGCTCTTCCGCGTTCGCTTCCAAGGCGTTCTCGGAAAACAAATCCAGAAGGATCGGAAAGGTGACAACGCGAGGTGCGCCCTGTGTCGTCCGCGCGTCCAGTGATAAAGACCCTATCCTTCTCCGTGCCGCCAGGGGCGAGCAAGTCGAGCGCCCCCCTGTTTGGCTAATGCGCCAAGCCGGCCGGTACATGGCTGAGTTCAGGGAGTACTCAAACAAGTACGGCTTTCGTCATCGATCGGAGACGCCTGAGATTGCGATTGAGCTCTCGATGCAACCTTGGAGGGCGTACAAGCCGGACGGTGTGATTATGTTCAGCGACATTCTCACGCCCCTCCCCGCGATGGGCGTGGAGTTCGACGTGGTGAAAGGCAAAGGTCCTGTGATTTCAACCCCGGTGCGCACCATGGCGGACGTCAAGGCGCTGAAGCCGTTGAACGACCCCGACGCGTCGTTGCCGTTCGTGCGCGAGATTCTCTCCACGCTGCGCAAAGAGGTTGAGGGCCAGAGCACCATGCTCGGTTTCGTCGGTTCACCCTGGACCCTGGCTGCGTACTCCATGGAAGGCCGAAGCGATCGCCATTTATTGCAAACCAAGCAAATCATGACCCAGGACCCCGAGACGCTGCACGCGTACCTCGCGCACCTCACGGAAGCGCTGGGCGTTTACGTCTGCCACCAAATCGATTGCGGCGCGCAAGTCGTGCAGATTTTTGACAGCTGGGCACACCACCTCTCCCCCACGCAGTTCCTCGAATTTTCGCACCCGTACAACGAGCGCGTCATCGATATCGTCAAGGCGAAGTACCCGGATACGCCGTTGATTTTCCATGCCAACGGGGGTGTGGGGAAGCTGGAAGGGCTGAAGAAGTCGAGCGCGGACGTGATTGGGCTGGACTGGAACACGTCAATGGCGGAGGCTAGAGCTGTGCTCGGCCCCGACCGCGTGCTTCAAGGCAACATGGACCCCATGTACCTGTTCTCGGAGAAAGAACGCATCTACAAAGAAGTCGCAAACAACGTGCGCGACGCGGGGAAATCGAAGCACATCCTGAACGTGGGGCACGGCGTGGTGCAAGGTACGCCCGAGGAGAACGTCGGGCACTTTTGCGACGCCGCGCGGGCGAGCGTGTACGCGAAGGAAACAGTCAACGCGTAAAGAGGTTATTTAGGTATACTGTTGATACACAATGCATTTTTCTTACGTTAATACATCATATTTAGTTCAATACAGTCTCTTACAGTCGCATTACAGTCTCTTACAGTCGCATTACACTCACGCCTACTCGTGTTACTCTGGTGCAAATTCTCAAAATTTGAGTTTGTCGTTGTGTAACGCTTTTCTCGGAAGCCTCGAACACAACACGCGCACACGACACACACCGCCATGTCTGTCGACGCCACGCTCGGTGTGGAGAGTCGTGCGGGGAAGCGGAAGCGCGAGCTCCGCGATGCTATCGCGGCTAACGCGGGCGAGGCCTTCCCCGGCCTCCCTAACCACCTCGTCATCGCGCACATATTCAGATCTGAGTACTTTGACGATTCCGCAGATCTCGCAAGGCTCCCAGCGGTGAGCCGCGCGATGCGCGACACGGTGGCGGCGAAGTGGTATCGGTTTACGGAGATGTATGAGGATGATGCCGTCGAATTTGGATGCTCAAGTGTGTTGAAGCGCAAGCCACGGCGAGGTCACCTTTCGCGTCAAGAATACCTTTTGTTGGGCAGCGGCAAGGAGCGGACAACTCGAAGAGTTGAAGCTGTTGCGTGAGAACGACACACCGTGGGACGTATACACCGTGGGACGTATACACGTGTTATGAGGCAGCGAAGGGCGGGAATCTCGAGGTGCTGCAGTGGTTGCGCGCGAACGGCTGCCCATGGGATAAAGAGGTGCACGATCGTGCGAAACGTGCGGGTCATCTCGTGTTAGTAAATTGGGCTGTAGCGAACGGATGTCCTCAATAGCAGTGAGGCCTTTTACAAAATGCCCTTCATTACAATCACCGCCCTACTGGCGCTTTCAACAACGACGCGACGTCCGGTATGACCACCAGTCTTGACGGAATCCTCCCCAGAAAAGCGCACTTAGCGTCACTCCCCATTTTCGTATCCACGCACGCGAGTTGCTCTACGTGCGCGAACCTGGTCCCGGAGACCATATCATAACTCGCGTCTCCTATCACAAGACGTACCGAGCCGTCTTTCAAAACCTCGAGTTCGCCTAACTTTCCCTCGTCCAACTCCGACATGCTCGCCGCCGCCGTGCCAAACCCGTCGGACTGCTTGCGATGATCTTCAGACTGTTTGCTGATATCATCTCCATCCATTATCACGACATCGTCATCGTTCGTAGTTTTCGCTAGCGACAGCAACGACGGCAGCTGCACAACAAGGTACTCGTCATTGGTCTCTGTGGCAAGTAATCGATCAGCAACGGAGGTTTCAGTCGTTTCAGATTTCTCAATCTCCATTCCATTCGCGTCACTCCCCCCCAACTCGGGACACGGCCGCAACACCGTAGGGTAGTACTGCGTTTTATCCGTCCAGTCCTTGTTCACGTCGTGGTCGTCGTCCCCGTCACTCAAGTCCATCGGCGAAGCACCTGGCATCGTGGCTTCCAGACTCGGTTCGTGTTTTTCCTCTTTGCTTTTTTTCAAAGCTGCTTTTGTTTCTTTGTCCCTCTTTGATTCTTTTTTGGTGTCAGCCCTCCCCGCGGAGAACGTAGCGGCGGTGTGCGTGGGCTGCTCTGGGGCGTCCGCAGAGCCTGTGATGCTCACATCCATCGCGCTCGTGGATGTCCCGGCAGCGCCGCTTGACCCGACGGCCTGTGCGTTCCCGTCACCACCCGCGCTCCCGGGCTTCGAATGGTCAACCTCACCGCGTCTCGGTCGCCTTTGCTCCAAACCGCGCACGGGCTCTCTTGGCCGCACGGTTTTGCCCTCCAGGTGCGCCTGCTTCACCAGGTGCTGCACGTGCGTCGAGAGCTTCGGTTCTGCGGTGTCCTCCACCGCCGTGCGTGGAGCGCGCGCCCTGCGCTCCGAAGGGACTTTCGGGGCGAACCGAGTTCGGCGCCCGGTGGGGGCATCCGCGACGGCGGCGGGCCCGGACGACGACGATGGGTCGCCCGACTCAGGGGAGGCCATGGCATCGACGATACCACGAAGGCGCCCGGGGCGCCGAGACCCACCTTTTCCCTCGTTGGGCTGCATCGCGTGTGAGGCGATCGCCACGCGCGGAGGACAGTGCGGAAGAGGGGGCTCCTCGATGGAAGGAATCGGCGCTCCGCCGACTTTATCGAGGTTTTTTTTCTCGAGTTGCTTTCTTCCGTCCGTTTGCTCCGAGAATTCGTGCCGAGAGAGTCGTCCCGCCACAACCGCCCTCACGCGCCGCCGTCGCCCCTACCCGACCGGCGTGCGACACGTTTCGGTGCAATGACCGCGGCGACGCGACGCGAGTCGTTGTCCTTTGACCCCGATGCGTACCTACGCAGTGGGCAAACAGGGATGTCCGAATCCCGAGGTGACCGTTTTTTCACGGTCAAGCCTTCGAGCATTTCCTCGGGACACGCGGACACCTCTCCATTCATGCCCTTACCCGTGGAGATCGCGTCGAGAAATGGAGACTTCGCGTGGCTCGCAGGGGAGCCTGATGGTGTTGAGCGATGCGTTGAAAGCGATGCGAGCGATGCTGAGAAAGACGAAGTGAACGAGACCACCGACACGACCTCGGAAACATCGGAACCGGAACCTTCGGAAACGACGAAAGAGGAGGATGTTGTGGAATCTGATGAGGAATCATCTGAGTCGTCTGATGCGTCCACAGAATCCGAAGACGAGCCTGAACAGCCTGAACAGCCTAAACAGCCTACGCACCAACAGGCACCTACATTGCCTTGGGAAACCCAAATGCCGCCTCCGTATTGGTACCACCCGTTCGCGTATGCGCTCGGTCCGTACGGCTACCCCGCGCCTGCACAAAAACCGAAATCGAAGAAGACGAAAAAAAGAGGAAAAAAAGAGGAGACAGCCAAAACTACTCCTTTGAAGGACACACAGGCCAACGTTCCTCAAAGCCAAACAGCCGTTCCATCCGAACACGTTCGTTCACAAGTCCCGTCACCTCTCTCTACGCGCGGCCCCTCCGCGTGGGGCGTCTCCGTTCTGGTTCCGCGCGCGAAGGAAGTTACGAACAAAAAGGGTGACGCTTTTGGTGAATATGAAGACGGCTTCGACAGCTCCACACAAACCTTCCAAGGCTTGGGCCGGTACAACTTAGCGGATGATTTGTGCCATGCGGTGTGGTCTATTGCAAAGGGGAACTTGGACGTGCTACAACCGGTGTTTTACGCGCACGACGCTTCGCAAAAAGGGTACCTGAACAGGGAAGAGTTGAGGGCGATGTTGCGGGACTTGGAGCCTCAAACTTCGCAGCGACAGCTGGACCGCGTGGAAGCTATGGTTGGTGCGGGTGACAATTCTCAGACTGATACGCGTACAAAAACATCTACATTCCCTCCCACCACATTAGATGCCTTGGTTCGAGCGGCTCACGGCGGCGCAGCGGCTGCGGCTCGGCTGGACACCGCGGAAGGGTGCTTATCAGCGGCGGCGTTAGTGGCGCAGCTCGAAAACGCGCTGGTCAACGACTCCCAGTTACTCAACCAAGTCTTCGCGGTAGACGTAGACAAATTGATTGGTGAGTCCGTGAACCGTCGTCGCGCCCGGTTACACCATTTAACGTTGAATAAAGCGCCCCGGGTGTTACTTCCTAGCGCCGTGCGTGTGGATCCAACCTCGGTGCGTTTGTTACTCGCCGCGCTGGATGCGCCGATGGGCTTGTACTCGGGAACGGGTGCGGATGATTTATTGATCGATGACCCCAAACGATTCCCCGAACGATTAAAGTCGCTGCGAATGGAGCTGAGTAAACACGCCCGGTATCGCACGCTGCTCAAGAAACGCGAGAACGCGTTGGCGAAAAACGCAAAGCAAGAGAAAGAGCTGCAAGTTTTGGCGAACGCGAAGCGACGAGCGGAGGTGCGCGCCGCGATGCGCGACGAACCGATCAAAACGGTGAAACCGACTGTGGTGACGCGGGTGGAGGAGTTCAGAGAGCATGTGACTGCTGCAACGCCTGATACGAAGCTGGTTGCGACGCCTGAGAAGGCCAAGACGCCACTCAAGACTCCTGTCAAAGTCAAGACGCCACTTAAGACTCCTGTGAAGGCTACGACTCCGGAGAAGATAAAAACGCCCGAGAAGACTCCCTCTGCGCTGTCCCCTGTGATGCCGCCCCCTACTCCCCCGCCCGCGCCTCCCGTGGAAGAGTTATTAGAAGAGGTGCGCCAGCGCATCCAAGGCGCGGTCGCGGAGGAGAAGAACGCAACGCAAACCGCGAGTTTAGATATCGACAAGTACTACGAGTGGACGCGGGAACGGCGGGCCCGGGTTTTGGAAAAATGGGCGGAGACCCAGTACGGGCAATTAGACACCAAGAAAACAGAAACCAAGGTTACTGCGGAACACAAGAGTACTACTCCACCGAAGAAAGATATCCCCGCTGTCGAGCCGGATATGAAAGGTTTAACCAGCGTCGTTCCCGAGGAAAGCACCGATGAAAACTCTCGGTCCACTAACTCCACTCCCGATCGAAAAGAGTTCGTCGAGTCGAGTTTAGACGCGGCGCTTGCCGACGCCTCGGGCAGGTACGACCGCGCGCGACAGTCAGTAGAGGAGCTGGAAGCGCTGGTGCCGCTGAAGTTTACATCCAGGAAAGATGAATAGAGTTGTCGTCGTCATCGAACGTTTCATTTCATTTCTCGTTTTTTCTATTCCAAAAACTATTACACGATTTCCCCAACCGGTGCGTTCTCCAGCCACAGCTTGTGAATGAAGTTGAACAGCTGTTCCGATACGCTTACCTTATACGGAGTAGGGTTACTATAACGCAAGTGATCAGAGCGCATCATTTGTATGCTCTCCTTGCACCGCTGGCGTGCGGCTTGCAGCGAGACGTCTATATTATTCGGGACGCCCCCACGCTCTCCGTCCCACACCAGGTGGTGCAGCTGTTCCACGCAAGCGGGTTGGACGTACGCGCGTTTCGACGCCACGAACGCGTGTCTACACAGAATCCGTTGACCGACTTCCGGAGCGGGTTCGTCCGCCCCCAACATCACGTCCACCACAGCATGCCCACCCTGTGTATATAATCGAAATGCGTGTTTCCGCCCGGGAATCGTGACCTTCTCGACGTCTTCCGATAGTTTTATCCTAGGTGCGCCGTCAATTTCCACGAGCTTATACACGCACCCCAACGCGGGTTGCCTTAAACACGTCACAAGATGCGTCCCGATTCCAAACGCGGTAATAGCGTGGCCGTGCTGTTTTAAACTGTGTAACACCTCTTCGTGGATGTCGTTGCTGGCGGTGATGCCGAAGGAAGAGAAGCCACCCGCTCGGCTCGCGCCTAACAGCTCTTGCGTCTTCGTAAAAATCTCCCGCGTTCGCAAAGAGAGATAACTTAAATCACCAGAGTCCAATCGTATCCCGAGCGGCTTGTACCCGCACTTCTTCAGGGCCAGTGCTACTGCCAAAAAGTTAGGCACGCCAGATTTCAAAACGTCGTACGTATCTACTAACGCCAAAAACCCGTTGGGAAACGCCAGCGCGTATGAAGTAAACGCCGCTAATTCAGATTCGTTTGTTTTTCCCCACCGGTTGTGTTCCGGCAGCTGATCCCGCACTTCCCTGTTCAACAACTCAAGCGAGTCTAGCACTAGTTGTTTGAAATCAGAACAGGAATTTGAACCGTCACTGTAGGGAAGTGAAACGTCACATTTCAAATCCTCCATCCCAACATGCGCCTGGACGTACGAATGCGCGTGCGTTCCCTTTACTGGAATTTTAAATTGCCGCCCGGCTTCCAAGTTTGACGTCGCGTCGAAGCCGCCGAGGTACGCGTACCGCGACGCGCTGACGCCGCCGTCGGGGCCCTGGGCTCTGCGTAAGCCGAACTCCAGTAAGGTAGCGTCGTTTCCAGCTACCAGTCTGTGTCGGGCTGCGTTTGTAGCTACTAAAGATGCATAGTTGACTAAGTTCAAAAGTGTCGTCTCGATCAGCTGCACAATCATGAGCGGCCCTTCCACTCGCAACAACGGTACTCGCGGAAAAACGACGCTTCCCTCTTGTTGCGCGTGTACTTTTAAGCTGTCGCAATTCAACGTCTTCAACAGCTCGAAAAACGCCGGCTCCATGCTCTTCGCCACGGGCTCGTTCCGGAGGTACTCAATATCCTCCTCCGTGAACTTAAAGTTTGAAATGAACCTTAGCGACTCTTCTAATCCGGCGAACACAGTAAACTCCCCCGCAAACGGGTTTTTGCGAAACAGCAAATCGAACGCAGCCGGGCGTTCGTGCGTCCCGTTCTTCCAGTACGCATAAGCCATGGTGATTTGGTACGTGTCCATTAAAAGGGCGGTGGTTAGGTTGTTCGTACACGGGGGCATTTTGTGCGTGCCAGCAGGTTGGCCATCGCCATCGGAGGGTGCTGTGCGCTCGGTGACCATGGGGCGGATGGCTAAAAGATCTCTGTCGCGAATTTCGGCACTGGGGATTCGATGGGGGGAGGGGTTTGCCAGTCCGGAACAAAGGTGTGTCTGCCACGGCCGCGGGTGACCCGTGCACGACTACGCGGTTGCGGGTCAATGGACCGCTGTGCGAGCGCGTGTGCCCAGGAGTAGGCGCGACAGGAAGTGACTGTGTCGGAAGCACCACGTGGCGGATATATGACGCATAAATTAGGGAGAAAAAAAGTGGTTGTTTTATTCCCACCGAATCGAATCTCTCGTCCTCTGTCGCTCCACCCTCTCCCTCTCCATCCTCTCTTCTCGAAGCTCGTTGATTGGTTTCTTCCGCCGTTTCGTGACAGGGGGGGGTTCTTGACCGCGTTTGCGTTCTCTAGAAGTGGTCTCGTTCCGTGCAGTCCTCCGTCTCGACCGTTCTCGCGTATCGTCGTCTTTCGAAAAAGGTGATTCGTCGTCTGTTTTTCGTTTCGGTCGCTGCACGTACCACGGCACATGCTGCGTGTGCGCTCTTCCCCCCACCCTGTGTGATTCGTCCAAGAACTTCGCCGTTTCTGCGTCACGCTTCGCCGCCTCGTCAAGCGCCCGCTCCTCCTCTGAGAACAGGTTGACGTGTTTGTTTCGTCGCCCGGAAGAAGAGACGCCCTCACCTGACACTTTGCTTTTTCTGCCGCGCAGCTTGTCAAACGATTCAACGCTCTTCGCCATTGCCTCCGCCCTCGCCGCCGCCTCCGCTTTCTCCTCGTCTAGCGCCACGCGCTGTTTCTGCTTCCATCCGTACGGGTTCCAGCTCTTGTGGGGAAGAAGGTTCAGCCCGCCGCCCGCCATCGCGCGACCCCTATTGATGACTTCATTTTGAGAGGCAGTCAGTCCTTAGAAAATCGCGCCGAAACTTTTTATTTTTCTTGTCGGCGGTCGGCGGCGGACCTCAGACCCCGCGCACCTCACGCACGCGCGTCTTCTTGGTTCACAGACGCTTTTTGAAACGCGCGAAGCACAATTTTGTTTGGACGCGCACCACCGACACCATGAGGCTCCTCACGCACAACATGCTCGCCTCGAACGTAAAGGGAACCACCTCTGGATTCCCCCTGAAGATCGAGGTTTTGCAAAAGGATGAACGCGAAGCCGAGTTCCACGCCGAGTTCCTTTGCAACACGTTAGCGAAGGTGGATTGGGAAGCGTTTCGGGGAGCGGCGCGGGAAATAGGGGCGGATGACGACTTGCCGGAGCGCATACCAGACAGCCCTGAATCCGATGAGGATTTCCTGAAAGCGTTCCACCACGCGTTGTTGGAAGTGCACATCACGGAAGGGTATTTAGTGTGTCCCGACTCCGGGCGAAGGTTTCCAATCACCAAGGGCATTCCGAACATGCTACTGAATGAAGACGAAGTGTGAGTTAGGGTTTAGGGTTGTTAAGGGTTGTTAGAATTGAGGGTTTAGGGTTTATTACAGGTTCAGGGACAACAACACAATGAATCCAACGGGTTTGAGAACGTCTCAAATGTAAGAACGAAAAACTTTTTGGATTTTTAGACGCATTGGTTGCAGTGACGATGTTACATTATTAGGATCTACTTGTCCTCCTACCCAACTACTATGTATCCTCCTCTTCCTCCTTGTCCCCTTCGTCCGTCCCCTCGTTCTTCTCCAGGAGCTCCTGTGCGTTCTTTTCCGCCGCCGCCGCGTTGGCCATCGCGCGGCGGACGTCAACCATTCGCTTCTTATGCGCCGCTTGCTCCTTCCTGGGTTTGAATTCCTTCAGCTCGTCGTTCTCGAATCCAGGCAACACCATGTCCCACGCGCGTTCTAGGTGACATACGATGTCCTTTATTTCTAACGTGTCGCTTTTTCGGTGGTTCGCCAGCTTGCACGCGAAGCTCACCACGGAATCCACGAAGTCGTCCGCTACATCGAGTAGAAAATCCTCCACCAAGGGGTCGACTCTTTCGTCAGGCACGATCTGGGACAGCAGTTGCTTCAGCGATTCCTTCTGCAGGACGCGGACGCTGTCGCTGGGGGGGGCGGTGGGTTTGCGCTGTGGTGTGGGAGGGTGCGTAGATGTCAGCGGGTGTCGGAACAGATAGATAGGTGAACCAGTCACTCCTGGTCTATTACTCGGCTTGTGTGAATTTCGGAGATGTCCGCAGACTACCCTCTTCGACGCGGGGAAGACCTTGTGTGATCGGGGTGGTGCGCACCTTTTTGCTGGCCATGCCGGAGGTGTTCACGATGGATGCCATCTCCAACGCCGAACCCGGTAGCGACCCTCCCTCGGAGCGGGCACGCGCGACGCCGAATGGGACAGGCTGTGGAGGGTAGACGCGTTAATTTTGATGGCGCCAGTTCGAACCTCGTCAGCGAGGATTCTCAAATCGATTTAGAAAGTCGGCGGTGCCCTGGGCCCGCCCCACTCGGAGGCACGCGGGAGGTCGCGGCGTGCGGCAACCATGGCGGGCTCCCGACTCCATGATGATGACGAAACCAATCCGTGCGTCCCCTAGCCCAAACGCATTCCGCATCTCCACCATGGGAGGCACGACGCACTCTAAACCGCCGCCACCGCCGAGTTTGCCGTGCTTTTCACGCAATCCTCCAATCCCGATCCCCTTTGTCGCGCCGTGCCTTCGCACCTCGCGCAGCCGATTCGTGTGCCACGTATCCGTGACCGTAATATTACGGGCTTGATGGTATCACAAAAGACATTCACGCACGTACCCTTCGCACGCGAACCCAACGCTTACCCTTCGTCCATCCCCCAAATCTCACAAAATAAAAAACAGAGTCGTCCGTCGCATCCCTATTTTCTTCAACCGCCAACGCGCGGAGGACCAGCGGTTGTGCGTGTTGCAGTACCCGCTGCGTCCTGTTGAGCGGCCGTACGACATAGGGGACGTGACTCAGGTGCGGTACAAACCCAAAAGCGGCAAGCTCGAAATCGAGCTCCCTAAAACGGGGGAAGCGTCGAATGTTAGGAATGTCGACACGGAAGCAGCTCAAAACTTGAAAGTTGATAAGCGCGTTTTGGTGAGCACGGAGAGCCCAGTGCACGAGGGGTACGTCGTGGCGTGTATGAAGGACGGTGCGCTACACATCACACCTGTGGACGCGGCGTTCCAAATGCGACCGTCACTGGCGCACTTAGATGCCGCAGACGACCGACGCAAGCAAGAGGATTTAAGCGCGACGGGAGTCAAGGGAAACGAGAAACTCGCGGGGGTGGTGGTGGTGGACGACGAAACTGAGGCGGCAAAGGAGACAGCAGAACAAAAGTTGAAGAGCGAAAACGCGCCTTTCGACACTGCTCCGTCCCTCGTGCCACTGCAAGTCCAAGTGAAACGCCGAGAAACCGAACGCCAGACCGAAATGCGCCTCCACTCGCACGCGTATCTGAAGCAACTAGAGGAGGACGAGCAGTGGTCCAAGCTCACGCCGGTGGCGGATGGGCACGCGTACGCGGTGGCGGCGCGGGAACGGATCGTAACAGTTGCAGGAGGGGCAGCAAATACATCAGGACGAAGCGGTAAAAGAAGTGGAAACGACTCAATGGACTTTGCGGGTCCCGCCGGCGTGCCGATCACAGCGGCGGCGTACTTGGACGCGATGTGCCCAATTAACGGCGACCAGCTCGGAAGCGGGCTAGTTGGGGACGACGGCGGAGGCGCGAATAGAGACAACACAGTTAGTGGCTTCGCAGGCGGCCTTTCAAAAGCACAGCTCGAGAGCCTGCCACTCGCGCAGCGCGTGCACGCCTTGTTCGCGAAAGGCCAGCGAACGGTGTTGAGGTTCAGTAGAGTGATGCACTTCGCGCCCACTGGGTCCGACCCGGAGGAAGTCATCGCAGCGCTGAAGGGCGTCGCGCACTTAGTGCAGGGGTGCTGGGTCGCGGCATCGGCGCTTCGGTGCGGGGGTGATGCACGCCGGGAACGTGTCAGGGACCACGCGCTGTACCACTTCGTGAAAGCAAAAGACGTTAAGCTGGATGCGTTCGGGCGAGGCGTTTCGCCGCCGCCGCCCCCGGGTGAGCTTCCCATGGAGCGGTTGCGCCGTGAGGTTTTGAGTGAATTAGCGGTGCCGCGAGTGGCGGGCGCGCGGGGCGGCACGAAGGGCGCGGCTGGCGACAGCGGTGACGGTTCTGATTCCGGAAACGAGTGGTGGAGTTTTTCGGAACAGACCGACGTTTCATTCATGGAAAAGTACCCTCAGCTGGTAAAGGATGAAAACGAACGGTGGCGCTCGTTGTCGCCGTGGCTCGAGTTGGATTTTCACGGAAACAACTCCGGCGCCGCGGAGAAGCTTCAGCCGCCGCCGCAACCGCCGTTCGTGTCGAACTCAGTGGCGGTTGCGGCGAAAACCTTGATCCTGCCAAACATCCAGAAGGAAGGCGTCGTGCGGCTATCCTTCATTCGACAACAACTGGAACGCAGCGGAAGTAATGAATTGACATCTCTGAGTTTGTTGCGGGAACCGGAAATTCTCGGCATACTAGGCCCGAACGTCGTCGCCATCGACGGTCTGTGCTGCTTGAAGACGATAAGAGATGCTAGTATTGATCCATTCCGGGAATTTTTACTATCACTGTTACGAAAAAGAGGCCGAGCGGTACGGAGAACGGACGTGATGGAAGGCGCCGCCGCGGCGCTGGGCGCTGCGCCGACCAACGCCGTGTACACGAAATGTTTATCTGACCTTTGCGTCAGCAGAGGCAGCACGTGGGTGATGAAAACGGGCAACGAGGTTTTGTAGGGGTATTGGGTGTGTTGAATATTTCTATGCTACGATGTTGACAAAAAACTGCGCTGCTCATTTCTTCGATGGCGTCACGTTCATTCGCCGTTTCAACACCAGCTCCGCCGTGCTCATTGTGAGCTTTTCCAAAACAGAGGGTTTCAGGATTTTCTTGGCCCGGTACGCCGCGATCAGCTCGGGCTGTTTCGCGAGCGCCGCCTGGATCTTGGCCTCACGCAACGGCCGCTCGCGGTCGTGCTTGTGTCCTTTCGGAGGCCGGTCCCGCACCGGTTTCTGTTCCCGGTAATACAGCCACTCCATGTCAAACGAAAGCGCGGCTTTCCGTAGCTCTGCGATTTTGCGCCGCGAAAACTGAGGAGCGTGCCACTTGCCATTCACCCGGCTCGGCTCCATCGCCGCGGGGAGCGCGGAAAGCGCCTGTCGCACCGCGCTCACGGTCTTGAACAGCGAGGACATCGCGTGACCGGGGACCCGCGGCAGGGTCGGGCGGTCGCGATCCGCGAAGTGTGGGAGGAGGGCGATCCTTGAGAGATTTTAGCGGAGATCGTGACGAGAGCGGTTCGGAATTTTTTGTGAGCTTTTTTACATCTCACTCAATCGTCGTCGATGTCGATGTTGAGTAGCGCTCCGGCGGAGATGATGGCGGCTATACCTTCCATCCCGCCCACAGCTCATAATGCGTCCTCGTCGTCGAGCATCGCCGCGATAAATTCTTCAAGCGGGCAGCCGTTCGCACGCGCCCACGTTAGAATATCGGTTCTCCGTGCGGCAATGGCCATTATGCACGTGTTTGAGTCCCACGGGCATCCGTTCTCGCGCGCCCACTTTAGTACGTCGAAATGTCCGCCCTTCGCCGCCCTCGAGCACACTTTCGTTTTGTCCAAGCGACCTTACCTAAGCAGGTGTTTCAGCGTGCTTAAGTACCCGAGCTTCGCTGCACTTTTCGTGACATGCTCCTTCAACTCGCGCCCCGTCTCCGCGACCGCGTCGCGCATCGCGGGGCTCACCGCTCGAAGTTGCGCGAGATCTAAAGTGTCATTATATTTCCGAGGACGTGTGTAACGACGACTTCCTTGGGAAGGCCTGGGATAGCCTCTTGCGCGATAGGCTTGCGCGCTGCGGTCGCAGTAGTACGTCGTGGCCGGTCGAACATACCACTTGCCCAATTGGATGACATCGTGTTGGGTTTTGCTGCTGTCGTGCAACGCGCGCGTGTCGTTGTGGCACCGTCATGCATGCTCTCTCATATCGCAGATAAGTTATGGGAAGATGAAAAGACAGCCCGATGTTTTTTTCGAGATGGTTTGCTATTTTATTTAACTGCAAACGTGTTACGACTATCCTATTATCCCTCCCCGTTCGTGATTCTGTACGTGCTCAGCTCCACGGTCATGACTTCCCCCTCCAGGTTCACGCAGTCGCGTAGAGTGCCCGCGTCTACTCTGACGACGCGTCCGTTTTCTGAGTTTGATGAATCAGAAAGAGAATCAGAAAGTCCCAAAGAAGGGTCTTCCATCAGCTTCAAAAACCGGACGTGATTTTCCGGGAATCTCCCCGGCGGATCTGCCAGCACGAACCTCTTTTCATTCTTTTTTTTTGTGTCAACGTCAACCATGTTAAACAGGTTCATCACTAGTGGCGCGATGACATCCACCGCCTCCGGTGTGTACAGAACGTCGCACGCCAGCACGACGTCGAAGCCGTCAGCGCCGAACTGCGAAAAGTCGGGTGCGAACCAATCCAAAACGTTGACAGAAACTTTTGAGGATTCTTTTGAGGAATTCGAGGACTCACCCTTGTTTCTTTCCTGAAATCGTAACAGCTCGGGTAACGGGACCCCGTCATCACTGTACGGTTGACTCAAGGATCCTGGTTCAGGACTTATCACTTCCAACCCGTTCGCTGCGGCGGCGCATAACACGCAGTAAAGCGCTTTCGGTTCTCGGTCCGTTAAAACGACTTCAGAGGCGCCCGCTATTGCTGCTGCAATTCCAGCCAATCCCAGCCCTGTTCCAAGATCAATGACGCGTTTATCCTTGACTAGCTCAGGATTTTCTAAAATTTGTTCCGCCAGCGCGACACTACCCTGCCACAGCGTCGCCCAGTGCGGGTCGTCGTTCGGCCTTCCTAGCGCTGAGTACACGTCAACGATAGCGTCTTCGCTTTCGGGAAGGACCAACGAGATTGTCGTGTCCCCCACCGTGACCTTGGTTTCGTACAGGTATATGGGTAAGTGGTCGGACTGTAGGTGGGGAATGGTTGCGTTTTCATTGTCGGCATTGGTCATGAGCTCGATGAAAGGGGGAGGGACGAAGCGTGGGTCCACCACGGTGGCTTGCGTAGTGGGGATGTTCGATGATGATTTTACGACTCGTCGGCGCGATTGCGATGGATGATGTCTGGAGGGCGTGCGTCGGTTTTGCCAAACCGGGGATGGCGAACCCCGGACCGCGGACGTCGTCGTCGGGCTCAAGGTTAGGGCGCGCATGGTCGGAGCGACGTCCACGTTGCCCAGGCGCGTCCCCGGTGTGTCCAACGAGACGTCGACGACACTGTGGATGGAAAGTGCGATGCCCACTTGGAAAACTTGGATAAAAAAAGGTTGGCGCGCAGCATTAGAGGTTAAAACCTGCAATCTCGACGCTGATTGGTGCCACCTGGACTCGAGCGTTCTCCTGTTGCCACGTTTCCACCGTTTCGGGCCTTTCAATCGCTTTTCATGTCACTACCTCTCAGTACACGAGGCACCCTCGCGACCTCCCTCACACTCACCCCACAACATGTTCGCCATGACCACCCGCGTCACGTTGCCCGTCGTGGCGTCCGCTGCCGCGCCTGGCGCGTCTTCCCGCGCCAGCCGCGTGTCCACCGCGCGCGTCTCGATGGCTGCCCCTCAGTCCGCCCGTCTTTCCGTGCGCGCGCGCGCCGAGGAGACCGCAGTGGACGCGCCCGTGGCGGAGGACGAGTTCGAGTCCCGCCTAGGTGCGCTGCGAGGCAAGCGCTCCAAGCGCGCGCCCGTGGACCCCAGCACGAAGGACGCAAAGGACATGCCCAAGGCGAGCGACATGCCCAAGTCTCCCCCCAAGGGCCAAAAGCGAAGGGGCGTCGCGGACTTCACGGTGGTCGGGTCGGTGGAGGAACCGACTGGCGCGAACTGGGGCCCCGAACAAATCATGTTCGAAGGCCCTCCCGCCAGGGGCGAGATCGTGGCGAACGTCGCCATGTCTTGGACCCTGGTATGGCTGCCCCTCACCATCGGAGCGATCGGCAGAGGGTTGTGGTCATCGTACAAAATCACTGACAAAAGAGTGTGTGTCATGTCCACGTCGCCGTTGCGAACGGAGCGCACCGACGTGCCCCTTAATGAGATCGTCGACGTGATTTCCATCGGCCGTGGAGTTGGGCTGTGGGGTGACATGGTCATCACGCTGCGGAACCAGGAGAAAATTGAGTTAAGATCACTGCCGGACTTCAAGAAACTGGAGGAACATATCAGGTCGAACATGGGCGAGGCGGATCCGGAGTACGCTAGGATTTAAGATTGAGTATTTCGTGATATTAATACAACACAAGTTTTCTATACATTCTCAAACGGCCACTCTAGTTGTTCCTTAGTCGACTCCGGTTCACGTGTCGCTTTGTATCGCACGACGAAGCAACTTCCGCAACTCGTGTCAATACTTTTTTCGCCAGAATGGAAAACCAAATCACTCGGCACGGTTTGTGCGCGCCACGCAGGTGCGTGTTCCGCGAAGGTAGCGTCTTCAGAAAAAACGGGAAGAGGATGCGGTACAGCTCTTATTCCTTCCACCAAGGTAGTGCTTGTCCCTATCCCCATGACCCATTCCTTTGTTACGAACTCATCGGGAAGATCAGCCGGGCCCCTTGGACGCGAGCGCCACCAGTTTATCAACACCGTCACGCGCTGCCCACGTTTATCGTTTGGCGGAGGATGCAGCACCGCGTGGTACCGGTCTCCTTTACACAGCAACACCCGGTTCCGCGAAGGGTACGCCACGGCAACTTCGCGGGGGTACTGGGGGACCAGGATGGTTTCATTTGTTCCAGCCATCTCGTGTCTCGCCTGGCCGAACACAGCGGTCGGTCCTCCGAAGTTGGTGAGATACAAAACGCTCGCCACGTCGGGGTGCACAACCTTTGGTTCATTACGTGCGGAGTCATTTTCATCATCATCCACACAGCTCCACATCTGCATGTCGCAGTCCGTGTGGAACGTTTTCGGGGGCTCATCGTGTGCCACGTCTTGTATCCACCACTCCGCGCCCGCCATGTCGGCGAACGCAAATTTGTCACCCCAGCTTTTCTGTAGCGCAGAGGTTCCAGATGCCATCTCCACGACCGCTCTTTCCACGCCGTTGCGAGGCGTGTGCGCTTTGTCACTCGTCGGCACCCAGAACGTACCTGGCAGTGAAGTGGGAGGTGAAGGAGGTGAGTGGAGAACGGGCGTGGGATACGAAGTTTAGGTCGAGAGACGTTGCGGGACATCATGTCCAATAAAACTTCTCTGTTAAAGGTGCTCACCTGACGTCAAAGATCCCGGCCGAGAAGGGGGCTCGTATCCGTCATCGAAAGCCTGGATGAAGGACGTGACGTCTCTTTGGAGGTGGTCCAGCACGTCGGAATCCAGCGCATCGCCCACGACGACGGCACCCGTGGCACTCGCCTCCATGGCGCCCCCTCCCGAAGTGATGAGACACTTCCCGAAAACACGCTTTTCGGACGTTGCAGAAATAACACTGATTTCAAATCTAGGCCGCACTACCAGACGCCCTGCGTTCGGGACACGCACACGATGCCGGTCCGGATTCTGAAGTCTGCTGGTGCGACCGAGGAGCTCGGTTTGCTTGAGCTGCAGGGAAAGCTTCACTTCGACGACGTGGCGGAGGGCGTGTCTCGGCCTCGGGTGGGCACTTTTTCACGGGACGTGGGAGGTGAAGGCAAAGCCACGATCCAGACGGGCCGGTATTTGATTCACGGCGAGTCGAAGAAGCTGAAGCGTCCGCTGGCGGTGTTGCAGAAGTGCGCGAAGCGGGGGTCCACGACGACGTACAAGCTGGTTGGGGTGGTCCGGGAGAAAACCACGTTCGCGGAGAGACCGGCACCCATCGTGGCGAGCAAGTAGACTTAGAGCGTTGTAAACAAGAATCTGTTTCAAACCACTTTGAATGCTCTCTCACGATTCAGAATTTAGGGCACGCACGGCGGCCACCCAGGGTGGCGTTAGGGCGCCATGCGGTCCTCTCACCGCCCGCGATTCTCGGAGTGGCAACACCCCGATGTCAAGGCGTTTCTCAAAGCGGACGCTTCACGCGAGCGTGTCATCGCGTCGCAAGCCAGGGCGCTTCTGGTGGTGTCGACGTTGGCGCCGATTGTCGCGCGTGTAGTCGGTGCGACCGTGGGCATAGACTCGGCGCTGGCCAATGTGATCGACGCCCTTGGTACCGCGGGTGCGCTCTTCGCGGTGTACCGTCTGGTGTTACTTTCGCTGGCGCCAGGAAGCGCGGGGAGTGAGACGGCGACAGCAGATGCCCGAAGAGCCGCCGCCGTGTCCACCACAGATCTGAGTCCCGCGCAACGCCGGCTGATAGGCGACGCCCGGGTTTCGAGGTCGCCGCGTGACTTCACTGATGCTGATGTCGGGGAGAACGACGTGCAACCCTCACCCTTGAACGCGAACCAATCAACTCAAGCAGGCGTGCGCAGAAGATTCGGCGCGACCTCAAAGTCAGCGGGGTGGGATTCCAATTCGCATGCGAGGCACGCCGCGCCGAACGACGGACCGCTGTTCGTGGGCATCGCCGGGTTACCGGTTCGGGGGGCTGTGGATGACCCTACAATCGATGGGTTTGATCGGGACGGGTACGGCCGAGACACGTACGGCAGGGATGTAAACGAAACGTCCTGTGGACAAACAGACATGAATGGACGCGGCGGTCAAAACAATCAATTGAATCAGTCTCCTCGCGCGACGCGCCGGTTACGGAACTCGGACGTATCCCCCCACGGCAGGCTGGACGCGGCGGACGACGACGCTTTCGAAGCGCATTTGAATTATTTAAGCGACGCGGTGGACAAAGAGTTTGATTTAAAAGTACAAGGTGGGGGGTTCGTGGGGTCGCCCGGGTCGCCGCTCAATGGGCCGCGAGATTTTGGCGCGGCTTTCGGCAAGACGCCCGGGAGCGCCGGGTACGGCACGTCACCTGGCACACCTTTTGTGAGAGGCCAAAACCAGACGCCTGGCAGTGTGACTTCCATGGGGTCACCTGGCGGCAGATACCAGTTCCGGCCGTCCCCTCCGCCAAGAGCGAGGGCGTCTCCTTCTCCCCTACACGGCTCACACCAGCAACGGGGATCGCCGCTAAACTCGCGGGCTCCGGAAACCGCTGATTTGTTCGCAGCGCTTCACGGCGACGGCGTTTCAATGGCGGACGTGTGGACGGACCGTTTACGGGAGTGGTTTGCGTTTCGAGTTTTGAAGCCGCTCGCGGTGACGTTAGAAGTGAGTGACCAGAACGTCACAGCAACATTAGCGGCGCTCGGGGAAACCAACGTGCGCGTCAAGTCGCTCGTCACAAACACGGATGAGTACGGGAACAGAAATGTAAACGTAAATGCAGGGTACCCTGGAGCACCGCCAGCGGGCGCACTGGAGCAAGACGCGATGGTGCTGGAGCAAGTCAGGGTGCGGTTGGAGACCATGCTGGTGCAAGCGAAGCAGCAGCTCGCGGCGACCCCAGTGCCGGGCGCCGGAGGTATGTTTGGAGGAGGGGGAGGTTTTGGAGGCGGAGGCGGTATGTTCGGAGGCGGTGGCGGTATGTTCGGCGGCGGAGGGTACGGCGCGTCTCCGCAGCAACAGCAGCAGCAACAGCAACAACGAAACGAAAAGGAACAACAAGTTAATTTGTTAACCAAGGCGTGCGACGCGGTTGTGACGCACGTCCGGCTGATTGGTTTGTTGAGGGCGGAGTCGCCCAGAGGGTTACTGCCGGCGATGCCTCCTGGTTATGTCAGCACGCGAGTTTTGGATTTAGCCAATTCATCCTGCGTCGCCGACTTCCAACACGACGGCGGCGGCGATTTCCAGTTCGAGAAGTGGAGCAACGACCTTCCCAACGACGCGCAGCTGATGTGTTACCTGTTCTGCGCGTTTCTCGAGACACCAGGGTGGGTGTTCGCCGCGGGTGGCGCGGCGACGCCAGAGGGAAGCCGCAGTGGCGCGGGCGGGATTGGGGGAGGCGGAGCTTTATATTTCGCAAGAGCGCCCCCGCCGCACGTCGAACGATTCACCGCGGTGCTCGCGTCGCGGCCACCGGGCCCCACACGGGAAGGCGGGTGTGCGGTGGTGATGCCCCGGGGAATTCAACCCGAGTTCGCAGTGTACTGCGCCAGCGACGTGCCCACTGTTTTCGACGGCCCCAACGGGGTGTGGCGCGCGCTGTGCGTGTTGGCGCTGCACGCGCGTGAGCGCAATGGGGGCGTGCTCGGGACAACGCGAATGGGAGCCGCGAACGTCGCGCTGGAAAGCATATTCCAAGTGCCGGGAAGGGTGCTGTGATATAGGGTTATGTATGGGTACACATGCCTGTAGAACACAAGTTGGCCTTAATTTACAATATTAACTTGTAGGTTGTCGTGAAGACTTAGAGAGCTCCGCTCCGCGTCCCTCGACATAATTTTCCTCTCCATCTCGTAAAGCGCATCGATAATGTACGCATCACTTCACGGCCGCGCATGGGTCATGTCCGCTGCGGCATTTTCGTGCGCCTTGGTTGTGCCATCGCCACGAACGCGTGTTGTGTCGAGCAGACGGGGGTTTGGTGCGCCCAAGGCTCGGAGGTCTGTGGTGATGGCTTCTGCCTCTGCGGATACCTCCGAAGCAGATAAAAACTCACTCCCAGCCCTCGCGGTGTTCGACCTCGACGCGTGCCTTTGGAACCAGGAGATGTTCCAGCTGTACCATGTGGTTGATAGGGAGAAGCCGGTGATGGGTCTGTTAACGCCAGACGGTGATGTTGGAGTTACCGGTGCGAGGTCCGGCAACGAGGTCATATCCCTCCACCCAGGAGCCCTACATGCGTTGCAAAGGTTCCACGCGGGTGAGTATCCCGGAATGCGATGCGCCGCGGCGTCTAGTGCAGACACGCCATTGGCGGTGAAAATAGGCCGTAGCGCGCTGGATTTGTTAGAGGTCGTGCCCGGTGTCACGGTCCGGGAAGTGTTAGCCACCGGGTTCCCACCTGACTTCCAAGGCAACCTGCAGATCGGCCGAACCCCCCCATTGTCATCCAACAAATCGCAAACGCACTTCCCTTTTTTGAAAAACGAAACGCAAGTCCCGTTTGACAAGATGATGTTCTTTGACGACTGCAACTGGGGGGACCACTGTGCGGCTGTTTCCAATGGCTGTAGAGAGCAAACCAGTAACCTAGGACCAGTCACGGTGAGAACCCCGAAAGGCCTTCAAATAAAAGACTGGGAACAAGGGCTGGAGATGTACAAAGAGAGGAAGCGTTGATTCATTGATTCTTATTTATTTATAAAATATTTCACTTCAAAACAACATTACCTATTTCATCTTACTCTGGTAGTGCAGGTACGTCGCGACACAAACAACTGCGGTCCCCAACACGAACGGCAGTGTGAGCTCGAACCCGAACAGCGGAATCGACACCAAGGTAGTGAGAATCATCGCCACCGATGTGCTATACACCTTCACAATGTTATCCGCGAACTTCATGACTAATGAGACTGCAATTCCGCTCAACGCGTGGTTCGCGATCATGATATACACTAAAGTAGAGTATCCGTAGAAGTACCCTTTCCCGACTACCGCGTCGTAGTCGTAGAAGTATATGGCGCCTAAATTAAACAGCACGCCGAAGGCGTACAGGTACACGTTCTGGACGTTGATGTTGCGCTGCGGTCTTGTTTTCATTATCAGCTCGGTGTAGACACCCGCGGCGCCTGATAGAATTGCCATGACCACCGCCATCAACAACCCCATCACGGGTGTGCTCAACACGCTATCAGTCCCTGTACTTAACTGCGCAGTAGCGCACCCCAGCCCCAACAGCGCCAACGCAGCCCACTGCACGCCAGTCAAAGGTTTCTGCAGGAATAGTCGGTACAGAATCCCGGTCGAAATAATATTAAGGTTCTTCAAAATCTGGTAACTCGGCGCATCCGTCCAGTAGAAGATGTAGTACTGCATTAGGTTTTTTACTAGATACAGGCCGGCGGGGATGGGATACACTGCAAGTTCGCTGAAGCTCGATTTCAACGTGTTATCGGGGTTCACGCCTTCCGCGCTCCACACCGACACGAGCGCGACGAACGAGATAATCAATTTCACAAACTCCACGGTACAGTTCGCGGAAGTGACTGCATAACTGTACTCCACGCCGTTCGCCTTGCTCGCCGCGATTAACAGCCCTTGGGAGGATGTTAAGACTGTTAACGCCAGGGTGACCATGGATTTGCGGCCCCATGAGGGCTCGACGTCGTCCTCTGATCCAGGGGCCTTGACGTTTAACAGAGGCTCCTTTTCCTGTGGTGGGTGTAATCACGACGGGTGGATGTGGATGTGGTGGGTCAGCGGGGATGAGGGATGGCAACCGCCAGGGAGGTGCGGCGTATGTTGTGATGACACTCGGTGGCAAAGGTATTGACTGTCCATCTCAGTACCCTTGTTGGTGGTGTCGCTACGAACCCCCGACCTCGGGCCATCGTTGCAATGAGAGCGCGTCCGGAAAAAGTGAGTATCGGATCGTTCGTTGATGAGTCCTGGGGGGGTACGTACCGTTCCCCCTTTCGTGCCACCCGTCGCGTTGGACATCGGGACACGCGTGTGAAGCCGACCTCGCGCGCTCTGCCACGCGTGACTGCCGCAGGTCGGAGTGGGCCGTGTCACGGCGCAGGCAGCGGCCTCGCCATTTTTCTAGATTTTTTCTTGGAGCGTTGGAGGTTACATGTTTTTCGCTTACCACGAAAGGTTCCTTTCAAACGCATTTTACCGGTTAGATTTCAGTTTCAGCGTTTTTGAAACCTGGTGTCCTTTCAACTCGCGTTTTCAAAAAAAAAGCTGACATTCATCTCTTCAGTCATCAAAGCAGTTCGCTTGTCAGTGGCGCGGTCGCGCCTCTCTGGTGGCTTTTTCTAAGCCCCGATGCGCGAGTGTTTACGGACCACGACGTGGTTGGTGTTGTGTTTGTCTTTTTGCCTGACCGCCACCGCGCCGTTGGCGGACGCCCAACCAACGGAGTACCAGTCCCCGCCGTATTTGCAACGTCTGTTCCCCGACAAAGGCCACCAAGTGGGAGGCACGACTGTGACCATCTACGGCGGTGGGTTCAGACGAAGCGGGAGGTTAACCGTGCGGTTCAGCTCCGCGTCAGGAGAGGTGGATGAGGTCCCTGCAGTATTCGTAGACGCGGGAAGGATCACTTGTGTTACTCCGGCGAGAATAACTACCCATGATGCGCACGTCGCGGTTTCCAACAACGGCGTCGCGTTTTCGTCATTCCCGTTAGTAGATTTGGACGAAGGGACGTATTTACACTTTTCGTTTGTGAACACGAAGCCGGTGGGGAGCTGGGTGTTGGACGTCGCCGCGGGTTCACATAAAGGAGGCACCTCTGTGACGATATACGATGAGAACCACCGGTCCTCGACGAGGCACGCAGATTTAAATTTTCTCCCCGGAAAGCATCTGCGGTGTAGATTTGGAAATGCGCGGAACGTCTCGGATATTAATACATTCAACATCTCGGTCAGAGACAAAACAAACGCACACCCCAGGTTCGGCGTAGGGTACCACAAGGGTTACGTAATATATGCGTTGAGTTCAGCTGGGTCTGCAACTCAACACGCCGTGCACTACGAAGGCTCCACGTTGACATTGATTCGAGGTAGAGCGTATGTTTTTTCGTTGGACTCGTCGACGGATGGATTCCCGTTTTTCTTCTCCACGGAAGAGCCGAGTCAATGGGCGGAGGACTCGTTTGTTGGCGAGTATACATACTTAGTTAGCAACACGCGCGCGGAAGGGGTGTCCACGTTCAACGTCGCGTTGGATGCAAACACTCCCAACACGCTGTACTACGCGTGTGGAAAATACCGAGCAATGGGCGGAGTCATCAACGTGATTGATGAAGCGAACGCGAATGACAACGTCGCGAACAATCGAAGCGGCCCTTTATTCAGCAACCGAAACACCGTCCCCGCGGTCTGGGAGAACTATAACAAAATTGTTTGTGTCACGCCTCCTTGGGATGGAACCACTGATGACGATACGAACCACGGGGGACACCAAGTCACCGTGTTTGTGAGTAACGATGGGGTTGAGTATTCAGCCGGGTTTGGGGATTTAGATGGCGTGAATCCTGACAACTCTACATCCACAAATCCTTGGTCTAATTACCCTGCTAAAGTAGGTCAAGGCACCACGTTTACGTACTTCGACAGCAACGCGTTCGTTGACGCCCCGAGGTTTACTCCATCTACAAGCAATGAGTCTGTAAGTATCGCGTTAAAAGGCGGACCTTCCGCGAATCCGCGGCTATTGCCAAATTCGCAAATCGATTACGCCTCATCAAATTTATCAGCCGACTACTTTTACGCCTACGCCTCCTCAAACGCGCACTCGTTTTCCGACGTGTACGACGACTTTGGCGGGAAAAGGGAGTTTCAGTTTAATGACACGGTTGAAGCATCCGAAGCGTTTGGAAACACAAGTGATGTATTAGCTCTACTGTCCGACAGTGACCCTTCAAACGACCCTTCAATAAACATCCGAAACAATTTAAAAATTTCCGGTACGTTCACGGGCGACGGCTTGGCGTGGTTCGAAATCGTGGTAGACGGGGTTTCCGTGAATTCAACCACGGTGCGGTGGAGGAAGCACGTGGGGGCGATGAATTTAACGGTTCCATGGCAAGCGACGAATGTAGAAATGCCGGAGTATGATTTATTATCCACCCCAGACACGGTGGAGGGAATTTCTTTGGGCGACGGCCTCACCGCTGGCTTCCTGAAACGAGGCGCGCACCATTTCATAGGTGACCGGTGGACGTTCAGAGTGTTTGGAGGTACACCCGGGGTCACGTCAATAGCCACAACGCACGATGAGCCCCGAATCGACGCAAGAGGCCCGATGGAAGGCTTGACCGAAGTCACTCTATACGGGTCAGGGTTCTTCCCGGGCAAAGGCCAGCTGCTTTGCAAATTCGCAGACGCCGATTTCAACGATCCAGAAAGTGGCAACGTCGCGGCGTCGGAAGTGGTGATGACAGTAGAGGCGCTGAGTTATGATCCAGAGAATCATGACTCCAACTTCGACTCCAGCGCATTCCCTGAATCCTCGCCGTACAGAAAAATAACCTGCGTCACGGAGCGGCACGCGTACGTCAACGAGGGAATGGAAATTTTGTCGTCCCTCTCGCCGTGCGTGAATAAGACAGTCACCGTGTCATTTGACGGAGGCGCATCCTGGAGTTCGTCGGACAAAATTTTCTTCCTCTTCTGTGACGTGTTCGTATCGGTTTCAGGGTCCGACGTCGTAGGTGTGGGCACCCCGAAGAACCCGTACAAAACGTTGCAACGCGCGGTAGAAGCGAGCCTCGCACGGCCAAAGTTTCCGGAGAAACAAAAGCAGAGGACGTTTCAAGAGACGGCGGCTGAAAAGACGTACAGCCGGAACGCGGGGTTTGGCATGGGCATCAACACAGAAAGCATGATGTCTGTTAAGAGATCAAGATCTTCTCAGAGCAAAAACCCGGGTTATGGGTACGTTTTGAATCGCGATAAGGTTTCCGTTGCCGCTGGGACGTACGCGGGGAACGGCAACCGAGGCGTACACCCGCTGGGGAAGATGATTGAAATTACGGGGAAGCGGTTTGACAACGTGGTTATCGATTGCGAGGACTCGGGGGTGGGGGCTACTGTGTCGGCGGGGGACCGGCACGCGTCTGACGT
>TARA_B110000977_G_scaffold51524_1_pt1 | contig 27185 bp, 18 predicted proteins | sample TARA_B110000977 | Tara Oceans TARA_B110000977 (sample SAMEA4397798) | marine metagenome | biome: Polar Biome; feature: [SRF] surface water layer (ENVO:00010504); material: water (ENVO:00002006), including particulate matter (ENVO:01000060) such as... | depth 5 m | reverse complement strand
TTTTGAGCCGCTTCCACCGAGAATCCAACGCGCGCGCCGGAAACACGCGCCACGGGCTGCGCGAACGCGGCGACCGCGTTTTTGAAGCCGAGCCCCGACGTCTTGGGCGCCGCGAGCGAAAGCGAAGAGAAAGCGTTGACGAGCGCCATCGTGTGCGTCGTTCAAAGTGACGCTCTAGACGGGCGGTGACGGCTTTCGGTCGCGATTGAGTTGGATAAAGAAAAGCTACGTCACTTGTAAGGACGATTTACTTGTCGATAACTCGTCAAAACACATTTCCGCCCTTTGGTTATTAATCTGTCAATCAAAGGGACTCCGGCGACGCTTGATGGCTTCGAAATATCACGACGCGGTCATCACCAGTCATACCTCGTGACACGCCTTTCCGCGACACACGTACCATGCGAAACGCGGTGTTCGCTCTAGGCCGACGCGCCGCTTCGGGTTTTGGAGCACCTCGTGGCGTCGGTAACGCTCTCGCGGTGGCCCCAGAGATGCGCACCGCGTTCGCCCCTCATCGCCAAATCGCATCGAGCAGAGGCTTCGCCACCTCCGCGGTGAGCTCCGTGCGCGCCACAGGTGGTGTTGCGACGTTTGGGTTCACTTCCCGCACCAAAGGCGTAAACCTCGCCGTGTCCACCGCCGCGATCGCCACGAGCGCGGTGGCGACCGCGGTCGCGACGACGAACACCACAGAAACCAAGGAAGCCATCCCAATGGATGCCCTCCCCTTCGACAAAGTCACCTTGTACCAGTACGACGTGTGTCCTTTCTGTAACAAAGTAAAGGCGATGCTTGATTTCCATGGCGTGCCGTACGACGTGGTTGAGGTGAACCCGTTAACGAAAGGCGAGATGAAGTTCTCGAAGGACTACAAGAAGGTTCCGATTTTGGTGGTTGATGATGAGCAGATTAATAATTCATCGGAGATCATGAGATGGCTGGAGGAGAAAGTGCCGAGCGCGATGCAATTGAAAAAGAAAAACGGAACAAACAAAAGCACAAGCAAACAGTCAGAGAAGGAACTATTTTGGATGAAGTGGGTGGACGACAGGTTTGTGCATGTCGTTACGCCGAACATCTACCGCACGTGGGGCGAGGCGTTTGACTCGTTCGACTACATTACAGTCCGGGGGAACTTCAACTTTTTTGAGAGACAAGCGGTGCGATTGTCTGGAGCGGTTTCCATGTACCTCATCAGTCAGAATGTTTTGAAGAAGAGACACGGGATCGAGGATGAGCGCAAGGAGCTGTTCAGTGATCTGAACAAGTGGACCACGGAGGCAGTGGGGGGAAACGCTTTTTGCGGGGGGAGTAATCCTAACCTGGCGGACCTCGCGGTGTTTGGCGTTTTAAGAGCGGTGAAGACGTTTCAAACCTTCGAAGACGCGATGGCTGAGTGCCCGGAGACGAAAACGTGGTACAAAAGGATGGAAATTGAAGTGGGGGGGGCGTCACGGAGCGACGGGATAGAGAATTAGAGTAGTTTTGTGAATATAGACTACGTACTGAAAAAGACGTCCTATGGAGTTTTCTTTTAGGTGTCCCGTCCCAAGCCTTTCCACGCGGTGAAACTCGTTTGTTGACTTCCAGACTTCATAGCGCTGTCAAAAGTCGCTCACTGGTTGAATCCGAAGTAGCCTTGAATGGTGAAGGATTCATGCTTGATCTCGGGTTCGAGCTTGATCTCGGGCTCTTGTTTGATTTGAGGTGAACTGTCCAGCTCGCGCTTGATCCGCTTCGAGCTCGGCGGTTCCACGCGTGCCGTTTTGCACGCCGCGCACCTTCTTTTCCGCTTGCCGTGGGGGCAGGTGCTGCACGCCGCGCAGCTGCCTTTCAGTTTGCCGTGAGGGCAGGGGTTGCACGCTATGCAGCTGCCTTTCCGCTTGCCGTGAGGGCAGGGGGTGCATTCCGTGCAATTGCTTTTCTTCTTGCCGTGGGGGCAGCTGTTGCACGCTGCGCAGTCGTTTTTCACCTTGCCGTGGGGGCAGGAGGTGCACGCCGCGCACTGGTATTTCACCTTGCAGTGCGGGCAGGGCTTGCAGTCCACGCACCTGTTTTTCAGCTTGCCGTGAGGGCAGCCGGTGCACACCCCGCAGTGCTTTTTCAACTTGCCGTGAGGACACGGGTTGCACTCCACGCATTTGTCCTTCCCTTTCCCGTACGGGCATCGTTTTCGTTTTGTACTCATGGTGCGTGTCTAACCAACCCCGCGCGCTGCGATGTGCGGTCGTGCCCGCGAAGAACGAGGTCGTAGCTTTTCTGCTGTCTGGGAAAAGCCGAACAAGGTGGCGAAATTCCCATATTACAGAAGTCAACGATGAAATGACATGCAATCAAGTCACAACCCCGCGCACGTGCACACGCCCCCGTGTTCAGCGCTGCGAGATGCCGACGCGCGCGCCTGGATGGATGTTCCACGCCCTTTGCTCGCCCGTGTACGCGATTGGGGTGCGTACGTTGCTTTCGAACGCGCTGGAACGCATTTGCCAATCACGAAACTCTCGGTTCTCCTCTTACGTGACTCTTGAGTCCCCCGAGAAGCGCGAGCGCGCGGCGACGCACTTTCTGAAAGCGGTGGCGTACCTCACGTCCTTCATCACGCTCGTGTGGTATCACGTGTATAGCGAGGATTCTAAAACGTTCGGAGGCGTGTTCCGCCTACACGCCGACCCAAGCACGGTGACTGACACGCACGGTTTGTTTCGAGACGTGTCGCCGCCCACGGTGCTGGCGCCGTTGTGCTTATACGCCACGTACGTGGTCGACCTTGCAAGAAGCAAAGTGACCGTAGTCACACTACTGCACCACCTCGCGTCCGTGTACTGCATAAGTTTAACCGTGGTGGGTGGGAGATTCGAAAGTGAAACCGACGCGAAGCTTTACGACGAATTCGTCATCGGCGCGATGACAATGCTCAGCGCGAATTGTGTTCCGTACGCAATATTCGCGTATTACCATTTAGGGCACTCCATTTACGTGAAACGAATTTTAATCGGGTACCTGCACTACGTGCACACTGTGTTCACCGTGTGGATGTACCACTTGTTGACCATCATGTTCATCGTTCGAAAATTGGTACCCTTGATGAAAAGTAAAGTAAATGTGGTAATCAGCCTCACCGCGTACCTCGCGCTTTTAATGGACCACGTCTCCACGCTTAGCGTGATTAAAAAAATGTACCGCTCGCTGTTGAAGAAGGAAACATTGAGTGCGAAAAGCGTCGGGGTGTGGCTTAGGGTGTTGGACATGAGCGACAAAAACGACGTGTACCCAAACCTGGAAGCCGCACAGAAAGCGGCGAAGAAGTGGAGGAAAGAAACGCGTAAGAAGAAAACATATGAAGCGTGCGTGTATTAGGGCTGAGGGTTGCTATATTAGGGTTCCTGTTTCAGGGCATTACACATATTAGGGTTGTTGTTTTATTATTCGTTAAAGGCATGCAAATTCATCTGTTTCGTCCCGTCGCGCTTCGCTTGTTGTCGGTCTCAATCTCAACTTTACTCAATTCTTCATCCTCAAAATCACACAACCGCCTGCGCTATGCCGTACCACGGCGTGACGTGTCTTTCTTTCGGCAGGTGCTTGTCTTGTTCTGACGAGAGGTACATACGGTCAAGCTCCGCCGCGGTGACGTTCTGCTTCACGCGTAGCCCGCAACTCTCGACGAACGCCGGGTACTCGGAAAACTCGTGTCCGAATGTGTACGGCTCACCTGATTTCAGCACGTACTTGTTGTGCTTCGCCGCGCCCGGCAGCGAACCTGGGTTTTCGTAAAACACAGGCAACACATAGTCGTACAGGAGAGTGGAGTCGGTGGGGAGTGTCGCTGCGAATTCACACGTCTCTCGGACCACCGCTTCGTTCAAGTACATCGTGACGCCTTCCCACGTTATTACTGTTTTTTTGTTGGTGTCGAAACCACAGGCCGCGAGTTTGTTGACAAACTTTTCCCTGAGAAAGTCGCACGCCACGTACGTGACGTGTGTGTTGTCGATCCGGGCGCGTCGCAAGCGTTTTTGCTTACCCGCCTGCGTCGCGTGAAAGTCTACTTCGAACACCTTGACTTTGTTGCTCTTGATCAACTCAGAAAATCGGTACGCGCGCGAATCCATCCCCGCGCCCAGAATAACGTACTGCTCGCATGCCAGTTTTCCATCACCACCACCCAGCGCCTCCCCCACAGCTTGGTCGTAGAACAGCGTCCTGGTTAAGTGCGCTTCAATGATTCCGGGCAACCGTGAGTGGTACGCTCTCCAAACCGACCGAAACATTGATGGGAAGCACCGACCGAGCGTGAAGAGGGCTTTTTGCCATGAAGGGCCCAGCAGTTTCGGCGCTAAAAAATCGGGACATCTCGGTTGGCCGACGGAGTGGCTCAAAGCTCTCACGGCGACGGAACCGTCCGCGGTAGCCGAGGTCTCGCCCTTACGCACCATCTTTGGGTAGTATTTGACGGCGGTGTGGTCTGTGGAGAGTGGGTATGACACCAGCGCGGGTACGTGCGACGAGATGTGAATACGCATGTCATTGTTGATTTGCGTTTTTTCGCCACGTTTCAAAATAAAGGAACGCCAAATTTAGGGTGCCTAGCAGATCTGGGCACACCGGCTGGTGTTCGTACTCTACACGCGTCATGGAGACCCCTGCGAACGGCGTGCCATCCTCCGACGCCCCCCCCACGGTAGAAGCGGTACGTGAAGCGACAAGAGCGGTGCTTCCACTCGTAGACCTGGAACTCCTACGCGAACGCGACGTCGTGGCGATGGTAGAGCAAAGACTTGGGGCCATGGTCGCTGAGACGGAGTTACTACGCGCGGCGGTACAGGACGAAATAGACAAGCGGCTGTTACAGGAGGAGGGCGATGACGTGCTGGGAACCGCACCGGCTGGGGCGAATACCTCAAAGCCCAAGCCCAAGCGCAAGCGAGGGAACGACTTGGACGGATTCGTGGTGGACGATGAGGACGACGAGGATTATGAGGACGAAGATGAGGACGACGAGGACGGCCGTTCCAAAAAACCCACCAACAACAGACGGTACACCAAGGAAGAGTGGCAGGAAGCGAGGCACGACTGGAGCAAACCCGCGCCTGCGGTGGTGGATCCGGCGAAGGGCGCCGCGACGGCTCCGGCTCCGAAGGTTGCCGCCGTCGACGACTCCAAAATCTTCATCGCCTTAAGCCTCACTCCCGACGGCCAAACCGCCAAGTCGTTATCGGGCTTTTTAAAGACCAGCAAGTCGGAGGTGAACAAAGCGCTGTACCGGCTGCAAGCCTCTGGTAAGGTCGTGAAGAAGGAAACGGATGGGGCGCCCACGTGGAGCGCCGCGGCGGGCGCGGTCGCGGGAGGAGCAGGTGCTGGAGTCACGCTGCCTATGTTCGGCGCAGGGGGTGGAGCAAGTGCTGGAGCCACTGGAGCTGCTACTCCCACTGCCCCGGCTCCTGCCCCGGTTCCTGCTACTGGCGTATCAGGTGACACCTCCGTCCCCCCCGTGGACGGACAGATTTGCGCGTTGACAAAATCCAAGCGTGTCGTCGTCGGGGAGTACCGCGGCAAGAAGAATCTCTCTCTTCGCGAATACTACGAGAAGGACGGCAAGTGGCTCCCCGGCAAGAAAGGCATTAGTTTGAGTCAGGAGCAGTGGATCGCGTTGAAAAAGCACGTTGCCAGTGATGATGTGGGCAAGCAATTGAAAGCTGACCCCAACGCGGCTGACTTTTTAGTCGGAGAGTTATCGCCGACTCGAAGATTGACCATCAGTTCCTTTCGAAACTCACCCACCATCGGCGTTCGCGAATACTACGAAAAAGACGGGAAGATGTTGCCGGGGTTCAAGGGGATGAACATGTCAGTGGAGCAGTGGGGGGTGTTTTGCGGGCTCGTTCAGGGGATCGACAAGGCGATGGCGCTTTAGCGTTTCTAGGGTTTACGAGGTTAGGGGTTTCAGGGTGTTCAGGGTAATACTTGTTAGCGTTACGAGTGAAGTGCGACGATCTCACGATGGTCAATTCATTCATTCATTGCATCGCGCGAGTTCTTTCTCTCGGGCGCGCTCTCGCTCATGTCTCTGCTTTTTTCTCCTTTTTCTTCCCATGATGATCACCTATGGTTCTCCCCCTCCTCCTCCTCCTCCTCCTCCTCATCTTCGTCGTAGCTCGCGTTAGGCTTCACGTCGAACCCTTCCGGTACTTCGAAGAAGCTCCCGATTGACGGTGCGTTTTTCTGCTCGTCGAGCGCGCCGCCCACGAGCACGGGCGATCCGGTGTCCGACGGGAAGGATTTTTCATCCGTGTCGACGACGCCGAACGCTTTGCGAACAGCGGAGGCTATTTCTTCCGAGTTGTCATCGTCCTCCTCGGTGAATTTGTACTCGCTCTTGGAATCAAGAGAGGAGGCGTACGGCGATGAGGCGTACTCAGAGTTATCCACGCGCTCCCACACCGCCCAGTCCGTTCCAGAGGCGGCGAGGGACCACTCGGGGTCGGGCGGTACCAACGCGACGGGCATGTCATACTTCGGCCCCAGCTTCACCGTCAACGCGTGCCCGACCCTGGCGACGTAAATGTCGCTCTCCGCGAGAAGGATCTTGATACTCGAATCTGCCGTGATGTTGTTGCGCTTGCGGATGTGGAGCAGGTTTTGGATCGTGGATCCGAGGGAGGCAGGTCCCGTTGATTCCGGTGCATCCGATTGCTCGGGGTCGCTCGGCTGGTCGCACAAAATTTCCCCAGAAAGAAACCCCAACCCGTCGTTCCCAAACTCGTCCCCCCATACGTGAGGTCCGAAAACGCACGGGATTCCAGGGTGCGTCAGTACGTACGCGTACCCTAGGCCTAGCCGGTCAGTCGGGAACGGCCAGTGGTTCTGGGGCGCACCCGTGTCGTGGTTGTCCACGAACGTCACTGACCTTTGTGGGACCCAGCCCAACAAACCCGGAGGGCGAGAAGCTTTGTCCCGCAGCCGCCAAAACTCCGTGTGCGTCACTGCGCGCTGAAGAATGCCTTTAGTTGGAAAGTCGAATAGTGCACAAGATCCTTCCGTGTCCGCGATCCAGTCCACTAGCTTCGCCCGCGGGCCGTCCTGGTCGTACCCTAACGTGGACCCCTCCCACGCCATGTCGACCCAGAACTCCCCGACGTTGAAGACAGGGTTGGCGTTTTTGGAAAAGTGAGGGTTTAGGAGAGCCGGGTCGACTGGTAATCCTGAAAGTTTGTTCCCTTCCGCATCCATACCGAGTCGAGCACGTTCCTTCTGCTTGTGCGTAGGTTCCACGCGTATTTCGACCGGCGGAAACGTGCTCCGTACGTACTCCAAAACATACTCAGGCGCGTACCCCCGGACGAAGTCGAACCGGAAACCGCCGAACCCGACGTCGTCCCTTAGCCACGCCATCCACCGCTTTAGGGTTTTTCGAAGTTCCGGGTTGGTGTGGTCCAAGTCAGGCGCGGGCCCGTAGTTCTCTCCCGAATCAGGACCTCCCTTCCCATAGAACTCCGGGTCGTCGCACGTGATTGCCCATGTGTCCCAGTGTACCGGGGTGCCGTCCTGGTCCAAATCAGTGTAGACGTTGTAGATGCCTTCGGGGTTAGCGTGCTCCGCGGTGCGGTGGTTGATGACGACGTCGCAAACTGGGGTTATGCCATTTTCTTTCAAGGTTATGTTCAATGTTATGAGCTCTTGCTTCGTGCCGTACGCACTGGCATCTAGGTTGAACAGCCGTCCGGGGAGGTACCCTTCGGGGGAAACGCTTTGGCTGGGAGGGGGGAGCCATACATGGGTCACACCGAGGGTAGCGATAGAGTCGACTCGGTCCGTGAGCCAACGCCAATACGACATAGAAGGTTTTTCAAAATCTTCTGATGTCTCATCCCTCGGGTGGTTGTCAAACATCTTTGATGAGTTCCAGTCGAAGCTCTGCATGCATACGGTGTTTGCAAACCCGTCGGTGGGTACGCATTTGCAGGCGTGGCGCACGGAACCGGGAACCAGGTCGTCGATGGCCGCGTTGGGAGTATCTCCGATTTTTGCAACGGCAACCAGGTCATAGCGCTCTAAAGTGTACGGCTCGCCTTTAAGGTCAAGCGCGTTCCGGTCATACGTGTACCTGCAAATGCATGCCTTGCTGTTCGTATCGGTCGGGACTGCGGCGTGAGGAGGGCGCGCGGGAAGAGGAGGCTGTTCCTTGCTGTCACTCCGTGAGCCAACGCTTTCCGTCACGGAATCTGTGCGGTGACTGGCGTGCCCGACTCCGGTGTACTCAGGGGTTGGGATCTTTTGAGTTTTGTTGTTTGGGAACGAGTTAGACGGAGGTTGGTAGTTCGAGGGAGGAATCGACTGGTCTCGGTTCTTCTCCTCAGCTTCCCTTTCCTCCCTGTCAAGTCTTTCGCCGATCGAGTCCACCACCGCGGCGTGCTTGATGGCGTCGATCTGCATGGAGGCGATTTCATCGTCTGTGTACGTTTTTTTGTTTTTTTGTTTTTTTTCACTCGAACCAGAACCACCAGAAGTGATGTTGTTCTTCAGCGGCGTGTCGTGCGTGTGGCTAGACATTTCGTCCCAGACCTGACCGTGGCCTGCAGCGGCGATGCGGGCGGTCCTAGCTGCCGCGTGCGAGTCGTCCTCGTCATCGGAACCGCCCCAGCGGTTGTCAAACGAAGGTTGGTTCGGATCCACGAACGAATTTCCGTCGTTGTCCGAAGAAACTTCTTGTGTGGAAGCGTCTGAAGAAGAGACGTCGTTGCCTTCCATGTCGCCTTCCGAGGCGGCGACCACCGCGTTGTTCGTGGGGCGAACGCGCGTGAGTCTGAGTGACCGCGGGTTTCGTACAGAACGCGTGTCCGGGCGACGACGGTTGTACGGACGCGCGAGCGCGGGAAACCCTAGCGTCGCGCACGCGCCGGCGGCGGACATACTGACGTGTGAGGCGGTTCCCAGAAAGTCGGGCGCGTATTCTTCAGTGGAGCAAGAACACGCACGTGGAAGAACAGGGGTTGTGCTTCGACGCTCGGCGTTCCGTACGGTGGGGCGATGCGCACGGCGGCGTGTGCGATACGCAGGCGGCGCGCGAAGTGTGTGAGTACCACGAAGACACGAAAGACTACGACGAACGCGTGCTGTTCTGGGAAACGCCGATAGGGAAAAAAGGAGTCGTCCGAGGAATTATTTTGGTGGTCCGAGAGTTCTGAGCACGAAAGCTACAACTCGGGTATTCGCACGTCGTGGCGCACAGAGCGCAGAATTATGCGCGCGCGGAGGTGAATAATGGGGAGACAACGTAAGCGGTGCCCGCACGGAAGGCAGAAACACGCATGCAAGGAGTGTAACCCGTGTCCCCACGGCAAGGTCAAAAAGAACTGCGCGAAGTGCAAGCTCTGCCCGCACGGCAAGGTGAAAGGTAACTTCGCGGTGTGCAACGGTTGCCCTCACGGTAAGCGGAAGGGCAGCGGCGCGGTGTGCACCCCCTGCCCCCATGGCAAGCTGAAAAAGAACTGCGTGGAGTGCAACGCCTGCCCTCACGGCAAGCACAAATACCACTGCGCAGCGTGCAAAGCGCCCAGCACGGATCAGCCGAGTTCAAAGCGAATCAAACGCGAGCCGGAGAGTTCGCCCGAAATCAAGAAAGAACCCGAGATCAAGCAAGAGCCCGAGCCCCTCACCATCCGCGGCTATTTCGGACTCGACGACGGCCAGTGATACGCACGAGAAGTAAAGACACTTATTAAAGACAAAAGACAGCATCACATTTTTACGAACAATATAGAAATAAATCTCGACACTCCAACCACTAAACGCACTCCGCTTTCAACCGCCCGCACTGGTTCGGTTCCCCCACGGTGACTTTCGAAAGCCCAACTAAGTCGGCTTGGTATGTTTTCGTTACCTTGAATGATAAAACGCCGTCCGTCAAAACCGACCCACTCTTCGACCCGCGTTGGTGTTTCACCTCGGCGAATAAAGTACCGGATGGAATGTGATACTTTCCGCCGTCCGCGACGTCGATCCTGTTCACGTCCATGGAAAACACAAGGTACGGGTACAAAGGGTCTTCGAACAAGCCCCAGATCCACAGTCCTGCTGATTTTTCGTTCGGGTCCTCTTCCAACGTCCATCGGTTGTTCATTTGAACACCGGTTGCGGTTGTTTCGACTGCGCTGAACATGCCTTCCAAATCTTCCACAATCTCAATCAAGCCCTGAGGAGGTTCATACCCCTCGTCCAGCACGAACTTGACTTTGCTCGTTATGACCCGGTCTGGTGTAGTACTATCATCCTTTCCTGAGAAGAACTCGAACTGCAGCCGCCAGGTTGAGTCCGAGGTCAAGGAGGGGAGGGACGCGGCGTGAGGGACCACACTTCGTCGTCGCGTTCGATGGGGTGCCGATATATTTTTCGACTGTTTCGACCTCAGCCGATGCGCGCTACACAGAGACGTGCTGGCCACACTCGCATGGTGCGCCGCGGTAGCCATCGCGTTAAGGGTTCGCTAAACCCTGCTCTCAACCGCCAAGGTGCGCGTGTCCGGAGTGCGCGAGCTGAGGAAGCCACGAGTTGAACTGACAAAGAATCGATTGCCAGCTCACTCGAAAACGAATCCAGTTTCATCAACGAAACTGTCATTCGTGTTTTTCGGTTATCAGACGCGCACGCGCCTTGCTTCCCCCCGGGGCGATGGCGGAGGAGGAGCTCGTGTTAAAGGTTCAGCCTGATGCGGTAAAGAAGGGGTCGTACTGCTTCGTGCGGGGAAACCCGTGCAAGTTGGACGTGTGTGATGTTCTCCCGAAGGCGACTGCGAATGGAAATCGGAGACTTCACATCAAAGGCCCGAATGTCTTCACCGGCAAGACGTACGAAGACACCCTGAACCTCACCGCGGGTTTCCACGGCATAGACGTCCCGGTTACTACGAAAACAACGTATTCCCTAATGGACGTTGATACGGACACGGGGTTTCTTTCCCTGTTAACTGAATCAGGCGAAGTGAAGGAGGACGTAGGGTTGAGTCTGAATTCGGAAGAACCTGCACCTGGGATTGAGAAATGGGACCCAGTTGGCACCGAGTTAATGACCAGGTTCGACGACGGCGAAGGGCTTCGAGTCACCGTGCTATCTATCATGGGAAAGGAACTCGTGATAAGCATAGAGCACGATCCAGATGCGTAGGCAATGTATGTAAGATACGTAGACAGTATATCTCATAATGACTAGTAGTGCTAATGCCACGCGACGCGACGTTTCGAGCGTCTCGCCATTTCCAATAGTCGCTCGGCGGATTCGTCTTCGTCGCTAACATAATCGGGATCCTCCTCCTCGTTCACGGCTTCCTGAAACGCGGTTCTCCACACCGTCGGCGCCAGCTGTTTCAATGACTGTTCCAGCTCGGGGGCTTCCCACAACCGCGCGCGGGTAGCCGCGGGAGAAACATAGCCCCCGAAGGAAACTGGCGAAGCGTCTTGATTTTTTTCGGTAAAGATTTTTCTGGAAGCGACGGACGGTTTCATCGCGCTCGATTTATGCCTACTCACCGCCCCAACCTTCATGGCCATGCGTCGCGGCGTCGTAGGGTCGTTCGCATACCGCTCCGTCGTTTCAGTCAGCTTCGACAGCAACACGGCATCTTTCGCGAGCCGCGAGAATCCAGGGTTCTTTGTCTGTCCGTCCTTCTTTCGACTCTTCAAGTTTTGAAGACTCGTCGCGAGCCGCCCGTTGACATCTCGCAACGCGTTTTGCGCACCGCCTCGAAGCGATTTCCTTTTCCTCTCAGAGTAATCACTGCAATCCTCACTGCTCCCCGGACTCCCTCGCAACGGCGACGGCGTGGGAAAGTCGAACGTGTCGAAAGAGTCGCCGTACACGTGTTTAGATTCTCTGTCGTAGTGTCTTGATAATAAATTCTGCTCGTTCGTTTGCGCGCACACGATTTTTTTCAGCGCCTGCGCGGTTCGTCTTCGCGCGCGGGTTCGTCGTCCCGCAACGGCCAAAGCCCTCCAGGATAACAACGAGCGCTTCGCCACACTCCCCGCCCAGTGCCCCAAGGCTGTGAGGTGCCGTTCCCGGACGTTCAAATACCAAGCCCTGATTCTGTTTCTTAAATCGTTTGTGTTTGCCATCTTCCGTAACGCTTTTCGCAGCTGCGCCTCGGCGATACACTCGCGAAGCACCGCCTTTGCGTAGCTCGATTTCCGTTGCGACACCCCGAACCACGAGTGAAAGCACCGTCCTAGGTTGAGTCTGAATAGCGCAACTTTCATACGTGCGACCGTTTCACGACCGTCGCGTAACCTCCGACACGTCCCGGACCAGGCTTTGAACGATTTCGTGACGTACCGGAACCGTCGGACATTTGAATACTGCGCCGCTTTCTTCACACCCGAAATAATAAACGCGCGTTCCGCTAATTGTTGTTTCGTATAGAACCTCCAGGTATCGATTGCGCAGTGCATCCGGGCTCGTCGCGCGCCTAGAACAGCCAGCTCTGCGAGCTCAGTCATCCCGCGCCTCTCGCACGTGTGCATTTGCCACGCCTTCAAAAACCTGTTCGCGCGGACCAACAGATTCTCGCCGTAAAACGCATCCGCCCGTCTGCATTCGAAATGTTTCCGGTTTTTATTTCGCAGCGTTATGGAGCGCCACTTCTTCCCCGTGGCGCGCACAACTCGGATTTTGCTCGCGGTGATTCGCCACTGCCTTACTCGGTGTCTCACAAGGCGACAGAGGGCGCGCCTAGTATGCGCATTTGCCCTGCGTACGTGTCGCACTCTTTGTTCCTCATTGAGGCTTGCCATCTTGGCATCAGCCCGCGCGGCTGCGATTTGCAGCTTCCTGGCGGCTTCCCGAGCGGACGCCGCGCTTACTTCCTCGCCTAGGGCCAGGGCGACAGCTCGGAGGTCGGACACTAACGATGCGTGCGCTGCTTGAGAAGGTTGTAGCGACACACTGCGGGGTTCCACGCTGCTGCCTTCCGAATCGGTCTCCAAATCGCTCTCCTCGATACCCGCGAACCTCTGTTGCTGCACCCTCCACCCGCACTCGTCGACGTCAAAGGCGACGATCCCGTCGTCCGCCTCCAGGCGCGTCGCCTCACCCATCACCGCCGCGGCGAACGCGAACCTGCGTTGCGCAGCGGCAGCGGCTGCTTTCACGGCAGATGTTGACGCAGAAGTGAGCGCGGAGGACGCGGGGGAGTGAGGAGATTTGCCGTGTCCGTAAATCGGAGAGGCGAACATGTCGCTCGCAAACTTTTTCTGCAGCGACGACGGGGATGACCCTGCGGCGCGAGGTAAACCGATACCGGGCGGGACCCACACCGAGGCGGGAGACCCGGTGGATTTTGAAGGACTGTACCGTGTAAACTTTTGCGAAATGTGGTGGTGACTTTTACCCGTACTCCGCAATGGTGACCGGCTCGGAGACCTGATTACCGGCGATCGTGATGACCCGGTTTTTTTCTGTACCGACGAATCACCAACCTCAAAGCCAAAGGAGATGGATCGCGAATTTAAAACCGACCCGCCGCTGTCACTCACGGTGGATCGATTTAAAACAGACCCGACTGAGTCTACCGTGGGGGTTACGGAGCTGAGCAACGCATCAGAACTGCGGCGTGCGATGTTTTGGACCAAACCGCCGGTAGGTGACTGGTCGGAAGTGCCAGAAGAGGTAGGATTGTCCGAGCGCGTGACGCCGGCGGTGGTCGCAACCTCCGTCAACACGCCCGCCACGCGGCTCGCGATGCGCGTCGGGTCCACGGGCGGCGTCGCCAGCTCAGCAGGGTCCAACGAACTCACGGAGCTAGATGCTTGTGATGCGGAATCGGTGGAATGAGTTGACTGATCCGTGACTGCGTCGACCACCACTTGTATGTTCCGTTGCGCGTTCGCCGAACGCACGAACTCGTCGGGTCCGGGTAAGTCCTCCCCTTTCTCCAGCTCCGGGTCTATGTACACGTCTTTCACAATGGGCGTCGCCAGCGAGGGTTTCTTAGGCAACCGCCGGCGCAGAGGTGAGTATGACCGGTTTGTGTTTGGTTTGCTTTCAGAAACAGGTGCTCCCTGGGGCGTGGGCTGAACATATTCTGTCCGACGCCGCGGTTCGGGCGGCGGAACTGTTGTGCTTTTTTCGTGCAAGTACTCTTTCGGGACAAAGGAAACCTTGCGACGCGCGCTTTTCGGGGACTGAGAGTGCCTACTAGTATTCCGTGATGAGCTCATCGTCCGTATGAACGCATGGGGACTTGTTGACCGCTGACGAACTGTGCGGCCTCCAGTCTCCCGGTCTCCTTTGCTACTTCTACCACCCGGAAGCGCGCCGAGTTTTTCGTCAATGGAGTCGTCCGAGAGTTCGTAGAGATCTGAATTTTGCGAACTCGTGTCGCTCTCATCACCATCTCGTCGAACCGTCTTTTCCATGTCACGGACTCGCTGTAAATACGCCTCGGACGCGGTCCACACGGGGGGTGGCTTCCGGGGGCTGGGTTTCGGGGTTACCCGGGGCGTCACGTGAGGCGATGCTCGCGGTGTGACGGTCCGACCGAAAGCCACGGTGTGCCCAGTGCCTCGTCTCGATGAAGGCGACGGGTCCCGCGAACGCGCCGGCCGCGCGCCGAGCACGGCGGAAAGCCGGGAGGACGCGTTCGTGTTCGCCCTTGACGGTGGCATTTCACCGAAAAAGGTGGAAGAACGTTGCCGTGCGTCGGAATCGTCCGCGTACGGAGGGCGACCGCGCCGAGACATCGTCTCACCGCAAATCAACAAATGGAGTTGCGATGGTTCTAGTTCGCGAATCTACACCACGACCTCGTACAGCTACAGGCTTTCCCTCCGCTCACGTCGTACACGCCATCACGCACGCCTCGTTTATTTATCGCCTACTCTGGTGTTTGCTTGGGTAACACCGACGGCCTCCAAGGCGTGCGGGCGACGCCGGGTATGATGAGACCACACGGTGCATGTCACAAGAGGGCAAAAGGTAAACGGATAAATCAACAACGAGTTTTTTTAAGGAAACCCACTTTTTGGAAGTAAAATGCAGTCTACTCATCATCTCTATCGTTTCCCCTTCCCCTTCCCTTTCTTCGCTTTGCTCCCCGTTCCAGGCAGCACCACCCTGAACCCTTTCCCCGGTTCGAACGTAACCGGCGCGAACATCCCGGACACCACCGAGGTTTGAGGGTTGGATCGCCCAGCGTTCTTTTCTTTCCTTTTGTCGGGCGGTTTCATCGTCCCGACCAGCGCGCGGCGGCACACGAACGTCTCGATATCTTTGGCTGAGCTATCTTTCTTGCTTGGAAGCGCTTTTGAATTATTCTGTGATTCTTTTAAATTCTTTGAATCTTTTGAATCCCTCTCAGCGACATACTGCGCCTCAGTGACCACTCGACACTTCCCTTCAATCGTTTGCACCGCGTTTGTGTTCACCGCTAGCGTTAAAAAAACCTCGTTGTCAAGCGCGTCGACTTCCTTCCACGCGTCAGGGCCGATGAGCGCTTCGATTTCCTCACTTCGCTCAAGCCAAGCGCATTCCACCCACTGGCCGTTCGGGTCAGAGAACACGGACTCGATCTGAGCGAGGTACATGGCTTCGTTTTCCGAGCCAGGCAGGCAATACACCAAGTCGCCGGCGCGGTATTTGGCTTCAATCAAGTCATCGCCTTCTCGGGTCAACACGTCGAAGCCGTTGTAGTAGGTTCGGTGTCTGTGCACGTCCCCCACGCGTGGATCTCCGAAAAAGCGGATAATGGACGAGACGTCGCCGGGGTCCACGAGAGTGTGCGTGTTGGGTGGTTGTGTGCCACCATTTTGTCCCCCTTTTCCTTGAGTCGTTAACTCCTCATCTTCATCAGATCCCTCGTTGAAGCCCGAATCCGAATCGGATGGAAGGTTTCGGGTCGACTTCCCGTGAGTTTCTTTGCCGTAGTTTGGTTTTTTAGCAGGTCTGCCGGTGGGTCGTCCAGAATGTTCTCTTCTCTTGCCGGAGGGCGCATTCTTTTCTGTTGTTTGAGCACCACCGGGACCCATCGTTTTTGAGTTAATTCTGCCAGTCCTCGTTTCTCTTTTCCCTTTTGGTCGCGCTCCCGCGTTTTTGCCGACGTTCTTTTCTACTCCTAATCTCTCATCCACTCGCCACTCCGCGCCCCAGTCTTCGTTTATTCTGCACTCCAGCCGTCGCGCTAACGGCCAGCCTTTCATCACGAACCGCCCGTCCTTGGATTTCGTGAAGTGCTCCTTTACTTTTGACAGGGCTTGCTCTACAGTGGCAGATGTTAATTGGTAAGCAGACCCGAACGCGTTTTTTATCCACCGATCCGCGGGCGCCATTTTGGATGCGTTCACCACGTCATTCGCGCTAACCGAGTTTCCGCCGTTCATGATTAGCCGGCTCGCGATCACTACGAGAAGGTCGCTCTTCACATCACCAGGCGTGGGCTTCATGCGTTTCATCGCAGCGCGCATGCGGCTCATCGCGCCGAGGGACTTTCCTCCGGGGGAATTCGCCATAATATATAGTCCTTATATCCTATGCCCCAAGAACTCGTCGATCCGAACGGGGGTCGGGACCCTTAGGAGACCGGTCGAAAGGGGTTACCAGCACGTCCACGCGGGCACCGGAAGGCGAGTAAGGCGTGCTTGGTGCTTGAGGAAGTGAGAGAAAGGGCTCTATGGTCGATCGAATTGTACGAATCCGCAGTGCTTGGAAAAGATATATTGGAAGTCACACAATTTACGTCTGTCTCGGAACGAACAACGTCGCCTCAAAGCTACGACTCCTCTTCGCGTACGAGCATACCTCGTGGCGCGCAGCACGTAACGACTGACCGGGAGTGATGCCTTCGAAGCGATGCTCGCATAGGAAGCAGAAAAACCATTGCAAGGAGTGTAACCCGTGGCCCCACGGCAAGGTGAAAGGCCTTTGCGTGAAGTGCGTCGGCTGCCCTCACGGGAAGCTGAAAGCCAACTGCGCGACGTGCAACTGCTGCCCTCACGGCAAGCGGAAAGACGTGTGCCGCGTGTAAGTCAGCGCGCGCGGATCCGCCGAGTTGGAGAGTTCACCCGAGATTAAGCTCAAGCCCAAAATCAAACAAGAACCCAACATCACGCAAGAGCCGGAGCCCTTCACCATTCAAGGCTACTTCGACTTTGACAAGTAAGGCGGGGTTCGAAGCGTTTGTTCGAGAACACAGAGTATGAATAAGAAATTGTGGAAAATAAATAACAATGCTCGCCTCTGCGTCTCTCACAGCAACACCCTTTCCCACCCCTTTTTCAAGCTCTTCCGGAGCTCCCAAGTGGGCCAGTAGTGGTGATCCACCTTGACGGTTAGGACTTTCGGTCGCCCTTGTAGCGACACGAGCTTAATCCGGACGAACGTGTTGTTCTCCACGCGCGTCACCACTTCTGTAAAGTCGTCAATCGTCACCGTCGGTTGGTCGTTCACCTCGACTATCCAGTGCAGCGCGTACAGCCCGTACCTGTGCGCGGGTGACCCATGGAACCACCGGGAAATGAAAACCTCATAGGGGATTTCCTCGCCATCCCGGTCAACGGTAGGGGTGAAACCTAGCTCGGCAACAGGTCTGTGTGCCTTTTGGACTATACATCCTGCCCAATGAATCAGACGGTCGGTGCCGACGCAGGAGACGGCGGAGAGTTCCACGGAAAGTTCGTGAATCTCGCCGCCTCTGCAAACCGTGACGGGTAAGAGTTTCTCTTCACCTACTGCATCCACCGCCTGGTCGACATCACTGAACGTAACGCACGTCTGACCAGCCGCTTGCAAAACGACGTCGCCGTCTTGTAAAATTTTCGACGCGTTCGTCCCTGCCACGGTGGACGCGACTACGAGCGCTTGCCTCCTCTCGGGATCTTTTTTCAACAAAGCATCAATCCAGGTTTGCGGGACGTTTAGGTTAGCCGCTTTCGATAACGTGATCACTTCGAACTCCACGTCCAACACCGTGATCTCGTGCTGCTTCTCTTCTTTAGACTCCATCCATGTCAACACCCGCTGCGCCGCGTCAACCGCTGAATCAATAAACATCCCCCGCACCACGCCGTCAACTTCGCCGTCGCTGGCTGGGGTGGCGTATGACGCCCATAAGGCTTTGATCACTCCGTCAGAATCCCCTAGCACTCCGCCGTACTCAAACCCAAGGTCGATATCCAGCTTCAGCGTTTCTTCGTTCACGGCTCGGAAGCGGGGAATGTCCGCGGAGGGCACTGCGGCGGACGTCGCCGCGTCCGCGATGGATACCTTTCGCGACTGAGGCCGGCAGTGATTGTTAAGCCCGACAATAACTAACTCGTCGCCTCTTCGTATAGGTGTATTATGGGTAGTATGGGTAACTGTACTACCAGTAGTAGCAGCATTACGTACTACTGCCGGTTTGATACATCCCCTCGCCACTTCCGGCAACGCATCCACCCGGTAACTCACCAATGCGAAGTTTTTCGTGGGGTGCAGAAATTCCACGTTCGCCGCGACTTCGCACGGGTACGCCGCGAACGTCAGAAGCACGTCGCAACTTGAAATCGGCACCGTGTTCCTGTCCACCACTACTATGCCTATGTTGTTTTTGAGGTCGTGGTGTAGCACCAACCCGTTGCCCTCGAAGGAACGGGAGTACACGCCGTCCGCCAGCGCCACGCTGGCGATGTCGCACTTGGCGATGCACAACGAGGGCTCCACGGTTTGCGCCACGCGTTCAGAGAGGCTAGTGTTGTTGGAGTTGTTCTCAGCCCTGTTGTTTTCTTGTGTCACTTCCTTCGTTTCTTCCGCTACGCGACGTCGTTTCGTTTTTTCCGTTTTATCGCTGTTCGTGACGTCCATAGCATCCGCGTCCTCCGCACCGTCCTCTGCAACCACGTCAAGCAGCCCCATCTTTCCCCACATCCCGCTCCGCCAGTCGCGCTCGAAAAACGTCGGCGACACGTGCCAGTTGAAGTGCGCCCTGATTGTTGCAGTTTTTACTCTGTGTCTTTCATCCTTCGTGAAGTACTTCAAGTTGGTTTTGGTGGAGGAGTCTCCATCTTTCGAGCTGTTGAACTTTCTCACTAGCCTCGCATACACTTTCGCGAACGAGTCCAAATCAGGCGTCTGTGTGTTGTCTAATTCCTTGATAATAGCGTGCTTAGGAACTCCGGCTAACCCTAACACATAACCGGGCTCGGCGACATAAACTTGACCCGCTTCCATTTGGAAGTTCCTCCCTTGCTGGTACGAAAGCGCGTGTACGACACCTCCGTTGATTTCTAGGAATTTGGAGGGGGTTATTTTGTGTAAATCGTCCGGGGTTAACGTTATCTTAACCATCTCCCCGGCGCGCGACAAGTTGAGCGTAATTTCCTCTCCGACGTTGTCATCCAGAATTCGTTCGAGTTTTACAAAATTTGTAACGTACACAACCCCAAAACTGTCAAAGCCAATAAGTACGTCTCCAACCTGCACGCCCGCGTTTTCACACGGGCCGCCAGGCGTAGTGTCCTCCACGACTAAAGCCCCGGTACCCCCTTCCTCAACCTGCGCTTCTCGCAAAAGCTTTTCTGTTTCGAGCGGCAAGCCCATGCGCCGCAAGTCGTCAAAGCCCTTGTAGCAAAATGTGGCTTGAAGCGTGCCTCGAGGGACGTTCGGGAGGTGCCACAGTGGAGCGCTGACATCCAACACACCGTCATCACCAGCCGGACAAGCATCTCGCAACAGCTCAAGCGCCCTCTGGACTCGAAACAACGGCAGGTAATAAGCAGACGCGCCTTTATTTTTTGACCCCGCGTTCAACGCAACCGCGACGCCGTCCACATTCACCACCGGCGAGCCCGAACTCCCCCCCTTGGTCCCTGACGCGGCCTGGACGTAAAACGTGTTGAAATCGTTATATGTTTTGCTGCCGTACTTGGGGGCGTCTCGGTCTAATCTTGCCAAAGTGGCTGATAAGATGCTCAGCTTCTCGCCCGAGTCGTTGCCTATAATTTTCACGTCAAGCCCGACCTTGGCGCCGGTTGGATTCAACACAACTTCAGTCACGTCATGGAAGCTGATATCGTTTGGGTCGAACCGGAAGAACGCGAAGTCGTGTACCGGGTCTGCGTAAAGTGCTTTTAAACTCACCTCTTCCCGGTTCTGGAAAACAGCCTCCGCGATTACTGGCCCGGGGCGCAACACGTGTCTGTTTGTTAAAATTATGCCTCGCTCCTTGTCCACTACGAATCCAGTGGCGTACGCGGAGCTCGCGCTTTCCGTGTCGAACGCCCTCGTGCCGGTGGTTTTAATCACAACCACGGCTTTGGAGACGCGCTCCACGGTGGTTTGCCACTTCGCGGTAGCGGTGTTCTCGGTGGGGGACTGCATCGAAGCTCGGGTTTTGACACCTCGTAATGCGATGGACTTGCGAAATCGATTGCCTTTCGATGACCCTGAACCTTCCGGTACTCCAGTCGTTTTGATCGATCCTCCGCCTCGCCCTGGTTGCCCCGATCGCGGTGCACCGAATACTCGGGTAACGCCTGACCCGACGCAAACGGGAATGCTCATGCCACGCCCACCTGGAAGTAAAACCAGACTGGTCGCGAAACGTCATTTTATAACCTAAAACCTGAGAACACCTGTTCCGAGAAAACCGAAGTTTCATGATATCGGAACGAGCAAGTCGTGGCTTTCACAACGAGGGGCGCTGCGCGCGGCGAGGCACGACTTGGCGATCGCACGGTGATCATCGGAAGGAAGCGGTGCCCTAACGGTATGCGAAAAGACGCCTGCGCGAAATGCACCCCCTGCCCCCACGGTATGGTAAAACACGACAGCGTCGCGTGCGTCGGGTGCCCTCACGGCAAGGTGAAACGCAAGTGTGCGGCGTGCACCCCTTGCCCCCACGGCAAGGTGAAATGCCATTGCTCGGAGAGCATCGGTTGCCCCCAAGGCAAGCGGAAGTCTAGGTGCGCGGAGTGCAAAACGGCACGCGCGGGACCGCCGAGTTCGAAGCGAATCAAGCGCGAGCAGGAGAGTTCCACGAAGATCAAACAAGAACCCGAAATCAAGCAAGAGCCCGAGCCGTTCACGATCTGCGGCTACTTCGGCATCGGCAAGTAGACGGGTGACTACTGAAGACAAGTGAGGTCGTCCTCACGAAAAGATAGAGAGAGACCTAAATGAGGCTTGTTACACTGTTACGACGTGCATTGCCCCCAAACGACACTACATCTTACCTATAATAATATCACTGCCCTATACCCGGAATCAGCACGTCGTGCATGGGGTACTGCCTCCTCAACAGCGCGGAGAGAACTTCCTGGTTCGCGGCAGGTACTTCTACGCCTCCTGAATCCCCACCTCCACCATTCCTGACCACCGCCACTAAACACGCCTCCCGCTCATCGTCATACGCTGCGCTCTCCGAAACCTCGCCGCCGGTGAAGTCAATCTGCCCGCCGCCTAGCATTTTTAGAATTTGTTTCAAATTAGCGCCTTCTGCTTTCGCCAACAACCCCCGCAACCTAGACGCTTCCCTTTCGCAATCAGTAAGAAGCCGCTCGTGGTCGTTCTTGGTGGGCGACCCTCCACCCCCGGTAGGCTGGAACCGCACCGCGGTGGTGCTTCCGCCGCCCTTGCCCAGAAACTCCACAACCGCGAAAACGTGCGATCGGTTCGTGGGCGGCAGCGTCGGCGGCGATTCACCCCCTGCGAACGCCACGACTGGAATTTTATTTTTCCCACCGCTCTCCTCCAAAACCCACTGTTCCACTAAGTGCCTGGCTAACGCGTGCGTACCAGGCAACGCTATACTGCCAAGGGGAATTTCTTTCCGTCCGCCTCGCGATAGGTCTTCCCTGGGATCGGCGTGCCTCCCCAGTTGTTCCCTCAACCAGTCCTTGTGGAACCACCGCGCGTCTTTCAGCTCCTCCCGATCCAGGTTCGGGTTGGGGGGGTATTTGAATTGGGATTTGCTTGCACCGTTTTTACTAGTCCCATCATCAATCGTGATCGTCTTCTCCTCCGCCTCAGCTCGAAACCCGACCATCAGCTGGTTGGGAAACGGCCACGGCTGAGAGCTAACGAATTTCGTGCTGTTGTGAAGCACCTCTATTCCGGATTCCTCAAGCACCTCTCTCGCCGCGGCTTGTTCCAGGCTCTCGCTCTGGTCCACGAACCCGGCGAGACAGCTGTAGAACCCCCGCGGCCACTTAGAATTCCGTCCAAGCAGACAATAGTCTCCACAAGTAGTCAGCGTCAACACCGCGGGCATCAATTTCGGGTAGTTCACACCGGGGCATTTTATGTCCTTTTCGTCCAGGCACTGCGTTTTGTGCCCGGCTTTAATTAATTTCGTCCTACTGCCGCACTCGGAGCAGAACCGTACTGTTTGTTGCCACTTCAACAAGCCAGCCGCGGCGGCCAGGATGCCGGCGTCGAATTTCGGCAAGTTTGGACCGACGGCTTTGGCGTCTTTGGAGGTTTCGATGATTATATTATCGGCATCAGCGCCTTCACCTCGCTTCACCACATCCTTAATTTTTTCCTCAACGTCACTAACGTCTGCGCAGAAAATCGGCGCGTTGTCCCCCGCTCTGAAGCCCAGGAAACTCATTGCTGATCGATTTAAGGTCTCAGGGGGTACTTGGAGTAACAACGCGGTGGCGGGGCGGTACCGGACGTGCGATATTTTTTCGTCGTCACCTGATTCATTATTCATCTCAATCGGAATCACCCAAACCTTACCCCCACTCAGTGGCAACAGCACGGCTTGTTTCGATTCCGCCGCTCGTCGCATCGCGCCTGCATCCGCTCTTAATTCAGACGCGCGATCGGCATCCGAAAGCGCGAAGAATGGAATCCCGTCTGAACCCACGAAAGCGGCGGACGCGGATGGTTGATCTGCCGCATGCACGGCACCCCGGATTGCGCATCCGCGGGACTGTTTGCGAGTAGTGCCAGACTGTCTGCGCATAGAGAACCCAGATTTCAGACCGCGCGGCACAGCAGTAGAAGAAGTGCCCGCCGCCGCCGCCAACGCCATCGCGCCCAAACGCAGATCCACGGCGCAGGGTGGAGTGACGAATCGAGTAACTTTAAGATCTGAAAAGCGACAGCGCTGAAAATGGTTTCGACGAATAAGCTGAAGAACACGCCCGGTGTTTACATTGTACTGAACGCTCGACGCGCTTTCATCCATCAAAAAATAAATACCTACCTCGCCGCGACTACTCCGAACGCTCCGTCTTCGTCGGAATCCTCGTCCTCGTCTGATTCCTCTTCCCCTTCCGCCACCACGCCCGTTCCGGGGATGGCGTCATCATCCGGCTTGCCCCCCGCTTTCCGTTTCTCGCCAACCTTTTGAGAAGTCACTTTCAAATCATCCCCGTCGCTCCCGTCGCTCTCTTCTTCGGCATCGCTCTCCTCCTCAACTACATCGCCTTCATCCCCGTCCTCGTCATCGTCATCGCTCTCTTCTCCGTCGCTCTCGGATTCATTCTCCTCAACGCCAAAGTCTTCGTCATCCTCATCAGACTCGTCGTCGTCTTCCTCGTCATCGTCCATCGCGTCAGCCGTACCAGGTTCTCCTTCATCCTTCGCCTCCGCGCAGTTCTTCGCGAGGTACCGCCGAACCCCGTCAAGCTCTTCGCGTGAGATGTTGCCGAACTCGTAGGAATCGCCGCCGGCGCCCGCCTCGGTCGACACCATCAAGTCGAACGAGCTCCCCACGCCCTCCGCTCTGGCGAGCTGTAAGTCACCTATATCGTCAAACGGCAGCCACAAACTCGGCCTATCAACGAACGCGAACCCATCCGGGACGCAGAAAAGGAATCCCTGGTTGAACTTGACGTTCGCCTTGACACAACCCTTGTTGGCGACGCCGGCGAAACCGCTGGCGCCGGTGAGTTTCGGTTTGCTGGCTTTTTTTGTTCCGGTGGCCAACTCGAGGAAAGCAGTCAACGCTTGACCCGCATCTCTGGATCCATCACCCTCAAGCCTCTCATCCAAACCCATCTCCAGCCGCTTCACAACCTCGATTGGCTTATCCTTGCCTCTGACTTGGGCTAAAAGGGTTTTTACAGACTGCTTGCCGACTTGCAACGCCGCAGTACCATCCAACGCAATCATCACATCCTTCGTGTCGTTGCTATCTCCGCGCTCCAGCGCCAAAACCTTCCGGACGTGTTTATGTTCGATTAAATACGTAGTGGTGCCTTTGGGGGATGTGTTTTCCAGGGCGAACTTGGAGCGCAAACAGTGCACCATGAACTTTCCCCGGGGGGACACAAACGAGACCGGCGATTGAGTAGAGCACAGAATCTCGTCATCTGTGAATCCGCGCTCAGACTTTGTGGGGACGGCAGGTGCGGACGGAGCAGCGCCGTTTGAGACCGCTTGCCCCTGCGCCGCGAGCGCTTTGGCGACTGGAACGAGGGCTTCCAAGACTTCATCGATCAAAGCCGTGGTGGGGTTGGGCTCGTTAGTGTCACTCTTGACGGGTGACCCAAAACTCTGGCTTAAAAAGTGTGCCGAGTGGTTGTTGTGCAGGATCGCGACGAGCGGTGCTAAACACGCCGCCGCTGCCGGTGAGGCGGACTTTACAATCGCATCGATCGCGTCCAGATGCTTCTTTGCGGATACAAGTGCCTGGCTCGTCGCGGGATGCGCCATCAGGAGGCACGCCGAGTGCGGCTCGGAGTGCCGAGGAAGTGTGCCTAGATTTCAAATAAAAACGCGAAGAGGAGTTTTTGGCAAGCAGTTTCTCGTGTTTTTCTGAATATTTGTTACACAGTCTCGACTAGACTCGACACACCTCGACAGACGGGCTACGCACGTCACTCGCCACCGTTACCGGACACTAATTGCTCATACCCACTTCACGCTTTTTCCGCCGTGTAGTTGTGGTGCCCAACAGTCGGTTTCCCCGAAAGAAACGAGCTTAAAAATTTAGACTGCGGCTTCGCCGTGGTTTTGAGAATCGCGTTACTCTCCGGTGCAACAAACTTCGTGATAAGGTGGTGCCGTTGGAAGTGGTGCGCCATCACGGTGACCATCTCCTGTGCGCCTTTGAACAGCATCACGTCGATCACCGCGGGGTTGTCCGTGGTTGCGCGGCGGAATTCATTCGCCAACCGCGATCGCAACGCCGCCGTCGTAGTAACCTCCTCCAGCCAGTACGTGCGCATGATCCACGGCACTTCGCGGCACACCTGTATTTTAAGGTTTGAAAGGGGATGTAGAGAGGTCAGTCAGTCATGTCATCGGCCATGTCATCGGTCAATCGGTAGGTAGGAGGACACGCGTAGGTGTCGAAAAGCCACCCTGTCCTCAGTCTGTCTGAAATTGGAACAACCCTAGCGCGATGTGTGTTGGCGTGACTCTTGGCGGGACTTGGGCTGCGTCCCTACGTGAGGGGTGACAACGCCGTCCAGTGGGCTCGCCGAACGTGCGTAACGCGCGACGACCGAGCTTCCGCTTCTCGTAAGTATTGCACACACACGAGCGACGCTGAACGCGCGGCGAAAGGGGCTGTGGATCGAGCAACTTACATCTCTGAAGAACTGCCGTGACCGCGCCTTGGCTTCAGGCAAGGTAGCGGAGAACACGGGGGCACCCGCAGGGGCGGAAAGGCCCTGACTGGTGGCGAGCCGCGCCACGGATGCACGCAACGCCATCGCGCGTGCTGGTGTGGCGAGCGGCCCCGACCTGACGAGGGAGGATTGAATGCTGAGAACATTGGAGACTCGTATTAGCAAACAGTCAGACAAGCAGTCTTGAAATCTTTAGAGAGTCGATCTCGTCCGTTCGGAAAAACGTTGGGCTCTGTTCCGGCCGGATCTCACTAAGGTCCCCTTCTCTCCAATCCCCACTACTAGACGCGCACGCTTGCGGTGGAACTCTTTGCTTCCACCCTCGCGCGTCGTCCACCAGTCGAAACAGATGAGTCAAGGTTGGGCGAACCCGCAGCAGGTGCGTGTATGGCAAACAGCAACCCATCATCTTCCACCCGTTGTTTCGTTCAGATTCGGGACAGCTGCGAGATTCGAGACAAAAGAAGAGACTGTCCATGTATACTATATGCATCTCGACCATATCCTGACCCGTATCCCTCTCCACCTCTCAACCCCTACCCCAGGCCTTCGCTCCCCCCGGGTCCCCCCCCCAGGCGTACGGTCAGCCCGTCCCCGCGTACAACCCGAACTCTGTGCCCGGCCACGGTGGCGACATGCACCACAGAGGTGGAGGTGGAGGCGTGGGAGGACAAGGAGGAGGGTATGGAGGGGGTGCAGGAGGCATGGGAGGCCAACACCAAGACACCAGTTTCCCGTCCATCCCGTTGAGTCCGAAATCGCTGGCGAAGTTCGGCATGGGTGCTTATGGTGACAAGTTCCTGGGCGCGGGTACCGCGTTTGTGAGCAACAACTACGCGAAATATTTCTCGTCCGCGAAAACCAGAGCGTACTTCGACGTCACCGAGTCCTACGCGTACAACAAAATGAAGTTGATTCTTTGTCCGTTTTTGCACCGGGGGAGCTGGGCGAGAGTTCCGCAGCACGGGGGTCCTGGTCCCGGGGGATATGGAGGGGGAGGCGCGTATGGTGAGCAAATGAATGGAGCACAAGTGAACAACGGCATTCCACAAAATTCTTCACAATTCAAACCCCCGAGGGAGGACATCAACGCGCCTGATTTGTACCTGCCACTTATGGGTTTCTGGAGCTATGTGTTGGCTGCTAGTGCGCTTCAAGCGAGCAATGGAACATTCACCCCGGAGTTGGTGGCTACGCACTTCTCGTGGGGGGGAATGGTGTGGTGTTTTGAGAGTCTTCTGGTGTGGGTGGCGCTGAGAACGTTGAGTAACTCGAGAGTTCGCGTCACGGCGCCTTGGCTCGATATCGCGTCGTACACCGGGTACGCGTTCGTGTTGGTCACCGTGCAGCTGGTGGTGAAGCTTTTGTTGGGGGATGGGATTTCGGCATATGCTTTGATTGGCCAGACGTGCTGGGGGAGTATTTGTAGTGCGGTGTTCATCGTGAAAACCGTGAAAAGAGTGATTTTCTCGGAAGCTAGGCAACACCAACACGGAATTAACCAGATGGGGGCTTCGCACAACTACGTGCTGCTCGCCTTGGCGGGGTCGCAGTTCCCGGTGCACTGGGCGCTGGGGAGGGTGGTGTGAGTAGTAAGCAATTAGTCAGATATATAGCTATACTACTGTGATATTA
>TARA_B110000977_G_scaffold187855_1_pt1 | contig 27285 bp, 24 predicted proteins | sample TARA_B110000977 | Tara Oceans TARA_B110000977 (sample SAMEA4397798) | marine metagenome | biome: Polar Biome; feature: [SRF] surface water layer (ENVO:00010504); material: water (ENVO:00002006), including particulate matter (ENVO:01000060) such as... | depth 5 m | reverse complement strand
CAAGATACGTCAAAAGGCAAAAAACGATTTTATGCTTTTGAATTACTTCCATCAAAATCTTATAAGGCGAAAGACGGGACTTGAACCCGCGAATGACGGGATCACAACCCGTTGCCGTAACCACTTGGCTACATCCGCCTAACTAAGTTGAGTATAGTACGCTTTTTTTAATAATACTAATTATTTAGAATATCTTCGTTTATTTGTAGCACGGATAGATTTATTAATATCCTTATCTAAGACGTCAAAAACTTCTGTCGCTAAAAGATACTTAACAACTTTATGTCGGAAAGCCGAAACACCCAACTCAATCAATTCACTTTCAATTAAGCGATTAAATTCAAGTTCTGATATACTTAATTTTAATAAATACGCAAAATGTTGTTCACTTTTTCGAATATCATTTCGAACCGCCGTTTCTTGATGATGAATTCGTTTGATTAATTTAAATCGAAAAACGTACCATTCTATTTCCTCTTTAAAAAACGTTTTAATTATTTTCCCAACACTATTGTCTTTATCTTCCATTAATGTAATAAACAAAATTTCCGGTGTAATTACTGGTGTTTTAAAACGCTTAAGAGCATTTTCAGCTGTCTTTTCTAGTCCTCTATTTACACCATAAGAATATTTGACATTCATATTGGTAAAACGTTTTTGAAAAAAAGAAAAGTTTATGATGTGCTTAAAACTTCGATAGAATAAAAAATCCACTCGCTCACCTAGGGATCTTGTCGTCAACGTATTAGCCTTGGAAATCATTTTTTTAATCTCCGCATCATTTAAATTACATTCTTTCAAAATTGATGCGAGTTCAAATTCAGCATTAAAGAAAGGAATAAGTAAAAACTCACTTGTAAACAATTTCGATTTGGTGCACTCGGCTAAAAGTTTCCCTTGATTAATAATTTTAATAGTATCCTTAGAGCAAAAATCAGCATAACTGACAGCAGATAAAGTGTAATCTAAAAGCGTATATAATTGATGTCTTCTTCTTTTTTCAATGAGTATATGTTCTTCATCTGTTTTTGTTGAATCCCGATAATCATATGAAATAGCTGTTGTAATATCTTCTGTTTCCTCGGTGTTCTCGGTGTTAGTTTTTGGACCTAAAAAAATATCGAATACCATAAAGTTAAAGTATAAATTTTAGATGAAAAAGGTTAAATATAGTTATAGCAATACGAGTATCAAAAGTTAACTTTCTAAAAGAGTCTAATAGGTTAAATTTCTTTTGCTATTTTTTAATTGCACAAAAGCAAAGTATTTTATAAAACAGAAGAAAAATTAATTCTAGAATACCTTAGGTCTTCCTTTAATCCTTAATATTTATTACTATTCTACTATAGAAGTTCTAATTAAACAAAAATAAAATAAATATGACCAATACTTTATTCTCAAAAGATTTGATTAAATTAGTCGAGAACAAATTTTTAGAAAGTCAGACTACTGAAAAAAAGGATACCGTAAATGTCGGCAATATTATAAAGGTAGAATACAGAATTCCAGATGGGGATAAAGAACGAATCCAATCATATGAAGGACTCGTAATCTCGACACAAAATCGTAGTTTAGGAAAAAGCTTCACACTTCGCCGAAATGTTGATGGAATTGGAGTAGAACAAATTTTTCCATTGTATTCGCCTAAAATTGCTTCAATCACACGCAAACAAGTTTCTAAAGTACGTCGTGCAAAATTATATTTCATTAGGAAATTAAGAGGAAAAGCAACTCGTTTAAAAATTAAACGTTAAATTTCATTAAAAATTGCACACGGCTGGGTTTGAACCAGCGACGTTCTTACGAAGACGGATTATGAGTCCGTTGCCTTCAACCACTCGGCCACGTGTGCAGAATAATTCTTAACAAATAAGTATTAAGAATTAATAGATGGAACTTATGGGATTTGAACCCACGTGCATAAAATTTTATGTCGAATCCAAAGAGTCCCTAACAAAAAAGTATAAACTCAAACAATGATTTGAGTCTGTACTTTTTAGTTAAAACATTCTTACTTTTTAATTATTTTTTAATCAAAAAAAAATTATTTTAATTTGTCGGCCTTTTCAATTACATCTTCAATACCACCAACAAGATAGAACGCTTGCTCTGGTAATAAGTCAAATTCTCCAGCTAAGATTCTTTGGAATCCAGATACGGTATCATTTAAAGATACATATTTACCTGATAAGCCAGTGAAAACTTCAGCAACAAAGAATGGTTGCGATAAGAAACGTTCTATTCTTCTAGCACGACCAACTGTTAATCGATCTTCTTCTGATAATTCATCAATTCCTAAAATTGCAATGATTTCTTGTAGTTCTTTATATTTTTGTAATGTCGAACGAACTTGTTGAGCACATTTATAGTGTCCAGCAGAAACAATAGTTGGTTGTAACATTGTTGAGTTTGACTCTAAAGGATCTACTGCAGGATAGATTCCTTTTGCAGCTAATTGACGAGATAATACTGTTGTAGCATCTAAGTGACGGAAAACGTTTGATGGAGCAGGATCTGTTAAGTCATCCGCAGGAACATAAACAGCTTGAATCGAAGTGATTGATCCTTCTTTTGTTGAAGTAATTCTTTCTTGTAACTCTCCTACTTCTGTTGAAAGAGTTGGTTGATAACCAACCGCAGATGGCATACGACCTAAAAGAGTAGATACTTCTGATCCTGCTTGAACAAATCGGAAAATATTGTCAACGAAAAGTAAAACGTCTTGTTTATTTATATCACGGAAATATTCTGCCATTGTTAAAGCAGTTAATGCAACACGCATACGTGCACCAGGTGGTTCATTCATTTGTCCATATACTAAAGCTACTTTTGAATTTTCAAAGTTTGAAGCATCAATAACTTTTGACTCTTTCATTTCTGCGTATAAATCGTTTCCTTCACGTGTTCGTTCACCTACACCTGCAAAAACCGAAACTCCACCGTGCTCTTTGGCAATGTTATTGATAAGTTCCATGATTAAAACTGTTTTTCCAACTCCAGCTCCACCAAATAAACCAATCTTACCACCACGACGATACGGTGCAAGTAAATCAACAACCTTAATTCCTGTTTCAAAGATACTTGGTTTTGTTTCTAAATCTACAAAATCTGGAGCTGCTCGATGAATCGAGTAAGATTCTGTATTTCCGACTTCTCCACATTCGTCTACTGGTTCACCTAACACATTAAAGATACGTCCTAATGTCTTTTTACCTACTGGTACTGTGATCGAACGACCAGTATCTGTTGCTGTATCTCCACGTTTTAAACCATCTGTAGATGTCATGCAAATCGCACGTGCTTTGTTCTCTCCAATTAAATACTGAACTTCAGCAATAATGATCTCTGTTGAATTTGATTTTTTAAGTTCTAATGCGTTATATATTTTTGGAATTTCCCCTTCTGGAAATTCAACATCAACAACGGGACCGATAATTTGAGAAACTAAACCGCTCATAAATAATCTTTAAGTAATAATAAGTTTTTTAGATAACAATCAACCGTATTTCTTGACTGCGGTAAATTTTTTTAAAATTTTACTCGACGAGTCGTTTTTAACCAATTCCAAGCTTCAATATAAGAGTTTGGATCAATCTTGACCACTTTTGTCCAATAGAATGTTGCTTTTTGTAGAAGTGATTCTGATAAACCATAACATTTTTTCTCCGCCGCTTTAATACCTTGATAATGATAAATTACCGCAATATTGTTTAAAGCAGAGGTAAAACGTGGGTTTATAAAAATTGTAAAATAGTAATACTTCAAAGCTTTTAAGTAATCCCCATTTTTGGAATAAATTAGGCCAATATTGTAGAGGATAATACTTCGATCATATAAATCCTCTTCAATTTGAAGAGCTTGATAATAATTATTTAAAGCTTCAGCGTACTCACCTTCATCTTGAGCAGATAACCCATTTAAATAGTATGAAAAAGCTTTTTTCTCTTGTTGACTTGCAGGGAAAACTCTTAGAATTACATCCGCAAGAATTGTAAAAGTTTTGTCAATAAAATTATTATTATTTCTTGCTTTTCTCATTTTTTTCTTTTTTCAATCTTATTTTTCAATCCTATTTAGAATTTATTGTCCTGGACTATAAAAGTATATAAAATGAAATATAGGATGCTTTATTTAAATTTTAACATCACAAGTAAAAGGTAAAACTCCGAACGCTCGTGCTTTTCGAATTGACTTTGCAATTATACGCTGAGCCTGTACATTGACACGTGTTTTACGACGGGGTCGAATTTTCCCATATTTCGTTAAGAATGCCTTCAAAAGCTTCACATTCTTATAGTCCACAACATTATTAAATTTTTTCAATAGTAATATATATTGTAAGCTTTTTTTAATCTTAACTGGATTATTTAATTTCGTTTCTGGTGATTTTAAACTTTGTTGCCAATTAATACGTCGTTTTTTAGGATTTGCTCCTGCGTTTTTTTTATCTTTGTTCCAATAATTTAATGCCATAGTCTTTTTGTCTTATTTTGTTTCTTTATGAATAGTATGTTTATTGCAGTATCGGCAATACTTTGAAATTTGTAACTTATCGGGAGTGTTACGTCGATTTTTAGAAGTTAAATAACGAGAAACACCAGAAGATCGTTGTGCGTCATTTTGTCTACATTCAGAACATTCTAACGTAATTACAATGCGAGGTCCTTTATTTTTTGCCATACGGATAATATTAAAATTAATTTTACGTTTAAACTAAAAAATTTTTTATTTAAAGTACTACGAAATTATAACATTAAATTTGATTCTTACCTAGAATTAAAAAAATTTATGTAGCTTATTAAAAATGATTATGTTATTCTTAATACAAAGATATAATAAACTAAAAAAAAGTTACAAATTAAGAGTCAATGAATAAAAAACAAAGAAATAGAAAATTGGTTAAACAAAACCGACGAAATCGTATGGTAAATCGTCGTTACAGTTCAACTATAAAAAGCTTAACCAAATTATTTCAAACTAAAATTAAAAAATCTACGGAAGAATTAACAACCGAAAGTCAATTAGAATTGCAAAATGAAACGAAGACAATCATGAATAGTTTATACAGCATTATTGATAAAGCTGTTAAAAAACAAGTTATTCACAGAAATAACGCTGCGCGAAAGAAATCTAATCTTACTAAATTATCAAAAACATTCAATATTAAATAGTTTCTTATTTATGTTTAAAAACATAAATAGAAAGCTATTTAGTGTTTTTAATTAGTTCCTATTCTTTAAGTAAATTAAATCTTTGTTGAAAAAATCAGATAAGTAAATAATGAACAAAATATTTTTAAATAATATTGGTGATTTAGGTGAAGCACAACGTGCAAGTTTTTATCATTTTTTATCTACTGGAATAAGTGAAGAGTTAGCAAACTTCCCAAATCCTTTTATAGCAAAAATTAAAGTTCCAACTAGACTTACGAAAAGAAATATACCTTGTTTTGTTTATCTTTACACTAACGACGTCAAACTAAAAGGACCAAATTATAGTATTGACAACTGTTTGAAACGCGATACTAGTTATACTATTCAACTTTACATTCCCGGTGAGTACTCCTACTCTTTTGACGAGAAACTAGATTTAAAAAGTTATAAAATAGAGGACCACGATTTACACAAAGAAGATTCAGATCTAGTTAAAAAGATAAAGAATTTCGATTCTTTAGGAATTAATCAAAAAACTTATAGTATTGAAAATAATTTCGAAAACAAAAAAGAAAAGATTAAAAAAATTAGAATTAAACAGGATATCTTTTTTGGTGAAATTCCTTTAATGACAGAAGAAGGAACTTTTGTTATTAGTGGATGTGAGCGTGTTATTATTAGTCAAATAATTCGTAGTCCTGGAATTTATTTTCGAAAAGAATTTGGAACAACTCGCAAAACGAACTACACTGCAACCATTATTTCAAATAAAGGTTTGTGGACGCGATTTGTTTTAGACACGAAAAAACCCACCGAAACAAATAAGAAATTAAAAAAAGAGGACGCTTTAAGAGAAAAAGATAGAATCTATATAAAATTAAATGATTTCAAATCAAAAGCTCCAAAATCAAAAGAAGAAAAAGAACGAGATAAATCTGATGAAAATAAACTTTTCATTTACGACTTAATAAATTATTTTGGTTTAAATTTCGAAGAAGTTTGGGATAGCTTAAAGTATCCGTTACATCTAAATAATCATCAATTTACACGAGAATTAGGTGAAGAAAAAGTATTTTATGAAGATGAAATTCCATTAGCTATTAAAAAACTATTTTTTAATCAAAAGTCCGGATGTTTTTCTATTGGTGAAATTGGTCGTTATAAAATAAATAAAAAATTAGGTTTAAATCTTCCTAAAGAAATTACTTATCTAACATCCCACGATTTTATTGGGATTATAGATGGATTGATTGAATTGAAATATTATGATCGCCCAAGTGATGACATCGATCATATTAAAAATAAACAAATTCGTTGTATTGGTGAATTATTGCAAAATCAAATACGCGTTGGCTTTTATAGACTTCAAAAAAGTTTATTAGAAGGTTCATCTATTTCAAAGTCACAAAAATTAAATTTTGATTTAGAGATCTCAGCAGACCCAGATGGTTGGCTAATCGATCCACGACCGGTCACAATTGCAATTAAAGAATTCTTTAAGACCAGTCAATTGTCCCAGTTCATGGATCAAGTAAACCCTTTAGCTGAATTAACTCATAAACGACGAATTAGTGTATTTGGTCCAAATGGACTTAAACGAGATCATATTAGTACTGTTATTCGTGATATTCATCCAAGTCAGTATGGCCGATTATGTCCTATTGAAACACCAGAGGGTCAAAATGCTGGTTTAATTACTTCGGTTTCTATGTTTGGACGAATTAGTGCTTTAGGTTGGATTGAAACACCCTACTTTTTATTAAAAGACAAACAAGTATTTTCTAAAAAGAAACCAATTTTTTTAAATCCTGAACAAGAGTCAGAAACAAAAATTGCATTTGCTGATATCCCACTTGATAAAGATCAAAAAGTAAACGCTGATTACCTTTCAGTTAAAGAAAATTATTCTTTTTCTGTAAAAAAACAAAATGAAGTGAATTTTGTCACAACTTCACCTTTACAGATTATTTCGTTGGCGACATCTCTAATTCCGTTCGTTGAACATAACGATGCCAACCGAGCACTAATGGGTTCAAATATGCAAAGGCAAGCGGTTCCATTAATATATTCGCAAAAACCAATTATTGGAACAGGTTTAGAAGCGACAGCTATTTTAGACTCTGGTATGGTAGTTAAAAATTATTGCGAAGGGACAGTAGTGCATTCTTCAGGAAAGTCAATTATTGTTGAAGATCTCGCGAATCAAAAAATTTCATATTTCTTAAGAAAATATTATCGATCGAATCAAGAAACGTCAATAAATCAAAGACCTATTGTCTGGTCGGGAGAAACAGTTTTTTCTGGTCAAATCATAGCTGATGGACCGAGTACAAACGATGGCGAATTATCATTGGGCCGAAATTTAACAATTGGATATATGCCATGGGAAGGTTATAATTACGAAGATGCAATTGTTATTAATGAGAGAATTATTTATGATGATTGCTTAACTTCTATTCATATCGAAGAGCACGAAACAAGTTTAAGTTATTCTGTCACAGGTAGTGAAAAGCTGACGAGTAATTTACCTCATCTGACGAAATATATTAGGCGCCATTTAGACTCCGAAGGAATTGTTAGAATTGGGTCCTATGTTAAAGAGCATGACATTCTAGTTGGTAAATTAACACCTTGTGAAGAAGATACTTCACCCGAAGCAAAATTAGTAAAAGCTTTGTACGGTCAGAAAAAACCTTCTTTTCGTGATACTTCTTTACGTGTTGCTCACGGAACCGAAGGTCGAGTTATTGATGTTAGAATTATCTCTACGAATTTATTAACAAAAGATGAACCATCTTTTCCTACATTTTGTGAAATAATCCGAATTTATATTGCACAAGTTCGTAAAATACAAGTCGGTGATAAATTAGCTGGGCGTCACGGGAACAAAGGAATCATATCTCGAATTTTACCAAGACAAGATATGCCTTATCTACCTGATGGGACACCAATTGATATTATTTTTAATCCCTTAGGTGTTCCTTCACGTATGAATGTTGGTCAAGTCTTAGAATGTCTTTTAGGTTTAGCTGGCGAAAAACTCGGGAATCGATTTAAAGTTTCACCATTTGATGAGATTTATGGAAAAGAAGCTTCGAGAGTTTTAGTAAATCAAAAATTAAAAGAAGCGGCTCTAAAAACGAACAATAAATGGTTATTTAATATTTACTCACCTGGGAAAATTCTATTACGCGATGGACGTACGGGTGAATACTTTGACAATCCCATTACAGTTGGAAAAAGCTATATTTTAAAATTAATTCATCTAGTTGAAGATAAAATTCATGCACGTGCCACTGGTCCGTATTCAATGATTACTGAACAACCTCTAGCTGGGAAGTCTCAAAAAGGGGGTCAAAGATTTGGGGAAATGGAAGTTTGGGCTTTAGAAGCTTATGGTTGTTCAAATACCTTACAAGAATTATTGACAATTAAATCGGACGACATTGATGGTCGAAATGATATGTACGAAGCAATCTTAGTTCGAAAAAAGATTGATAAACCGAGTCCTTCAATTCCGGAATCCTTTTTAGCTTTAATAAGAGAATTAGAAGCTTTGGGATTACAATTTTCGATGCAAAAAGTTGAGAAAGGATTTTCATCAACAACGGACATTCATGAAATTGAAAAAGATATTTTTCAAGAATTAGAAATTCGTTTAAAACTACGTGCATTATTAGCTAGGAAAAAAGCGGAAGAATTTGCTAAGTCTGATAATGTTTTAGAAGAGCTGGATCCATACTTAATTCAAAAAGAAATAGAAAAAAGAAAAATTCTTGAGAGATTAATTTATGAAGGAAAAATAAAAGATAAGTTACAAAACGAAACAGTGAACTAATGATTTAACATATGCTTTATTAGTATTTAAAACACTTTCAAAAAAGTTAATTACATATAAAAGGAAGATGAGATCAACTCAAGAAATTTTAGAGCTAGAAAGAACTTTATTAAAATTAGAAAATTTACATGCTTCTTTTGACTATTTACGAATAAGTATTGCTTCTCCAAAACGAATAAAAAGTTGGGCACAAAGAACTTTGCCAAGCGGGGAAATTGTAGGTGAAGTAATACGTCCGGAAACTGTTAACTTTCGTACACACCAGCCCGAACTCTATGGCTTATTTTGTGAAAAAATATTTGGTCCGATCAAAAATTGGAAATGTCGATGTGGGAAATATAATGGGTTTGCTTTTGATAAAATCTGTGACGAATGTGAGGTTGAAATAACTGAAGCCAGAGTCCGACGCTATCGAATGGGCTATATTGAATTGACTTGTCCCATTGCACATATTTGGTACGTAAAAGGTGTACCTAATTATTTAGCCATTTTGTTAAAAGTTTTTGATACAAAATTAGTTAAATGCACTGCTGCGGACATTTCACGAATTGTTTATTTTCAGGAATCAAGACCAGATGAAGTGAAAATAAATAAGCAGGGAATAGTTGTTGCACAAAAAGCGAAACCTTTAGACCAATTTAAAAATTTTGATACTACTAATAATGAGCTTGACAAATTCTTGACAAAAAATTCATTGGAAGAGAAAAAGAATTCAAATGGCACATTGCGAATACAAAAAAGAAAAGGTTCAGAAATAATAAAAGCAGCACTTGAAAGTATAAATATACGAAATGAAATAAAACAAATCCGCTCTTTTCTAGATCTTAGTAGTTTAGGGAATTTAAGGGGAAAACATTCACCCGACAAAATCTATATTCGACGAATTCGAATTCTAGAAAGTTTTTTAGCAACAAAAACAAATCCAAGTTGGATGGTTTTAACAACTCTACCTGTCTTACCGCCTAATTTACGACCGTTAGTTGAATTAGAAAGTGGTAGATTAGTAACAGCTGATGCGAATGAAATTTATCGTTTAATTATAACTCGTAATCAAAGATTATTTGATTTTCTTTACCGTTTTATTGCTCCAGATTTAATTAGTATTCAAGGTCGAAAACTTCTTCAAGAAAGTATTGATTCTTTAATTGATAATTCCCGTGTACCAAAAAATAAGAGATTAATTTTAAATAATAAACCTTTGCGAAGTCTAACTACAATTTTAGAAGGAAAGCCGGGACGTTTTCGACAGTCCCTTTTAGGAAAAAGAGTCGATTATTCAGGGCGTTCAGTTATTATTGTCGGTCCAAATTTACGTCTAAATCAATGTGGCTTACCATATGAAATGGCCATTGAATTATTCCAACCTTTTCTAATCAATGCGTTATTAAAGACGAAAATAAAAGCACCAAGTCATAATATAAAATTAGCACATATAATCATTAAGAAAAATAAGCCCTTTATTTGGACGTTGCTGGAACGTTTAACAAGGAAGCATTGTATTCTTTTAAATCGTGCGCCAACTTTACATCGTTTTGGAATTCAAGCATTTGATCCTGTAACAATTCTTGGCCAAGCGATTCATTTACATCCTCTTGTTTGTACCGGATTTAATGCTGATTTTGATGGTGATCAAATGGCCGTTCATTTACCTCTATATGAATCAAGTCAGTTAGAAGCGCGTACTATGATGCGTCCTTCATATAATGTTTTATCTCCTTCTAATGGAGAAGTAATCTTAAAACCTACACAAGATATGGTTATAGGTTGTTACTATTTAACCTTAATGATTCGTAATAACAATTACATTATAAAAACATGGTTTTCAAATGAAGAAAATGCACTGAGCGCGTTTTATCAAAAAAAGTTAACGATTCATACACCAATTTTAATTCGTTATTCAATTTTAAATTTTAAAATTAAAATTGAAAATAAAAAACTAATATTTGCTGACACCTCGTCGTTTTTAAATAGTAAAGAAATTTTTATCCATAAGGTTTTTCCAATTGGAAATAAAAATGAAAAATATTATTTGATAACAAGTGTTGGGATTTTGATTGTACGTAAAATTGATAAACAGGATTATCAAATAACGGATCTATTTTTAGAAACTACGCCTGGAAGATTAATTTTTAGTATCAATTTTAAAAATTTAATGAAACAATAACTATATGCTTATTACTCGAACCGTAACAAAAAAAGTTTTAGAAAATATTATTCATGAAACGTTTGCCAATTTTGGAAGTATTTCATCATCTTCTTTGTTAGATTCGTTAAAATTTTTAGGATTTCATTATGCTACAAATGCTGGGATTTCAATCAACATTGAGGATTTAAAAACACCGGATATGAAAAAAGAGTTCCTTGCTAATGCTAATCACGAAATGAGTTATGTTAGTGAACAATGGCAACAAGGTTTTGTATCTGATACTGAAAGATTCCAAACAATTATTGACAGTTGGAATCTTGCCACGGAATCTTTGAAAGATCGTATCATCGATTATTATCAAAATTTTGATCCGGCAAATAATTTATATATCATGGCATTTTCAGGAGCACGAGGAAATATGTCACAGGTCCGACAACTTGTTGGAATGCGAGGATTAATGTCCGATCAAGAAGGTCGGATTATTGATTTACCAATTCAAACAAATTTTCGTGAAGGATTAAGTTCAATAGATTATATTATTTCCTCTTATGGGGCAAGAAAAGGAATCGTTGATACCGCTTTAAAAACAGCTGACTCCGGTTATTTAACTCGTCGATTAATCTATATTGCTCAAGATTTAATTATTCGCGAAATTGATTGTCATACAAATAATGGAGTTCTTGTAGTTTTAAAATCAAGTACAAGTTTTAAAAATATTATTGGTCGAAATTTACTTTCAGCAAAGTCTTTAAAAAATATAAGCGAAAATATTTTTTATCAAGATATTATTCTGAATACTAATATATTAGAAGAATTAAAAAATCAAACACCATTAAGTTTAAAAATAAGATCGCCTTTAACTTGTGAATCTAATGGTTCTGTCTGTCAAAAATGTTATGGATGGGATTTAGCTCAAAATAAATTAATTTCCCTTGGTGAAGCTGTTGGTATAATTGCTGCTCAATCAATTGGTGAACCTGGAACCCAATTAACAATGCGTACGTTTCATACAGGTGGTATTTTTACAAGTGAATTATTAAAACAAACGCTTTCGCCGTTTTCTGGGAAAATTATTATTCCTGCATCAATAAAAAGTATTCCTTATCGGACAACGCATGGAATTATTGTTTTGAAATTACAACAAGAAATCGAACTTCTTCTGTTAGATTGGAAAGGAAAAACGAACAAGATTTTTTTAGAAATTGGTTCATTTCTCTATATTACAAAAACTGGCTTTGTAAAAAAGAATCAATTGATTTCTGAATATTCGGATAAATCCTCCACCCCTGGTCCACGTCGGTTAAAACCAATATATACTTCTTTTTCTGGTGAAATTCGTTTTGAAAGCTTATGGATTAGACATATTGCACGCGAAGATAAACCGAAAGTTAAAGTTAATCAAGACGAGGGAGTTCTTTGGTTAGCTTCAGGTAAAATTATTCCCCTACCTAAAGAAGCGTACTATAAGTGTAAAAATTTTTTAAGTATTACAAAAGCTTGTGCAGAACTCCATTTAGTGAGTCCCTACAATGGAATTGTACAAATTGATAAAGAAAAAATTTCAATTTCCAATAACTCCAAAAAAATCACTTTAAATCTCGATAATTTAACAAAAATTTTAAAACATTATCGTATTAAATTCTCAACTCTAATTAAAAATTACCAGTATGTAGATAGCTATACATTACTTACTTGTATAAATTTCTTTCCGAATAATGAAGGTAAAATTTATTCCATCAGGTACAAAAATTCTAAATATTTAAAAATTCTGTTCATAATTAGCGAAGAAGACGTTTGGAAAGTTAATTCTGATCAAGTGAATAATTTTGATTGTTTTCCAACAAAAAAAAATATCGTTCGAGCCGGTGGAAGTTTAAATATGAATTCGGCATTTAGTAAATCGGGATTCTTTTTAAAAAAAGATGGCTTCAAAATGATTTTTCAAAATGCCCTTCCTATATTTTTAAGTCGTGGAACAATTTTGAATTACAACCAAGGTGATTTTGTTTTCGAAAAAGAAATACTTGCAACTTTAGCAAATTACACACAACAGACAGAAGATATTGTTCAAGGTTTACCAAAAATCGAAGAATTGATCGAAGCACGTGTGCCCAAAAACAAAGCTTGTTTAGCAATTTTACCAGGTGTTTTTATCAAAAATCGAAAACATTTGGCTAAAATTCACAAAATAGAACAAAATAAAGAAGCTTTAGCTTATTACTTTAAACCTTTCACTGAAAGCCCGGATGAAAAAGTTAGTCGACTAAAAGTAAACAAACACCGTCTGGAATTCATTCATAGTGTAAATATTAAAAGCTACCCAATTCATTATCGCAATAGGTTATGGAAAGCCTCATTAATTCCCGAAGAATTTAAAGAAAGATCTACTTCAACAGCAACGGGGTTTTATGTCTTAAATAACAAAGGAGTACCATTATTAATTAATGGGAAACGAATTAGTTCAAAATGGAAACCTGAACGTGATTATCGTTTATCCAAAGGAGAAGAAAAAACAAAATATAAAATATCCAAAGTTATTAATGGAAAGATAGTAGACTGGGAAGATAGAGATGTTTTCGGTAATAGTTATAATGAAGAAGGAAACTATATGTTACGGACTCAAACTAAGAGATTTATTTATTTGGAACTTCTAAATCCAATCAAGGAATATAAAGCTCCACCAAGTTCAAAAGTTTCATTTAAGCTAGCTAGTTTTGTTGATATTGGTGAACCTATTACCGATGGAACAATTGATCCCCATGAACTTTTAGAAATTCTATTCAATTATCATTCCATTTTAGATGGAACAATGAAAGGAACAATCAAAAGTTTAAATAAATTCCAATTATTATTAGTCAATTCTGTCCAAGCAATTTACCAATCACAAGGTGTAAATATTGCAAGTAAACATATTGAAATCATTGTGCGTCAAATGACTTCAAAAGTTGTCATTCGAAAAAGTGGAGATACACCCTTTCTACCTGGGGAAATTATAAGACTTTCATTGATAAGTGAAATTTATAAAGCAATAAAATCCAACGGAATTAACCGAGGATATAAAACACCTCAATATTTCCCTCTATTTCTATCAACAACTCGATCTTCCTTAAACAAAGATGGTTTTCTATCCGCTGCCGGATTTCAAGAGACAAAAAGAATTTTAGCAAAGTCTGCAATGGAAGGCACATTGGATTGGTTGAGAGGATTGAAAGAATGTGTTATTATTGGTAGACTAATACCAGCGGGTTCAGCCTTTCTAAATTATCGAACGTATTTGGATGATATTTATTTATACAAAAACTAGTTCTTTAAGATTCAAATTTTTTCTTACAAATAAACAAGCTACTAAATTAGTAACATGGATGAAACACTAAACAAAAAAGAAATTGCAAAACAGTACGTAAAAGCTTCTGTACATTATGGACACCGTCCAAAAGAGTGGAATCCAAAAATGGCACCTTACATTTTATATGAAAAATATGGATATCATATTTTTGATCTTGTAAAGACTTCGAAGCTTTTAAAATTAGCGGGAAATGTTTTAGAAAAAAAGGCTCAAAAAGGAGGGAAATTTTTATTCGTGGGAACAAATAAAATTTCTTCATCAATCATTGCAAAACAAGCTAAACGAACAAATAGTTTTTATATTAACTATCGTTGGTTAGGGGGTATGTTAACAAATTGGTTAACAATTCAAAAGAGAATTGATCAATTAAAATACTTGGAAAGTGAAGAATTATCTGGAAATTTAGAATTATTATCAAAAAAGGAATATAGTGCTAAACGAAAAGAGATGGACAAATTAAAACGTTTGTTTAATGGAATTAAAGAAATGTCAACTTTACCTGATGCAGTAATTTTTACAGATCAATTGAAGGACTCCTTAGCCATTCAAGAATGTTTAAAATTAGGAATCCCAACTATTTGTATCGTTGATAGTAATTGTGATCCCGATTTAATTCCTTACCCAATTCCTGCTAACGACGATTCTAGCTCGTCAATCAATTTTATTCTAAATTATTTGGTAAATAGGATTTCCTTGGGTTACAACAATAACTCTATGACGGCTGGGACTATCTAGAATTTATAAATACATTGTAAAGTATTCTTTCAAGAAATTTGTTTATTGTTTAAAAACGTTTTTTAGGAAACAAATTTTAACTATTATTTTCATTTATATTAAGAGGAAATAAATAGTTACGAAAAAATTTAAAACAATTAAGAGAATATGTACACATTTCTTCTATCAAAAATTGAAGTTGGATCTCATTTGTATGTAAATCTTACAGAAAGTGCTCATTTACATGGAGAAACAATTTTTGTCTCATCGGTTGTAGTTGCTTTAGTAAGTTTATTTCTGTTTTTAGGAACAAGAGATTTAAAGAAAGTCCCTGGAACATTTCAAAATATCATAGAAGTTGTTTACGAATTGGTAAAAGGAATTGCTTTTACGCAATTAGGACCTTCATATTATTCTCAGTTCTTACCTTTTGTTGCAACAGTATTTTTGTTTGTTTTAGGTTCAAACTGGGCTGGTGCATTAATTCCTTGGAAATTGATTGAAATACCACAAGGAGAACTAGCTGCACCAACTAATGATATTAACACAACGGCATGTTTAGCAATTTTGACATCTGTAACATATTTTGGTGCTGGTTTCAAAATTAAAGGACTTGGATATTTCGGACGTTATATTAAACCAAGTGTATTTTTATTACCAATTAATATTATCGAAGATTTCTCAAAACCACTTTCTTTAAACTTCCGTTTATTTGGAAACATTGTAGCTGATGAGCTAACAGTTAGTGTACTATGTTCACTTGTGCCAATCTTAATACCAGTTCCTGTTATGGTTTTAGGTTTATTTGCAAGTTCGATTCAAGCCTTAATTTTCTCTACATTAGCAGCTGCTTACATTGCGGAAGTAATTGAGTAACTTGAAATTTTGAAAATCCTAACACCCACTGAAATTTGTTGATTCTTTGAAATAAAATTTTCAAAAATTGTTATATTATGGTAGATTCTCTTGTTGCTGCTGCTTCTGTTATTGGTGCTGCTGTTGCCGTTGGTTTTGCAGGAATTGGTCCTGGTATCGGTCAAGGAAATGCTGCTGGTCAAGCAGTTGAAGGGATTGCTCGTCAACCCGAAGCAGAAGGAAAAATCAGAGGTACTCTTTTACTATCTTTTGCCTTCATGGAAGCCTTAACTATTTACGGATTAGTAGTAGCTTTATCTTTACTTTTCGCAAATCCTTTCGTTGGATAAAAAGATTTGGTTTGACTTAGTTTTTCAGTGAGTTTAACTCGATTCAACTAAGTCAAACCTTTACAAATGATTAACCCTACATGCAAATAATTTTATGAACTTTCCAATAACTTTTTTTATTAATGCAAGCGGGCTTTTTGATTTCGATTTTACTTTTCCAACGGAAGCTTTATTATTTTTAATATTAGCAGGAGTGGTAACTACTGTCTTTCTTTCACCAGTTTCACAACAAATGGATGAACGTGCAGAATTTATCAATTATACGTTACGAAAATCAACAATTTTATTAACGTTTGGATATGAAAAGTTAACTACTTGTGTTGGCTTATTAACAGACGAAATTGATGAAATGAATCGGCAAATAAAACTTGTTAGAAATTATACGAATTCGAAATTTGAAGAAGAAATCACACTGGTTCAAAAAGAGAATACAAATATCTTAAGTCAATTAAAAGGAGACTTATCTATTAAATCTGCTTATCTTTTTTCAAATGTAACTAATGACCTTATTTCTTTAACAGATAAATTTTTCACGAAGAAATTTCAATCTACCTAATAAAATTTTTTACTATCTAAATAAAAATTAGTTATCACATTTATGAATTGGAACCTTTTTTCCTTCTTTTTAAATAGTGAAGAATCTTTTATTGAATTTAATACAAATATATTAGAGACAAATATTATCAATATTTTTCTTTTATTTGGACTTTTATTCTACGCCAATAAAGTGTCGTTCAGTGGAACTTTAGAGGAACGTCAAAAAGAAATCATTCAGACTATTGAAAATGCTCAAAAAGATGTGTTAAATGCATCAAATTACTATTATCTAGCGGAAAAAGGATTTACGCAAAGTTTATTTTGGTTACAATCATGGAAAACTTTATATCAGAAAGATAAAGTAGAGATTGTAACATCAAAATATAACGCAGTTAAGACAGGCTTAACTGAAACTTTTTCAACGACAGAAAATTTAATTCTAAATTTTGAAAATAAAGCTTTTGTAGCTTTACAGCGTTATATTATTTTTATCACAGCAAGTAAAATTTTAAGAAAGTTTTTCTCTTTATCTGAAAAAGAACAAGCAAAACTTATTGAAGTAACAATTTCGAAATTAGGAGGATCATAATACAATGAGTTTTAATAGTAGAATCGTTACAACATACGCAAAATCTTTATTTCAGAATTTAAATAATTCTAAGAATTCAACTTCAACAGAGGATGCATTTGCACTTTCGAAAATTACATCTTCAGAAGAAAAAAAGCCTCTTCCAGATATTTTTATTGTTGGAGAAGAATTATTATTACTTCGTGCAACCTTAATTTCATCTAAAAAGTTGAGTACAGTTTTTAAAAATCCAACTTTCTTAGAGAAACAAAAATTAGAAATAATTTTAACTATTTTCCCTGGTTTAACGTTGACGACTAAATCATTTTTACGAGTTTTAACAGAAAGAAGTCATTTGTCTTTAATTCCAGCAATTAGTGAAGAATATAATAAACTTATTCTAAAATGTAAGAGTACGACTAAAGTCAAATTAATTACAGCAAGTCCATTAGAAGACAAAATTGGTTCTATGCTGTTAACCACTCTGAAAAAACTTACGGATTCTACAGAAGTTATTCTAAGTACTGCTTATAACCCTAAATTATTAGGTGGATTAGTTCTAGAGTACAACTCAGTAGCAATTGATGCAAGTATATTAAAAGAGTTCAGTCTTTTCTTTAATGAGAGCTAATTGACGTTAAATTTATAAAAATATACCTATTTCTAAAATTTTTGAAAAAGATACAATACGTATGAAAAATGTAAGCCAATTAACGAATTTTGTAGAGAATAAGTTGAACGAATATACTCAAACGACAACAAGAACAGCGGATGTTGGAATTGTTTTACAAGTTGGAGATGGAATCGCTCGTATTTATGGGTTAGAAAACGTTGCGTCTGGAGAACTTATCGAATTTGAAGATCAAACAATCGGAATTGCATTAAACTTAGAAACAAGTAACGTCGGTGCTGTTTTAATGGGAACAGGACGTAATATTATGCAAGGAAGTACAGTTAAAGCAACAGGAAAAATTGCTCAAATTTCTGTCGGAGATGATTTATTAGGTCGTGTTGTTGATGCTTTAGTACAACCTATTGATGGAAAAGGAACAATTACATCAACAGACACTCGTTTAATCGAATCACCAGCGCCAGGGATTATTTCTCGTCAATCTGTTTGTGAACCAATGCAAACGGGAATTGTTTCAATTGATTCAATGATCCCTATTGGACGAGGTCAACGTGAATTAATCATTGGAGATCGTCAAACTGGTAAAACATCAATTGTTTTAGACACAATTATTAATCAAAAAACAGAAGATGTAGTTTGTGTTTATGTTGCTATTGGACAAAAAGCGTCAACAGTAGCTCAAGCGGTTACTATTTTGGAAGAAAAAAATGCTTTAGCTTATACAGTAATCGTTGCTGCTAATGCAAGTGATCCAGCGACATTACAATATTTAGCGCCTTATACGGGAGCAAGTATTGCTGAATATTTTATGTATAAAGGAAAAGCAACATTAGTAATTTATGACGATTTAACAAAACAAGCGCAAGCTTACCGTCAAATGTCGTTATTATTACGTCGTCCACCAGGACGTGAAGCGTTCCCAGGTGACGTTTTCTATTTACACTCTCGTTTATTAGAGCGTGCGGCAAAATTAAGTGACGCAATGGGAAGTGGAAGCATGACAGCTCTTCCAATTATTGAGACTGAAGCTGGAGATGTCTCTGCTTATATTCCAACAAATGTAATTTCTATTACAGATGGGCAGGTCTTCTTATCAAAAGATTTATTCAATTCAGGAATTAAACCAGCTATTGATGTTGGTATTTCTGTATCACGTGTAGGGTCTGCAGCACAGATTAAAGCAATGAAGCAAGTTGCTGGGAAATTAAAATTAGAATTAGCACAATTTGCTGAACTTGAAGCTTTCTCACAATTTGCCTCTGATTTAGATAAAGCTACATTAGCTCAATTAGCACGTGGACAAAGATTACGTGAGTTATTAAAACAGCCAGCAAGCACACCAAAAACTGTCGAAGAACAAGTTGCTATTATTTATGCTGGTACTAACGGATATTTAGATGAATTACCTGTTAGTTTAATTACTGAATTTGTAACTTCGTTACAAGAATTAATCATGGTAAAAGATACACGATTTATCACGGCAGTAAAAGCATCGAAAAAACTTGAACCAGATTCTGAAGCAATTTTAAAAGAAGCTATCGCTAAAATTTTAGGCGAAATTCAAGCAAGTTAACATTTTTCCTTAGGTAAAACTAAGGAAAAATATTTTTAATTGAAATATTGATAACCTTCTTCTTCTAAGTGATCAATCAATTCAGTATTTCCAGTTTTAATAATTTTCCCATCCATCATAATATGAACCGCCGTTGGCTTCAAATAAGTTAATATTTTTGGATAGTGAGTAATTACAATTAGAGATGAGTTCACAGGTAAATTTGAATTAATATTCTCACAAATAATTTTAAGAGCATCAATATCTAAACCGGAATCAATCTCGTCTAGAATAACTAATTTTGGAGTTAAAAGAAGCATTTGTAAAATTTCATTGCGTTTCTTTTCTCCTCCTGAAAAACCTTCATTTAGATTTCTATTCAAAAATTCATTTCTCATTTGCAATTTATCCAATAAAGTTTGACTTAATTGCATAAATTCTAAAGGATCCAATTCATCTTTTTTTAAATATTTTTGTTTTTCATTGTAAGCAATACGTAGAAAATCATAATTGGTTACTCCTGAAATTTCAATCGGATATTGAAAAGCGAGAAAAAGTCCTTCATGAGACCTAATTTCTGGTGACATTGCGATTAAATCGTTTGAACAAAAATCAATAGAACCACCTTCAACATTATAAGACGGATGGCCCGCTAAAATTTTTGAAAGAGTACTTTTTCCTGATCCATTTGGTCCCATAATAACGTGTACTTCATTTTCTTTGACTTCCAAATTTAAATTCTTTAAAATTTGTTTTGTTTCAATTGAAGCTTGTAAATTTTCAACTTTTAAAATTGTTTTATTCATTTGTTTAATTAACCTACTGTTCCTTCTAATTTTAATGATAGTAATTTGTCAGCTTCTGTTGCAAATTCCATTGGAAGCATTGTTACAACGTCTTTGCAGAAACCATTGATCAACAAACTTAATGACTGTTCAACACCAATGCCGCGTTGCATTAAATAAAATAATTGTTCTTCACTAATTTTGGAAATTGTTGCTTCATGTTCCACGATTGCTGTCGCGTTCCAAATATCAAGATAAGGATACGTACAAGCTAAAGAAGAAGAGCCTACTAAGAATGAATCGCATTGTGAAAAATTTCTAGAATACGAAGCATTTGAACCAATTTTGACTAAACCACGATAAGAATTTTTTGAAAAACCACAAGAGATTCCTTTGGCTATAATTTTACTTGTTGTACGTTCACCTAAATGGATCATTTTAGTTCCTGTATCAGCTTGCTGATAGTTATTTGTTAAAGCGATGGAATAGAATTCACCACTTGAATTTTCACCAATTAACATACAGCTAGGATATTTCCAAGTGATAGAAGAACCAGTCTCGACTTGAGTCCAAGAAATATTTGAATTTTTACCAATACATAAACCACGCTTTGTTACAAAATTATATATTCCACCAATACCTTCGCTATCACCACTATACCAATTTTGAACCGTAGAATATTTGATTTTTGCATTCTCAAACGCTACTAATTCTACAATCGCTGCATGTAACTGATTTTCGCTAAATTGAGGTGCAGTACATCCTTCTAAATAGTTGACGCTACTATTTTCTTCTGCAATAATTAAAGTACGTTCAAATTGTCCCGAATCTTTATCATTAATACGAAAATATGTGGATAATTCTAAAGGACAAGTCACGTTTTTTGGAATGTAACAAAAAGAACCATCGGTAAATACCGCGGAATTTAATGAAGCAAAAAAATTATCTCCTGAAGAGACAACACTTCCTAAAAATTTTTTTACTAGATCCGGATAGAACTGAATAGCTTCTGAAATAGAACAAAAAATAACTCCCGCTTTAGCCAATTTCTCTTTATAAGTCGTACCAATTGACACACTATCAAAAACAGCATCCACTGCAACATTGGATAACTTTTTTTGTTCTTCTAAAGAGATTCCTAACTTTTGAAAAGTTTTTAAAATTTCCGGATCTACTTCATCTAGGGAATCTAACTTTTTCTTTTTTTTTGGAATTGAATAGTAAGTGATGTTATCATAGTTAATATCATTAATTTGTAAATTTGCCCAAGCTGGAGACTTCATCTTAAGCCATTTTTCATAGGATTTCAATCGAAATTCTAATAAAAATGCGGGTTCATTTTTCTTTTCAGATAAAAGTTCTACAATCTCTGAGCTCAAACCTACTGGGAATTTTTCTTTTTCAATATTTGTTTGGAAGCCATATTTATAAGGTTGATTAATAACTTGGTTAATTTCGAAAGTCGTCTGATTTTTAGTCTCATTCATAAAACATAATTTATACTTTAAAAATAGAATTCATCCATATGTATACATATTATAGAGCTTCCACTATTTGTTTTTAATTAACGTCAAACAATAACGAATTTTCTAGTAATAAAATACTATATAATACGTAAGTGTGGTATATGTTTATAAACAGTTTTAAAATTTTTAACGTTAATTTATGAAATCTTTAATAAAAACTCTTTCGCGTACAATTTTTTCGTTTTTAGCTGTAGCAAGTTTTAGTGCTTCCTCATGGGCAGTAGAATTAGATGACGCTATCTTAACAGTTCCTTTAAGTTCTGATGGAAAAACATTAACTTTAAGTCCGGAACAACTTAAAAAAGGAAAACGATTATTTTTAAACTCATGTAGTATTTGTCATACTGGTGGAATTACTAAAACGAATCCAAATGTTGGGTTAGATACAGAAGCATTAAGCTTAGCATCACCAGCACGAAATACAATTGATGGATTAGTAGACTATTTAAAAAATCCAACAACTTTCGATGGTTTAACATCAATCGCAGAAACTCATCCAAGTATTAAAAGTGCAGATATTTTCCCAAGAATGCGCAGTTTAACAGATGATGATCTAATTGCAATTGCAGGTCACATTCTAGTTCAACCAAAAATTGTTGCGGAAAAATGGGGTGGAGGAAAAATATACTATTAATTAATAGTATATTTTTATAATTCTCTTCAGCTTATTGGACTTTTTTAATAATTTGCTTAACAGAAAATTATAAATAATATGTCATTTGAAACTTTTTTATACGCTCATCCATCGTTTGCCAAATTCGTTATCACTTTGCTCCTTTTATTTTCTGATTTATGTGCCTATTCTTACACTTTGTTAAAAGTTTATCGAGTTTTATTATTTAGTAAGGTAACGTTTGATCAATTACCTTTATTGAATCCTTATGTTTGGCCACTCTCGTTCTTTAGAGTTGTTACAAATCCGTATTTCCGTTTTTGGTTCAAATTATTACCCAACTTAAGATTTGGGAGAGTCTCTTATGATATTTCGACCATTTTTGGTTTGGAGGTGTTAGGTACATTTATTTATTTATCTATGCAATTAAGAGCCGCTTCTTTTATACAAGCACAAGAAATCCTAACACATTTAAACCAATAAAGAAGTAATAGAACTAGTAAAAGCTTAATTATTTCATTATAATTAGAACTGTAATTACAAATAAAAATGTATGTTAAAAATTAGATTAAAAAAAGCAGGTCGTAAAAAGAAGCCATTTTATAGAATTGTAGTGATGGAAAACTTGGCAAGACGAGACGGAAAAAGTGTTTCCGAATTAGGGTATTATGATCCTTTAAAAAAAATTATTAATTTTGACAGAGTCTTATTACATAAATATATCAATGCAGGAGCATATCCAACGGATACAGTTCGTCATTTAATTTACAAAATGTTAAAGTAAATAAATATTGAGTTATCTTTTAATTAACTCAATATTTGTCTATTTAAGTTATTCACTCACAATCATTGTACAAATAATTGTAATTGAGTTCCAAAGAATTGCTCTGACTGATTTTGCAGAATCCACCAATCCTTCTTCTAAAGTATGAACAACTTTTTGGTTTACAAGATTGTAGCCATAAGGATATCCTAATACAGACAACTTTTCCGAAATTTGATATCTTGATGTATTTGTATTACTGAAAAGCTCATGAAAAGGTCGTAAAAGTGCGTCTGTTACAATTTGTGCCGAGAAAATCTCTTCGCCAATTAGATTCAAATAGGACCAATTCTTTAACTCTTGTTGTAAATATAAATAGAACATTCCACCTCCCGGGACTATTCCTTCCTCTAAAGCTGCACGAACTGTAATAATAGCATTCTCTACTTTTTGACGCTCTTCTTCAATTTGATATTGATTCGACAATCCCACTTTTAGCTTCGTTATATTACCAGATAAACGTGCAATACGTGTTTTATAAAGACTTTTCTCATAATCAGTTTCACTTGTTATTAATTGTCGATTTAGTTCATTAATTCGACGTTTAGCAATAATTTTTGCGAATTTTGAAACAATAAAAGTGCTTTTATCTTTTTTAATAATAACTTTTTGTGCCTGTCCTAAATCGTTGACTGTTAATTTTTCATTTTTATTTTTTACATTCGATTGAAAATAATTGGCGTGGGTTAAAACAGATAAGTCTTCTAAGATCCCGGTTTTTAGGAACTGGATTGAAGTATATTTTATAACTGCAACTTTGAATTTTTTTTGCATATTATTTAAAACAAGTGTCGAAACAATCTCTTTGTTAATTTGTTCGGCAATAATAATTAAGGGACGATTATTTAATTTAATATATTCAATGACTTCACGTATTTGATTAATAGAATTTATAGGGGTCTTCGTAATGAGTAGGTAGGGATTATCGTACACGACTTCAAAATTTTTTAAATCATTTACAAAATATGAAGATGCGAATCCCTTATCAAGTTCTATTCCTTGAACAATATCAATTTCGTTAGCTTCAGAAACGTTTTGTTCAACTAAAATTACTCCATCTTTTCCTATTTTTGAAATAGAGGTATTTAAGAGATCAATTAGTTCCGGATTTAGTTTTTTTCCAATAGATGTTTTTAATACACCGACCAATTGATCTACATTAGAAATTGGAATTGAAAATTCTAGTACTTTCTCAACTAAAAAGTAAGCAATTTTTTTTAACCCATTACTTATAAAGATCGAATTGTAACCATTAACCAAAAATTTTAAGGCACTTTTTAAAAGTTGACAGGCTAATAAGATTGTTGTCGTTGAACCATCCCCTGAAATTTTATAGGATTTAATTGAAGCCTGTTCTAATAGTTTTAAAATGACATTTCCAGCGGAAGTTGGAAAGTCTAAAGCTTGAATAAGTAAAGAACCACTAGTAATTAATTTTAACTCATCCTTTTGGCTATAAGAAATTCCATTTTTTCCTGTAGGGCCCAATGTAATTTTGATACAATTATCAATATCATCAATCGTTTTTAGATTGACATCTAATTGCTCAAAGAGTGAAAAATTTTTTCTCATAACTTTTTATAACTTTTGAATATTTATAAAATATAAATTTTTGGAGAAATTGCAAATATACAGATATATATATATTTATACAGGGCGTGTAGCTCAGGGGCTAGAGCACGTGGCTACGAACTACGGTGTCGGGGGTTCGAATCCCTCCTTGCCCAGTGTCGATTTCTTTTATTTAGACTTCTGTTATATTAACATAACGATTATACATTATTAAATGGGGTGTAGCCAAGCGGTAAGGCAGTGGACTTTGACTCCGTCACGCGTAGGTTCGAATCCTGCCACCCTAGATTTAGTATTCCGAAAAAAATTAAACAGAATGAAAACATTAATTTACTTTTCTGAAAATAGTTTCGCCTTAAAAGAGAAAACTTTGCCTATTGTAAAATTAACAAAGTCAAAAAATGGTGAAACAGGCACAGCGACTTTTGTTTTTATTCAACCCTCAATCTTTTTATTTCGAAACCCAGCCAGCAATGCAATAACTGGAATGTATTTACATTGGGGAAATAAAAATATTATGACAAATGATATAAACATTGTCTTTCAAAATGGAAGACCTTTTTTATTAAAAGCAATTTTGATTTTTAAAAATTCTCAAGAGTGGTTTCATTTTTTAAACTTTATGACATGTTATTCAAAAGAAACCGGTTTACTTTTTTCTGAAAAAAATTCATTCTCTTAATAAATGATTCGCAAATAATTAATTAACTTTCTAACATGGAATATTCTCTACAAACACTCAATCAAAGTTCAAATTTAAAAACAATTAAAAGTTCTGAAATTATTGACAAATTAAATTTAATTGGTTTTGAAATTGATGATAGTTTCGAAGAATCTTTTATTACAAATAGGTTTTTAGATAATTTAAGGTTACTGATCAAAATACCACCTAATCGCGAAGATTTATTAAATGAAAAATCTTTATTAACAGAATTATCAACAATTTTTTTAATTGAGTTACATAATATTTGGCAGAAAACTAGAAAAAATTATTCCTACCTTCTAAAATCAAAATACAATCAATATTCTGATTATAAAAGAGTAAATATAGAATCAGATATTTCAAATGTTTTAATTTTTCAGATTGAGATTGAGCCTATAAAAAACTTCTCTTCCCCTTTATGGGTTCAAAACAAATTATTAAATGCTGGTGTTCCAATAACTAAAAAAATTGATGACATTATACTATTAAATAGTTTAGAATGGGGACAAACAGTTAACACCTTACCATTCAAGTCATTGTCAGCTCAGAATAGCGATGTGAACAATCTATTGGTAACACAATTAAAACGTAAGACGAGCTTTTTGTTTAAAAATGCTACAAATTATGAGTTAAGTAAAGAGACCGTTGTTTTAAAAAATAAAAATGATGAAATCGAAGCTGTTCTAGGACTATTTACTACTATGGATGATGTTTCGTCGAGGACAACAACCAAAGTAGTTTTACAATCTATGTTTTATGATATTTATGAGAATCCTCTTGTATTAAATTCATTAGAAAATAAAATATCTTTACGTTATTTACGTAAAATATGTCTCGAAAATTTTAAATTTTCGTTTCAACGTCTTTTGAGTCTTCTAGAAATCACATCAGCAGCAAAAATAATACCTCAAATTTATTCTACGTACCCAAATCAAATTGAATTAAAAACGCATAAGATTTTGAAGTTACGTAAAAATTCATTGCTAAGAATTTTAGCTATTCAAGACATTGATAAAATAATTTTTAAAAAAGCTGGTTTAAAAGTAATTTGTGAAACTCAAAGAGATTTTTATTTTTCTATTCCAAATTATAGAAACGATTTATTAAGGGAAATAGATCTGATAGAGGAATATAGTCGATTTATTGGATACAAAAATTTTGTACCTGTAACACCTCAAAGAACACAAAAATATTTAAAAAGTAAAAATAAAAACATCCAATTTATTAAACAATTTTTCCTAAGTTTTGGTTTTCAAGAAGTTATAAGTAATCCACTACAGGATATAAGAAAACAAAAAGATAATTCGATTCTTCTTACAAATCCTTTAAATAGTGAATTTAATTTTTTACGATCAACACTTTTAGAAAAACTAGTGTCAATTTTTGAAAATAATATTCGTTTAGGAACAACATCGACAAATTTTTTTGAAATTGGACGTGCATTTGAAAAAGTAAACAATAATTTTAAAGAAGTAGAAAACCTGGGTTTAATATTTCAGTTAGAACGCCTTAAAAAAACTAAACAACCTAATGTGGAATGGTTTCGAGCTAAAGGATTCATTGAGAATTTTCT
>TARA_B110000977_G_scaffold172918_2_pt1 | contig 27397 bp, 21 predicted proteins | sample TARA_B110000977 | Tara Oceans TARA_B110000977 (sample SAMEA4397798) | marine metagenome | biome: Polar Biome; feature: [SRF] surface water layer (ENVO:00010504); material: water (ENVO:00002006), including particulate matter (ENVO:01000060) such as... | depth 5 m | reverse complement strand
GATTTAATCAATGCGTTGAAAGATATAAAAATTGCGGGCGCCGCGTTGGACGTCCAGCACCCCGAGCCCCCGGCATTTAACTCACCACTTTTTGAGTTATCAAACGTGGTGTTGACTCCGCACGTGGGGTGGAAGAGGGTGGAAACTAGACAGAGGCTGATGGACACGGTGGCGGAGAACGTAAAGGCATACTTGAGCGGAAAACCAATGAACGTAGTCAACTGAAAGTTTTTTGTTATCTTTTTTTTTACAAATGTTATTCATGGCTTCACCCTTCGTCGCTTCTCGAACTGTTTCGAACGCACATATCTTCTCAACACAAACGGTGTTACGTAGTAACAGTTTCCGTCCGTATCGGTCACAGGTCGTTCCACGTTCGGAAGTATACAAGGGGGTAAGGGGGTTAGAAATTGCATGGTACTTGACGTCGGAAGGGCTATTACTTTTAAAGTAATTATGTCCTCCCCGACTCTTATCAGCACCCCGCTTTTTCCTCAACCACGGGTTCGGGTTCTGAGTTAGATGTTTCCCCATCTAAATCGGTGTGCTGCGCGTGGTGTTCGCCGAGACTTTTGATCACCGCGCCGAGGGCGACGGTCAGGTCAGCCACGGCTTTGCCCACTGACGCGGACTTAGCGGCATCGACGCCCGCCGCGTTTGCAAACGCTTTTCCAGCGGTGTCCGCGAACGCGTCGGCGGACGTGACACTATCAACTGAAGGAGGACAGCACCCGCTCGATTGTTTCTTCGAGTCCATTTTCTTCTCCTCAGCAGCAACGATATCGACCCACTTCTTAGGTTCAGTACCGGTGGTTTGCTTTGAACCTTGATCGGATCCCGGGGTCAACCCAATTGGTTTCACCGCGGTGACGTTGGCGGAGACGACAAAGTCCTCGGCCCCTGATCCGGGCAACCAATCTTTTATAAATTCCCTCGACTCTTGTTTCTCGACAACGCGCACGTCAGAAAACCCGGCGGATATTAAAATGTCCACCAGGTCTTGCGTGACGGGCGCCCCACTGACTCAGCAGGAAAGGGCTTGGTTCGTCTTGAGGTGCTCGGGGAGCTCGTTTGTTTGCACCACGTCAGTCACGGCGAGTCGGCCGCCGGGTTTTAAAACCCTCAACGCTTCTCGCAACACTCGCGGCTTGTCGGGACTCAAATTAATAACGCAGTTGCTCACCACGACGTCGCACTGGTTATCCGCGCACGGCAGGTTCTCGATTTCGCCTAAACGGAACTCAAGGAGGTGGGAAGGGATTGAGCGTTGCTTCTGGCCTTCCCTGGCTTTGGCGAGCATCTCAGGGGTCATGTCCACGCCGATGACTTTGCCGTAGTCTCCTACTTCGTTTTGCGCTAAAAAGCAATCGATACCTGCGCCGCACCCTAAATCCAACACAGTCTCGCCCGGTTTCAACTCCGCTAACCGTACTGGTGTGCCACACCCTACGCCTAGGTCCGCATCGCCTGCGATTTCCCGGTCAGCGTCGGTGTACCCGATCGCGCTGCGGTTTGGGGTTGAAGAGACGCAGCACCCGCCTTCTTTGTTCGCGACATCGGCGTAGTCTTTTGCTACGTTGGCTCTTTGCGCGGCATCCGACGTGGCGCTGGGGGGTTTGACAGCTCCTCGAGGCTTCTCAACGGCCATCACAACACTTGGGATGCGTGCGATGGGCACGCGAAGCGCGAGCATGCCCACGCGCGCCGAGCGTGTGGGGGGACTGGGAACGCACGCCTTCCAAGGGCTTCTTTTTGAGAGGGAGAAGGCGCGACGAGATTTCCGAAAACAGAAAAGCCACGACTTTTCCGAGAGAACTTTGAGGTGACCTCTCTGCTCGTGCGCTCCAGAAGCACATCGTGACGCGCGGGGTTTGTCACATGCGAACGATGGGGAGAAAGCGGTGCCCGCATGGGAAGGAGAAACGTAACTGCAAGGAGTGCAACCCATGCCCCCACGGCAGGCTGAAAGGCAACTGCGGGGTGTGCAACAGCTGTCCGCACGGCAAGTGGAAAAGCAACTGCACGGAGTGGAGTGCAAGACCGGCCCCCACGGCAAAGTGAAAAGCCGCTGCGTGGACTGCAAACCATGCCCGCACGGCAGGCTGAAAAATGGATGCACGATGTGCACCCCCTGCCCCCACGGCAAGCGAAAGACCAGGTGTGCGGAGTTTAAAGCGGCACGCGCGGCACTGCCGAGCTCGAAGCGAGTCAAGCTCGAGCCCGAGAGTTCGCCCGAGATCAAGCAAGAGCCGTTCACGATTCAAGGTGAATACTGAAAGCACTTCGGCTTCGATAAATGAACGCCACGAACCTACGCAAGAGAGAAAGAGACTAAGACTAAGGTGAATACTAAAACAGCGATGCTCGTCACGTCCCGACTTTTGATTTGTGCGACCACCACCCTCCGACGACGATGGTTTGAAAATCGAACGGCATTTCTTCCACCTTGATACCTTTCGTGACAACATCAAAGCTCTCCACCTCGTTGCTCGCCACGATGCTCACGAACGGCCGCGGTTTGTGTCCGTCGCCGATGGCGGCTCTGGCGCGACAAGAGTACGTCGCGCGAGCGTCTGATGATGAATTTGATAAATTCAACATCGGCACGTCCATTTGAATCACCAGCGCAGCGCCTAGGGGTGCCTCGCCGTTCGCAACGAAAGGGAGACACGCATCCGTGACGAGAAGCACAACGAGACCAGCGCCATCAGAACCATCGTTGTCCTTTTTACTTCCAACAATCTCCACCGTCTCGGCGTCTGGTAGATTGAAATTCTTCGCGAATCGATACCCCTCCAGAATTAAATGTCGATCTTCCATCGAAAGGTCCGCGTGTAACTGCGCTACCAACGCGTTTGGCAAAGCGTTGGTAATAGCACTTGTACACGCATCCAAGCTATCACGCGTGTTCACTATCACAACGACGGGTAAACGGCACACATTGTCCCCCATGACTTCCGTGGGGCTGAGACTGGCGAGCGAGCTTTGCGTAATCAGATCAACCAAACATGACAGTTTCTCGGCCCGGATGTTCGTGGAACACCGGAAGTGCAACGCGTCAGCCATGGTTGAAACCTAAACCCTAATGAACCCAAAACCCTCACCGTCCACACAACACCCACGCTCTCCGCGGCGGCAAACCCTGTCGCGGCGCGGTCGGTGACTGAGCTGGCTTCCGTCGTGGTTGCGTGCAACAGATAAATCTTCTTCTCGAAATAAAATAACACTGGACTGTCCAAACTCGATGGCCCGTCACACCGGCTCGCGCGGGCGGTTCCGCGAGACGCGACATGGCGCGCACGCGCGGGGTTCCGCGGAAAGAAGTGAGTGGCGTCTGTGGCAGTTTAGTGTCATTAACCAAGACCGCGTTGTCTCGTTTGAGCGACCCCAACGATGTGCGATGTGCGTCGACCGTCGCCATCGCTCTGTGCGTCTGGGAGCTACTCCTGTGCCTCGCAATCATCCACCACGTGCCGTACACCGAGATCGACTGGCGCGCGTACATGGATGAGGTCGGCGGGTTCCTCGCGGGCGAACGAGACTACACTAAGTTGAAAGGAGACACCGGGCCGTTGGTGTACCCCGCCGGGTTCGTGTATTTGTACGGAGCGTTGAAGTATTTTCTTTGCGGAGGCAGCGGAATAAACGACATGCAGTGTGCTAATGACTCAACCTCTATACTCAAGGCACAGTATTTCTTTGCGGTGTTGTACGTCATACACTTAGGGATCACTATGGCAACCTACATACGCACAAAAACCCTACCCCCTTGGAGCCTTGGTCTGTTAACCCTTAGTAAACGATTGCATTCCATTTTCGTGCTGCGGCTGTTCAACGATGGCGTCGCCAGTCTGTTTACTCACGTAGCGATTCTCTTCGCGCAGTCCAACAGCTGGATTTTGTGTTTCGTTTTTCTCTCACTAGGCACGTCAGTCAAGATGAACGTGCTGTTGATTTTACCGCCCGCGTTGGTGTTGATGGTGGGGTGGGAGAGACCGAGCACAGCAGTGTTTTCGGTCATGGCATTCATTTCAGTGCAAATAATTCTGGGCCTTCCGTTTTTGCTGACGTACCCAAGCGAGTATTTCTCAAAGGCGTTTGAATTCTCACGACAGTTCCAGTACGTCTGGACCGTGAACTGGAAGTTTCTGAGACGAGAGGTGTTTCTGAGTAAGAAGTTTGCGTATGGGCTGTTGGTCTGTCACTTGGTGTTGTTGTTCGCGTTTGCGCATAGAAAGTGGTACCGAGTAATTGGAAAAAGTAACTCAAAAAATATAAACAGATTCTTTTGGCACTTCTTTTTCGACTGGTTCGCGCGCGTGCCAAAAAACGAGTTACCCCGGTCAAAAGCACTTCAAGCCTCCCTATCAAACAAAGCACACATCCTATCAACCCTGCACACCGGGGTTTTTATCGGAGTTACATTCGCGCGAAGTTTACACTACCAGTTTTACGCTTGGTATTTCTTTTCGGTTCCATGGTTGTTGTGGCGGTGTTCGTTTTTCGACGAGGCGGGAAAGTACGTTTATTCCGTGACTAAGACATCACACAAAACGCTCCTATACCCAGAGGTGGTCAGTTCTGGTTTGAGGGTGCTGCTGTTTCTGGTAATAGAGCGGTCGTGGAACGTATTTCCCGCTACTGGAGAATCAAGCGCTACGTTATTCGCTGCGCATTTACTTTTGTTGGCAGGCTTGTGGTTCGCGAACGAGAATGGGGCGAGCGTAAAGCGAGACTAGCGGAGTGATGAGTATAGCGAGACTAACTGGCCATACGAATAGCAGTATGACGAATAGCAGCATGTAATAAACACGCGGATACTTACAATACCTATACACGTAACTCTCTCATATCAATAAATACCTCATCAACATATCAGCAGTGCACGCCGAACCATCGGTCCCAGACGCTCGCCGTGCGCGTGACGTAAAAGTTTTTACCCAGCGGCGACGTCGCCGGCCCGTCGTAGGTCACTTCCACTTGTAACATGTGCCCCAAGGCAGCCTTCGCCTCCGCATTCAGCATCCTGCCTTCACCCCCAAACAGCCCCTGCGAAAGTTCCCACACCTTCTTATCGTCATACTCGTCGTCGTCCAGTAATCCGTGGTCTCTTAACTTATCTTTCAGTTCAGACTGTCGCGAGTCCATCACGCTTATCAATTCCGCGATGGTTCTGATTCGCTCCTCATCAACCGTCATCAACTCACCGACGTACTGCTCCAGCTGCTTGGCTCGGTCTAAAAGCGTTTTTGAGTTCAACACTAACTCGTCTTGATCACTAGTAGTCATTTCTGTTACGTTAATAGCAATCTGCATGTAGTCGCCGCCGCTCGCGGCGACGAGTTGTTCGTTCCGGTTCTCAGCGGTTCTGAGAGCTATTTCCTTGGTTGCACTTTCTGCTTTCAACACATCGTACTCCGACCGCAGCAGGTTCAATTTTTGGTTCAAAATCTCCGCAATCTCATCCGTACCGCCTTTCAAAGTCTGGCCGTCCTTTATGAATGACGAACCTTGGTGTTCCACCGCGGCTCTTCTAACCGCGCTTAATGCCTTCGCCGTTTCTGCTAACACACTTTCAGCGATTTCCCTCTGCAGACGCTCTTGCACCAGCACCTGTTGCGTCTCCAGTAATCGCATTTCTGCTAGCTTCGCACGACCGACATCCGTCCCGTCGTCTTCCAGGCCGCCGCCGGTTCTTCCATTGACCAAAGAAACGTCGTACCCATTTTGCACAGTCGCTTTGCCCTTACCGGATCTCATGACTGCCCCGTTGGTATCGCTCACTTTACTCGTGCTCGCCATCCCTACGGTCGTGGATTGTTGCACGCCTCGTCTGGAATAGTCCTCGAACTGCGCGCCTTTGCCCATCGTAGCGGGGGTTTAGGGCTAGGCAGATGAAGACCGTGCCGGTAAGAAAGACGTCCAAGGAAACGAGTCTTTGTGAATGACTCGACCTCCGAACACTCGCGCGAGTTACACGGGCGTTTGGGACACGCGGGTCGCGCGGTCACACGGAAGCTCCCGGAAAGGCGGAAAGGCGAGCCGAACCGTTCAAAGCGTGTGCGCGCGTGTCCGTGTGCGCACGGGGGGCGCGAACGCGGCAACTTGGCGCATTTTGGGTGTTTAGAAAATACGGGCTAGTAAAAAAAAGTAAGACTCATTGCCCATACGAAGGAGCTTGAGGGAGTCAACAAGGGGGAATGCAGCTTCTGACGAACGACTCGACGGCCTCGTTTATCTCTCACGCTTGGTGTGCCGATTGCTCCGATCGGGTCTTCCCTTCCACCAGTCCCTAACGCGCGTGTACGCGACCCACGATGTCGTTCCGCCGCGCCGCTGGGACGGTCGCTAGGCGATGGCTCGCGGGGCACGGCGATGCCGGGGCGGTGGCACGAGCAGGCGTCGGGCAGGGAGGAGGGCCGACGGATGGCCAGATCGTGCACGTCGCTAGGTTTTGGAGCTTCGGTGGGTCCAAGGGAGGCGACGACGAGGACGGGGGTAAGGGCGATACGGGCGATCAAGACGTTGACGTGTCCACATCACGTGTCGATGGATCCGGTGACAGCAGCGTGGGGAAATCAGAGTCCAATACCACTCCCAGTACCGCTGATCACACGACGACGCCTGAGACGAAAAGTCCAAAGTGGAACGTCCCTGACGATGGGATCTACCAAGGAGAAGGCTCTGGATTTGGCACTGTTAACACTGCCATACCAAACGCAACGGATCCGCCATCCACACACCCTTCAAAAAAAAAGAAACCGAAAATGAAACTCGCCAAGAAACCCACGACGTCCACGGAGACCCTGAAGGGACTTGTTGCATCGTCTGATGCACCAAAATCAAAATCACAAACCTCTTCGAGCCCCAAAAACCTGTACGTCAAGAACCTCCCCAGGGATTTCAACGCCAAGAAACTCGCGCACTTGTTTCTGCCGCACGGGGATGTGCAACAAACGAAGTTCGTGCTGGATGCGGGGCCGGTGCCTACTGGGTTGGTGCGTTTCGCGACGGCGGAGGAAGCGGCGGCGGCGATGGCGGCGCTGCACGGGATGAGACTGAGTGAAGCGGATGGAGCAATGTCTGACGGAGCGGTGTCTGATGGATCATCTGACTCTGACTCTGATGAAGGCATCGTCGACACTACTCCTCTGCCCCCTCTTGAGATCTCGCTGGCGATGACGCGCGCGGAGCGCGACGCCGCGCGAGTGCAGCGCGCGGAGGAACGGGAGCTGCGAAAGAAGCAAAGGCTGGAACGCACCGAGCGCAAAAAGAAGTTAGCGGAGTCAAAGGGTGCTTTGAAAGGAACGAAAGACGGTTTCAAACCTAACGATTTCGTGGGCGTGTCGGTCAAAATCACGCACGTCCCCGCTGGTTTAGACCACCGGCAGCTGCGTTCCATTTTCAGCTCCTACGGCAAGCTGGGCAGAGTAAAAATGATGTGGCCCAACGGCGAAACGCCGAGTGCGCTGGTTACGTTCGCGGATGAAACTTCCGCCAACGAAGCGGCGGCGACTTTGGGCGGTACTACTCTACCAGGGTGCAAAGGGCCCATGAAGTTCCAGGCGCACCACGTGTCCATGAAGCAGAGCTCTGGGAAAGGGAAGAAAAGGGATGTGGAGGTGAAAAAAGCTGGTGACTCTAGCGGCAGTGACAGTTCCTCGAGCGACAGCGAAAGCGAGAGCGAGAGCGAGAGTTCTCTCACCTCCAGCGAGACAGACGCCCCCTCCTTCACCCTTGACGCGGAGTCCGTTTTGATCACCGAAGAGGTTAGTAATAAACGAATCGCGGCGAAACAAGCGGCGCAACGGGTTTGGAGGGATGTTCAGGCGAGCAGGGCGGTTTCCTCGCCGGAAGCTTTGGCCGCCGCGAAGGCGCTGAACGAAGCGGCTACGAAGAAATTTGGAGAGCTTCAGTTGGCGAAGCGGGCGGATGACAGGTTGCGACGGCGACGGGAAGCGAGAGGTGACGATACATCCGGTGACAATGCTACACATTCACCCACCCGCTCGCCCTCCCCCAGGGTCAGGGCGTACGCCGAGCGACGGAAGGAACAAGGGGGGTATGGACAAACAGTTGTAAGTAACCGCCGCGCCGTCGCCGGACCCGGGGTTGACGTCGGCGAAGCCATGTCCGAAGGAGCGCGGGCGAAACTCGCAGCCGCGGCGGCCCGGAAACGCGAAAGGGGAAGAGGTGTGGGTTTCGCGGGGATGGCGGATGTCAGGGCGTACGGCGGCAGAGACGGCAGAGGCGGCAGGGGAGGCCGAGGTAGTGATCCAAGAACACAAAGAGGATCAAGACGCGGCCGGGACGGTGACATCGTGGATGAGAAAACAAGAGCCGCTCTCGCTGCTCGCGTAGCCGAAGCCCGAGACGCGTCCTCCTCCGACGTCCCCTGGGAGTGGGACCCCAGCACGTTCGAACAAGGTGCGCGTAAAACGTTTTTGGAAAACTTCAACGTCGGGGAGTATAATTCAGCGCCGTGGGTCCCGGGCTTCGGCGAAGCTTCTGAGAAAACGAAAAGAAGCTACGATTCGGAGAGTGACTTTCTTGACCGGCACAAAAGCTTCGTCATGGCGCACGGGGGCATTCAGAGCGACGCGCAGTACGAGTCCGTGAAACGAGAAACGCTGGTGGCGTTTTCGCAGTACACCGAGCTGTACGAGAAGCAACGAACCAGGAAAGGCGAGTCACCCGTTGAGGGCGACTTTTTAGCGGAACGCGACACGCTTCAGAACACGGTGTCATCCGTCTCCAAAGATAACCCTCTTTTCGATTTCGCGAACCGCGCCGTGGACGCGTTAGATGGGAACGCGGGGTGGAGCTACGGGCGGAAAATGGCCGCGCTGAGGTTTTTAGCCAACAAAGCCGAGAGATATGAAGGGCAGGATGGTGAGGGGGGGGCGGAACAAGAGGCGAAGGAGTAGGGAGGTTAGGTTTGGGTGAGTAGAATTGATTGCATTGCAATTCTCAACTATTCAACAGCAACTTTTCGCGTTCAACATCCTATCACCCTTTGACTACTTCTCAATCAGCCCCTTCTCCCTCAACTCGTCCTTGATTAACTTCGCGCCCGTGACCATGAACAGGGTTTGCCAGATCCCCAGGCCGATTCGGGGGACGACGCCCCGGAACAAGCCTTGCACGCCGTCCACTCTCACGATGTCCGCCATCACTTTAGTCATGCTCCCTACGGGCTTTCCCAAATTACCAAGCGTTTGCGCCTCAATGCGCGCGACTTCAAACGGGTGGTTCCAGCACGCCATCGTGCCGCCAACTATACCTGATAAAACCTCTTGGCCTTTCGTCAGGTGTGCGTCTTTGTCACCGTGGAACAGGATTTTGAACCTGGCGCGGACGAACTCGGTGAAGCCCTGTCGGCTGGCCCAGTTCGTGGCTTGCCTGAACGCGATGGCGGTCCCACCCGGGTAGAACCCAGCGATGCCGCCTCTCTTGTACGTCTGTTTTACTCTAGAAAGCACGGAAGTCGTCGGGTCGTTCACTGCGCCTGTGACTAGATAGGTACACGGACCCATCACCGATACTTGCGCAATGCCTCCGCCCGCGCCCGCCAACACACCCGCGCTCGTCGGGTTCATACCTCCGGCGAGCAACGTCTCGTTGATTCCCTCTTTCGCATACATCAGAATCATACCCTTGCTCGCACTCTCGAACATCTTCGGCCCCGTTCCCGCCCAAAACGCCTTGGGCCCGCCTTTTTTGTAGATGTTCTTGAACGCCTCGATTGTTCCCTCCGTCCGGTTCATGCCCATCCGCGTTTTCCACACCTCGAAGGGCATGCCCAACGTCGCGGCTTCGCAGCATTGGATGAGAGGGCCGATGAGAAGATCCACGGGGGCCATCTTTGGGTTTGGGATGAGACACCGACGGAGCGAGCGTATCGTATATTACTATTCAGTCACGGAAGTGTCCTACGCAGGCCCTGTTCAAGTCACGGAAGTTGCGCGTGCGACGGCACGGTGTGCGTAGCAACGCGCGCCCCTTCGCAGTGTTGGGTCTATCCGTGATTCACGAACGAAAACCAACAACGCCCGTTCTCGTTTCGCCTTTTCAGGATTGATCGCCCTTCATTTCATCGACGGTCTGTGACTACTAAATCTACCCCCACGCATTAACTCGTCAATAACCAGTAAGGGCGATTTGCTTCAGGTCGGCACTTCGGCGTTCATGCGCGAAGGTCGCTTTTTTGGGGCGTGCCCACTCCCACTCTGTCGTCTCGCCTCGAGGAGGGCTCGTGCTTTCACTCGTCCTCCGCGCGCGTTTCGGTGATACGCGCGTGTGAAGCGTGTGTGGGCATACGGGTAGGGATACGGTTCGTTGGCGTCGAGTCTTCGCGGTTGTTGATTTGCGTCGAACGTAAACGTACGTCGCACGGTCCGTCCTCTTTCGACCGGCAAATCCACACGGCACCGGCAAAGCGTGCTCAATTCTGATTCGCATTGCGATCCCACCTCGGCGTACACGGCGCATCGCGCACGTGTCTTCGATACGACCGCTCTACCGCAGGAAACCTAACCGTATATACCTCCTCCGCAATTCAACCAACGCAGACCGTTCTCAAGGCGTCGCATCCGCACATCTCACCCGGGAACCGCAACACCCGCGGCCGGCTTTTCACGCAAACACCGGTGCCAGACTTTGCATCGGCGAATAAACACAAGGGGGCCTCTCCTCACCTTGCCGTAAGGTTTCTCTCCCTTTGGTGAGGGTTCCGGCGAAATGATGGTCAAGCCCGATAGCGCGGATGACGTGGTGAAGCCGGATAACTCAAACGCGGACGACGACGCGGACGCTATCGACGCTTTGACTGGCGTAGGGAACGATCTTGCAGAGGCGCCCGCGGCCCAGAAAACCGATCCTGGCACCACACCTAAAGACGCCCCCGCGTCAGATGCGAGGAAACAGTCACCAACGAGGTACGTGTGCTTTGCGGTTGACTCGTCGAAATTGCGAGCCAATAAGAGACATCAGATTAGGAAGAAACCGAGCCCCCACTTCCATCGGGCATGACACAAATCGATTCGGAAAAACACTTCTGTCTCTATTTTTTTTTCACTTGGATCCTAAAAGAGCTCTTCGACTACTCTGGACGTGACTTGAACACTCTGGATGTGCACACGAATATTCTGGACGTGCACAAGTGACGAGTGGCACGCTGACGACTGACCAACTCCTCCCTACTGTAACTCCCCTGACTAACTACCCACAGGCCCCGCGATCCCCCGGTGAAATCCGTCGACGTCGACGAGAGCGCGGCGATGCTGATGCTTCTCGGTGAATTAGGCGGCGCGGGCGATTCGAGCGAAGAAGAGGCGGAGCAGGAGGATGGCGGAGGGGGTAGAGGGGGTGGTCGAGGAACAGTGAAAGGAGGTCGTGGGGGTAAGAAGGGGGGCATTAATGCGAATGGTGCTGGTGCGTCTGGCAGTGGTGCTGGTGCTGCCAATGCTGATGCTGATCCAGTGGATCCTAATGCCGCCTCCGGCCCAGTCGGCGAGTGGCTCAAAGCCGAGGGCGAGGCGCGTATGAAGATGGCGGACCACAGGCGTTTAATTTACCGCTGGACCAACGCCATCTACCGCCTTCTAGGAATGAAAATCCCAAGAGGCATGGGTTCGCTGTTCGACAAAGGCGAAAAGAACAAGCGCGAAAAGTTTGACCGATTTTTGTCGTACTACTACGGCACGGAAACGTTCGAGCCCGGAACGTACTGGTACAACAACGCGGATACGATTCAGTTTTTCATTGAGTTGGTGCGGGTTGCGACTGATGACCGGTACACGCCGGAGCCGGTCACTATTCAAAGGCTGTTTCGGAAGAAGGACCCTACCCGGCAAGCATCGACTTGGATCATGGTGAAGGAAGAATTAGAGAAGACGGATGTTTCAGCGGATGAGTTGCGAGCGCTGTTCCAGGGCGAACCGAGGGTCACGGCTCAAGGGTTCCCTCGCGGCCGCCCCCTGTTCGTCCCTATCCCGAAGAACCCGAAAGGCCACCACAAGTACACCACGGGCAGCGGTGCAGTGGGCACACCGGGGCCGTCGCCGCACGGGGGTAAGGGAAACGGAGGTTCCAAGCGAGGGGGTGCCAACCGGCAACAGGGTTCACTGAAAAACACGCCCAGGGGCGGCGCCGGCGCCGTCTCCGGAAGAGGCTCGCCTCAAGTTCCAGTTGGTGGGTTTGACGGAGTTAACAATCTGCATCTGCATGCGCAGCAGAACGCGTCGCTCGCCGCAGCGCAGGCGGCGATGGCTGCTTTCCTTCCCAACACTGGAGGCGGCGCTCAAAACTTGAACCAGCAACATGCGTTGGCGCAACGCGCGATGCTCGCGGCGCGGTTCGGTTTGACGGAGACGCAGCTTGGGTCGTTATCCGCACTAGGAGGGATGGGAGGTGGTATGGACATGGGCATGAGTATCAACCAAAAAGACTCATCAACCGCGGCTGCTATGAACGCGGCGCACCGGCACGCCGTGGTGACCGCGGCGGTTGTGAATTCGCGAGGGTTCGTGTTGGGGCAACAAGACGGGGTGAGAGCGGCTGACTTCTCTGCAGTTGCCGTGGCGCAAGCTGCCGCCGCTGCGTCCGCGCCTGGTGCGTGTGACCGCGTGACCTTACCCCCCCCGTCACCGGGAAGGGAATTTTTGCACGCGTTCGGTGCGGTTTCTCCGCGTAAAGGCAGTGCGTTTGGGTTGAAGCGCTTAGGGAGCCGGGTAGAGAGCGGCGCGTCGCGAGGAACGCCGGTGCGAAGGTTGGATGGCGGTGAATCTGATTTGTCGCCGTCAACAGTTACCTCTCCATCCGTCCCCCCCCCTACCCGTTTGGTAGGCGACGTGTGGATGGGGTCACTAGGTGACGTGTTCGGTCCGGTGTTTGGAAAAGCGATTACCTTTGAAGATGAAGGTGAAGAAGGTGTCACCCCAAGTGACGCCGCCAAAATAGGCCGCGAGCGAATTCTGAACCTTGGCGAAGAGATCCACAAAGTGTTACCGGTGGTGGACGGGAGTGACGTGGCAGGTGCTGAAGGCGGAGGGGGGGGTAGAGGTACTAGGGAACCTACCGTGGACCGCACTGCGTTTGGCGCTGAAGCTGATTCAGTTTTGGTCGCGGCGAAGGCGGCGGAGAGCGCGTGGCGCCGACACCAAGAGGCTCTGTCAAAAATAGAAAAAGTTGAACGAGAGCTTTCTCACCTGCGAAACGACTTTGAATCCGCTAGCTGCGATTTGCAAGGCGCCCGACTCGCGATGGAGGCGAATGCGGGTATAATAGACCCTATGATCCGCACCGCGATGGAGAAGAACATCTCGGAGCGGGTGGAGAAGGCTGAGGCGAAGGCGAACGCGTGTGAGAAGGTGTTCAGGGACGCCGAGACCGAGGCGAACGACGCGAGAGCTGTTCTCGCTACTAGCGCCAGAGCGCACAAGCCCACGTACGAAGAGGTTCGGAAGCGAGCGTTGAGGATTCGTCTTGCGGCGGAGGAGCGGTGCGAGCGGCAAATCGCACGCGCTGCATCCAGAGCGGAGAGGGACGTCGCCGCGAAGAGAACACGAGTCAAGAAAGAGTCCAAGGCGAGCGAAGGGGATGACTCGAGTGAAAAGAATTCAAAACAACTTGCCGACGCGCGCACGTTCCTTGAAATAGCGGAAGCCGCTTTAACGGTGATACACCAAGCCGCGGAGGGGTGCAAAACCGCGACAGAGTGGAGCAGAGTGGAAATATCGAAAATATCGAGCGGGAGGGACGTGTAGTAGGGGTTTGGGGTCGTTTAGTTTGGGGTGCAAAGCATAATGGAGGGTTGTATTGGATAAAGGAATACTCAGTATTTTACACTTAATTATTTTCAATCTTTCTTCTTCCCCGTGGGCAACAACGCTTCAAAGCTCGCTGCGATTTCGGCTCGTCGTTTTTCGCACATCCGTGGCGACGGTCGGTAGTACTTCAGCATTCCGTCCCACGGCACAGGTTTGATTCCCGCCTGGTCGCAGATTAACTGGCGGACCCTGTTTGCAAACGCGATCGGGTCTTCGTCGCTACGCATCTCCTGCGGCTCCAAGTACCACACATCGGCCACCACGGCCCACGAAGTCATCAAACCCATCAGGTGCTGCGTGAAGCTCTGCCGCCTACTGTGCCAGAACGTCTCGGCGAAGATCTTGTTGTACTTGATCGCGATGGGGCACACTTTGCACCCCAAATCGAAGGCGCCGCGCTTGAACATAACGCAGTACTCGTTGTTCACGCACGTGCCTTCGGGAAATATTAAAAGAGGCAATCGCGTGTTATCAGCAACGTGTTCTCGCAACCGTCTCTGTACCATCTCCCGGTCTTTACTCTCCGTCCTGTTAAACCGTATGCAGTCAATAGCGTCCATCGCGGTGTTTTGAATCAAACCGACCCAGCCTTTGTTCTGCTGCGCGATTGAGCTGAACGGGCTGACTGATGTTAAGATTATGTAATCGATGATCGAAGTGTGGTTCGCTACGAAGATATGGCCCGGTCGGTTCGTCGGTTTCGGGCCGTGGTGCCGAATCACGCCCGTCCAGCTCACGACGTGACATGCCGCGTACGTATGCACCAGGAACCGCTCCAACTTTACCCGGATGTTGTGTTTGTTCGGGGCGACCGAGTGCACGGTGGTGAAGGTGAATAGGAAAATAATCGTGGACAAAACAATGAATGTGATTCGCAGCGGGAAAAGGATCCCGTACCGAATCACCACCCCGACGCTCCACATGGGGAACAAATAGAAGTTCCAGTTCCAGGCAGGGCGTTCCGTGAACGTGAAGCACTTGTTGAACGTGTCGTCGATGATCGCGCTAGCGGCGTCTTGAAGCACGCCGCTTGCGTCCAACAATCTCGGCAAGATCAGCTTATCGCCTGTTTTCGCAGCTTCGCGTTCCAACTCCAAGCCCGCGGTGACGCGCTCCACCTCCACAGAACCAGCCCCAGCGCTGCTGAACAGCTCATCCGTTTGCTTGCTAGGAGAGGACATCGGGTCACGTAAGTCTCTACCCTAAACCCGCGCGAGAACCCAGGTAGGCGACGAACCCTCGCGCGACTAGAAGTGAGATTAGGGAATTCTCAAGCGCGCCAAAATCAAGCGACACTTCGAGTTCTTGGAAGAGCCGCTTTCGGGTTGCTGTTCAAAGAACAACGACGCGCGTGTGTGTTCCGCGCTGTTTGTTGCGCGGCGCACACTGGTTGTACGTACCGCGGTTTTGAACTTGGTACCGCGTTTGCGACGTTTGGACATCGCACGGCGAGACGTGCGAGCAGTGGAACCGTACTCGGCGCGGTGGACGCGGTGACTAAAATCTCGACCGGTCATCGCGCTGGTGTCGATTCGTCTTTTGCCCATCTACGGGTGAACCAAACGCGTGCTTACCTGATACCCACGGCGATTACGGGACCCTTGAGCAAGTACTGTTATTTCTGAGCATCTGTAACGTATCAGTACCACCTCAAACCTCCCGATGACCGCTACGTTCCATTCCACGAACACCACCCCGACTGCCCCAACCCATGGGTCGAAAGCATCGCCAACGGGGCAAAGAGGCGAACATAAAAAGAACGCGGGCGCTACGTCGCAACGCGCAGCTTTAGGTGACTGGGGCATCCCAGGCGGCCCGGAGGTGTACTCAACGAGGTGTGCTCCGCTTCCCCGGTTACGCATGAAGGAAAGCAAGGAAATCGTGCATCGAGCGGTTTTAAGGGCGAAAGGGTTGGACCCGGACTTGGTGCCGTCGCCGCAACCGAGCGAACACTCGCCAATCGGGCTGCCCTTGAAGGGGAAGAACAGGGGCAGGGTGAATGCCCATACGGATAAAGACGAGTCGGATGGCACAGACGGACGCATACGAGGTGATTCGGATACCCATGGCAAACACACATCGAATGTTGCAAAAAGTAACTCTAAGAAGAACCCTCAATGCGATTCGTTTCTGCTGGACGACGTTGAGCTAGAAACTCTTTTACCGAAATCGCGCGGCGTGGTGGGCGGCGGCGGCGGCGGCGACTTCACGAGAGGCGTCGGGGCTACTAATTACTTGCGCGTGCAGCACGAGGTGCAGCAGCAGAAGGTTACTCGACGCGTGCGGCTCGCGTTGGTGGACCCTAAATACGCACCGGAAGTCGACGCCGTGGACGCGGCGAGCGAGATGCCGATTGTTTTAAGGAGCCACTCGTCAAGACAAAAAATCGACAACGCCAAGTCCGCGTACGCATCAAGGGGACTGCTTTCGAAAAGAATTGCGAAGACACGCAACGACAAGGGTAACGAGTGGCAAGCAGACAGCACAACAACGCAAAATTCTTCAAAGCAACGCGTAGCGCCTTCCATCGCGTACGGGTTTAGGAAAGCCGGGGTGAACGCCAAGGGAGCGGTACTCGCTACCCACGAAAAAGCACACGACCCTCAACACGCAACCCCTCACCGATCCCAACCGGATCCCGAACCGGTAGGTCCTAGGGATGCGCGTTTATCGGCGTCACTCCGGGCCCTCGTGGGCAACGCCCCTGCCCACATAAGCGCCGCGGTGGATGCGGCTGCTTTGGAGAAGGAAAAGAAAGCCGGAAGCGAAGTGAAAGTTTTACAGAATAGGTTGAAAAGTCTGGCGGATAAGCGGAACGTTTTGGCGGAGAAAAACGCAAAGACGTTTTCTGTGCTCGAAAAAGCCCAAGCTGAGTTGCGATTGGTGGAACAGCAGTTCAGTGAAGAACAAGGATCCGAGCAGCACCTACACGCACGGTTGCTTGAGTTGAGACGGACGGAGAGTGAGTTGCTGGACAAGCGAAGTATCGAAACAAAAACTGCGAAGAGTCGAAACCATTTAGTTGATCGATTGCGAGCCGAAGTCATCACGCTGAAGCAAAACACCGACGCGACTAAAGACACTTTAATCGATGCGAGTTTCGATTTAAAAGCTTGTAAGGAATACTCCGAGTCCGCGGTGCAGGTTGAAAAGAAAGCCACGGAATCGTTGGAGTGGATTAAGAGTAAATACCTGTCGAAAGCAAACGGATGGAAGCGGGATCTTGAAGAGCAGAAGTTGATAACAGAAAGGGTGGCAGAGGAATTAAGAGATCTCCGCGCGGAAAAAAGGCGCCGCATGGCCAAGGAGACGAATGCGGAATTCGTGCAAGACGCTTTGTTGAATTCTTTGGTCGTATCGCAGGACAACGTGGCGAGCGACTTACAACGAACGCAAACAAGCGAAGACACTGCTAAGGATAAAGTTCTTCGCCTCGCCGTGTCCATCGGGTTGAGCAACCCTTCGGAACGGACGCCGGATGAAATCGTCAAAGCCGTGGAGACGCGGACGGAGATTACACTCCACGCGCTGTGTGCAATTGACGGGTTACAGGTTTTGGAGCAAAGTAGGTTACATGCCGTGAACAGCTTGCGGGACACGTTGCGGCGCACACGGTTGGGGCTCGCGGAAGGGGAAGACAGATGCGGACGGAAGAGCGTGTTCGAGGACAGCAACGTACTCGATGACGTCGACGACGACAACGCTGTTGCTACTGCATCAGCCATTCATCGCACGTCGATTGCGCCCGATCGACGCGAGGGCGGTGAGAAACGCGACCTCGAACTCTCCCTCCGAATCACCAACCGAGCGTTACTTCGCAAGTTTAAAGTATTCAAGGGGTTGGTTTCGAAGCTCGCTGCAGCGGACGAGGGGCTGCGGAAAATTAATCAATCAGTGCGCCGTGTTACGGAGAAGGTGAACTCGAGTTTAAACAGCGTGTCCGAGGGTAAGGAAGAGAACGGTGCTCGTGCTGCTTCCACTCCGACGTCGAGACGTGGTCGAACGAGTATCGTAGGTCGGCTGCCGAGCAGTGTCGGACAAAGTCCTACTCCTCGCGGAAGCTTTAGTAGTATCGCCGCGGGTCGACCGCCGATCGCTTCGACGCGACTTTCCCTTGCGGGCAGAGCCGCCGAGAACCAGCGACGCGTGTCCATGTCCGTGACAGGCTCTGCGCATTCATCACCTCGACGACCTGCACTCGTTGTCGCCGTTGCATCCGCTTCAGCTTTATCGAAAAGAAGACGACCTTCATCCGCTTTTGGAGGCTCCACGACATCGAGCTCACCAACACGAAGAACGTCTCGAGTCGTTTCCTCAGCGTTTGACCGGCTCACTGTGCCGTCGGCGATTGCAGAATTGGAGCCGAGGGAACCTTCGAGTGACTGGACGGAAGGAAACAACGCGCCTGGACGGGATTCTTCGACTGGTCCCAGCGATGCGGCGTCCGTCGCGATGAAAGTATTGTCCGAAACGCTACCAGAAACATTGGAGGAAACGTGCCGGGTGGTGTACTCGGTGATTGTTCAGCTTCCCGCCGGCAAGGACGGCCGACGAGCGCGCGAGAGCGTGATGCTTGGCGGCGCGCGCGACAAAGCCGGGGGACTGCGCGGCGGCGCGTTTCTAGGGGACTTCGGAAGATCGAATCTACCTGGTGCGTCTACAGTGAGTCAAGAGTCGAGGAGTTCGGGTGTCATGGATAACTTGAAGCTCCACCTTTTGTTGTGCGCTTTACCTGGGAAGGTGCCGGTCGCGGCCGGTGAAGTCGACGACGACCCGGCGCGAATGCGATTAAAAAGAGGCAGAGCGTACCGAGAGATGGCCATGAAGTGGTGCTTTCGTGCTGGTCGACCTATTGCGGATGAAGATGACGATGACGATGAGCTGCACACCGTAGCAGGCTCGGACGGGGTGTTGCGGTTCAATGGAGTGGAGGGTGGGGTGGGGAATGGAGGTGGAGGTGGAGTGCTCAACGGTGATGGGTCTATTGCCACTCACGACGGTACTCACAACACAAACGGCGGCGGCGCAATTGACCTGGCTCGCAATGCGAACGTAGGTCTATCTGCAGACGCGTTCAGACGACTGGTCGCGCGTACCAGGAAGGCGAAGGTCGTGCCAACACGCGCGGAGCTGAAAATTGCGTCGGTAAGAGCGCACGAGAAGAGCTTGAATCGTGCGGAGCTGAAACGAATGGAGTTGGAAGAGTAGATTTGTATATTTGAGAGGACGAGTGAGAACCAATCGTTCCGCAATTAGCGTGAGTATGTATGCGTAGAAGGGTGATTATTCATATCGTATAACACTACTTGTCCCACGGGAACTTGAACCCATTAGATTGTTTCTCTTCGACGCCATCGCCTTCCAGATTCCCCGGGTCGTTCTTTCGGATCCCTTCTAATTCGCCTTTTTTCCATTGGAACATGTTCGGTTCGTAGCTCTTGGCTAAATCCGAATCCCCCAACGCGACATAAATCCGCAACGACTTCAACTCCACAGCGCCGCCCTTGCCGAACAGAGATTTAGGATTACCGGAAGGCATTTGCACGTAGTACGAACCCAATCGGCTTCGCGCGACTTGATTTTCCAAGTCGATCGCGAGCCCGTCCGGCCCCCACTTCGGACCCTTGCCGTCGTCGTCGATAATAGCCATACCCGACCCTCCGGTTTTGCCGAGCTTAACAGGGCTACTTGACGCATTGCCTCCTATTCCAAGCACGCCACCCTCCAATGGGTACACCCACAAAAATGCGGAAATAGCATCCAGCCACTCGCCGTACCCCAGCCATCCCTTTGGATTATACCCGCCGAAAACTAATCCGCTTGTTGATTCCGCAATTAATACAGCCGCGCCTTGCCCGTCGCATTGAGTGTGAAAGCTCGATGCTTTCCAGCCGTGCACGTTCGCGTCGTATGCAATTCCAAGGGGCATGTTCTCCAGCTGGGTCTGTGCTAACACTTTTCGTACCTTCAATAACTCTTGCGTGTCATCTTCGGGTAACGCGTTGCCTAGCGTTCCATCACACAAAGCGGGCCACTGATCGGGCCACTCTTCTTTGCTCATTCGTTTCAGCCCCATGGGCTCGGGGTCGGACATCACGTCGTCGCCGAACACCTTAACCACCATCCGCGTGATGAAATCGAGCTCCTCTTTTGGTTCCTGGTTGTCGGAATCTTGCGCCCGGACAGAGACGCGCCGTTGCGGCGAAGAACTCGATTTTCCTTGCCAGCTGGCACTGCGTACATTCCTTCCGGTGGTTCGCGACGCAGAGGGACAGTTAGGGAGGCTCGCGGTGACCACGCCAAAGCCGCGCAGGGAAGCTGCGGCGTGCATTACAACAGGGATGCAAAAAGTGTCGGGAGGAGAGGCGAGGAGCGCCGGTCCCTGTGACGACTAACCCGCATGGAGATCACGAGATATTCCGACAGATACGCGAAAGGCAAGGCACTCGAAAAATTGCGAAACTCAACTTTCCTTAAAAACTATCTCTCCTCGTCTCTGCAAACGAAAGTACATTGTGTTCACCTTGCATGGTCCCCACTCAACCACTCACAGTCTCACCACCACCACCCTTTAAGTCACAACCTTCTTCAATTAAGCCTTGACCTTCTTGTTGTCCTTCATCATTTTCACAAAATCTTCGAAGCACGGATCCGAGTCGTGCGGCCCAGGGCTCGCTTCAGGGTGGTACTGGATCGTCATCGCCATCTTCTCCTTGTACACCATGCCCGCGCACGTTCCGTCGTTAAGGTTGATGTGCGACACGACCACTTCTTTCGGCAGTGAGTCGGGCTTCACGGCGAAGTTGTGGTTTTGCGAGGAGATCTCGACGCGGCCTGTGGGGCCGCGAACAGGGTGGTTACCGCCGTGGTGGCCGAACTTCAGCTTGAACGTCTCACCGCCGAACGCTTGCCCCAACACTTGGTGCCCCATGCAGATGCCGAAAACAGGAACCTTGCCTAAAATGTCCTCGGCGTTCTTCACCGCGTACGGAACCGCGGAGGGGTCACCCGGTCCGTTGGAGAACAAAATGCCGTCCGGGTTCATCGCCAGGACTTCTGACGCGGGGGTGTCCGCCGGGACGACGGTAAGCTTGCACCCGAAGCTCGCCAGCCTGCGCATAATGTTGTGCTTGATTCCAAAATCGTAGCACACCACGTTGTAGGTTCCTTCCTTCGAGTCCTTCGCCATTTGCGCCCACTCCCACTCCGCACCGGTGGGGTCGGTCCACTCGTATTGTTCTTTCGAGGAAACTTCGGAGATCATGTCCTTGCCCACGATCGTCCATTCCTTGCACATCGTTACTAATTCCTCATCAGTCTTGCTGGCGTCGGTGGTGATGACACCGTTCAAGCACCCGGTGTCTCTTAAACGACGAGTGATTGCTCTGGTGTCGATATCAGAGATACCGACGACGTTCTGTTCCTTCAGGTAAGTGTCGAGGTCCATGGCGGATCTGTAGTTCGAGACGTTCAAACTCAGATGCCTGACCAACATACCGCCCATGTGCGCCTTGGTGGATTCCATGTCTTCCAGATTAATGCCGACGTTGCCGATCTCGGGGCACGTGAACAGCACAAACTGCCCCGCGTACGAAGGGTCAGTCAGGATTTCCTGGTATCCGGTTAAACTCGTGTTGAACACCACTTCGCCCAGCACGGTGCCTTTGGCGCCGAAGGCTTGGCCGTTCCAAACGCTGCCGTCCTCAAGAACTAACCGGCAATCGGACTTTTTCCAGGGCTTGCCTTCCGCAACGGCGGAGACTGTTTTGATTGGGGGTTGATAGCGGTGATAGGGTTAGTAAGGAGTGTCAGCTCATCGGTGATAGGTACGATACGGGGGTCAGAAGGTGTCTTTCATCGAGCACAGAGCACAGCGCATGCATCGCGTATGAACGCATTCTTGAAAAAACTCTCTTTTTCCAGACTGCACTTCGAACGAACCGCCGCTTTTTGAAAAGGGCTTCGATCCGGCGGCGATGGTGCGTCGGCAGACTGAATACTCATACCCCGAACCACGTACCTTCCACGGTGTTGGCTCTTGCTCTGCGCGCGCGAACGGGGGTTGCAGTAGGGGCGACCGCGGTGGGGCGTCGGGAGCTCAGACGCCCGGCGCGCGCAGCCACGGGGGTGACCCCGGCGATGGTTTGAGCAGCCATTTGGTTTTGACTTTGAGGCGAAAGGAAGGTCCTGACGCTCACGAACGACTGTTACGTATCCTCAGGCAGTGTCTGGCAAACACGTGACAGGTCCTCTCCAGGCGTGTTTGACGAAACGAACGCGGAGATGCGCACGTCGAAGTGAGTGGAGGGAGCGACGCGTGAAGGCTATGGCCGCCGCCCGGGATCGATTTCACTTTTTAAACTGTCCTCGCAAGATTTTTATTTCAGACTATTTTACGCGCGAGGAGGTGCCTTGATTTGGGGAAGTTCGAGACTATTCAGGCAATGGCAACTTGGAAGCAGTGGATTTTCAAGGGCACTCAACTTGGATCTTTTGGAAGAGGCGCAGAGAGTGGGCACTCCTTGAGAAGTTTCACATTGACAATCAACCCTCTACCTACACCCGACTCACGAAGTTGTTGCTCTTGGTGACGTACCGCACCCAGCGGTGCGGTCCGTCATTAGGCCCTTTCTGTTTCTGTTTCGACTGGTACGACTCGGTTTTCTGCCCGATCTGCAGATATCTGACTTGAAGCTTACTGCAATTAAGCTGCGGGACGTGAAAGCCTAACGAAACAGGCCCGCATTCTTTCTTAGCGTTCTGCAAGCGCTCATCCTTCGTTGATATACTTATCCGCAACACGTGCTCCGCCCCCCCCTTCACCTTCTTGAGCTGCCAAAACACGTGCCTGTCTTGTGCATGATACGCAGCATGCTGACTGCCACTTGGCGCATTTTTCTCAAGCGTCGTAGTTGCGTTCAAAACTGATTTAGATTTCGGGACGGGGAATTTCACGGCGAGGCCGGTGCATGACATCTTCTCGCCGAACGTTGCGCGTACCCGAATCTCGATCGATATTTGATACGGCGTCTGCTCCTCCACTCTAGTTTCCACGATGAAAGGGGGCTCGAAGTCACAGGACGAGCGGTAGTTCATCAAACTGAACTCGCCACGTGGCACGTTCGTTACCTTGAGGACTCTTTCGGAATCGAAGATCGATAAATCGGCGCACTCGTGGAAGTTGCAATCGTCGAGGAATGTAACGGCGTAATCGCCTCCACCTCCGCCTCCACTTCGACCTCCTATGACTAGGTCTTCACTTAAAGCGATTTTCACGGAAGGCTCGCCGTGCAGGAAGTTTCTGACTCGTATCGAGCCGTCGATGTCTTGGTGGATGATATGGCCGGCGGAGCCGAAGGTCACATTCAATTTCTCGACGACGTCGACAAAAATCTCGTCCCTGTTGGACGACGTCGATTGGTTGCTCCCCGTTCCTAAGACGGATCGTTGCGTCGCATCTGCTGAAACTCGGGCTTGTGCTGTGCCTGCGTTGCGAATAGTAGTCGACCCAGTACCCATAGCAGCCATAGCGGTGCTTAGAACATTATTGACTAGCTTATCGGTACCCGGCATTGATGATGAATTTTTTGATCTCACGTGCGAAGGCGAACTCACGTGATGCATCAATCCGCCGCTAGTTATAGGTACGGGCTCATTATGCACTCGAGTCTTCAAACTCTCCGTATTAGTTGATTGCGCATACCCGTGGTCCAACATCTCATCCAACAGCTCATAAACTAAAATTGCGTTTTTACGCAAACTGTCCTCCGTTAAAACCCCGCAGTAGTCTTTGATTACTCGCGCGATTCGGTGGAGTAACTCTAAAATCAACGATGGCGAACCATTGCGCCGCGTCGTCGCCACGACGAACAAACCGGAAGCCTGGATTAGGGTTTGTATAGCGAGGGTTTGTATGAGTAGTTAGTGTGAAGGGAGTGGGTAGGTTAGTATGAGTAATGCACCGCAGTACAGTGTATGCGTAAATGCATGCGACCAGATCTGGCAAACAAAAAATAACCCCACGCACCTTGACGTGCATGTAATTAACCCCCCGTTCGTTGAACACCGCAGGCGCTTTCTCTCCATTTTGCCAGAACCGCACGGCTCGGAAGAACACCTCCGGCGTGTTCTTCGGGACGTCGAAGCGGAACTCTTTTTTTACCACGGTGTCGCCCCGGGGGGCGAGGATGAACAGCTGGCTGATCATCGTGGACGGATTTGTTTGGACGAATTCGTGCCCGATTTATGAATGGACCGCTCCGTGGGGTGTGACACGTCAACAGACGCCGTCCACTCGAAACACGCGCGTGACGTACGACGACGATCGTACGCAAACGCGGTCCACGAACCCGCGAACGCGGGTGTCCTGAGCACGTCGCGCGGCGAACGAATGCGTCAGATTCAGTGACAAGACGCGTCTTGACTGAAAAAGAAAGCGTCCAAAATGATTTCGCCGTGCGTTCTTTCCGTTAACATTCCAGGGCTTTGGCACTGCTACCCGCGCGTGCATGTCCTCGAGGTTGGGGTCGAAGAACATCGCGACCGCGGACGTGTGGGTGTCGAACGGATCTTCCACGGGGCAAGTTGCTGCGACTAATTACCCATACGATCTTCTGAGAGAGGAGGACGTCAAGGTGCATCGCAAAAAGAAATCGCGCACCATGCAGATCGGCACCGCGGGTGCGTTGTTCCTCTCGGTTTCCTCATCCGTGTCCATCGTGATCGTGAACAAGTACTTGATTTCGACGCTGGGGTTTCCGTACGTCACGTGTTTGACTGCTACTCACATGGGAGTAACCGCGGTGGCGTTACGAGGGGCGGAGCGGTTGGGGTACGTCGAACCGAAAATCGTGGAGAGGAAGGCTTTGGTGAGGTTTGCATCTCTCAATGGAATCAGCGTAGCGTTTCTTAACTTAAGCCTAGGCTTCAACTCCGTGGGGTTCTACCAGATGACCAAGCTCGCGATCATTCCGTGCACCGTGGGCATCCAGCAAGTGTTTTACTCAAAGACATTCAGTAAGGAAGTCAAGGGGAGCTTGTTTGTTTTGCTGGGCGGCGTGGCGGTCGCTACCGTCACGGATTTGCAGTTGAATTTTATCGGGAGTATTGTTTCACTCCTCGCGATAGCCACGACGTGCGTGTCTCAAATCTGGACCGGCACGATGCAGAAGGATTTCGGGGTGAATTCCACGCAGTTGTTGTACGCGGCGTCTCCGTACATGGCGGGGATTTTGGCGTTGATTGCGTTGCCCTTGGACGTGGGGTTGAGCGGGGGGGGGCAGGTTGGCACGAAAAGTACGTCGAGTTCTTTCACTGAAGAATCTACCGATGACTCTTTATTCGTCGCGATCGTAATGGTCGCCCTGTTGACCTGCTCCATTGCAGTTCTAGTAAATTTCAGTACCTTCCTAGTCATCGGCAAGTGCGACGCGGTGACGTACCAGGTTCTCGGGCATTTGAAAACGGTGCTGGTGTTGGGGTTTGGGTTTTTCGTGCTGGGCAATCCAATCAGTTCGAGAAATATTTTTGGGATTCTCGTAGCGCTCGTAGGGATGGTCGCGTACGGCGCCGCGGAGATGAACGAGAAGAAGAAAGGAGTGTTACAAAACGGGTCAAGCGGGAGTTCTGGTGATCTCAAGGGGGTGGTGTTGCCGTCGACGCGGAGTGATGTCAACGGGTAATCGGGTGTGTATTGTTTTTTTTTCGTTAGTCTTGTAACAACGCGTTCGATTATGATTTGTGAAACTACTTGTCGAAGCTGAAGTGCTTTCGGTATTCGCCTTGGATGGTGAAGGGTTCTTGTTTGATTTCGGGCTCGGGTTTGACCTCGGGCTCCTTCTGCTTGGTTTCGGGCTCCTGCTTGATTTGCGGCGAACCAGCCTGGCCCTTGCGTTCTGACTTGCACGCCGTGCAGCTGCGCTTCCGCTTGCCGTGACGGCAACCGGTGCATGCCACACAGTCCTTTTTCACCTTCCCGTGAGGGCAGGGGGTGGTGCACTCTGCACAGTTGCTCTTCCGCTTGCCGTGGGGGCGCTTATTGCACTCCACTCAACCCTTCTTCAGCTTGCCGTGCGGATAGGGGTTGCAGTCAGCGCAGTCGCTTTTCCGCTTACCGTGGGGGCAGGGGTTGCACTCAACGCAACAGCCTTTCAGCTTGCCGTGAGGGCAGGGGTAGCACGCGGTGCAGTTATTTTTCACCTTGCCGTGCGGGCAGGGCTTGCACTCCTTGCAGCTCTGTTTCAGCTTGCCGTGCGGACAGGGGTTGCACTCCACGCACATGTGCTTCACCCTCCCGTGCGAGCACCGCTTACGTTCCGTCATACTTCGCCTCCGCGCGCACTTGCGTCTGCGCCACGACGTGCGAATACCACAGGTAGCTTTGAGGCGACGTCGTTCGTTCCCAGAAAATTTGGACAAATATACCAGCCTGTCGTTTCGACGACTTTGTCTCTTGGCTGTCCATCCTCGAGTCAGTACCCTCCGCGCCGTCGCCAGTCCGGCACGTCCACGCCAAGTCGTGCGTGCTCTGAGCACGGCACACGCCATGCCGGGCTCGAATGGAGGTCCTAACTCAAACCTGAAACGTTGGGATCTTCTCCGCGCGCTTGAAAAGATCGCGCCACGGTTCACGCTGGGCGATGCGCTGATGCAGCTCCCGGATTTCGCCGGGAGTGCGGATGAGCTACGTGATGCCATCATAGAAGCAGCGCATAGTGCGGGTGGTCGCATGGAGCAGAGCGACGGACGGCACGCGGATGACGGACCGAACCAAAACGTAGTGTACATCTTTCCAACCTCGATTCGATTAACAATCATGGCCCGATCGGCTGATGAGAAAAGACGCGTCGCGCAACGCAAGGCGTGGAGAGGTTTTCTCGTATTTTTAAAAGGCCTGTTCGCGTTCTTTCTAGTAGCCTCCATAGTCATAGTGTTCATGGCCCTCGTGGCTATGTTGATTATTATGTTAACGCAGAGCAGAGACCGCGGCGGCGGCGGCGATTTGCCAATCTTCGGGCCGGGCGGGCCGTTCAATCCGGGGGGCGGCGGCGGCGGTCCGTACTACCACCGCCACGGCGGTTTGGATTCAGATTTCTGGTTTTATTTGTATATGCGTGACATCATGTGGTTTACGTGGTGGGACGAGCACTCGCACCGGAGGGCGATGTACCACACGCACGGGTACCGGGAGAATGACGTGGTGCTGGGGGTGCCGGCGAAGGGGCACGGGGGAGGGCCTGGAGGGTCAGGAGGTCCAGGTGGTAGCGGCGCTCCAGGAGGCTCAGGAGGTGGAGGTGGTCCAGATGGTCCAGATGGTCCAGATGGTCCCGGCAGTCCAGGATCTAATAACCCAGAAGGTCCTCCCGATTTCGACTTGGCAAGGTTCGTGGCGGAGGAGGACGCGGAGGTGGATTCAAAAAACCAAAACAAAGAAACGACGTTGATTGAATCGATTTTCGCGTTCGTGTTCGGTAAGGGCAATCCCAATGAATTAATGGAACACGAACGGTGGAGAGCCGTCTCTGCTTTACTGCGAATTAACAAAGGGTGTGTGTTCGCGGAACAGGTGG
>TARA_B110000977_G_scaffold115781_1_pt1 | contig 27424 bp, 27 predicted proteins | sample TARA_B110000977 | Tara Oceans TARA_B110000977 (sample SAMEA4397798) | marine metagenome | biome: Polar Biome; feature: [SRF] surface water layer (ENVO:00010504); material: water (ENVO:00002006), including particulate matter (ENVO:01000060) such as... | depth 5 m | reverse complement strand
CGTCTGACTGGGATGAGCAGCGGCAGCTGCTACCGAACCTCAACTAAACATCCCAAACTCGTATCGCCGAAATGCCAATCGCAGACTTTGCGCCGATTTGGCCCATATCGGACAACCAACTAGCGTCTGCGCAAACGAACGGACCGCACAAGCATTTGAACTTGCGACACTAAAGCCGCGCAACCTTGCACCGTCTGGTTTGAGTGGAATGGCTGGCTGGGGTGGTAGGATTCGAACCTACGGTACACGCTACCAAAAAGCGTTGCCTTACCGCTTGGCTACACCCCATCAGCGAGGTGGGTGATACGCAAATCCTATCAAGGGATCAACCCTGAAAAGGCGCAAATTCTTTATTCCTTTGCGGCGTCGATCCGCAGCAGGTCTTCGCCCTCTGATATCTCGCGCTCGGCGTCAATCATTCGATCCAACGCCCCTTCCGCCTCAGCGCTCACTGCGGCGATATCACTGCGGTCTGGCGCGGCGGCGATCGGGGTCGAGGCCGTAAAGGCGTGCGATATAGCGACAGTTTTCCTTGGCCGAATGGCGGTTCACAACACCGCCCATAAACCCCAGCGGGAAAGACACGCGACAGGCGCGGTGAACTTCGCCCTCATCAGGTTTTTCCAAACCGGCCATCATGTTGATGATCGTCGTCTTGCCGGTCCCGTTTGGTGCCAGAATGCCAAGAGAATCGCCCAATTCTATACGGAAATTGGCGCGATCAAGAATGACCTTGCGCTGGGTGCCTGTCCAAAAGGACTTACTGACGTTCACAAACTCAAGCATTTAAGCCTAATACACCTCGGGTTGGGTTCTGTCTTACGTGACAGATTACCCTCTCATTGTCTCCAATAAGAGAACAATCTGGCTGTAATATGTCGGTATGATGCGTCAATTTACAACGAAACTGACAAGAAGTTGAGGGGGATGGTGTGAATTTCCCAATTTTATTGGTGTTTGAGGGTGTTGATCATAGGTTGGCGGGATGACGCTGATTTCTGAAATTAACGGCTGTCGGTTGTGTGCGGATCGTTTCGGCGCGACGCAGACGGCCCATGCCCCGCGCCCTGTCGTGTGGTTTGCGCCAGGCGCGAAGATATTGATTTCAGGACAGGCGCCAGGGATGAAGGTCTATCACAGCGGTCGCCCCTTTACGGACCCATCAGGGGATCGTCTGCGCGATTGGCTCGGGCTGGATAGTGATACGTTTTACGACCTAACCCTCATCGCCATTGTGCCGATGGCGTTTTGTTTTCCGGGGTATGACGCCAAAGGGTCCGATTTGCCGCCGCCCAAGATTTGCGGGCAAACATGGCATGATCGTGTGATGGCCACTTTGCCCGACGTTCGGTTGCGCGTTTTGGTGGGCGGTGCTGCGCATAAATATCATTTGGGCGTCAAAACAGGTGTGACAGAAACGATTAAGGGCTGGCGCGACCACGCACCGCACACCTTTGCCTTGCCACATCCGAGCTGGCGCAATACCGCATGGCTAAAGAAAAATCTGTGGTTCGGGACCGATGTGCTGCCTGCACTGCGCGCCCGTGTGAAAGAGGTTCTAAATGACTGAAACGACAGAAATCGATCTGGCCCACGCCGCGATGGTTGCGGATGAGGCAGATGATCTGGCGCGGCTGCGGTTTTACGAACGCTTGGCTGAATCCGAATTGTTCATGTTGCTTGAGGACGAAGCGGAGGGCGACCAGATTTCGCCCGCGATGTTTGAAGCCGAGGATCAGCAGTTCGTTTTGATCTTTGATCGCGAAGCACGGATGTCGGATTTCTACGGCAAGGAAATTGCACCCTATGCGGCTTTGTCGGGGCGCGGCATGGCGCAGATGTTGGAAGGTCAGCGGATAGGCATGGCGTTGAACATGGGCGTTGCCCCCTCTGCGATGCTGGTCCCTGCCGAGGCGGTTGATTGGCTGGCACAGACATTGGGCAGTGACCCAGAAGAGGTCGAGGGACAAATCACCGAATTGACCCCACCCAAAGGATTGCCGGAGGTGCTGCTTGAGGCTTTGGATCGCAAGCTCGCCACGGCAGCAGGCCTCGCGGTTGAGGCGTACTTGTGTGGTGTCACCTATGAAGGCGGTGGGCGCGGGCACATGTTGGCGTTTGTCGGCACGGTTGAGGGTGCTGAGGGCGCGTTGACGGCCGCGGTAAACGAAGCATTGGTGTTTTCGGGTATCGATGCGGGCATGCTGGATGTGGCACACCTTGAGGGCGGTGATCCCGTGTCGGAACGGGTCGCCAAGGTCGGGTTGCGGTTTGATTTACCAACCCCGCAGATGCCCAGCCAACCAGGTGCAAACCCTGGTATGGACCCAACAAAACCGCCTAAATTACATTAAGCGCGTGCCGCGGGCGGGGGGCGCACCTGCGGTGCGCAAGAAGAAAAAGGGCTTTGCCCCTCGGCTCGAGGCCTCACCCCAGAATATTTACCAAGCTCAGACGGAGCTAGTAGCCCTTGGCGCGATCCACGAGGTGGAGGAACGGCTCTCCCGCTTCGCCGCGGCGGATATTTTCTGCGATACACAGGGCCGCGGTTTTAGGCCGCGTTGTCGATGCGATGTGCGGTGTCACGGTGACTTGCGGGTGGCCCCAAAAGACGTGATCGGTCGGCAGCGGTTCAATGCGGAACACATCAAGCGTCGCATGTGCGATGTTGTGATCAAAGGCTGTGAGCAATGCGTCGTCGTCAATCAACGGGCCACGTCCGGGGTTGAGGATAAAGGCACCCTTGGCCAGCAGCGCCAGCGTCGGCGCATTCATGACGTTGGTCGTGGCGTCGGTCAGGGGCAGCAATAAAATTATGATTTGGGCATCGCGAAGTGCGGCGTGCAGACCCGCATCACCTGATAGGCAGGTCATGCCTTTGATTGACTTGGCGCTCCTGCTCCACCCCTTTACTGGAAACCCGAGTGTGGCAAGTGCGTTTGCGCAGGCCGTGCCCAATGCCCCAAGCCCGAGGATGGTGACAGGCCGATCAGACGCAAGGGGTGGGTATTCCGTACGCCACACACTGTCTTGCCCTTGAATATGCGTGTCCATGCCAAGGTGATGGCGCATAGTGTGGCCCACAACCCATTCCACCATGCCATCGGTCAGCCCCGGATCGACCATACGCGCAAGCGGTTGGGTGAGCGTTTTGTTGGGTGCAATATCTTCCACGCCCGCCCACAAGTTCAGCACTGCTTTGCACTGCGTGAAGGGCGTGAAATCCTGCACGGGGCCGTTGGGCGCGGCGATGATATAATCCACTGTTTCAGGCGCATGATCGCGCGACAGATCAACCGTCAGGCCAGCGGATGCAAAGGCCGGGGGCAACGCGTCCTGATAATCAGGCCAGACGTGATCGCCTGCGGAAAACAGCGCGCAGATCTTAGGTCTTTGCGTCATCGAGGTTTGTGCACGTGCGCGGATTGGACCAATCCGAACGCAACCATCAAAACCAACATCGCCGACCCACCATAGCTGACCAATGGCAAAGGCACCCCGACCACGGGCGCAAGCCCCATGACCATCGCCATGTTGACCGCAAAGAACAAAAAGAACGTGACAGCCACGCCCATCGTCATAAGGGACGCAAAGCGATCTTTGTTGGTTATCGCGGACATAACGCAGAACGCGATGATCAAAGTATACAGGATCAAAAGGCCAAACGCGCCGACAAATCCGAATTCTTCGGCCAAAGTCGTAAAGATAAAATCCGTGTGTTTTTCGGGTAGGAAGTTCAGACGGCTTTGCGTACCTTGCATAAACCCGCGTCCCGTCCAGCCGCCTGATCCAAGCGCAATCTTGGCCTGTGTGATGTGATAGCCCGCGCCAAGGGGGTCTTGTGTCGGGTCAATGAAGGTATCGATGCGGCGGTATTGGTAGTCTTTCAGAACCTGCCAGCCCGTACCGCGGGATTGCAACACGGCCGTCACGAGGCCAATAACCCCTGCGATGACCGTCGCAAAGTACGCCCAGTGCACGCCGGCAAGAAACATGATCGCACCGCCGCCCGACACCAGCAAAATCGTGGTTCCAAGGTCGGGCTGTGACAGTACCAAATAGGCAGGTGCTGCGATAAAGATAAGGGGAACAAGGATCCACAAAGGTTTGCTGACTTTGTTCAACGGCAGCCAGTCGTAATAGGCCGCCAATACCATAATGAGGGCGATTTTCATCATCTCGGAGGGCTGGAAATCCATGAACCTTAGATCAAGCCAGCGTTGGGATCCGTTGCGTTCAACCCCGACAAATTCAACCGCGACAAGCAGCAAAAGCGCCACCAGATAGGCCACCACAGCCATATTTCGCCAGAACCAGATTGGCACCATCGCCATAGCGATCATCACGGCCACGCCAAGCCCGAACCGTTGGACTTGCGGCGTGACCCAAGGGCCCATCGACCCGCCCGCCACGGAATACAGCATCAAAAAGCCAAAGCCTGATACAGCAGTGATCAAAAACACAATGGGCCAGTTCAGGAACAACAGTTTGCGAAACCCGACAGGGACGTATTTGACCTGATATTCTAAATAACTCATGTGTCTTGCGTGCCCCGACCCGGTTTGATGTCGCGGATCAAATCGGCCAGACGGCGTTGCTGTTCAGCGATTTGACCACGGGACGCTGACGGGTAGGCTGACAAGGGCGGCGTGCCTCCATAGAGCGCCTGCAACATAACATCGCGTGCAATCGGGGCCGCAGCGGTCGACCCGCCACCGCCATGTTCAACAACGATTGCGACCGCGTATTTTGGATTATCGGCAGGTGCGAATGAAACGCACAGCGCGTGGTCACGACGGTTCCACGGCAAGTCTGCGTTTCGTGTAACGCCTGTGTCGCGTTCGGCTTGGGTGATGCGGCGCACTTGCGACGTTCCCGTTTTTCCAGCCATGCGAAACCGTTCTTCTTGAATGCGCGTGCGATACGCAGTGCCACGCGAATGGTTGGACACGTCATACATCGCACGGCGCACGCGGCGCAGATTGTTTTCGTTCAGGCCAAGGCTTTCGCCCGCACCGCTAGGTTGTTCAACCCCATCTATAGATCGCACAAGGCGCGGTTTTACGGCGCGACCTGTGGCGATACGGGCGGTCATCACCGCCAGCTGTAGAGGAGACGTGGCCACATAGCCTTGCCCGATTGATGCGTTGACGGTGTCACCGACGCGCCAGTCTTCATCACGGGTTTCGCGCTTCCATTCTTTGTCGGGCATGATGCCGGTCCGGATCGCCGACATCGGCAGATCGTGGCGTTCACCGAGGCCGAGTTTGCGCCCCATCGCTGCAATCTTGTCGATGCCGACGCGCTGGGCGATGTCGTAGTAATAGACATCGCATGACTGCTTGAGGCTTTCGTTCAAGTTCATGTTGCCGTGCCCTGAACGGCGCCAGCAGTGGAAACGCGTATCAAAGACATCGGCGTGACCGACGCAGCGTACTGTGTCCTCGGCCTCGATAGCGCCGTCCTCAAGTGCGGCCAGCGCCGTCACCATTTTGAAGGTTGATCCCGGGGGGTAGGTGCCTTGAACTGTTTTTGCAGCCAACGGACGGCGGTGCAGGCGGGATTCAACCTCCCTCTCGTTTAGCTCATCCCAAAGGGCGACGGAAATACCCTGCACGAAGACATTGGGGTCAAACGTGGGCGCAGACCCGATGCCTTTGATATCCCCGTTGGTCACGTCAATCACGACGGCGGCGGCGGATTCACCGTCCAAACGGGCCTGAATGTAGTTCTGTAGGCGCGCATCAACGGTCAGCTGGATATCCGATCCGGCGATCCCCTCAACACGATCAAGTTCGCGCATTACGCGCCCTGCGGCGTTCACTTCGACCCGCTTGGACCCCGCCGATCCGCGCAATTCACGTTCGAGGTTGTTTTCAACCATCGTTTTGCCGATCTGGAAGCGCGGGATTTGCAGCAATGGGTCTTGGTCTTCAATTCTGCTCAGGTCAAAATCGGACACGGGGCCGACATACCCAACCACATGCGCCATATCGAGGCCCTGCGGATAAATCCGGCTGCGGCCAAGTTCGACTTCTACCCCAGGAAGGGCCGGTGCGTTCACCCCGACGCGCGCAATGTCTTCCCAAGAAATGCGCTCTGCAACCGTAACAGGGACGAACGGGCTGCGCGCTTTAAGCTCGCCTCGGGCTTTTTCGATCCGTTCAGGATCAATCGCGATGATCCGTGTCAGCCGCGCGAGGACTTCGTCGACATCGCCAGCCCCTTCGCGGGTCATGGTGATCGTGTAGTGCTGTTCGTTGTCGGCAAGTACCACGCCTTCGCTGTCATAGATCAGACCACGGGCGGGCGGGATAAGGCCGATATTGATGCGGTTTTCTTCGGCGAGCATGCGGAATGTATCCGCCTGATCAACCTGCATAGATGCCATGCGCGCGCCCAAGATTCCGATCATGCCAAGCTGTGCGGTGCCAAGCAGCATCGCGCGGCGCGACAGCTTGCGCGCGCCTTCTTCTACTTCTTTGGGTCCACGTTTCATAACCGATGTCCTAATGCGTCGACTTCACCCGGTGCGGGGCGGTTCACGCCGAACACTGCGTAGGACACGAAAACCACCGCCGGATACATGGTTATAGTTAACATCAATTGCATCAAAGTCAGCCCCAGTGGCGCCTGCGGGACCAAAACCATCGATAATGTGAAGCGGTAGATCACAGTGATTGCGACAATCCCGAAAGACACCGTCGCCCATTCGAGCCAAAACGGGACCGTGCGCATAGATCGCGCCCGTCCGCGTAAAATTTCGCTGAGGATCAACATGAGAGCCGCCCACAAACCCGGCGGGCGTTGAAACAACATATCCGCGAGCAGAAAAATCAGCCCAATCGCCAAGGCGGGCGCAAAGGAGGGGCGGCGCGTCACCCAAGCCAGCGCCAGCAGAATGAGGAGATCGGGCGCGATCCAGCGCACGGGGTCATACAATACGTCCGTTTCGGTTCCCGCGGTTGCACGCGGCTGCACAATCGGTTCAAGCGTTGATCCGCCAAGGCTCGGCGGAACCGTTTCAAGCGGGATAAGATGTGTGAAGATAATAAACAGGCCAAGCAGGACAAACGTCATACGGCCCAGCCATCTGCGGCGGGTGACGTTTTCATCCATCTTCGGGGTCTTCATCAGGCAGCGCGATAGGGATGGACGGTTGGAATGTCGGCGCGAGCAATGTGCCCGCTTCTTCAATTCGAACGGTCGGCTGACTGCGCAACACGCGCAAAAATTCGAGCCGTTCGAGGTCTGCGGACAGACGTGTGCGCATGCGCCCGTCCGTTCCGCGCGCCAATTGACCCACCAACAGATCCGCGGGGAACACGCCGCCATCGCCCGATGTCACCACACGGTCGCCCGGCTTAACAAGGTCGGGGTCTTCGATGAATTGCAGCAGTGGATTGACCGTGTTGTCGCCCGACAGGATTGCGCGCTGGCCGGAGGGCTGGATCGTCACGGGGATTTGGCTTGAGGTGTCTGTCACAAGCATCACGCGGGATGTTTCGTCGCCCACGCCTGAAATGCGACCGACAAGACCGATCCCGTCCATCGCCGGCCAGCCATCGAGGATTCCGTCGCGCGTGCCGACGTTCAGCAAAACGGACTGGCGAAATGGCGACCCTGAATCGGTCAAAACCACACCCGTGATCCTTGTCAGCTGCGGGTCCAATTGCACGTTGATCAAATCGCGCAGGCGTGCGTTTTCCTGATCAAGCTGGATCGCGGCCTCGCGCCAGCTTTTCATGTCTTGAAGTTCGCGGCGCAAATCGACGTTTTGTTGGGCAAGTCTTTGATAGGATTGAAAATCAGACAGCAAATTCACAATGCCTGTCACCGGTGCCATCGCCCAATCGAAACTGGGCACGACGCTGTCGATCACCATCATGCGAAACCGTTCCACTCGTGGGTTGTCGATGCGCCAGATCAGGAACGTCGCCAATAAAAACAGCACCAAAAGCCCGACCAGCAATCGCCGAACGGGACTTACAAAATCATCAGATTGCTGTCTGTCGCGGGCCAATACGTGCCCCTAACCTTAGCTGTCGTAATCAATAACGTGACGCAATTGCGTCTCATATTCCAGTGCTTTGCCTGTACCGAGCGCCACACAGTTCAGGCTTTGATCCGCCACGGAAATGGCAAGACCTGTCTGCTCGCGCAGCGCGAGGTCCAGTTCACCCAGCAACGCGCCACCACCTGTAAGCATCACACCGCGATCCACGATGTCTGCGGCAAGGTCCGGCGGGGTCGCTTCGAGGGCTGTCATCACCGCTTCGCAAATCTGCTGCACGGGTTCCGCGAGGGCTTCTGCGACTTGTGCCTGCGAAATCTCGGTTTCTTTTGGAACACCGTTCAGTAAATCGCGACCACGGATCATCATGGACTGGCCACGACCATCGTCGGGCATACGGGCTGTGCCGATGGATGTTTTGATGCGTTCAGCGGTGGATTCACCGATCAGCAGGTTATGCTGACGGCGCAGGTAGGAAATGATCGCTTCGTCCATGCGGTCACCACCGACGCGCACAGAACGGGCGTAAACGATGTCACCCAACGACAGCACCGCGACCTCTGTGGTACCGCCGCCGATATCCACGACCATGTTGCCTGTCGGGTCAGTGATCGGCATGCCGGCACCAATCGCGGCTGCAATCGGTTCAGCGATCAGACCGGCGCGGCGCGCACCAGCGGACAGAACCGACTGACGGATCGCGCGCTTTTCAACGGGTGTCGCGCCATGTGGCACACAGACGATAATCTTGGGTTTTGAGAAGGTGGAGCGTTTGTGCACCTTGCGGATGAAGTGTTTGATCATCTCTTCGGCAGTGTCGAAATCGGCAATCACACCTTCGCGCATCGGGCGGATCGCGCTAATGGAACCGGGAGTGCGACCCAGCATCAATTTCGCGTCTTCACCAACGGCCAGCACTTTGCGAACGCCGTCTTTCATGTGGTACGCGACCACGGACGGTTCGGACAAAACGATGCCTTTGCCTTTGACATAGACCAGCGTGTTCGCTGTCCCGAGGTCGATTGCCATATCCGACGAAAAAAGATTGCCTAAGCCAAACATTGTGGTGCCGTTCCCATAAAGAATTTGCCCGCGACTCCCCGAGGGCGCGACCGTGTGCGGAATATAGGGTGCGTGGCGTTTGGGGGGAAGGGGTGTTCGCGCGCGGCGTTGGCATCATTCCGCCATTAAGTCCTCTAGCCTGTAGACCTCATCGAACTTGTATGCGTTTTGGATGTCACGATGGGACATCATCATGCCACTCTGCTGGAGCACAAGGCCGAGGTCTGGTGCATACCACCGCTCGTACTGATGCAATTCCTCGCCATTCAAAGAAATCGTGTCTTCAAGTCGGTAGGTCGCGTAGGAACATTCACCGAGATCAAGCGTCGCTTCTTCAAGAACGGTGATTTTATGTGTTCCACGCTGCCTTACGGTTTGTCCGGAGAGCATCGAAATCCGGTTTTCCCATTGCCCGTTTACAAATAACGTTGCGATATCGCGCACGGGTTTCTGGTATGTATACCGCGAACGATCTTGCGGTGATCCGGTAGGTATAAAAAGCAGGTGGTCAAAATTGGATACCTCGAACGGTAATAATCTGGACATGTCGTATGTGTCTGTTGGCTGGGTGACTGGATTGGGCGCAGTCGCATACGTGAGCAGCGATCGGGTGCATTGACCATCCACCTGCTTGAACAAATACATCTCAGCCAACGCGGTATCGCGCGCGATTATTCCGTCAGTAAAATCGGCGACGGTGGGGCAGCCTTGCGCGGCTACCCCTGTTGTCATCAATGCGAAGGCAACCGCGAGCTTCATTCACCAGCGTCTGTGTAGCAGACCCCAGCAATGTCTGAGCCTGGTGCTGTGTTCGCGCGTTTGACCAGAAGGCGGTTAAGCGCGTTGATATACGCCTTTGCTGACGCAACAACTGTGTCGGTATTCGAAGATTCACCTGTTGCAATGCGACCGTCTTCTTCCATGCGCACAGATACAGTCGCCTGCGCGTCGGTGCCCTCGGTTACGGCATGCACTTGGTACAATTGCAGGCGGGCGTCGTGATCAAACAGCGCCTTTACCGCGTTGAAGGTCGCGTCCACAGGGCCGTCACCTGTGGCTTGGGTTGTGTGATCGGTTCCATCAACAGACAGAACCATGGTCGCCTTTTGCGGGCCATTCATGCCACAAATCACTGTCAGGTCTTTCAGTTTCAGGCGGTCATCTTCGCCCTCGTTCTGGCGGATCAGCGCGATCAGGTCATCGTCGAAAACTTCCTTTTTACGGTCGGCCAGATCCTTGAAGCGCACGAAGACGTCCTTCAGTTCATTGTCGCCAATCTCGTAGCCTAATTTTTCCAGCTTATCGCGCAGCGCCGCGCGTCCAGAATGTTTGCCGAGCGGCAGGGAGGTGCCAGACAGGCCGACATCCTCAGGGCGCATGACCTCAAATGTTTCACGATTTTTCAGCATGCCGTCTTGGTGGATGCCGGATTCATGGGCGAAAGCGTTCTTGCCGACGATGGCTTTGTTGAATTGCACCGCAAAGCCAGACACCGTCGCCACGCGGCGCGAAATGTTCATGATCTTGCGTGTGTCGATGCGCGTGTCATAGGGCATGATGTCTTTGCGCACGCGCATGGCCATGACCACCTCTTCAAGTGCAGTATTGCCCGCGCGTTCGCCCAAGCCATTGATTGTACATTCAATTTGACGCGCACCGCCTTGAACCGCGGCCAGCGAATTCGCCGTCGCCATGCCAAGGTCATTGTGGCAATGGGTTGAAAAGATCACTGTATCTGCGCGGTCGACTTCTTCGATCAAACGCTTGATCAGATCAGCAGATTCAACAGGTTCCGTGTACCCCACGGTGTCGGGAATGTTGATCGTGGTGGCACCTGCCTTGATCGCGATATCAACGGTGCGTTTGAGAAAATCCCATTCGGTGCGGGTCGCGTCCATGGATGACCATTGCACATTATCACAAAGGTTGCGCGCGTGGGTGACGCAGTCGTGGATGCGCTCTGCCATCTGGTCCATGTCGAGGTTGGGGATCGCGCGGTGCAGTGGCGACGTGCCGATAAACGTGTGAATACGCGGCGACGATGCGTGCTTCACCGCCTCCCAACAGCGGTCGATGTCTTTGAAATTGGCACGTGACAACCCGCAGATGGTTGAGGATTTCGCCCGCTTGGCAATCTCAGTTACTGCGTTGAAATCACCCTCGGACGCGATAGGGAATCCCGCCTCAATGATGTCGACGCCCATATCATCGAGCATCTCAGCGATCTCGACTTTTTCAGCGTGTGTCATTGTGGCGCCCGGGGATTGCTCTCCGTCGCGCAGGGTCGTGTCAAAGATCAGAACGTGATCGGTCATTTTGGTATTTCCTTGATTTCCTTAGTTTTCTTGGCGCGTCATACCCTCTGAGCGGTCGCGCCGAAGGGCACGCTCAGAGGCGACTAAGGAGGAGGCCGAGGAGGGCCTGGATATGTGCGATTTGCATCATAGCACCAGTTATACGCACCGCTGGCCGTTTGAAAAGGGTGTTTTGAAAATTGGTGGACGCGCGCGGTTGTGAAGCTACGTTGAGACTTATGAGAAGAGCATTGATTATAGGCGCCACAGGCGGAATTGGATCGGCGGTTGCGGCCGAGTTGGAAACACGTGGGTTTGAGATTGTCGGACGTTCGCGACGCGACGGATTGGACGTCATGGATGAGGTGTCGATTGCTGGTGTTATGGGCGCCTTAAGCGGGGAATTCGACGTTATTTTTATCGCGATCGGCACCTTGGCCGCGGATGGCGCGCCAGAAAAGTCTTTGGGCGCGATAGAAGCTGCGCAAATGGCAAAGGTGTTCGCGATCAATGCGATTGGTCCTGCCTTGATCCTTGCCCAGATAGAACGGCTTTTGCCGGTTGATCGCCCTGCCACTGTTGGTGTCTTGTCTGCGCGCGTTGGGTCCATCGGGGACAATAAAGTTGGCGGTTGGCATTCGTACCGCGCATCCAAGGCGGCGCTGAACCAGATTGTGCATGGCGCCGCGATTGAAATCGGTCGCAAGCGCAAGCAGGCGACGATCGTGGCCCTTCATCCCGGAACCGTCGAAACCAAGTTTACCGCCGGATATCCCGGCCATTCCAAAGTGTCGGCGCAGGTAGCCGCGTCAAATTTATGCAATGCTATGATGGATTTGTCCGCCGATCAGACCGGCCAGTTCTTTGATTATTCGGGGGCGGTTGTCGCGTGGTAAAGCTGGTTTTGGTCCTTGGGGATCAGGTGTCGATGGGGTTGTCTGCCTTGCGCGCTGCACATCGTGAGACCGATATCGTCGTCATGGCCGAGGTCATGGGCGAGGCGGAATATGTGCCCCATCACCCGAAGAAAATTGCATTTCTGTTTGCGTCGATGCGCAAGTTCGCCGCGACGCTTGAGGGCGAGGGATGGACTGTCGCGTACAGCCGCCTTGATGATCCCGACAACAGCCAGACCATTTCAGGTGAATTGTTGCGCCGCGCGGACGAACATGGTGCATCCGAGGTTTTGACCACGCAAGCTGGGGAATGGCGCGTTATCAAAGACTTGGAAGACCTGCCGTTGAACGTTCAGACCCTTCCCGATGATCGGTTTATCGCAACCCACGCAGAATTTCAGGCATGGGCCGAGGGGCGCAAAGCGCTTCGGATGGAATATTTTTACCGTGATATGCGCCGCAAAACCAACCTGATGATGGAGGGGGACAAGCCCGCGGGAGGCAAGTGGAATTTCGATCATGACAATCGCAAACCCGCGCCGGGGTCGGTTACCTATTCTGGGCCGATGCGGTTTCAGACGGATGATGTGACGCGTGACGTGATCGACCTTGTGCGCGCAAAGTTGCCGAACAATTTTGGGACCTTGGATAATTTTTGGTTCGCGACGGATCAAGCCCAAGCCCGCCAACATCTGGCCCACTGGATCAAGGGTGGCTTGCCCAATTTTGGTGACTTCCAAGACGCTATGATGGGGGATGAAAGGTTCCTCTATCACGCGATTGTCGGCCTATATATCAACGCCGGATTGCTTGATCCGCTTGAGGTTTGCCAAGCCGTTGAAGAAGCATGGAAAAACGGGGATGCGCCGATCAACGCGGCGGAAGGGTTCATCCGTCAGATCATTGGTTGGCGGGAATATGTGCGGGGGATTTATTTCCTTGAAGGGCCTGAGTATACGTCGCGCAATCATTTGAAACATAATCGAAAATTACCCGCGCTTTATTGGGGCGAAAAGACGTGGATGCGATGTTTAGACAAAGCGGTTGAGCAAACCCGTGAAGAAGCCTACGCCCATCACATTCAACGTCTTATGGTGACAGGCAATTTCGCGTTGCTGATCGGTACCGCGCCACAAGAAATTCATGAGTGGTATCTGGCAGTTTACGCGGATGCGTTTGAGTGGGTGGAAGCGCCAAATACCATCGGGATGAGCCAGTTTGCTGATGGCGGCATAATCGCGTCAAAGCCTTATATTTCATCGGGAAATTACATCGATAAGATGTCGGATTACTGCAAGGATTGTAGCTACAAGGTGAAGGAAAAGACGGGGCCAGATGCTTGTCCGTTCAACCTGTTGTATTGGCATTTTCTGGACCGCCACCGCGAGGCGTTTAAATCCAATCACCGCATGGGGAATATGTATCGTGTTTGGGATAAAATGACGGATGAGAAACGCGAAACGGTGCTGGCGGATGCAGAGGCGTTTCTAGCAAAGCTCGACGCGGGAGAGACGGTTTAGGGCGCAGTATTACGATTTTGCGCCAAATTTTACCGTTCAGATCTGTAGAATTCTAGCTAAGCGCCGTTTTGATTGGATAAGGCTGCGACAAAAGCCGCCCTTTACTCGCTCGCCGGTTCTTCAACCACAATCCCGTCTGTCGCAGGATTAGCTGCACCTTGGGCGACCAATGCACCGTCCTGCCATTCGCCATCCGCGACCTGACCAGAACTTGCGTAGGTCATTGTGCCGACGCCTTGGCGACGCCCAGACCGGAAGTTGCCCGAATACACGTCGCCGTTGGTATAGGTCGCCACGCCAAGGCCCGAGATTTCGCCAGCGGTCCATTGGCCTTCATAGGTAAACCCGTCGGCCATTGTGATTTTGCCAGACCCGTCGCGCTGCCCGCCTGAAAATTCGCCCTCATACACAGCGCCATCAGCGTAGGTAGCGGTGCCGAACCCTTCGCGCTGCCCATCCGCCCATTCGCCGACATAGGTATAACCGTCAGCGTAGCGCATTGTGCCCGTACCGTGGTTTTTCGCGTTGAGGAATTCACCCTCATAGACCAGCCCGTTTGCATAGGTCGCAACGCCGCTGCCGTTGATGACGCCGGACGCCCATGACCCTTCATAAGTGGATCCATCAGGGTAGGTGATTTTGCCCGACCCATCCGCAAGGTCGTCCATGAATGTGCCCGTGTAGGTGGATCCGTCAGGGTATGTGACGGTTCCGGTGCCTTCAATCTGGCCCTCGGACCATTCACCGACGTAAAGATAGCCGTCCGCGCCTGTGAAACTGCCCGTGCCGTCGCGAAGATCATTGACGAAGTTACCATCGTAGACGTCGCCATTTGCATAGGTCACGATGCCTGTGCCTTGGCGTTTTCCTGCAACGAGGTCACCTTCAAACACATCGCCATTGGGCTGAACCAAGCGGCCGCGACCCTCTATCTGGCCGTCTTTCCATGTCCCTGCGTAGACAAGGCCGTCGGGCATAGTCAGCGTGCCGACGCCCATGCGTTCGCCGTCTGCCAATGTGCCGATGTAGACTGCGCCATCGGGATAGGTGATCTGGCCTTCGCCTTCTTTGACACCGTTCACCCATGGGCCTTCATAGATATAACCGCGCGGTGACGTCATCGTGCCTTGGCCGTGGTGCATCGCGTTTCTAAAGTCGCCTTCGTAGACAACACCATTGGCGTAGCGCGCGATGCCGCGTCCGGTGATTTTCCCGTCGAGCCAATCGCCCTCATAGGTGCCGCCATCGGCGAAATTGATAACTCCGAAGCCTTCGGGCTTTCCGGCGCCGAACTGACCTTCGTACAAAGATCCGTTGGGGAAGCGCGCAGAACCGGCCCCGCGGATTTCGCCTTCAAACCATTCGCCTGTATATTCATATCCGTTGGGCAGGGTGTAGGTGCCCATGCCGTGCTGCAACCCGTTGAGGAACTGGCCCTCATAGATGCCGCCGTCGTCGTATTGTTTGGTCTGCACCGATTGGGCGAACGCAGGGGTGGCGAGCATCAGGGCAGCAATCAAGTGAGGTGTAAGGCGCAGCATGGGCGGGACTTTCTTGTCAGAATTTAGGAGAGGATAGGGGGAAGAACCGGGCATTTCAACGGGCCATTAACACCTATCACTTCCCCTTGGCGCATAGCCGCACTAGATGAAGGGTACGTGTAAGAAAGGCCATACCATGACGAACCGTTTCCGCCTTACAATGGCGCAGTTGAACCCGACCGTGGGGGACATCGCAGGCAACGCCGCCAAGGCGCGCGACGCGTGGGAACAAGGGCGCGCGGCAGGGGCCGACATGGTTATGTTGCCCGAGATGTTTTTGGTCGGGTATCAGACCCAAGACCTGATTTTGAAACCCAGCTTTGAGGCGGCGGCCATGGCAGCCCTTGAAGGACTGGCAACGGAGTGCGCGGATGGTCCAATGCTTGGCATTGGCGGGCCGCTGCGTGAAGGCGACAAGCTGCGCAATGCGTACTTTGTGCTGAAGGGCGGCATCGTTCATTCAACTACACGCAAGTATTTCTTACCTAATTTCAATGTCTTCGACGAGGTTCGCCTGTTTTCGCGTGCTGACATGCAGGGGCCGTGGGATGCAGGTCCCTTGCGCATTGGCACCCCGATTTGTGAAGATTCCTGGTATCCCGACGTTTGCGAAGCGATGGTTGAAAGTGGTGCTGAGGCGCTGTTTGTACCCAATGGTAGCCCCTATTTTCGCGACAAACACGCTGTGCGGATGAACCAGATGGTGGCTCGCGTGATCGAAAATGATGTGCCGCTTGTGTACCTTAATATGGTCGGCGGTCAGGATGATCAGGTGTTTGACGGTGGGTCGTTTGTGTTGAACCGACACGGTACTTTGGCGGTTCAATTGCCATGGTTCGAAGAAGCGGTTGCGCACGTTGATTTTGTGAATGACCGGTCTGGCTGGGTTGCGCAGGACGGCAATAAATCGCTTGAACCTGACGCAATGGAAACCGATTACGCCGCGATGGTCATGGGCCTGCGTGACTATATGGCCAAGACGGGTTTCAAAAAGGTGCTGCTGGGGCTGTCAGGTGGGGTCGATTCTGCGATCGTGGCGGCCATTGCGGCGGATGCTCTTGGGCCGGACAATGTGCGTTGCGTGATGTTGCCGTCGGAATATACGTCGGATGCGTCTTTGGATGATGCAAAGGCGGCGGCGGCGGCATTGGGTGTGACCTATGATATCGTCCCGATTGGCCCGACGCGCGCGGCGGTCACTGACACGTTGGCGCCATTGTTTGCAGGGCTCGACGACGGGCTGACCGAGGAGAATATCCAAAGCCGGATCAGGGGGCTGTTGCTGATGGCGCAGTCCAACAAATTTGGGGAAATGTTACTGACGACAGGCAACAAATCCGAGGTCGCGGTCGGTTATGCCACGATCTATGGTGATATGGCGGGTGGATATAACCCGATTAAAGACCTCTATAAAACGCGGGTATTTGATATTTGTCGCTGGCGGAACGCACATCATCGCCCGTGGATGAAGGCCCCCGCGGGGGAAATGATCCCAGTGGCGATCATCGATAAACCCCCCTCGGCTGAACTGCGCGATGATCAAAAAGACAGCGACAGCCTGCCCGAATACGACGTGCTGGATGGCATTTTGACGATGTTGGTGGACGGCGATGCCAGCGTTGCAGAGTGCGTCGCGGCGGGGTTTGACCGCGATGTCGTCAAGAAAATCGAACATCTTCTTTATATATCTGAATACAAACGGTTCCAGTCTGCGCCTGGTCCGCGTTTGTCGATGAAGGCGTTTTGGCTGGATCGTCGATATCCGATCGCGAATGCGTGGCGCGACAACGGGTGATGCCCACCAATTGTCGTAATTAGGCGCTACTTCGGCCAGATTGAACGGGTCTTTTGAAAGGATGCAAAGTCTTTCAAAGGAAGCCCGATATGAAGCCCATTGCCCTTTATCCATCTGAAGGCACGTTGAAAAAACTGCCATTTTTGGCGGGGTATTTTTGTTTCTTGCCTATCAAGCGGTGACGTGGACGTCAGGGAATGGCGGGCCGTTGGCGCAGGTTCTGGGGATATCAGGGCTGGCCATGATCGGTCAGGCCGCGTGGCAGCGCTTTAATCCGAAACCTAGCTTTGAGGCAGATTGGGATGGCTTTCGCGTTATGGGCAAAGAAAAGCTCGGTTGGGACGATTTTCGGGGCGTGACGGTTCACACAGCGCATATGGGGCTGTTTCCGATTGCCCAATGGGTCGTCGTCAAGAAGGGCAAGACCATGCTGGAGGGGCGTATCCATATCAAGGCCACCCATCTAAGCGGGCCAGCCAAGGAAATGGCGGCTGACATCGCTGAATATGCGCAAGCGGCCAAGCGGATCACTGCGATGGCGTCGGCTGAGGCGGTTTTGGCGGCGGCTGACGCGACGCGGCATAGATTTCCGCCCAATGTTGCACCAACGACAGACGCGAACGACACGCACCGTCCTGTAAGGCCAGCCGCAGATTTTATGCAGCCCGTCGCGGAGCCTGTGTTCGAGAAGCGCGGTTCATTTGCTGAGCGGTTGAGTGCCGCTGGGCTGGGCCCCGTGGAAGCCGTGCCAAGCATGGGTGAGCGTATTTTTGGCCGTCGCAAGGTGGTGTAGCATCTTAGATGCGCGGTGACAGAAGGGTGTTTTGGTGATGAAGAAACAAGCTAAGCCATTGGAACTTAGGCTTTACGGTGGTCGAACCATGTTGTCGTGGGCGACGATTGGCTACTGTGGTGTAGCTGGCTTAGGATTGTTGATCGCAACGAACACGAGTGGGATCGACGCCCTTGGGCGGGGCATATTGTTCGTTGTCTTTGCTGTGTGTTTTGCGGGCATAATCATAACGCTGATCAGGGGTATGATAGGACAACACGATCGCCCCACTTTTTACGCGGATCGCAACGGGTTTCGGATCATGTCGGGGCGCATGCGGGTTTGGCGTGACTTTCATGGCGCACGCGTTGTTGCCCTGCGCGGCCAATACGGCGAAGTCGCGGAAAAGGTGCAAATTAAAGTGCGCCCATCCGGTTTATTTGCCTACCGAACGACGGCGGTGTTGGGCAGTGACGATTATGGTCAAGGTATGGTCGATCGCATCATCGTCTTTAAGCACAAGTTGGAAGATCTTTGGGCACAAGAGGCTGAATGGGTCGACCTTGGTATGTCGCCTGTTGTCGCCGCGCGTGAGCTGCGTAATCGCACGCCAAAGGCACCTGTTTCGATCTGGCAAAGCGGTGTTGAAAAGGTCGCCGGGTTGCTTGGACGCACGCAGAAGCGCTAGGTTTTAGGGCAAGAAGCCCCCTAAACCGGAGCGATGCGATGCCGACTGACACCAAAACACACACCACTCCCGTTGATCCTCGAAGCTTTATCGAAGCTGTAGATCAGCCTGTGCGCCGCGCTGATGCGTTGGTGCTGGACGACCTGTATCGCCGCATCACTGGTTGGCGGCCGCGCATGTGGGGACAGACGATTGTTGGATATGGGTCTTATCATTACGTCTATGACAGTGGGCGCGAAGGGGATTCATTGGCTGCCGGATTTAGCCCGCGTAAGGCCAATTTGTCCCTTTATATCGTGCCTGGATATCAGGATTATGATGCCATCCTGTCGCGACTGGGAAAGTATAAAATGGGTAAATCCTGTTTGTATATCAATAAGTTGTCGGACGTGGGTATGGGCGTTCTGGAAGAATTAATACGCACCGGGGTCACGGATTTGGCCAAAATTTACCCTGTCACCGCGACTTAGGGAAATCTGGACATCTGCGCACAGCCATGAAAGAGGCGAAGCAACCCGTTTCAGCTGGAATATCATGACATGACCACGACCCGTTTTGCCCCGTCCCCCACTGGCTATTTGCACATTGGCAACCTGCGCGCTGCGCTGTTCAACCACGCGATTGCGCGACAAGCGGGCGGTACGTTTGTTTTACGGATCGATGACACTGATCCTGAACGGTCCAAGCAGGAATTTATTGATGGGATCATGGAGGACCTTTCGTGGTTGGGGATCACGTGGGACCGCGTTGAATATCAGTCAAAGCGATTGGACAACTACGACCTTGCCAAGCAAAAGCTGATCGAGATGGGGCGTCTGTATGAATGTTTTGAAACCCCTGTTGAGCTGGACCTGAAGCGTAAAAAGCAGCTAAATATGGGCAAGCCGCCTGTGTATGATCGTGCGGCGTTTAAGCTGTCGGACGATGAGAAAGATGCGCTGCGCACTGAGCGCGGGGGATCGCACTGGCGGTTCAAGCTTGATCATAAGCGGATTGAATGGACTGACGGTATTATCGGTGACATTTCGATTGATGCGGCGTCGGTGTCAGATCCGGTGTTGTTCAAGAACGACGGGCAGATTTTGTATACGCTGGCGTCCGTGGTGGATGACACAGAAATGGGCATCACGAATGTTGTGCGCGGGTCCGATCACGTGACGAATACTGCGACGCAAATACAGATGATCGAAGCACTGGGCCGCAAGGTGCCGACGTTTGCGCACCATTCATTGCTGACCGGCCCACAGGGTGAGGCGTTGTCAAAACGCCTTGGCACACTGGCGCTGCGCGATTTGCGAAGGAATGGGGTTGCTCCGATGGCGATACTGTCGTTGATGGCGCGTATTGGATCGAGCGATCCGGTTGAGTTGCGCGAGACGGTTGAAGACGTTGTCGCGGGTTTTGACATGAGTAAATTTGGTTCCGCTCCGACGAAATTTGACGCGGATGATTTGGCACCGTTGACGGCCCGCTGGTTGGCGGCGCGTCCCTTTGCGCAGGTGTCTGATCGTGTGGCGGCCTTGGGTGTTCCCGATGATCTGGGCGAACGGTTCTGGAATGTCGTGCGCGAAAATATCACCAATCTGGACGAGATGGGTGATTGGTGGGCTGTACTCCGTGACGGTGCCGCCCCCCAGATTGCCGACGAAGATGCAGACTTTATCCCGCAGGCTTTGGCGTTGTTGGGGGATCCTCCCTACGCCGACGACACATGGTCCACTTGGACCGGTGCTGTAAAGGAGGCGACGGGGCGCAAGGGCAAGGGGTTGTTTATGCCGCTGCGCCACGCGGTCACCGGGCGCACACGGGGCCCCGAAATGGCGGACGTGATGCCGCTGTTACAAGTAAAGCCCAAAGCCTGAAGGTCGCGGCCGATCACGCCCAAGCGAAGTTTCTAAGTGGATCATTGATGCGCCACATCACCGTGATGGCCGCGACGTCGTCCGTGGGGTTGATGGCGGTGTTTCTGGTCGACTTTATCGACATGATTTTCATCTCAATGTTAGGCAAGGCCGAACTTGCCGCCGCGATCGGTTACGCAGGCGCGATTTTATTCTTCACCTCAAGTTTCGGGATTGGCATGGCGAAAGCGGGCGGCGCCTTGGTGGCGCGCAGTCTGGGTGAGGGTGATGACGAAAAAGCCCAACGCCAAACGACGAATGTGCTGATTTTCGGTGCCGTGTTCGGGGCGATCTTTGCGGCCCTTGTGTGGTTCAACTTACGCCCGATTGTGGGCTTGGTTGGTGCTACAGGTGACACGGCAGATTTGGCCGTGATGTATTTATAGATCATCACTCCGTCCCCGCAATTGTTGCTGGTTGGTATGGTGGGGGGCGCGATTTTGCACGCCCACGGGGATGCGCGACGATCCATGATGGCGACCATTGTGGGCGCTGTTGTGAACGCGATTTTGGATCCAATTTTGATTTTTGGCTTCGGGCTTGAATTGCAGGGTGCGGCATGGGCATCCGTTGCGGTGCGGGCTGCGATTGGTGCAACCGCTTTGGTCCCGATTGTGCGGTTTTATGGCGGTTTTGGGCGGCCCAATCTTGCAAGCATGCCGCCGGATTTACGCCCGGTTTTGATTATCGCATTTCCGGCGATCCTGACCCAGCTGGCGACGCCCATCGGGCAGGCCTATGTGACGCGCCAGATGGCATCGTTTGGCGAAGACGCGGTTGCGGGGATGGCGATTGTCGGGCGGCTAACGCCTGTGGCCTTCGCGATCATCTTTGCATTGTCGGGCGCGATTGGCCCCATCATTGGACAGAATTTCGGGGCTGGAAAAGCCGACCGTGTGCGCGGGGCGTTTCGCGACGGTGTGCTGTCTACCGCCGTTGCCGTTGTGGTCGTATCCGCGCTGTTGTTTGCCGCGCGCCCCTTGTTGGTGATGTTGTTTGAATTGGACGGACAAGCGCAAACGCTCGTGTTCTTGTTCGCTGGCCCGCTGAGCCTGTTGTGGTTCTTTAACGGGATGATCTTTGTGTTCAATGCTGCCTGCAACAACATGGGGTACCCGTTTTATTCCACGATTGTGAATTGGGGGCGTCACACGGTGGGCACCATTCCGTTCGTGATGGTGTTTTCGGCGTGGTACGGGGCCAGCGGTGTGTTGCTTGGTCAGGCCGTTGGCGGGATTGTATTTGCCGCCATTGCGATCATCGTCGCGCTGCGGATTATGCAATCAGGTGGCGGAACGGGGGGCGTTGCGGATGGCATCGACAAGCGCACCTTCGGCTGGATGCACCGTAACCGATAACGTGCTCAGTGCGGTATCAACCGCGTCACGGGTCGTCGAATTCAATGGTTGCGCGCGCGGATAAAGCGGTGCGTTGCGATCATCCAGAACAGGGCCCCAGCCGTGGGTCGTGGCAAAGAAGTGATCCGCGCCATCGCTGCGCAGGGCCTGATACCCCGCAATCACAACATCGAGGTAGGACAGCAGGATCGGGTGGCCAACGCTGGGGTCTTGGGTATGGTCGGGGTTCGCTTCATAGATGGCGGTTTGCGCGGCAAACTGATCACTGACATCGCGGCGATTGTAGGCATATTCCCGCAGATCAAGGGCGGCCCAATCCGCGTCTGGCACTTGTGCGGTGATCCCGTGCAGTGTCGTATCGGGGCAGGGTTCCACGGACAAGAACGCGACAGGGCGGGCCTTTGCATGACGCCACACGCGTCGCCATCCTGTCAGCGTTGCGTGCTGTGGGTCCGGATAGTCATGCGTGTCCAGATGAACGAGGGACCCGTAACCGAAAAATCGTGGGGGAACCGTCATTCGCGTGACCTCAGGACTTGGGCGGGTTTGGCCGACAAAGGCCGCCACGCAAAGGCGAGGCCCGCGATAAGCGTTGTTGCCATGCCCCCAAAGATAATTGTGCCTGCGGAGGTCCAGATCGGAGTGTAATCGGTTTCCATGATGAACGTGCTTACAGCCCAGCCACCAGCGATGCCAGCGGTGAGGGCCACGATGGACGCGGCAAGGCCAAGGAGAGCGGAGCGCAGCGCGAAACTGCGCAGGATTGTTCCGCGCGACGCACCTAGCGTTTTAAGAACCGCAGCCTCATAGGTTCGGGCGCGTTCACCTGCGGCTGCGGCACCGATCAGCACGAGGAACCCGGTGAGGAGAGTGGCAAGCGCGCCGTAGCGGGTCGCAGCAGAGATACCCCCGAGGAGTTGAACGACCTGATCAATCGCATCGCGCACGCGGATCGCGGTGATGTTGGGGTATGCTGTTGCAAGGTCGCGCAGGATCGCGGCCTCGGCCTCTGGTTCGGAGTAGACGGTGCTGATCCATGAATGCGGCGCACCTTGTAGCGCACTCGGGTTCATCGACATAATGAAACCGATGCCTGCGTCCTCGAACGACACTTCGCGGAAGTTGGCAATGGTCGCCGTGATGTCGCGCCCAAGGATATTGGTGGTGATCGTGTCGCCGATCCTGAGGCCCATTTCTGCGCCTTCTTCAGTGGCGAAACTGATGAGGGGCGGGCCGGTGTAATCCTCGGGCCACCAGTTTCCTTCGGTGATGATTGTGCCTTCGGACGGGAGGGCAGAATAGGTGATGCCGCGATCCCCCCTGATCACCCAGTGATCAGTCACGTCGCGCGCTGCTTGGCCGTTGATCTGGGTGATGACGCCGCGCAGCATGGGGGTGGCTTCATAGTCGGACACCTGCGGATCATCATCAAGACGGGCGCGGAACCCGTCGATCTGGTCGGGCTGAATGTCGACGAAAAAATAGCTCGGCGCGACGTCGGGGAGTTCATCAGCGATTGAAGCGCGCAGGTTTCCGTCAATCTGGCCAACGGCGGCCAGTACCGCGAGGCCGAGGCCCAAGGATAGGACAACAGATGTGGTTTCCCCGTTTCTTGCGCCGATGGACCCAAGGGCAGCGCGCAGGGCGGGGCGGCCCCGTGCCGTGCGGCGGAAACGGCGGGCGGTCCAGCTGGCGAAAGCGGCGGCGGCGACCAGCAGCGCAAGAGCAAAAAGGATGCCGCCGGCGGTCCACAGCGTCAGGAATGCGGTGCCAGAAAACAGAATTGCGGTGCCGATCAGGATCGCGAAAAGGACGGCCGTCGCGATGAGGTATTTTAACGCCGGGAACATGCGGCCTGCGCCGAATGCATCGCGAAACAAGGTTGCGGCCTTGATGTCTTCGGTGCGTGCCAGCGGCCAGAGCGTGAAGATGAGGGCGGCAAGGACGCCGTAGATCGCGGCCTCGAACAAGGGCGCCGCGTGGAGCGTGAAATCGGCGGGGATCGGAAGGCGGGCTTCGATGATGGGGGCGAAGGCCAATGGAATTGCGGCACCAAGGATCAGGCCGATCGTGACACCTGCGATGGTGAGGACCCCGATCTGGAGGAAATAAGTCAGGAAGATCGTGGCCCGCGTTGCGCCAAGGGTCTTTAGGGTAGCGATGACAGGGGCCTTACCCTGGAGGTAGGACCGCACGGCTGCCGACACACCGACACCGCCCACCGCAAGGCCAGACAGGCCGACAAGGATCAAGAAGGCACCGATGCGGTCGACAAACCGCGCGACACCGGGGGCCCCTGCGCGTGCGTCGCGCCAGCGCAAACCGCTGTCCCGAAACAGGGATTCTGATTGGTCTTCAAGGTCTTGCAGGTCTGCGCCATCGGGAAGGTCGAGGCGATAATTGCTTTCCATCAATGTGCCAGTCGCCAGCAGACCGGAGTCTTTGAGGTCATCAAGAAGGACGAGAGAGCGCGGGCCAAGCCCAAAACCGCCGCCGGAATTGTCGGGATAACTGACAAGGATTGCAGAAAGCGTGAAGGTCGTGGCACCAAGGTTGAAGGTGTCGCCCGCGGTCAAACCAAGGCGGTCGGCCAGCACCCGTTCCATGACGCCGCCCGGAGTTTGTTCCGTTCCCGCAAAAGCCTGCGACAGCGGCATGGGCGGGTCCAGCACGGTTTCCCCGATGAGGGGGTACAGATCATCGACGGCTTGCACTTGGGTCAGGCCGCGTTCGATCGTGTCGCGTTCGACCACAATCATGGAGCGGAAATCGGTGGTTTCTGACACGCGCTCCGCGATGGAATCCAGCCATGCGCGTTCATCGTCATCGGCAAAGCGGTAGGTAAAGCGCACGACAGCGTCCCCGCCCAACAAGGCCGCGCCGTTTTGCTCTAAGCCTGCTTGGATTGAGGCGCGCACGGTGCCCACCGCGGCAATGGCCGCCACGCCAAGGGCCAGACACGCAAGAAAAATGCGAAAACCGCGAAGGCCACCGCGCAATTCGCGTTTGGCAAAGGTCCAAGCCAGTTTCAGCGTGTTCATGTGTCGATGCGCCCGTCGCGCAGGCGAATTGTGCGGTCACACCGCGCCGCGAGTTCAGTGCTGTGCGTCACCATAATCAGTGTTGCACCATGCTGTTCGCGCAAGCCAAACAGCATGCCGATGATCGCAGCGCCATTGGTTTCGTCCAAATTTCCAGTGGGTTCATCCGCCAACAAGATTTTGGGGCGGGTCACCGACGCACGAGCCAGTGCGACACGTTGCTGTTCGCCGCCTGACATCTGCGCGGGGTAATGCGTAGCGCGGTGCGACAGGCCAACGGCATCCAATTCAGCCTGCGCGCGCCCGAACGCATCGCGCGCACCCGCAAGTTCCAAAGGGGTTGCCACGTTTTCCAATGCGGTCATTGTCGGGATGAGGTGGAAAGACTGGAACACGACCCCCATATTGTCCCTACGAAAGCGGGCCAGATCGTCTTCACCCATTTGTGTGATGTCAGTGCCGAGTGCCGCAACAGATCCAGAGGTGGCGGTTTCAAGCCCGCCCATCAACATCAGGAGAGATGATTTGCCCGATCCACTTGGCCCGACCAACCCCAGCGTTTCGCCCTGCGTTACGTTCAATGAAATGTCATGCAGGATGTCGATTTTGCCCGCATTGCTGACCAACGACAGGGAAACATCTTTGAGCGTGAGTGCATCGGTCATTCGGGGCGCCTTTAATCAGATTTCGTCTTTCACATATGGGGCGTTCCGGAGCGCGCGCAACATCGGAATGGGTTTGATTTTATCAAGCAGCGTGGTTGTTGGGGCAGGGCAGGCCGAAACGGTGACGATTGCCGCGTTGGGCGACAGCCTGACGCAAGGATACGGGTTGCCCGTTGAAGACGGATTTGTGCCCCAGTTGCAGGGGTGGCTGAACGACAATGGCGCAGAGGCGAAGGTGATCAACGCGGGTGTGTCGGGGGACACCACTGCGGGCGGGGTGTCGCGTTTGGCGTGGACCCTAACGCCGGACGTAGACAAGATGATTGTGAATTTGGGCGGTAATGATCTGTTGCGTGGGATTGATCCTGCCGTCAGCCGCGCCAACCTTCGTGAGATTTTACAAACCGCAGCGGCGCAGGATGTCGACGTGTTGCTGGTAGGATTGGACGCACCCGGCAATTACGGCCCTGCGTATGAAGCAGCATTTGATGCCATGTATCCCGAATTGGCATCTGAATTTGGCGTCATTTACTACCCTGATTTCTTCGCACCCATGAACGATGGCACCGACCTCGACGTCGCGCGGGCCACGTATTTGCAACGTGATGGCATTCACCCAAGTGCCGAAGGTGTCGCGCTGATCGTCGGCGGGATTGGGCCTGTTGTGCTGGGCCTTATTGCACAATGACATGGACGTTCGCGCAGGCGGCGGATAGCGCGACGGCCTAACCAAATTAGGAATATATTATGTCTATCGCTAAGGTCACTGAAGTCATCTCATCCTCGTCCAAGTCTTTTGACGATGCCATCGAGAACGGAATTGAACGTGCGTCCAAAACCCTTAAGGGCATCACGGGCGCTTGGGTTGCGGATCAAAAGTTACTGTGAAGAACGGCAAGATTGATGAATACCGCGTTGTCATGAAATTAACCTTTGTCCTTGAGGACTAAAATTTAGTCACACGGCATTTGAAACGGGCGTTCGGTGGGAATCGAGCGCCTGTTTTGCGTTCAATGGGAAGGGAAGGTGTGGTTTCCCCCTGTGGCGCGTCCATAATGTCGGTAATGTGGGCAGAGCTTAATTTTGGGGGACGTATGTTCAAATTTCTATTCGAAAAAGTTGGCGGGAAGGCCAAGATTGAAACGCAGCGCGACACGGTTGTGCGCACGGTTGAAGAACTCAATAGCGTTTTGGCGTTGATCTGAATACCGGTTTGATTACGGTCGATCTGCCAGACCAGATGCCTGATGAGGCTTTGGCGCTGCCAGCCCCGAGTGCGGACGAGGTCGTTGAAACGCTGCCCGAAGAGGTCAAGCCAGCGGCCTAACGGCACATAAAATCAATAGTCGCGCACGAAAAAGGGCGGTTCCCGAAGGAACCGCCCTTAACTTTGGTCCTAAGACCAAAAGCTTATGCGAGTGCGAGGTTAACCGCGGACTCACGGCCGTCGCGGCCGGCTTCAACGTCAAAAGTTACCTTTTGATCGTCTGCCAGACCTGTGAGGCCGGAACGCTCAACTGCGGAGATGTGAACGAAAACGTCCTTGCCGCCAGTTTCAGGAGCGATAAAGCCGAAGCCTTTTGTTGTGTTGAACCATTTGACTGTACCGTTGGCCATGTCATGTCTTCCTTTTGTAGGACTGCCCGCGAAATGCGGCAGCTTGGCGAAGTTAGTGCTAGATCGAGTGCGGTCGCCGATGAAGGAAGACAGTAGGTCGAGATAGAGTAACGTTTGCAATACTGCATATGGGGCAGGTCTATGTGTTTGGCAAGGGGTATCGGTGCCGTATACGTAAATCGGCAAAATCACGCCATGGTTGTGCAGGCTTGTAGTTTACTGCGCTTAAGTGTCCAAGGGGCATGAATTTACAGGAGAAT